>Ga0224486_100098_pt1 | contig 43312 bp, 43 predicted proteins | sample TexhydDE_CT_test_FD_172013 | JGI IMG/M metagenome (GOLD analysis project Ga0224486, IMG submission 172013) | Fracking water microbial communities from deep shales in Oklahoma, United States - hydraulically fractured wells DE_CT_test ... | reverse complement strand
CCAACTTATCATGGTTAAAGGCAGGCGACAGACTCCCGTAATGGCTTGAAAGCCAAGGGACACTAAGTCGTCCTGCCCTGCCTATTTTTTGACTAAAATATTTATACCATACTTTTACGTAGGAGGATACATTTTGAAACTGCGGGCAGCGTATGAAAAAATATCTGGAGAGAGTGTTAAGAAGGAACAACTTAAAAGCCTTATTGTTCAATTAGAAGCGAGAAGGGAAGAGATTATAAGGGAAATCAACGAGTTAAGGAGAAAGCTAAAAGTTTTGAAACATGTCTCGGTTCAAGAAGCATTGAAAATGAACCCAAAGATTATAATCAAGGAGACTTGTTTTGCTGGTGTCACGATAAATATTCTTGGTGAGGTTTATAAAACTACGTTTGAGTTAGGTCCCAGGGCGTTGAATTTACAGGCGTTAAAAGAGTTAAAATATCAAAACAGAGGATATTGAGAAAAAATCCCCGTGTGTTGGAGTCCAACACACGGGGCAATGCCTTTTATTGGGGGATGGGGAGGGGGAGAAATTTATTTTTTTGTATTGTAGCCCATTCTAAAGTAATCAAGATTTTCATCATGTTCAATCTTTTTATATCTGTGATTTGCCGCCTCATACATTCTATTTATTATCGCCCTCAAATCACTTCCTTCAGAAAGTTCGTCTACAATTTTTTTGAGCTCATCAACGAATTCAAATTGAAATTCCTTTTCATCAAAACGAATTTGTTCTTGTAGAGAAGCAGGGATATCTGGGTTAATTTTTCTGAGAAGTTTTATGATAAACTCTGCAAAGACATCCCTAACGTCGCTCTTTCTCTTAGCTTCAGCAAGTTTTTCACGGTATTCTGTCTCAAGTTCGTGTTCGTACTTTACATAACTCAACATCTTTTCTCTGTTCTCCATACAATCCCTCCTTAACTGTGCAATATAAGAGAAACGAAGCAAAACTCTGTTTTTGAAATTACAACTGATAAAAAACCTAAAAGGTTTTTGACCTTCCTCCATAAATTTAGACCTTTCATTCCAAGAAAACGTTCAAGATAATTTTAAAATTGTAAAAAACTTGTGTGAGATAGTTTACTTTTGAACTTGGGCTTTATTTTGAACATTGTTCTTATCTTTTCCCATTAGGTACGCATACCACGAGGCGCCAAAGATTATAAGGATTATGCTAACTATCTGAGCTGCTCTAAGATTACCTGCCATTAAGCTATCAAGTCTTAGACCCTCAATCCAAAATCTCCCAATGGAGTATAGAACTAAGTAAAGTGCTGTTGTTTCTCCGAACTGTTTTTTTCTTTTTTCCACGATGAAGTATAGTATTACAAAGACCGCCAAATCCCAAAGGCTTTCGTAAAGGAATGTGGGATGAAAATGTGTATTCATATCAAATCCAGGAACTCTCTTTTCTGGTGGAACGTACATTCCCCACGGTAGGTTAGTAGGTCTTCCATAGGCTTCGTAATTGAAGAAATTTCCCCATCTTCCGATTGCTTGGGCAACTGGGAGAACGGAGGTGAAAAGGTCAGCAGCGTGAACAAAGTTGAATCTTTTTTTCAACTTTGAATAAACGTATATCGTTATTAGTGCAGCAAAAAAAGCTCCATGTATCGCAAGACCACCATGCCAAATCTTCCATATCTCAGAAGGATATCTCGAGTAATACGACCAGTTAAAAGCAACATAGTATACCCTTGCTCCGAGGATTCCAAATATAACCCCCCAGAATAAACCCTCGTCGAGGTCTTCAGGGGTTATAGGGTAGTTCTTTAGTCTTCTTCTGGCAAGGAAGTAGCCAGTGAATATCCCAGTAGCAATGCATACACTATACCATCGAAGCCGAAAGTTTCCAATTTGGAAGATATAGTCTCTGACAATCAGTCTTCCTGAGAAGACTTCTCTAAGAAAGAAAAACAAAGCAGAAACGACAGCCAGCAGGATAACAAAAATAACTACAAACCTAAAAAGTTTGTTCTTTGCCACAACTTCTCCCCCTTTTTTAAGCTTTCGATTTTTCTCATGATTACATTTTTCCTAGCTTCACTTATCTTTTTGCCTCTTTCTCAAATCCCTTTCCCAGAGTTGTTGGTAAACATAGCTTACTTTTGATAGTTTTTCTTTCACGGATTCATCAAAAGGCAAGTAGCGCCAGAATATTTCACGCACTGGTTTGTCGAGTTTCTGTATACCGTTTGATTCTTTTGAAATCCACATTATGTAATCCTTAATGAAGTATTCAGCTGGTTGACCTTTCAGTTTGTTTTCTTGAAGGTATTGGTAGTATTCGCCTGTTAAACCTTCTTCCATCCATCTGCCGAACGAAAGTTCTTTTTCTAATTTCCATCTGTATTCTCCGAATGCCTGGAAAAACGGGTCTGTGCCTTTTCTGGAGAAGATTGGAACGACAATTCGACCTCGTCCGTAGATATTTACCCCTTCAATAGGTTCCCAGCAAAAACCATTTTCTCCGTAACCTGGCACCAAAATAACATAAGGTGGCATGTAAACTTCCGTTCCTTTTATCGTTCTTTTCAGTGTTGTAGGGTCAAGTAATTTAAATTCCTCAAAAAGTTTTAAAGAGTGTTTCTTTGAGAGTATCAGGTTGACTTCCCTAAGATAATTTGTCATGAGTGCTGGATATTGGATGCCCAATTTCCCAATAGCCTTTTTAACCATCTGCCTGATTACTTGTGGTTCGGTAAAAAGAGAAGTGGTTGTATCTTTCGATGTTTGTGGTATTTGCTGAATTGATGAAGTTTGTTCTTTTGCTTTGTCGAGGGTTTCTTTCAAAGTTTTTATATCGTTATCCAGTTTTTTGAGTTTCCCAATACTTTTAATTATCTCATCAAATATGGTATACACACCCTTTGTGTATGGACCTTTGCCTTGCACACCTTTCACAAGGTCCCTCAGTTTTTCTTCCTCTATGCTCCTTTCAAAAAGTTTTCTCTCGTATTCTTTCTCAATCCATGTGTAATCGAATGTGCGCTTTTCTTGTTGCTGGTCCTGAATGACTTCTTCGAAGGTTGATGGTGGTATTTTTCCGCTTTTCGCCGAAATTAGCCATTCATCAACGTAGTAAAAGGTGTCGTCTGAAGCTGATGATATGCATTCTTTGATTCTTTCTAAGTCTTCTCTGGTTAGATACCTTGGGTCAACTAATCCAAGGCGTATGAAAAGCTTTTGTTCGATATGAGATGTTTCTTCTAATTTCTGCGCAATGGCTTCGTAAACTTTCCAAAATACTTCAGTGAATTGCTCTTTGTATTCTGAGAAATTTTCTTCGTGCAGTCGCTTTATCGTTAAAAATTCCTCTTTTATATCATCCTGAATGCCTGAGAAAAGTTTGTCAAAGTATTCTTTTTCTTCCATCTTGCATTACCCTTTCCACACAAGTTTTAACTTGTCTTTTGAAAATTCAATGGTGTAAACGTTTCTATAACCACGTTCAAGTAGCTTTTTTGCCATTATTTCGCCATTTTTGAATGAAGCAACAAGGTAAGCATCGGCTGAAATCCTTGTTTCAAGAGGTAAAACAACTATGCCCTCAATCTTGGTTCCAATCTTTTTTTCATCCTCATCCAGGAAGGCAACGATGTTGTGGGATTGCCTTGTTGAAATTAAATGCACCAACAATTTGCCCACAACACCTGCTCCGTAGATACATAGGTCCCTTTTGCCAGCGATTTTCAGGAAGATGTCTGCGAACTTGAGTTCGATATTCTTATACATCTGTGCAATTTCTGATAGGTAACCCAGTCTCAGATAGTTTAACCGAATAAGTCCTGTGTTAGTTAATTTGTAGGTTCTATTTACCTTTTCGACTAACCCTTCTTTCTCGAAGTCCTTCAAGTATTTATTCACAAGTGAAGGCACGATCCCTGATTTCAAGGCTAATTCAGAATGTTTTGTTATACCTTCTGACAAAGCTTGGAGAATAGCCATGCGTCTGAAAACTGGAGAATATTCGAAGAACACATATTCACCGTGACGCTCCATCTTTTTTTCTTGTTCGTCCATTCAATTTCCCCCTAAAAATAATTAAATAACAAACCTTTCCAGCTCTGCTTTGAATCTTTCAACTTCATCTTTTATATTGGAGATTGCTTCTTCCAGTTGTTCTATTCCAGAATATAATTGTTCAACTGCTTCATGTGCAGTTCTAGATGCGTTCACAATTTTCTCAACGTTCGTTGTAGATGCTTGCGATACTTGCAGGATAGTATTGAGTGATTCTCTTACTGAAGTTAGTCTCTTTGTAATTTTTTCTGTTATAAGTGTTGTTGATGTGACGATGTTTTCTACGTTTTCAAGTGACTGTTTACTCTCTTTTGCAAGATTGCGTGCAGAATTGGATAGTTCCATAATCATCTCGGCAATCCTTGATAGCCCCTCTCTATCAATGTTCTGCTTACTCGTTTCTATTGAGACGTTAATCGCTAAAACGGTTATACTATCTGAGATGTCTGTTATCTTATCGGTTATTTTGCCAAGAGATTCCGTGAGCATAGCGAGTTTTGAAGTGTATTCGGTGATCTGCTCGATGGTGTTGGTGAATTCGTTAAGACCATTGATAGCAGTCTCGATTTCTGCACGACTTTCTTCTAAATACGCAGCGAATTCTTCAAGAGAACGATCCACCTGAGTGGTTGATTCTTCTGTGTTTTCTGCCACAGCCTTGATTTCGGATGCAGATGAGAAGGTATGAATGATATTTTCTGAGATATTTCGCACAAGGTTATTTGAAATTAGAAGTTGGTGTCTTGGTCTTTTCAGAAGTAATTCTGCAACAAAAAAGCTAGCTACAAAGGCAAGTACGATAAGTATTGGAAAAATTAATTTGAAAAAGATTGAAAGGAAACTTTCAAATTCACCATATAGTTCATCATAACGAGCAGCATGGGCTAGATAGTATTTTCCGTCGAAAGCGAACGCAACGTACCGTTTGATACCTTCGTATGTGTAAGAATAAACTCCATTTTTCTTGGATTGCATGTATTCAAACAAACCTGGAATGACTTTTTTAACATCCGAGCCTACCTTTTGCTTATCTGTGTGTTCAACAGTTATGCCGTTTTCATCGAAGAGATAGTAATAACCAAAAGTTGGTTCTCTTTCAAAGACTTTTTGTGAGACGCCTGCATTTGTGATTGAAACGACTTCTTGCAAGAAGGATTTCGTGCTCACTTGTTCGACTATTTTGTTGACACGTGGAATAATTATCGTAAGCAATATACTACTCCATGCTATAACGAACAGTGAAACGGTCAGTGCGTAACTCCAAGAAAGCCGCCATACCTTCTTCATTCTCTGTTCCCTCCTTGTAAGTTTAATAACCTGTCTATTTTTTGCTACAACTTCTCAAGAATTTCACCAACACTTTCGCCGTTCCAGGCAAATAGGTTCATCTCTATTTCAATTTCTTTTAAGTTCCTATATTCGTCAGATTCATTAAGGAGTGTTTGGAATGAGTTCAACTGTTTCTGAACTTGTGCTACGTTTTTTCCCAGTATTACAACCAAGAACTTGCCTAATTCTATCCTTGCAATGGTATCGGAAAGTTGCTCCTCAAGGAATTTGACAAAGGTTCTCAGCAGTTCGTTTGTGTAATCTGCGCCTTTCGAAGTGTAGAGTTTTCTTAAATTTAGCAACCTAATACTGACAAATGAAAGCGAAAGTTGATTTCGCTTTGAGAAGTCGATTAAATTTGCCATCTTTGCAGCTATCGCGTGTCTATTGTAAGCGCCTGTTATTTCTTCTAATTCTTTTTGGCTCCCGAGTAGCATATGATAATTGAGCAGGTCAAAAATCAGCGAGATGCTGTAATTTGCAAGAGCAAGAATTCTTTCGGCAACTTCCGGAATTTTTGGATTTTCAATCGTGATGAAACCTATAGGTTCTTCCCTTCTTGTTATTACTTCTGTTATAGCATTTTCTATCTTTCGTTCCGTACCTTCATAGTAGGCATCAGTGTATTTAAAGTAACTAAAGAATTTAGTTTCCTCTGCTTTCTTGAAAACAAAATTGGGTTTTGCAAGCTCCTTGTTTCCAAATGCATAAATTCGTGCATGTGAGTATGTTGAGACACAAGCGTAAAGGTTGTCGAATTCGAAGAGCTCTGTAAATAGGTTGTATATTTTCTTCATTACCAGTTTTTCATCGTAGATGTACTCGGAAAGCTGAAGAATCTCTTTTGTTATAGTTGAATCACGTAGGCTCTCTTCAAGTATATCAACGAGTTCTCCAAATGGTTCGATGCGGAGTGTGTAGAGGTCTCTTGACCATTCTATGGAGAAGGGTTGAGATACGAATTCTAAGACAGTTTTTTCTATTTCACTTTGTGGTGCTGTCTTTTTCAAAAAGGCGTTGGCGCCACTTTTCTTTGCCCAGAATGGATTTATTGTTTCTTCAGCACCTGTGAGAATCATTATTCCAACATTTTTAAATGTGCTGAAGCTTTTGATAAAGCGTGTGAAATGAACACCATTCAATTTTGGCATCACGTAATCTACAATAACAGTATCGGGAAGGAAGGAAAAAAAGGTGTTAAGTCCTTCAAGTCCGTCTTTTGCAACCTCAACGGTGTATCCGTGGACTTCAAGAAGATTTTGTAAGTACGTTCTCCAAACTGCCGAATCATCAACAACAAGTACCTTTTTCACCAGTTGCCACCTACCTTTATGTTCTCAATTATTCATATACCATCGTTTTTTGCTTGTTGTTTTACCTCATTATTAAACATTTTTAACATTTCGCGTATTTTTTCAATCTCCAACCTTTTGTAACTCTCTCCAAGTTGTCTGGCAATGTTCTCGGTCAGGTATGGAAATTTTGGAGTTCTTTCTATGATGAAAAGGACACCTTTCTTTTTTAGCTCAGCAGCGTGTTCTGCACCATCGCTTCCCAACCCACTAAGAACTACTACTGCGAAATCTTCATTGGCGAATTTCTTCATTGAGCTGAACAGAACAGATATAGAAGGGTGAACCGTTTCCTTAGAAGTAGTTTCGTCAACAACAGTAATGGTGTTTTCGCTTAGAAAAATCAGGTCTTTTCCGCCTTCTGGAATGTATACTCCAGGTTCTAAGAAAACAGGACCTCTTACTATTGTGACCTTTTGATTTGTTTCGGAACGTATGTGCTGTGCAAAGGTCTCTATTGCGCTACTTGTGAAATGGATATTAACTATGACAGGAAAATTCAATTCCTCATTGAGTTTTAGTATTTCTATAGCTTGCTGCGGACTTCCTGCTGAACCCACGATAATTATTTTCTTTGCGTTTGCCATATAACATACTCCTTGTTGAACAAGATTATTATTTAAAGATGTCGCAAAGGTAATTCGTCTTGGTTATTTTAGTTATTTGCTGAGGATTTACGATACTCAAAAATTTGTACACGGAAATTCTCCACACTTTCCTTTATTTTGAGTATCGCTTCCTCCAATTGTTCGATACCAGAGTAGAGTTCTTCGACGGATTCATGCGCGAGCTTGGAAGCGTTTACAAGCTTCTCAACGTTCATCACAGATGCTTGAGAGACTTGTCGGATATTGTCAAGAGATTCTCTTACTGAGGATATTCTTTTCACAACCTTTTCTGTTATAAGAGTTGTGGATGTGATTATATTTTCTACATTTTCTAGGGAATGTTTGCTTTCTTTTGCAAGGTTTCGTGCCGTGTTAGAAAGTTCCATAATCATTTCTGCTATCCTTGCCAAGCCTTCTTTGTCAATATTTTCTTTACTAGTTTCTATAGATACGTTTATTGCTAAAACTGTGATGTTATCAGAAATATCTGTTATTTTCTCAGAGAGCTGTCCAAGTGTTTCTGTTAGTGTAGCGAGCTTAGAAGTGTATTCTGTTATCTGTTCAATTGTGCTTGTGAATTCAGCTAATCCCTTGAGTGTTGCTTCAGTTTCAGCTCGGCTTTCTTCAATATAGTTAGAGAACTCTTGCAATGCTTTATCTACATCTGTAACTGCAGATTCCGTATTTTCAGCCATGACTTTTATTTCGGATGCGGATGAGGATGTTTGAATCATGTTTTCAGAAACGTCCTGTATTAATTTTGCACTAGCCTCAGAAAAAGTTACCTGTCCTTTTGTATTTTTGTACAAAATTATAGACATAAAAGCAATAATTACAGTTACTGCTGAAATACCTGCTAAAATAAGCCTTTGAGCAGTTATTTGTTGTGCATAGATGTCTTTCAATGGGATTTTGGATAATAGAACTGCAACAGTTTCACCATCTATGTTTTTGAAATGAGTTGAGAGGTATAAATACCCATCTTTAAATACGAAATGTCTCTCGTTGGACAAAAATTTTTCGAAATCGATTTCGTTCAGAATTTCGATAGTTTCATCTGTTTTGATGATAGTAGGTTTTTCGAGTTTGCCTATGTGGTCATACAAGATTATGAGCTCGACATGACCACCGATGTTCTTTTCCAAATCTTCGAGAAGGCTTTTGTCGTATACTATTCCTGCTTCTACTATACCTATAAATTCTCCGTCGACTATCACCGGTGAAATTGCGCGTAAAACTAAACCTATTATACCAGGTTCCACACCTTCTAATTCCTTTTTTGTTTCCTTTACTTTCACAAGCATTTTCCTAAAAGATAAGTCATCTCCGTACTCTTCTGGTTTATGGAACCTCAGGAAAGAAGTTAAATCTGCATTGATAAAATGAAGCTGGGCGATTCCGTTAGATTTAAGATTTTCGTAGAATGGTAACAGGTAGTTATACAATTCCTCTCTGTCTTTTTTCTTGAATAGTTCTATCGCACGTTTATCACTCAATATGATATTTGAAATTGTTTTTATGAAACGTGTTGATTTTACAAGGGTTTCGATTTGACCGGAGATTAGCTCCCTTGTTTTCGTAAACCATTCATTATCAACTTTTGCGGTTACATAAAGAACTTCGGAGTAAATCGAAAACAAGCCCAGAATAGCTAAAACCATGAAAATTATAGGTAGTAAAACCGCTCGTTTTGACTTGTTTTTCATTATGGTCCCCCCCAGATTTAAATCTCCCACCAATTTTCCAAGGTTTTAAACGTTACTGGGTAAACTTTTCAATCAAACGTATCAATCTTTCAGGTGGTTCATCTTTTGAAAGGTACGCGTTTGCCCCAACTTCTAATCCCTTAGAAAGTTGTTCACTTGTAAGAGTGCTAAAGATTATTATCGGCACGTCCTTGTTTAGCTCCCTTATTCTTCTTGTTGTCTCAAAGCCATCAATACCAGGCATTTCAACATCGCACACAATAACATCTGGGTTTTCCTTTTTAAATACTTCGATACCTTCAATCCCGTTTTCCGCCTCGAAAACGGTGTAACCAAAGTTCACTAAGAATTTTCCGAGTATATTTCTTGTTACCACAGAATCGTCTATAACCAATACTTTGCGGACTTTTTCTGAAGGTTTCTGGAGTTTAAGGAATTGCTCCGGTGATATTATTGGCAAAGGATAGACAAAGATGTTCTTTACAAAACCTTTTATCATGCCATAACTTTCACTAGAGACCTGCCCGTCGAAGATGCCTATTAAATTGCTCACTAAGAGAGCTTTGTTATTCTTTGTAATAACTGCAAACCTCGGTGATGTACAACTGAATGTTATATCGTATAATTTATCTTTCTGCTTGAGCTGACCGTCTTTGATTTCCGCTTTGCTGACGATTTCCAATATATCTTGTAAATCGATGCAGAACCGCAAGTCATCAGCTTCTAAAACGAGAACTCTCACCAAGAAGGTCTTGATTGGGAAATGAACGATAAATCTTGTGCCTTTGCCTGTTGCCGAAACAACTTCAACGTCTCCGCCTCGTGCTGTTGCAAAGTTTTTCACAACATCAAGCCCTATACCTCTGCCCGCTGTTTCGTCTGCCTTGTCTTTCGTAGAAAAACCTGGGACAAAAATAACTTCTTCCGGTTTTAGATTACCCAGCCCTTTTTCGATAGCTTTCTGCTTGATTTTTTCAAATTCCAATCCTCTTCCGTCATCTTCAATTTCTAAGAACAATTCGTTACCCTGCACGTAGCTTCTAATTATTATCTTCCCTACCTCGGGTTTTCCTTTTTTAGTGCGTTCCTCTGGCAATTCTATACCATGCGCAATAGCGTTTCTAACCAAGTGGGTTAGCATGTTCAAAAGCATTTCAGAATCCTTCTTTTCGATTCTTTCTTCGCCTATTTGGAGTTCAAACTTTACTTTTTTCTTGTTCGAAAAGGCTTCTTGCATGACCAAAACTTCAAAGTTTGCAAGAACTTGCCTTAGCTTGATGTAGAAAGTATTTTCAAGTAAAGATACGAGTTTTTGTTTTACGAGTCGAATTTCGCGGAGTGCGTTTTGCGTATCCTCACGCATTAGACTGTTTTCTGCGCTAAGTGTATTTGAGAGTAACTCTTGCAGTAGTTCAGCAGGAATGGTTTCGCTTGTAGTTACGTAAGCTTTTGCTTCCGATGGAGATTTTCTACCTTCTATAATATCTATGTAATGTTCTAATTCGTTGTCTGTGAGGTCAGAGTCTTTTTTGAGGACTTCTGGGACCACTGTGAGTAACTTGAGCATGAAGTCTTCTGTTATCACGTCTTCACCGTTCATTTGCCGTTTGAAGTAATCCTCGATTTTGTGAAATAGTTGTTTAAATTTGTCGAAACCGACGAGACTTGCAGAGCCTTTTATCGTATGAAAAAGGCGATAAATCTCATGTATTGAAGTCGGGTCTTTGTTTTCGATGAATGATTTAATTAACTTTATCGCTTCTTGCCCTTTTTCATTCAATTCTTGAAGGAATACTTCCAAGAAATCCATACTATCATCCCTTTGTATTATTTTTTGGTTAAGGTAGTTAGGACTGATCAATGATTTTGTATATACCTTCAGGGGTTTCAAGGTAAGTTTCGTTGGAAGTTTCTTTCGTCAAGATATTACCATCGGATATGGCTACTTTAGAAGTTCTATATGCAACATTCTGCGTTATTACAACGAATTTCCCTGCATCGATGTTTTTGACAGGGATAATTTTATTGTAATCTATAAATCCATCCCATTCTTCCGTTTTAAAAGGTGTAACTACATCGGCAGATAGGATATTCAGTACGTTCGATAAAGATATCGCAAACGTGTTACCAACTATTATATATTTGCTTTTTAGTTCTCTAATGTGTTCTTTTTCCTCACTTTTCTTGTCTTGTTTTACCACTCGTGCTGTTTTGGGAAGGGTGACATAATATGTGTTGTAAACGTAATAGTGTTGTTCCGTGTCGTCTTCAAGGGCAACAATAACTCCACTGTATTCACCCAGTCTTCTGAACTGGTCGTCTTTATCTAAAGGAGTGTCTGGCGAAAATGGTATAGGAACTGCTTGGGCTTTTTCGATGATTCTTGTAACACCGAATGCGTATTCTTTTAATATCAAATAATATTTGAACACAGGTTCATCCAAGCCACTGTGTGTTACAACAGGGTAAAGGAAACCATCGTGCAACGCGAAACCGAAAACTTCTATCTCCTTAGGCGCTGGAAAGGCAACATCGCTAACTCCAATTACTAAGCTCGCATCTAGAGCTAACCGGACAACTCCGTTTTTGTGTTCCACCTCGCAAAAATAGAACTCTTGTGACATCGGACCACCTCTTTTGATTTCTTACTTCTTCAACTTTGCTCGAAAGTCTAAGGCGTGTTTGAGTTGCCATATCTCGTCGTCTGTGCTGTTTAAAAAAAGAGCACGTTGCAACGATTGTTTCGCATTCTCAATATCGTTCAGTTCAAGTTCAATCAACGTTTTGTATTTCCAGAGCAGATAATTGGTTTGGTATTTTTTGCACGATTCTTTTACGATATCGTATGCCTTTTGATATGCCTTTTTTGAAAGATATTCTTCAACTAACTTGATACGCTCTTCTAATTCCATCCCCTCGAATGTTTTTTTAAGTAATTTGGCAAATTCGATTTCTTGTGTTTTTTCACTTTTTGTTCTTTCGATTTCTGTTAACTTTCTGTGCTTTCCAAAGAATTTGGATTTAGTTGTTTTGATTTCTGGGTGTTCAGTTTTTTTTGATATTTTCCTGTAGAATGTTCCTACGTCATTAAAAGCAGGGGAGAAGTGTTCTAAAACTTCTGGGAAGTATTCACCCGCACCAAGTATTAAAAATCCATTATCTTTGAGCAACGTAGAAATTTTCTGTATTACTATATCGATTCGGTCTATGTAAAGTAAGACGCGTCTTATAAAAATTATATCAAATTTTTCACGCTTTCCAAAAAAGCTAAGTCCAGCATCTAAAATATTGCCTTGGAAAAATTCGATGTTGGTTTTGTATTGTTCTTTAACACAGTATTTACCATCTACAATGTTGAAATATTTTTCTATCTGTTCTTTTGAAAGAAAACGAACGCTCCAGAAATTGTAGCAACCTAACTTGGCTTGTGATATTCTATGGAAATTGACATCAATACCTTTTATGGAACACTCTACCCCAGCTTCGTTACAAACTATTGCAGTTGAGTAAACTTCTTCACCCCGAGAACAGCCTATGGAAAGTATATTCCACGAAGGTCTTTCTTTTAATATCTTTCTCAGTTTTTCGAAAGTTTGGATATCTCTGAAGAAATACGACTCTCCTATTGTTAAGTTCTCCAAAACAATGGATTCAAGAAGCACGGGTGTCAGCGCTTCAGAAATTGGTTTGATATTTTTTATAAGTCTTTCAATGTGAGCTTTTTGAGCCTTAATACCGTGCTTTCTTAGTATTTCTTCAATCTGGTTCTTAAGCATTGCGTTTTTTGAGTCTTCAAATGTGCTCAGGATATTGAGCATACTACCATTTCCCTTCGTAAAACTTTATCAAAAATAATTATACCACTTTTCAGATAATTCCAAGCTATTATCGGATTAAATCATCTGTAATTATTTACGTATTTATGATATACTTTCAAAATAGAGCAGAATTAACTCTCAAGTAAAACTTAGGTGGTGGAGGGAGACTAATGAATGCACAGAAAGTAAAGAACGTGGGCGTGATAGGATACTCAGGGAATCCATACGAGACTCCAATTAAAGAAATTGCCGAGCTCTGCCTGAAACTAGGAGAGGAACTTGGCAGAAGATACCACGTATTCACCGGTGGAAGAGATGGTGTGATGGAATTAGTTTCAAAGGGTGTGAAATCAGTTGGGGGATTCTGTGTCGGCGTACTTCCTTGGGAGGGAGAGGAGTCGAATGGATACAACGATTTGGTTGTAAAAACAGGGTTAGATTTTCAAATGAGGTCATTTATACTTGTTAAGAGTGTTGATGCTGTGGTATCTGTGGGTGGAGAAATAGGAACAGCTATAGAAATCTTAGCGGCATACGCGAATAGGAAGCCTGTGATTCTACTTCGGGGAACGGGTGGTTGGACAGACAGAATCGCGGATGTTTTAATCGATGGTAAGTACCTTGATAACCGGAAACTGGTGGAAGTATACCAAGCGTGGAGTGTAGAAGAAGTTCTAGAAATCTTGGAAAGAATCTCAAAATAGAAACATCAGTGGAGAGGAAAATGAGCATGTTGGGTTCCTATAAATTGAAGCAGGTTTTAAAATATCTTCCAGGTGTGCTTGTGACGATTTTTTGGGGTGCATCCTTTGTTGCTACGAAGTTTGTTGTTTATGTTTTTGAACCGTTCCCTGCAGCACTTTACAGATTTTTGATAGCGCTGTTGGTACTTTTACCATTCACGAAAAAAAAGAAGATAAGAAACATTAATGCCTTTTGGTCAGGATTTTGGGGAATCACTATGTATTTCATTTTTGAGAACTCAGCGTTAAGGTATACCTCACCAACAAATGCGGCGGTTATTGTCTCAAGTGTCCCATTACTGTATGTGCTGTTTACTCACATATTTCACAAAGTTAAAACCAATAAGTATCATTACTTAGGTTCTATTTTATCGTTTCTTGGAGTTGCCCTCGTTATTTTGAACGGACGGCTGATGAAACTTAATCCGGTAGGCGATATTCTTGCATTTGGAGCGGCAATTTCGTGGGTATTCTATACTCACTACGTAGTTAGAATAAAAGATGTGGTGGGAATTGACCAGACATTTTCAATTACATTTTGGGGTGTTGTGACACTTGTCCCGTTTTCTCTTTTACAAAATATGCAAGCTAAATTCGAAGTAAGAAGCGTAGTTGGTTTGATTTACCTTGGTATTGTTTGTTCTGCGCTTGGTTATCTCTTATGGAATAAATCAATTGAGATGATAGGTGACAGAAAGACTACAAATTTCATATATTTCATACCACTGGTAACGGCTATATCAGAGTTTGTGTTGATGAAATCAAAACCGACAATTTACAACATCCTTGGGGTGACAACATTAATATTAGGATTATACATTTTTGAAAGGGGAGAAGAGTATGGCAAAGAACGATTTAGGAATTGACCTCGGAACAGCGAACTTCATAGTCTATCAACAGGGTAAAGGTATCGTATTAAACGAACCTTCCGTTGTGGCGATTGAAAGAAAAACTGGCAAAATTTTGGCGATAGGAACAGAAGCAAAAGAGATGTTTGGAAAGACCCCAGAAGACAAAATTTTGGCAGTCAAACCTATGAGGGATGGAGTTATCGCAGATTATACCATTATCGCAGAGGTACTTAAATACTTTATGAAAAAGCTCAACAAAGGATTGTTCTTCAAGTGTAACATGGTTATAGGTATCCCAACAAAGACAACGAGTGTTGAACAAAGAGCAGTCTACGATGCGGCATTAAAAGCGGGAGCAAAACGAGTGCATATCGTTCTTGAACCAACCGCTGCTGCTATTGGAATCGGACTTGATGTAATGAAACCGATGGGTAACATGATTGTTGATATCGGTGGTGGGACTACAGATATCGCCGTGATAAGTATGGGAGGAATCGTTGTTGGAGATTCTATAAAACTTGCTGGTAATGCTCTCGATGATGCTATTATTAAAGGAGTTAGGAGAAATTTCGGATTGCTGATTGGTGATACAACAGCAGAGGAGATAAAAATAAGAATAGGAAAAGTTCATCCGGACGTAGAAGATTTAGAATTGGAAGTAAAAGGAAGAGATGCGGTAACAGGACTTCCAAGAACAGAGGTAATTAACTCAACGGATGTTTATAAGATGATTCGACCTGTTGTTGATAACATCATTTCGAGGATAAAACTTGTGCTTGAAAAGACACCGCCTGAACTTTCGGCCGATATCGTGGAACATGGGATTGTGTTAACTGGTGGCGGTGCACTTTTGAGAGGGATTGATAAAGCGATAGAAGAAGACATAGGTGTACCTTGTAGAATTGCTGATGAACCGTTACTATGTGTTGCAAAAGGAACTGGTAAGTTACTGGAAGACGAAGAATTGTTGAAAAATGTTGCAGTAACTTACGAAAAATAAGTTTTGATTGAATTGGAGGGATTTCTTTGTACCGTGGTGTGTACACAGCAGCGATGGGAATGCTTGCCGACATAACAAAGATGGATGTTTTGTCAAACAACTTAGCAAACATTGAAACAAATGGCTACAAAGCCGACACACCTACTTTCAGAGCTTACCTCACACGTGAGATATATCGTATTAAGCCTGAGCCAGAAAATAGAAGGGTCGAATTTTCGAAAATAGGTGATGTTGAGCAAGCTATCATCGTTGATGAGATTCGTACACACTACGCACAAGGTATTATAGAACAAACTAATGTTCCAACGCATTTGGCTATAAGTGGTGAAGGCTTTTTTGCGGTGAGAAAAGGTAACGAAGTACTTTACACAAGGAATGGAGAATTCATTGCAAATAGCAATAGACAACTGGTAAATACACAGGGGTATTATTTGCTCGATTCAAATGGTCAAATTGTTACACTCCCTGAGAATGGATACATCGACGAATCAGGAAATGTTTACGATGCCAACAGGAATATTGTTTCAAGAATAGCTATCTACACACTTCAAAATCCAAGAAAAATGGGAGAAACCCTCTTCACTGGTCAAGCACAAATAGTAAATATAGATGACCCGAATTCAAATGTTAGGATATTACAAGGATATGTAGAAAAATCAAATGTGAATGCTGTTCGTGAAATGGTGAAATTGATAGAGGCTCAAAGGCACTACGATGCAACATCGAAAGCGATAGTGATTCATGACGAGTTACTGAACAAAGTCATAAACAGTGTAGGAGCTCTAAGATAATCAAAAGGTGAGGAGGGGTATAGATGATTAACAGTTTATACACCGCAGCAACGGGCATGTGGGCTCAGCAATTCAAGATGGATACAGTTTCAAATAACATTGCAAACGTAGATACCGCGGGATACAAGAAAGTTAAAGCCGAGTTCCAAGATTTAATTTATAGTTATTCAAAGAACGCAGGTGCCGCAACCGCTCAAAACTCAACAACACCAACAGGTATCTACGTTGGTCACGGGGTCAGACTTGCGGCAACAACAAAACTCTTTACGCAGGGAAATATAGAAAACACAGGTAATGCATTAGATTTAGCTATCAGTGGCGATGGGTTTTTCCAGATACAACTGCAAGATGGAAGAATTGCCTACACAAGAGATGGACAGTTCAAGATAGACAGCGAAGGTAGGATTGTAACAGCGAACGGGTTACTCTTATCACCTGCTCTCGTGGTACCACAAAATGCGGTTTCGCTTACGGTTTCACCGGACGGAATCGTCTCAGTTGAATTACCTGACGGAACAATTCAGCAGCTTGGGACGATAACTTTAACACGATTTGTCAACCCAGCTGGTTTAAAATCGATAGGAGATAACCTGTACGTAGCGACTGCAGCAAGCGGAGAACCAATTGAAGGAACCGCTGGTCAGGACGGGTTTGGAACCATTATGCAAGGATACGTTGAAAAATCAAACGTAGATGTGGTTAAAGAAATGGTTGACATGATTTCCGCAATGAGAGCTTACGAATTTAACTCGAGGTCCATAATGACAGCAGACCAAATGCTCCAAACGGCAAGTAATTTGAGGAGATAATAGCTTAGCTTTATAAGGCAAATATAATCTAACCCCCGAGGTGCATGCCTTGGGGGTTATTTTTAACTATGGTTTGGTAGTTTATACATCGAAATATTGTGATATAATATTGTGGAATATTTTGAGAACAAAAGGTTGTAAATCAAAAGGAGGAGCAAAGAATCGTGAGTAATGATGAAAAGCTTTTCGATGATTTTGGCAAAGATAATGAAGGATACGACCGAGAAAGAAATGAGGCACAAGAAAGAGAAAGAGAAGAGCTGATACGAAGGATAATTGAAGAAAAAGGAGAAGGGGCTTACGATGAAATGATAAGTTTGCTGGAGAAGGAAGATGATGACCCAGAAGTAAGAGAAATTGTTACTGAGGTCTTGTACAGGTTAGGTGATAGAATAGCCTCAAAGTTAGAGAAGACGATTAAAGAAAAGATAAAAAGAGGCATAAAGAACGACGTACCTTTGCTTTACTTAATAGATTTGGCTGGGGATTTAGGTTTGAGAAAACTGGTAACCGATATCACAAAGGCATTGGAATTATACGATTTGGAAGAGGCTCAGTTGGTTATATACGAAGCCTTAGCAAAACTTGGAGTAGGAGAACAGTTTTACCCACTGCTTAGATACATGCTTTTGGAGGGCGAAGAACGGTTTATGTTCGGCGCACAAGTTGCGATGGTGCTTTCATATCTTGATATTCCAGAGATTGTAAGTGATTTGGTTCAGGCAATCGATAGTGGGGATTTCAAAGGTGAGGAACTAGAAACTATCAAGCAAGCTTTGAGTAATATGATAAATCTACATCCGAGTTACAAAGAGATTCTTATAACGCTCGTTGGTGAGGATAATTTTGAGAAATATGTTCGGTAATGTGATAGTGTGGTTGGTTTAAAATTGTGGCTTTCAGTGTGGAGGGATGTGGTGTGTCGTTGTTTTGGGCAGCTATTTTAGGATATTTCATTGGTGCGATACCTTTCAGTTATATAATTCCGAAGTTAAAAGGAGTTGATATAACAAAAGTTGGGAGCGGAAACGTCGGTGGTACCAATGTGCTGAGAAATATGGGAACAAAATACGGTGCACTGGCGATGTTTCTTGATATTATGAAAGCAGTTATCGCTGTTTTGATATTCAGACCATTTGGGGAGCATCCAATGGTAATGGCTGGTGCAATGTCTGTCATTGGGCACTGTTACTCCCCGTTTGTTAAATTCAAAGGTGGAAAAGGTGTGGCAACAACACTTGGGACGTTCTTTGCGATATATCCTCAAGCTGGTTTGTTCGCACTTGGTGTATGGATCGCAATTGTTGCAGCAACGCAATACGTCTCTTTGGGTTCGATTGTTGGGTTACTTGCGGGTGCGTTTTTTGCATTCGTTTTCGAAAAAGATTACTGGGTGATTTTCTTAGCTCTCGCACTGTTTTCTGTTTACAGGCACAAAGAGAATATAAAAAGGCTATTGGCTGGTAACGAGAGAAAAACGAATGTTGTTGATTATTTCTTAGGTTGGATGGATAAACTTGAACGAAAGGAGAAATGAGCTATTGGCTCCACACGTTTATGAAAAGATGTTTAAAAGATATCTTCTATTAATCGGTTACCTTTTGCTACTGATAATACCAGTTTTAAGTTTGGCTGTTATAGACGAAGAAACAGCCAGGATGTACTTTACTCAAGCTCTGGAAAAAACCTACGTTGGTGATTTTAAAAGTGCTTATGAATTAGCGCTCAAGGCGATGTCTGGTAGGGTTTATGTGGAAGAGTTATCTCATTTTTGGTATTTAAGAGGTAGGTTGGCTATTATCAATGGGTTAGTGGACAAAGCATTGGAGGATTTTAAAAACTTTACGGTCCTAGTCAGAAATGACGACATCAATAACTTAATGGAAAAAGTTGGATATTTTAGAAAGCTTAATTTAGCACCTTCTCAATCATTTGCACTAGGGTATATAGATTCGATAAAAGGAAACGTTCGAGGAATAGAATACTTTCAGACGCCGACAAGTTTAAGCGTTTACGGTGAAAATTTGGTGCTTTTGGACCAAAAAAATAAGAGGCTGGTATTTTTTAAAAATAACAAAATGACAAAAATCAAGAAGGTTTCAAAGAACGTGAAACAGGTTTTCTACAACAAAGATGGCAATCTGTACCTGCTTGGTGAAAAGTCGTTATACGATGAAAATGAACAAGAAGTTTTAGGTGGTCTCCAAGTACCGTACATTGCGGGTTCAGACCGTTCCGGAACTATTTACATTGTTGATTTTGACAGGGTTATAAAATTCAACCCAAACAAAAAAGAGCGTGTTGAGTTTAAGTTACCACAAAGAACATTCTGTTTGGACGCAGAGCTGACTATAGACAAACTTTACATCTTGGATGCTTTAAGGCAGAAGATAGAAATATTTAGGATAGATACTATGGAAAAGATTTATGAAATGAACCTTCCGGAGAAAGTATGGTCATTTGAGGTGACTCCATACGGTGATATCATATATCTGGGTAAAGATAAAATTGTTGCAAATGGAAAGGAATATCCGATAAAGGATGTGGATTTCATAGAGTACTCATATCCTACACTCTTCGCTATTAAATGGAAAGGGAATGCAGTTGAGCAGTACTTCTTTAAAGATGACAAACCTATATTTGTGAACATCCAATTGGTTTCATTTGATGAGAACAACGCATACGCTTACATCAGTGTTGAAGACCTCTTTGGTGACGAACTGCATTACATAAGATATGCTTTGGCAATGTATGAACATGATGTTTACGTTCCAACGGATATTTACGCAGAGCAGGTAGATATTAGAAGTGTGAAAGTTGAAAAATGCACAGGTGAACTTATATCATATAGGCTTCAAGGAGTAAAAGTTGTTGGGAATTGTCCAATACTTACAAGGTTTACAGGCAGTGTAGCACGCGCTGAAGAACTTCTGGATAAGAAAATACTGTGGGTTGCTAGGTGGACTTACTTGAAACCTGTTCCACCTGGAATTATCAAACTTAGTGCGAAGGTGTCGTTTAAGGAACAGTTTTACTATGACACTATGTTCTACACTCAAAAATTGATACAAAGTTCCATAGCAAAATCGAACAACAAATAATCTTTTTACGATTCGTTGGTGGTGGGTATGGCACAGATGCAACAAGGGAATAAAAGAAACGAAAATGCAGAACTTTTACTCCAAGAGGCGATAAAACTAACCGAGGAAGGCAATTATGACAGAGCTATAGAAATCTATAACAAGCTCATACCTTACGAGATACCGGAAGTTTTTAACAACCTTGGGAATATATACAGAAGGCAAGGGCTGTTGGGAAGGGCTATTGAAATGTATAGAAAAGCAATACACATATGTCCGAACTTTTCCATCGCTTACTTCAATCTTGCGTGTGCACTTATGGAAGTTGATAGATACAACGAGGCGGTGATGTTTTTCGAAAAGGCGGAAAAGTTAGGTCTGAAAAGTTTTGATTTGGATGTCCAGCTTGCACTGTGTTATATAGCCTTGGGAAATAAGAAAAAGGCAAAAGAAAAGCTTTCTGATGAGAGTGTAAAAAGAGAGGTAGAAAAGTATGTCGAAGGGGGATTGGATTTGTGAGTGGTGTTAACATGCATGATTTAATCTTTAATATACAAAATCTGAAAGTGTTGAGTGAGTTTTTTGCATCAAGTTGGTATATCTTTGTCCCGTTTTCTGTGTTTGTTTTGCTTTTTCCAAATTTGGTCGAGGTAATTACACTCATTGCCATTGGGTTAATAGTGGGTTATGGATATATCAGTCCTTCTGTGCTTAGCTTTTTGGAAAGATATCTCCCGCAGTTCTCAAATTCTTTGGAAAGTAATTTCCAAATTTACTCGCTTATAGTTTCGGTAGTGTTTGCTGTGATTTTCTATTCACTGTATAAGTCACTAATTTTTGTGGGAAGTTTCATAATTTCGTTCCTGGTTGGGAATTTTTTACTGAAATCATTTCTGACCTCCTACTTGACGTTTCAGTGGTATATTTACTTAGTCTTTGGCTTACTTGTGGGGCTGATTGGTGGTTTCTACGCGGTTAAAAACAGCTCTAAATTCATAGGACTGATAGCAACTGCGATGTCTTCTTTTATATTGGTTTCCATAGGCATGTTCTTTTTTGATAAGTATGTGTTTAATTTAAACAACACATTATTTGCATGGGCTACGTTTGTTCTTTCGCTCTTGCTCTTCTTCTTTAGAATAGCCAAATTGTGGGGTGTGAAGAGCAATGGAAAAAATTAACAGCAGTTATAGAAAGTCGGAGAATATATTCGTAAAACTTTTCAACGTTCTTAGAAGTTTGTGGTTACTTGTGGGTGCATTTCTTTACATATTCGTTTACGGCTCTATAGTTTTGCTAATTGGATGGATATTGGGAAAAGAAAAAGGGCGAAAGTTTGTTCTGAAACAGGTAGAGATATTCGGAAGGCTTGCATTCAAGCTACTTGGTGTTAAGGTATTTGTGTGTGGTAAAAAGCCCGATGTAAATTCGAACTATATTGTTGTTAGCAATCATCAGAGCATATTGGATATCCCACTTATAATAGGATACGTTGGTCCAACACCGTTCATAGCGAAAAAAGAGCTTGAAAAGTTCCCAATGGTGAATGTTTATCTCAAATACCTTGGCAGTGAATTGATTGATAGGAGAAACGTGAGGCAAACCGCAAAGGCGATTCGGGAAGTTATGCGAAAGCTTAATGAAGGTTATCATTTTGTGATTTTTCCGGAAGGGACAAGATCACCCAACGGAGAAGTTTTACCGTTCAAACCTCGTAGTTTGGAAATTGCCTTTAAAGCGAAAGTTCCCATATTGCCAGTATCTATTTGGGGAAACCACCTGGTAATTCCAAAACATAAATTGATAGTTAGTGGTAATAAAACGGGTATAATGTTTGGAGAAGTTGTTTATCCAGAAAACTTCAAAAGTGAGGAAGAACTGAGAGCATACGTTGAGAACGTTATAAGACAGGGTGTGGAAAAGTTGAAAGAGGTGGTTGAAAATGAAAAGAGCGTTTGTTAAGGCACTTGTGTTAGATAAGGTTTCGAATACACCTGTTGTCTTACTCGGGATAGAAAACACGAAGAAAATTCTCCCAATATGGATAGGTGCATGCGAAGCAAGTGTGATGGCTATAGCAATTGAAAAAGTACCTTTTGATAGGCCTTTAACGCATGATTTGATTGTCACTTTGGTCAATGAGCTCAGTTTGAAAATCGAGCGGTTTGTAATCCACTCCATTAGAGATAATGTCTTCTACGCTAAAATCGTTCTCAGGGACCTTGTTGTTTCTGAACAAGAAGCTGCGGAAGGTATGAATCCATTTATAGAGATTGATGCTAGACCGTCTGATTGTATAATACTTTCGTTGAAGACTGGGGCTCCGCTCTATGTAACAAATGAAATCATCGCAACGGAAGCGATTACTTTTGAAGAACTAAGCGAATCAGAAAATGAAGAAGAATTTAAAAAATTCGTTGAAAATTTGGACATTAGCGAATTTAAAAAACTTTTGAATGACAATACAGAAGATTTCACAAATTTTGAAGGTGGGGAAAGCGAACAGGATAACGATAATCAAGATGACGATAACTTTGAAGACTACGATAATTGATTGAGCAATACGATAAGTTTAAAAACTTATGTGGGGGATTTCTATGCCGAAAATTCCGAAGTTTGATTTTTCAAAGCTCAAAGGTATTTTAAAGTTTGGAAAGGAAAGTAAAGAGGAATCAACAACATCTGCACAGGCACCGTCGACAGAAAAGCCCTTAGGAGAAAAGGGTATAAAAGGGTTACTTGGAAAATTAAAATACTTTCTAAGCACACTTTGGCATAGAAAAGTACTTTTTTTCACACTTTTGGGTGTGTTGGGTGTGATTGTTCTCATCGTTGTTTTGGGGATATTGTTCTCTCGTCCAAAGGTTCGTGAAGCATTTTTATCAGAAGGAACGCAGACGGTAGAGAATTTGGTTATTTCGATACCATCAGGTGCGTTTCCATACGAAAAATCATTCAAGGTTAGGGTAGTCCCTGAAAACTCAGTTCAAGGAATGGTTAGTTCCGGAAATTTTGTCAGCCCTATTTATGAATTGATACCAAACGATGGAAGATACGATATGGCTACGTTGCCCATAAAGGTCAGATACTATTTTCCATCTAATCTCATTGGAAGTAACGATTCAAATGCGCTCGCATTTGCCGGACTGAGTAGTGATGGTAAGGTATACAATATAATCCCCGGAAGCTTCATAGATAGGGACAGTAGAGGTTATTTCGTTGAGGCGAGCTTTTTCGTGGTTCCAAGATGGCTGGGAGTTGTATCTGTCCCGGGAAAAGTTTTGAAAACTGGTATTCAAGAAGTTTACCGCGTGGTTTCTGCTTATCCCCCACTTCTTATTATCCCTGGTAGTGATGCAAATTTTGCTGGTTATTACCAATCGGCAAAGGTAACGCCTCTTTCAACATGGCAAGGTGTATTTCCAGACAGGTCGATTTATGTATATAAATACCCGCTGAACGACACGAAATCTTATAATTATACACGTGCATTCAAAGCGTTTCAGCAATCTGAACCTATGCAAAGTCCTATTGTATTTGAGGCGGAACGGTTAGCTCAGGAACTTAAAAGATATCCTAATGTCCAATTCGATGTGTTAGCTCACGAGGTGGGCGGACTTATACTTTATTATTGTTTAGCGATGCATCCTGAGATAAAAAATATCAGAAGAGTGGCTTATGTCTCTACACCGTTTTATGGTACAAACGTTGTGGACCCACGTTTGGCAACAACCATCTATGCATCAAAACCATCAGCAGCAGCTTTACTTTACAACCTACCGGAATCAGTTGTGGCGACGCTCCAAGGTTATTTAAAATCTTACATAGAAGCCATTAATATTTATTACTCAGACATCTTACCGAATTCGGAATTCTTAAAACGTCTCCAGTATCTTCCATATCGGAGTGATATACCAACAATAGCTTACATGGGTAATACCCCTCCTTTGTCGATAGACGTCGGTGGGAGCTTACTGGAAAAGTTTTATCCTGAGCTAACTTTGAATTTAGGAGATGGTGTGGTTACAAGAAACTCAGCACGGCTTCCGTACATGACGTTGAAGATATTTAACGGAAGTTGGAACGACTTTTATTCATCTGAACCATTCATAGAGGAGATAAAGAAGTTCTTTGCCTTTGAAATCCCAGAAATTCCTGCTTACAAAGACGATACGTTTGCAGAGCGGGTTAAAAGCGAAAAAGAGAAAATCCTGGAACGGTTCATTACCTCCGGCTCTACCGAGAGTTTCTACGTGGATGAATGGAAGATAGGTGATAATCCCTACATTAAATTCTTGAGAACCTACAACTATCCTGGCACTCAGGTTGCTGTTTACGGCGGGATAGTGTATACCGCTGATGAAAAAGGATTGTATGTTGCTGGAACGCGAGTATGGGAAGAGTTTGTGATAGGCTTGAAAGAAACAATCGAAGGAGTAAGCTATGGCACACAACGAAAGGTCTATTATCGAAAACTTGCAGATACAGTCACGTTTGAGCAAACTCCGGCAGATGATTTCATTGCTACAAAAGATTACGCCATCTTTGCCAAACCAAGGGATAACAATAAGATAGATTTTGTTGACAACACTGGCAATGTTCTGGTGACATTGCAAGGGGTTTATGGAAGGGTTATATACGACGGGAATGAACTGCTATTTGTGACAAACCGAGAGGTTTACAGGTATTTCTACGGTATCAAATACACTGCACCTTTGGGGTTAAGGAATACCTACGATATAACTTACGCTTTGGTAGCGGATGATTACATCATAGCAACAACACGTGCGTATGGATTGCTCGTTTTTGATAAGATGGGAAGGTATGCTTATGTTGGCGAAGGATGGATAGGTAACCTGGGATTGTATAGGTCTGGTAATTTCATCGTTGCCGTTGGCGACAGTTTTATAACGCTTATCGACTTTTCTGCAAGGCGCATTCACAGAATTGTTGAAGACGTTGCTGGCATAGTTTACGATGCAACCGTTTGGGAAGATAAACTCTATTTAATGACGAGTGAAGGACTATTAATCTATAAAATAGGTTAAGATTATAGATTTTCAAAGATTTGACACTGTGTGAAGGAGGTTGCCTTAAATGATACATTTGTTCTTAGCTCACTTTGTAGCAGATCACGGTTTTACTGATAACGCTAAGATAAGACACTACAAAGGGTATAAACTTTTCGAACATATCATCTGGTCAATTTTTGCCCTTCTTGCTTTCACTTTCGATACGCTGTTAAAAAGTACAAAAGGTGTCACTGTTTTGCTTATCATGATGATAATCCACGTTGCTGGAGATATCATAAGAACAAAGATTCAAAACAGCAAAATGAAACTACACATTCTTGAGCTATCAGAACTGATAATCGCACTCATTTTGAATTTTCTTGTGGCTGATTTGTTTGTCTATTCGTTTATCTCAAAGGAGTTTGCTATTTATTTACTTGGTATGGCTGTTGTGACAATGGCAGTGACTTATGTGTTCAAAAACTTTTACCCAGGTGACGAGAATTACAACGACCTAGATGGTATCTCGGAAAGATTAGCTTTTTACGTGTTCTTTCTCGGAAAAAGTTATTGGTTGGCATTTCTCTCACTGGTTTTGGGGTTTCTTTACAAACTGTGGAAACGCGAACGTATTAACATTCATACTTGGTGGATCAGTCCTTTATCGGCAATTGTGATTACAATAATTTGGAAGTTTTTGATATTCTAAAGACGATATGAGAATACGGATAATCAGGAGGTGCTCTTTGTGAGGATTTCTTTGGAATGGCTTAATCAATATGTCGATGTTAGCAAAGAGGAAGTCTCAGAGTATCTACCAAAACTCGGGTTTGACATAGGAGAAGAAGGTCCAGTTTTCCCGCTCCGTGGTCCGATAGTTGTTGGGCGCATTGAGAATGTTGAGAAGCACCCTCAAGCTGATAAATTGGTGGTCTGCAAAGTGAACATAGGTAACGAGTATAAAACAATATTAACCGCAGACCTTTCAGTTCAAGAAGGAAAGTACGTTTTTGTAGCACTCCAAGGAGCAAGGCTTGCAAATGGTGTAGAAATCCAGGAAAGGGTAATGCGTGGGGTTCCGTCTCAGGGAATGATGTGTTCTTTGGAAGAGCTCGGACTTGAACAAAAAAGTGAACATGTCTATATGACGGATGAAGAACTTCCACTTGGAGCAGACGTTATCAAAATGCTCGATTTAAATGACTGGTATTTTGAGATGGAGATTACCCCGAACCGTCCCGATGTGCTATCGTATTTTGGTGTTACAAGAGAATTATCTGCCGGGTTAAAACGAAAACCTCACTTTCCTATCCCAAGCGTAAAACACGCAGAGGGGAACGATAAAGTCGAGGTATACATAGAGACCGATGGATGCTGGAGATATACGGCGCGGGTAATCAGAAACGTTAAGGTAGGTCCGAGCCCTCTATGGATGCAAAAAAGGTTAATTGCATCTGGAATCAGACCTATAAACAACATTGTTGACATAACAAACTATGTGATGCTTGAAACAGGGCATCCAGTACATGCTTTTGACCTTGCAAAATTGAACGGGAAGATAGTGGTTCGTGATGCGAGACCTGGTGAAAAGATGTTATTACTTGATGGCAAGACTTATGAATTTTCTGGCGGTGAGGTACTTATCACTGACGGTGAAAAGCTTCTCGCACTTGGTGGTATCATGGGTGGAGAAGAATCCGGTATATCAAGCAACACAACAGATGTCTTGCTAGAGGTTGCGATGTTTGACCCGGTCAGGATAAGAAAAGCATCGAGAAGATTGGGGGTTTCTTCAGATTCTTCTTACCGGTTTGAAAGAGGTGTTGATTTTGACGACGCATTGTTCGTTATTGAAAGGCTTTCGCAATTGATTGAGGAACTCGCAGGTGGTAAACCTTCAAAAGAAATAGTAGATAACTATCCTCATAAAATAGAGCAAAAGAAAATATTTGTTCCAAAGAATTACGCGAAAAGAGTTTTAGGTATAGATGTGAAACATATCGGTGACTACATTGAGCCACTCGGTTTTGAGGTAGAAGAAACGAAGGATGGCTATGACGTTTACGTGCCGTCTTTCAGATATTTCGATGTTTCTCTTCCAGAGGATGTTATGGAAGAGGTAGGACGCATCCATGGCTATGAACATCTCCATGCAGAACCACCAAGAATGCTCGCTATTGAAAAAGGAAGGAGCGAAAAGCAGAAAAGAAGATTTGAAATCAAAAACCTCATGACTGCAATGGGGTTCAATGAAGCGAATACACTTTCTTTCGCTGCAAGTAAAGTTATAGATATTTTTGACATCAACGGCAAAGGTGTTCCTATAAGCAATCCTATTATTTCCGATTTCGATACGATGAGACCCTCTCTTCTTTACGGGTTGCTCGATTCTCTTTCCTACAACTACAAAAGACAAATGAAAGACGTGAGACTTTTTGAAGTTGGAAAAGTGTTTTCTATCGTTGATGGCAAACCTCACGAGCAAGAGGCTCTTGGTTTTGTTGCAACAGGCAGAGAATCGGTTAAGGACTACACTGACAAAAGAACTGTGTCGTTTTACACAATGAAAGGAGTCTTGGAAGAACTCTTCGAGCAATTTGGATTGGAAGTTACTTTTGGAAAGATTGAGAAGAAAGGCTTTGTTCCGACTGTAACCGCAGGAATTTACTACAAAGGACAATTGATTGGTTTTATAGGGCTTTTAGATCCTGAACTTGCAGACAGGCTTTACGACGTCAAAGACGAAATTTACGCTGGGGAGATTTATCTTGAAACAATCTATTCAGCTGACGCAAGGAAAACTTACCAACCGCTACCGCAATTCCCGTATGTGCGTAGAGACGTGTCTTATCTCATTCCAATAGGATACGAGATTGAGAATTTACTAAAGATTTACAAAGAGAACCCACTTGTTGAAGAAGTAGGTATAGACGACATTTACAGAAAAGTTGGCGATGAATTCTACAGTGTTACAATTTACGCAAAGTTCAGACATCCAGAAAGGACACTAAGCGATGAAGAAGTGGACCTTGCACTTGAAGATATAAAGGAGAGAATTAAGAAAGAATGCGGTATCAATCCAAGGTTTTAAGAGTATTGGTGAACTGAACAAGGGAAAGGGGGGAAGCTGATGGGTTTCAGCGCGAAAGACCAAAATGAGTTTGATAAAATCATTTCTTTGGGTCGAGAATTTCTGAAATCAAATTGGGAAGTTCTGGAAAATTACACAAGCGACCAAAGAAAAGGGGTAGAGATGCCCCCTTTTGAGAAACCGTTCCCACAAGATGCGTTCTTAATAAAGCTTCCAGATTTTAATATCAATGAATTTAAAATAAAGTCCCTGTTTGAAACTATTGCAAACAGAAAAAGTCATAGGAAGTACGAAAATAAACCACTTAAGTTAGCGGAGCTCTCTTTTCTTCTATGGGCTACGCAAGGAATCAGGTACGTAACACCTAAAGCTACATTCAGAACAGTACCTTCTGCTGGTGCAAGGCATCCGTTCGAAACATATGTATATGTTGAAAATGTGGAAGGATTAGAAGAAGCAGTCTACAGATATCTACCGCTTGAACATAGTTTAATCTTGCACAGAAAAGATAGATATCTGAGAGAAGAAATTATACATGCAACATTAGAACAAGAATTTGTTGGTCAAGCTGCAGTCGTATTTATATGGACTGCGATACCCTATAGGACAGAATGGCGATATGGTCCTGCTTCTCACAAGGCGATACTTTTGGATGCGGGGCATGTTTGCCAGAACTTGTACCTCGCTTGTGAAGCAATAGAAGCTGGAACATGCGCAATAGCAGCCTATTCTCAAAAACTCATGGATAGGTTCCTTGGTGTCGATGGACAAGACGAGATGGTTGTTTATCTTGCTCCCGTTGGAAAGATTGCCAGAAGTTAATGGTCCGGACATATGGAGGGTGGGTATGAAGGACGAATTTGCAAACGAATACGCTTTAAAAGATAAATTCATAGCTATTTTTTGGCTTTTAGTACTCACTTTTTTATGGGGATTGACCTTTCCCATACAAAAGCTTGTGTTAAAAGAAGAAATCTCACCATTTTTGTACAATGCGATCCGATTTTGGATCGCAACTTTTTTATCGGCACTTATTTTTGGGAAATCTGATTGGATACGCGGCACGGTGCTCGGCATAGTGATGGCTATTGCTTACGCTACTCAGACATGGGGGTTAACGATAACAACATCTACGAAAAGCGGATTTATTACTTCGTTATACATAGTTATTGTTCCTTTCTTTTCTTACATCATAGAGCATGAAAAGGTGAGAAAACTTCAAGTTTTAGGCTTTCTTGGGGCACTTGTTGGTATGTATTTATTGAGCGGAGGAATTAGTGGTTACAATTTTGGCGACTTTCTTACAACAATATGTGGAGTTATGTATGCACTCCACGTTGTGTTGATAACCAAGTTTTCCAAGCAAGTTAGTGAATATTCGTTGCTAACTCCCCAATTCTTCACAGTAGCACTATTGAACACACTCTTCAATGTGTTCTACCGGAGCAACGGTAACAAATGGAGCTTTTCTATGGATGCAATCCTTGTTGCTACTTTTACAGCGGTGACAGCTACAATTGTTGCGATAATAATTCAAGCAAAATATCAAAAGGTTGTTGGTAGTAATGTGTCCGCTCTCATTTTTGTTGGTGAACCGTTATTTGCAATGATTTTGTCTGTTCTCATTCTAAAAGAACACCTGACCACTTCACAAACTATGGGTGGTTTATTGATGCTGGCTTCAATAATCCTTGGCGTTTTGAACATAAGTGAGAGACAAGATGGCTGGATTTTCGCAAAGAAGAAACAGGAGTGAAGCAAGTTTATGAAAAGGGTCGAAAATTTGAATACTAATAAAAATCGTGAATTATGGATTGATTACGCCCGAGGTTTGGCGTTAATAATGGTTGTACTGGCACATTCTCAGATCCCGTCGAAGTTGTTTGCATTTGTCTCTTATGTTATAGTTGTTTTCCCATTTTTGACCGGTTATCTAATGAAAGATATGAGTTTTAAAGATTTTTTCGCTAAACGAACAACATTGATCATTTCGTATTACTACATTGGACTGATTGGTTATATTCTTTGGATTTTCCTTGTTCCAGAAACTTTTAAAAAAGCTGGTAATTTAACTTATCTGAAAAGTTTTCTTCTTGTTCGAACAGATTTGCTTGAGAAGATACCACTTCCGATTGTGCCGCTGTGGTATTTAATTTTCCTTTTTGTAGCTGAATTCATGTTCATAGCTTTTCGCAATTTTCATGTCCTTCCGTATGCAATAGTTGTAGGTATATTACTGCGTTTTTTTTATCCGGGTGCACTTCCTTTCAAAATTGATGTAGCATTTTCTGGACTTTACATGTTTTGGTTGGGGAAATTTGTGGAAGAGAGAAGAACCACGTTCGAAAAGTTCGGAGGACCAATTGGTTTCGTAGGTTTGATAACATGGACTTTAGTTGCTTTGCTTGTCGATGGGACATCGTGGAATATAGATTATTACGGTACAAACCCACTATTAACATTCTTTGGTGAAATTGGGACAGCAATGTGCTTTTTCTCAGTTGGAATATTTATTGAGCGCTTCGTGAACATTTCAAAAAACACCAACAGCCTATTACGAAGATTCTTTGTGAAATATATACTTGGCATTGCGAGACTTTTCTCAGATAATGCGATATTCGCGTTCGGTTACTATATTTTGGTCGGAGGTTTGACCATATTGATTACAATGGCTCTGGGCTTTACCGTTACCGAAGAAACTCTGCGAGAGTATTGGTATATTGCTTTTGCCTTAACGTTTGGAGCAATGGTGTTATTAATGGTTCTTTTACCAAAACCTATCAAACTATTTTTAACGCAACCAGACTTGTTTTTAAAATGGTTAAGAAGAGAAAGGGGTTCCCGGAAATGATAACAATAAAGAATCTTACCATAGCCTTTCCCGAAAAGACGCTCTTTTCTAATTTCAATGCAACCGTCCTAACAAGGGATAGGATAGGATTGATGGGAAAAAATGGGAGTGGTAAGAGTACGCTGTTGAAAGCGATAGCCGGAATTTTTAAAGATTACCAAGGGGAAATAACAGTTCAAGGTAAAGTATCATACATGGATCAATACAGAACATTTGAAGCAAGAACACCTTATGAATACTACATGAAGGTAGCAGATACCCCAGAAAAACAAAAGCAGGTGAGGAGTATTTTGAAAGGATTAGGTTTTCCGGAAGAGGATTGGGAAAGGGATATTTCAACGTTCAGTGGAGGAGAGAGAACGAAACTGCAGTTAGGAAGACTATTTGTAGAAGACCCCGATTTTCTTCTTTTAGATGAGCCAACCAATTTCTTGGACATAGAAAGTATAGAGTTTTTGAAAGAGTTACTGAGAAGTTTCCGCGGAGGATATATAATCATTTCGCACGACAGAGATTTCCTCAGAAACACCTGCGAAAAATTCTGGGAGATAAACAACGAGCGTATCTGGGTTTTTGATATGGATTTCGACAGCTACCATTTGGAAAGACAAAGGATTATCGAAACTCAAAGAAGACAGCTCGCAAATATACAACGTGAAATAGAAAGATTGAGAGCGATAATAGATAGATACAAAAAATGGGGTAGGGAAAAATTCACAAGGCAGGCAAAAAGTAAAGAAAAGATGCTTGAGAAAATGCTCGAAGAATTAGAAAATATGCCCAACCTGTATTTGGAGGAAGAGGAGAAGAGTATAAATATACCGGAACCAGACAACACAGGTTACGTTGTTTTGGAAGTTAAGAATGTTTCTTGGAACGGCTTGTTGAAGAATGTCTCATTCACAGTATATCAAGGAGATAAGATAGCAATTGTTGGACCTAACGGTTCTGGAAAAACGACACTATTAAAAATTATCAATGGGCAAACCAATTACACCGGTCAAGTAACGTTCGGATACAATGTAAAAGCAGTTTATCTTGAACAGTTTGTTGACCAACTGGATTTAGAAAACACTGTTTTCGATGAGCTCTTCGAAGAAATACCAGATAAACCAGACTACGTTATCAGAGCTTACGCAGGTAAATTTGGATTTCGCGGGGAAGATGTTTTTAAAACAGTTGCTGATTTGAGTGGTGGAGAAAGACAGATACTCGCTCTTGCAAAGGTCTTGCTAAGAAAACCGAATGTGCTTATTCTGGACGAGCCAACGAACCATATGGATTTGGAAACAGTCGAAGCACTTGAATCAGCACTTAAAGAATATAAAGGGGCGGTTCTGTTGGTTTCCCACGACCTCGAGTTGATTAGAAATGTGTGCAATAGGTTTTTTACCATCAAAAATGGGGAACTGATAGAATCTAACGAGCCGATATTCTTTTCTAAAGAAAAGAAAAAGGTTGAAAAACAAAGGAACGTAGATTTTGAAGAGAAAAAGAGACTGAGAAATCAGTTAAAGAGTTGGAAAAAACAATTGGAAGAGCTAAAGGAAAGTGAAAACGAGATAACATACATGATAAGTGATTTAGAAAGCCGTATGCACAAAGAACAAGATTACGTTAAGTTGATGGAATTAATGGGCGAGAAAGAAAAACTTGAGGAAGAGTTGCTAAGAGTAATGGAAACTTTCGAAGAAATCGAAAGAAAAGTTAAGGAATTGGAGAACTTGGAAGATTAGAATATCAGCAGAAGGTTAGGGGGAGTTTCTATCATGAAAAATTTAGAGAGCAATGAACTAAAATTTCATATCGGTAATGGTTTTTTAGTCGAATTAAGCGATGAAGATATAAAATACTTCTCTGAAAGGAGAATAACGAAAGCAGAACCAGTTACATTGGTATTTTTCTCTGAAAAAGATGATGGTGATAACGAGAAAATCGGATTTGTCGAATTTGATCTGAGAGTCATAAACAAAAATGCGTATGTCACATTTTATGTGACTCCACAATACCGTGGTAAAGGGATAGGAAAGCTTATGCTAAGGAAAGCCTTGGAGTTTGCTTTCAAAGAGTTAAATCTTCATAGAATAACAGCCGAAGTTTACGAGTATAACGAGCGTTCGCTGAGGTTACTTGAAAGTTTGGGATTTAAGAAAGAAGGTATTCTCAAGGAAGCAAAATACCACGATGGAAGATATTGGGATATAATTGTAATGGGATTGATGAAAGAAGATTGGAAAAACAGTAGAAGGTGAGAAACGTGAGTGGTAAAAGAGAACTGATAATCGGTGCTCACATGCCAATAGGTGGAGGTTTTGCAAGAGTTCCAAAGGAGACCGTGGAAATAGGAGGAAATGCATTCCAGATTTTCCCGCATAATCCTCGTCAGTGGAATGCGAAGTTACCATCTGATGATGATGTGGTCCATTTCTTAAGGGACGTTAAAAAATACAATCTGAACCCAGAAAATTTCGTGTGTCATGCAGGTTATCTTGTTAACGTTGCAAGCCCTAAGGAAGATATTTGGGAAAAGTCTGTTGCACTACTTATCACCGAAGCGAAGATATGTGCAAGACTCGGAATTAAGTATTTGAACATTCATCCTGGAAGTCATCTGGGACTTGGTGAGAAGGAAGGTATAGAAAGAGTTGCAAAAGCTTTGAATATAGTTATGGAAAAAGAAAAGAACGTTTATATACTGTTGGAAAACGTTGTTAAGAAAGGTGGAAACATAGGATACAACTACGCTCAAATGAGGGAGATAATAAGTCTATGCAAATACGAAGACAGGATAGGTTTGACGTTTGATACATGTCACGGCTATGACGCGGGATACGACGTCACAACAGCTGAAGGCATAAAGCAACTCCTCGAGGAGATTGACCGGGAAGTGGGAATAAAAAGGCTGAAGTTTGTCCATCTTAACGATACCAAAAACGAACTTGGTTCTCAGAAAGACAGACACGAGAATATAGGAAACGGAAAGATTGGAGAAAAGCTCGAAGTATTTTTGTCAAATCCAATTTTTAACTCACTACCATTGATTTTGGAAACTCCAGGTGACAATCCAGAACACGCAGAAGATATAGCAAAGGTTAAGGCGATATGGGAAAAAATAGATTGCTGATAATTTAATCAAAAGAGAGTCGAGGTGTCGTTTTGATGCCACTTTCGAACGATGAAATGGAATTTCACGAGCGGTTCAAAGCTCCCGTTGACGTTGTATGGAAGACATTTTATAACCCCAACGGTTGGGACCCATGGTTTACAGATGGAATGAAGATATACGAGGATAGTGGCGAGATATACTTTCGTTGGTTCAGGCTCACCGATGGTCAGGTCGTTACGGACACTGGTAGGATTGTTAGTGTGATTCACAAGCGTCTTTTCTCTTTCTGGTGGTATGAATACGAGGATGGTTACCGTTCGTTTGTGGAAATGACGTTTCAACCAACGGATGAGGATGAAACGATTGTGACAGTGAGAGATAGAACGTTTGTGAAAGATGAAGGAGAGCTACACATAAGGTATGCGTGTGCATATGGTTGGGGTCAAATGTTGTTGCTTGCAAAAGTTTACATAGAAAAAGGGCTTATACTTATATGAGCATTGAGAAGTGTTGAGGTATATAAGATAGGGGGTATGTGAATGAGAGCCTCTATAATTCTTAACGGAAAGTCGAATGGTACAATGTATATAACTGGTGAACTCGTTGTCGCAGTTGATGGTGGTGCTGAGGAATTAAGAATAAGAAGGATAATTCCTCATGTGGTTATCGGAGATATGGATTCAGTTTCGGATGATACGCTCGAGTATTTCGAAACAAAAGGAGTTAAGATTTGCACATATCCTACAGAGAAAGACGAAACCGACCTTGAGCTCGCACTGAATTACGTTTTCAAACACGGAGCAACGGAAGTTGAAATACTAAACTGGCAAGGCGAAAGGATTGATATGATACTTGCAATGATAGGTTTAATGAGTAAATACGACAATGTGATAGCGATATCTGATAAGTGTGAGGTCGGCGTTATCAAAGCGGGCAAGAAAGGGACGCAAACCCTGAAAGCTGTCCCCGGTGAGATTTGGTCCCTTATACCTTTGTGTCATGCCGAATTTTCGATAGAAGGGTTCAAATATCAATTCAGCGGAAGTATGGATATAACAGCTCCAATAGGTGTCAGTAATGTTGCTTTAAGTGACTTTGTGAAGATAGAAGTGAAAAACGGTAAGGTGGTGTTCGTGCGTTGGAAGAAAAAGCCACTATAAAAAAGGTCGTAATATTGGGTGCTACGGGTTCAATAGGAACGCAAACGGTCGATGTTATAAAACAACTTGAGGGTTTCAAAGTTGTTGGCATTTCGTTTGGTTCAAACATAGAACAGGCACGAAAGATAATGGAAGATTTAAAAATAGATTACTACGTTTCAAATAAAGATGTAGGGTTTGGAAAGCGCTTTGAGAATACGCAACAATTGTTGGAAGAAGTGGTTCCTGATATAGTGGTTTGTGCAATTCCTGGATTTGAAGGTGTTAAAGCAACAATTATTGCCTTGCAATACGCAAAGAGAATAGCACTTGCAACGAAAGAAGCTTTAGTTTGTGCAGGTCCTTTCGTTAAGAAGGTAGCCAAGGAAAAAGATGTTGAGATTATCCCTGTTGATAGCGAACACTCAGCGATATTCCAGCTTTACGAACCTCACATTGAGAAAATACTTATAACCGCTTCGGGAGGCGCGGTTAGGGACGTTCCTCTCAAATACATAGCGGACCTGAAGCCATCGGACATTTTGAAACATCCGACATGGAGCATGGGTGGTAGGATAACTGTCGATTCATCAACGATGGTGAACAAACTTTTTGAAGTAATTGAAGCGCACGAGCTTTTTGATTTGGATTATGACAGAATAGAGGTAAAAATCAACCGTTCAAGCTTCATCCACGGAATAGTCTTTCTTAAGGACGGGGTTATAAAAATCCATGCAGGTAAGCCTGATATGCGAATACCCATTGCTTACGCGCTTACTTACCCCGAAAGGAAGTATCATTCGCCTGTAGCTGATGTTTTAGAATTTGACCTTCAATTGTCTGATGTAGAGCGCGAACGTTATCCACTTTTCTTCTACGGATTGGATATGTTAAAAAGAAAAGACGATTTGCCATGGAGAATTGCACTGAATGCAGCTGATGAGTTAGCAGTTAACGCGTTTCTTGATGGAAAAATATCATTCAAAGGTATTGAAACGGTAGTTAGAGAAACGATAGAGTACATAGATTCCCAAAACATAATCATTACGTCTATAGAAGATGTCTACAAAACTGACGAATTAGCAAAAAGTTACGCTAAAGAATTCATCGAAAGGGAGGTTCGGAAATGAGCTTGCTTGTTAATATCATCGCTTTCATTTTAGTTTTCATCTTTATCGTAGTTGTTCACGAGTTTGGTCATTATCTTTTTGCAGTACTGTTTGGTGTTAAAGTTCATGAGTTTGCAATCGGTTTTGGACCGGCGATTTACAGAAAGAAAGGGAAAAAGACAGATTTCAGAATAAATGTTTTCCCGCTTGGTGGATACGTCAGACTAAAGGGTGAAGACCCTCAAGAACAAGAGGACCCTGATTCACTTTACGGAGTTGCAGCATGGAAGCGATTTTTAATTGTGCTTGCGGGACCTGTCTTTTCGATTTTGGCAGGTTATTTGCTATTTGTATTGATAATTTCCATATGGGGATACACTCCGATAATAATAGATAAAGTCCTCCCTGGTTCACCAGCCGAACAGGCAGGACTTCAAGCAAACGATATAGTTTTAAAACTCAACGGAAAGTATGTTTTCGATACGATGGATATGACCAGCATTATACGAAAAGGTAAACCACTAACACTTGAAGTGCTTAGAAAAGACGCTCGAATAACTGCAAGAGTGACACCGGTACTTACTCAAAAAGAATACTTCTTGTACTTGAAGGATGTTAAGGGGAATATAGGAGGTAAAGTGGAAAGTGTCAACAACATTTCTTTTGAGAGATATATGGAAAGGTATACAAAGGAGTATGTGACAATAAAATCGGAATTAGGAGAACTAAAAGGATTGATAGATAACGTATCAGAAATTCCGCAAAGATATGCAATAGGGATTTACTATGGCCAGTTTTCTAATGTATTTGCCAAGGATAATGAGATATTTTCAAAAGGTGATACGTTATCTGAGGTTGAAGGTATGAAAGTTGAGTCAACAACGGATTTGATGGATATAGTAACAGCGTTGGGTCTAAAATCTGATGAGATTTATCTTCGAATCAAAGGGAATGAAGTTGAACAGGTTATAAGACCTTTACCAGCTAAAGTAAAAATTAGTTATATTTCAAAAAACGGTACTCAAAAGGAAATCACAATTTCGAAAGAAAAACTTCTAAGTGTTCTTTCTATTCCCGGAGTATTTGAAATGAAAGCACCTAAAATGAAACCTCGAGGTTTTGAAGCTATTTTCGTAGCAATAGCCCGAAGCAACAGACTAGCATTGTACATTTGGAAAACGTTACCTGGGGTTTTTGTAGGCAGAAACATTCAGGATGTTTCGGGACCTGTTGGCGTTGTTCAAGTCATTGGACAAGCTGTGCAATTTGGTTTGGAGACAGTGCTAATAGTCGTTGCGGTGATAACAATAAACTTAGGTATATTCAATCTTTTCCCACTTCCGGCTTTAGACGGTGGTAGGATTATATTTGCGCTTGTTGAGATGATATCAAGAAAGAAGATAAACAGAAACGTTGAAAACCTTATACATACAATTGGTTTCTTCTTGCTCCTAGGATTCCTGTTCTTTATGACCTTCGTCGACATAAGTAGATTCTTTGTGAAATGATTGAAAAGCATGAAAGTTGGAAAGGTTGTGAAAACATTGATAACTAAGAGAACATCAAGGACGGTAAGGGTTGGAAATCTTACTATCGGTGGTGATGCTCCGATAATTATACAATCAATGACAAATACTGATACAAAAGATGTTGAAGCTACGGTAGAGCAAATAAAAACTCTGGTTGATGCCGGATGTGAAATTGTTAGAATATCTCTCCCAGACCTGGAAAGTGCGCGTAAAGTTGGTGTCATTAAAGAGAGACTGAGAGAACTAAATGCCGAAGTCCCGTTGGTTGGCGATATACATTTTGACTACAGGATAGCATTGGAGGCTATAAAACATGGTATCGATAAGATAAGAATCAACCCTGGCAATATAGGGAGCGAATCGAAAGTTGCTGAAGTAGTTAAAGCCGCAAAGGAACGAGGTATACCGATAAGAGTTGGAGCAAACAGTGGGTCTTTGCCTAAGGATTTAGAGCACTTACCACCTGCACAAGCCTTAGCAGAAGCTGCACTTAGGGAAGTTAGGATATTAGAAAAACATGGGTTTGATGATATCGTTATATCTGTGAAGAGCTCTGATGTGATTGAAACTATAGAGTCTAACAGATATGTGGCTAAGATTGTAGATTATCCACTTCATGTTGGTGTAACTGAAGCAGGTACGCTTTACAACTCGCTCATAAAATCATCCATCGCTCTTGGAACATTGATACTTGAAGGCATAGTGGATACATTAAGAATCTCGATTGCTGGAGACCCGTTGAACGAAGTAATTGCGGCAAAGAAATTATTGACAGCACTTCACTTAAGAAAAGGTCCAAACGTAGTTGCCTGTCCTACTTGTGCAAGGACCGTTTTTGATGTTGAGTCTGTTGCTTTAGAAGTGGAAAAGCTTGTAGCAAATGTGCAGGAAGATATAACAATTTCTGTTTTAGGTTGCGTGGTAAATGGAATAGGTGAGGGGAAGGACGCTGATGTTGGAATTGCTGGTGTTAAGGATGGGGTTGTGATTTTCTACAAAGGAAAGATAATAGGGACTTACAAATTTGACGAAGGTCTGATAAAATTAAAGGAATTGATAAATCAAATTTTGGCGGACAGAAAAGACAAAACGTGTTAATAGTTTTTTAAGGGGGAATGAGAATGAACATACTACTTGTAAACGATGACGGTGTCACTGCTCCAGGAATACTGTGTGCCGCGCGGTATTTAAGTAAGGAACACTATGTAATCGTGAGTGCCCCCGAATCTGAGCAAAGCGCAGTTGGACACGGCATAACACTTAGATTTCCATTATGGGCAAGGAAATTGGATATAAACGAACCATTTGAGATGTATGCAGTTTCAGGGACACCTGCTGACTGTGTGAAAATAGGTTTGGATGTGATTTATAAAGAAAAAGGAATTACCCCGGATGTTGTCATAAGCGGAATTAACCGAGGAGAAAACTTAGGAACTGATGTGGTTTATTCCGGAACAGTGAGTGGGGCTCTTGAAGGAGCGATTGCTGGTATACCTTCTATAGCTATTTCTGTAGCTGATTTTAAAGACCCCCTTTACGATACAGCAGCAAAGTTTCTTGTGAAATTTTTGAGAGAATTTGACCTAAAACTCATCCCTAAATTTACAGCTCTAAACATAAACGTTCCTTCGATACCTTACGAAGAAGTCAAGGGATGGAAGCTCACAAGACAGAGCAAACGCAGATACGAAGATTATTTCGAAAAGCGTATAGACCCTTCCGGGCGTGAGTATTACTGGATGCTTGGTGATATAATAGAGGATGACCCAGACCCTAAGGCAGATTATAAAGCGTTGCAAGAAGGGTACATATCTGTAACACCAATAACGATATTCATGACGAACGAAAAATTGCTTGAAGAACTGGAGGGAATTTACGGTGAAGGTCAGAATTTTAGGTGATCCTGTTTTGAGAAAAAAAGCACAACCTGTGATAGATTTTGCTCAAGTTCGTGCTATCTTGGAAGAATTCAAGATGACCATGTATGCAGAAGATGGTGTGGGGCTTGCTGCACCACAGGTAGGCATGTCTCTGAGATTTTTTGGGATGGATGACGGAAGTGGATTTAAGATGATTGTTAACCCTGAGATTATAGAACACTCTGACGAGAAAGAACTCGGTGAAGAAGGTTGTTTGAGCATCCCTGGGGTCTTTGCCGATGTGTGGAGATATAAATGGGTGCGGGTGCGATACCAAGATGAGCATGGAGTGTATCATGAAGAACTTTTGGAAGGTTACCCTGCTCGTATATTCCAACATGAATATGACCATCTTGATGGTGTATTGTTTATCGACCATCTCGATACAAAAACGCGGACAGCACTCGCACAACAGTTGAAAAAGATAATGGAAGAAAGAAGCAAAGAAATGATGAAATAAAAAGAAATAATAAGAAAAATTAACTTTTTGACCGCTAATTGCATATTTTAGTTTTTTTATGATATAATAACCCCAGGACCTTAGTTAATTAGCTCGGGGGTGATGTAAATGGAGAAGAAAGTAGTTAAGAATTTTACACTGACTTACGAACTTGATATTCTCAACAAAAAGATTAAGCTGAACGGAAATCCTGAGGAAGATTTAAAAGACTTTTTAGCAAAACTCAAGGCTTCCGATGACATTATTGCTCAGATGCTTTACAAAGACATCGTTGATAACGCAATTACAGAAATGAGAGTTATGGCATGGTCTGGAATGGATATCAGGGGATGGTTAAAAGAAGTAGGAGTAGAAGAGTAGGAATGAACCAAAACTTTTTAACAAAAACAGATTATAAAATTACAGAATATGCGGGCTAAAAGCCCGCGTTTTTTTAATTGGTTGTGATATAATAGTTTGAGACTGGAGGTAGTTTTGACGCCAATAAAAAACATGACATAACTGATAAAGAAGTGTCACTATTAGCAAAGTCAATCCAGTAGAATATTATTACTCAAAGCTTGCTGAGAAACGAGTCCAGTTGCTTTCAAGTGTTGTCAGAGATGTAAGAAGGAGGGCAGAAGAGATTGCAGAGAGCGGGGGCTTGAAAGTAGGCAAAGTAATAAGTGCAAGAAGTGGTGTTGCTCAGGTGCTTGCACCAAATAGTGTTGAGATTAGTGATTACGGAACGTATGACACATCAACGAAAGAAAAAGAAATAATGCTCACAGTTAATGTCACTTTTGAGGCGAAATAATACCTTGACAACAGGAGAGCTTAAATAAAACGGCCAGAGGGAGGTATAAGGACATGAGGGATTATATGGCTGAATATAAGAAGTGGCTTGAAAGTCCTTATGTTGATGAAAAGACAAAAGAAGAACTTAGAGCGATAGAGGGTAACGAAGAGGAGATAAAGGAGAGGTTCCTACTTGACTTGGAGTTTGGAACCGCAGGATTAAGGGGAAAGATAGGTGCTGGAACAAACCGTATGAACATATACACGGTTTCTCAGGCAACTCAAGGTCTTGCCGATTTTATAAACAGCCGTGGTGCGGAATACGCAAAGCGTGGCGTGGTAATTGCTTATGATGTGAGAAGGATGTCGAGAGAGTTTGCGAGGATAACTGCACAAGTGTTAGCTGCGAATGGAATACAAGTTTACTTGTTTGACGACATTAGACCAACACCGGTGCTTTCTTTTGCAGTTCGATATCTTGGGACTGCTTCAGGTATTGTGATTACAGCAAGTCACAACCCTCCTGAATACAACGGATACAAGGTCTACTGGGAAAAAGGTTCACAAATCACCGACGACATAGCCAAACCTATTGAGGAGAATATAAAGAAGATAACGGATTTTGGCATGATAAAAAAGATGGATTTTGATGAGGCAATGTCGAAAGGATTAATAAAGATAGTGGGTTCTGAAGTCGATAATGCTTACTTTGAAAAGGTACTTTCCTTGGCTCTTTGTGATGATATAGACAAAAATATATCCATAGTTTATACCCCACTTCATGGAACAGGTGGACGATTCGTGAGGCACGTGCTTGATAAACGAGGGTTTACGAATTACTTTATCGTTCCTGAACAAGAGAACCCAGATGGAGAGTTCCCGACTGTTGAATATCCAAATCCAGAAGATTTGAGAGCATTTAATCTCGCTCTTGAATATGCGAAAAAGAGGGACGCAGACATAATTCTTGCAACTGACCCGGATGCTGATAGAAATGCGGTTATGGTCAAGCATAATGGAGAGTATGTTGCATTGAATGGTAACCAGACTGGAGCCTTGTTGATAGAATATCTACTTTCTCAAAGAAAGAAGAAGGGTATACTTCCAAGAAACGGAATAATCATCAAGTCCATAGTAACTGGCGACCTTGGTAAGCTCATCGCCAAAACGTACGGTGTTGAAACATTTGAGACATTAACTGGATTCAAAAACATATGTGGCCTTGAAAATGAACTTGAAGGAAAGTATTCGTTCCAATTTGGATACGAAGAGAGTATAGGGTATGTTACTGGAGATTTTGTTAGGGACAAAGACGGTGTGATGATGTCGATGATAATTTCAGAAATGGCTGCGTATTACAAAAAGCAGGGCAAAACCCTTATAGACGTTCTTGAGTCGCTGTACAAGACTTACGGCTACTATCTTGAAGATAACTTTTCTCTGGTGTACGAAGGACTTAAGGGTATGGAAAAAATCAGGCGCATCATGGAAGTCTTTAGAAAGAGGTATCCAAAAGAAATTGGAACGTTGGATTTGGTTAAATATATCGACTATTTGGAACGCAAGGTCTATGATGCAAATGGAAACGTCATAGGTGAAGTTGAAAGGCATATACCTGCTTCAAATGTACTTAGGTTCTTCCTCAGTGATGGTTCGTGGTATGCGATAAGACCATCTGGAACTGAACCAAAATTAAAGGTGTATATTTATACAGTTGATAAAGTAAAAGAGGAAGCGAAAAAGAAACTTTCAGTGATAAAGGATGCAATATTGAAAATCATAGCTGAGGCATAACAATTACTCTTGACAGAATTCAAAATATGGTGGTATAATATCCAACGGAGCCGGGGTGGCGGAATTGGCAGACGCAGCGGACTTAAAATCCGCTGGGAGTTAGACTCCCGTGTCGGTTCGACTCCGATCCCCGGCACCAGGTGGGTGTAATCAAATGAAGGCTAACATAGATAGACGTCGCGGGGTAGAGCAGTCTGGCAGCTCGTTGGGCTCATAACCCAAAGGTCGTGGGTTCAAATCCCACCCCCGCTACCAGAAAAAAAACCGGGCACGAAAAGTGCCCGGTTCAGACTGTTGACAAAGTATAACTTGTTCAAGTATAATCTCTTCAAAAGAGGATCCTTTCCAAACAGGATCCTCTTTTTTTTACACAAATAGTAGGAGGAATATACATGCTGACCATCAACAAAGA
>Ga0224486_100096_pt1 | contig 43619 bp, 36 predicted proteins | sample TexhydDE_CT_test_FD_172013 | JGI IMG/M metagenome (GOLD analysis project Ga0224486, IMG submission 172013) | Fracking water microbial communities from deep shales in Oklahoma, United States - hydraulically fractured wells DE_CT_test ... | reverse complement strand
CATACAAGATACAGCTGAGAGTATTGGATGACCCAACAGGCAGGAATCCAAACCTCACACCAATGTGGTCAGATCCTTACACAGTTACAGTACAAGTTCAAGGAAAGCTTATTGTTATTGGAAGTTCTAACAAGACCACATACAAAGCTGGAGAGGCAATGATCCTCTATGCCCGAACTGAAGGAAAGGCCTACCGTGTAGAAGCAAAAATGTGGTACCCGAAAAATGAATTTGCTTCATCTAATGTAACTACCCTAGTACCCGATATACCTTTAACCAATCCACCGCAGGATGTGATGACATGGCACACTAAACACACCAAAGCAGAAGGAAGAGATGTTGTGGTAATCATTCCTAGAAATATGCCTGATGGTACTTACAAGATAGTGTTTACGGCTTATAAGCAGCTGGCAGGTGGAGGAGTAAAAACAGCTGTAGATACTATTACCGTCAGAGTGAAAGGTTCAATATACGACAACTCAAAATCACAAATTATTGGACCAAAGTTTTGATGTAAAAGCCCTGTATAGAGCGACTGCTCTGTACAGGGCATAATTTTTTATTTGTCTATGAAATCCTTTATAGATATAAAATAAACCTTCCTTCCTTTTATGCCTACTGCCGCTGGAACATTAATAGGTTTATTTGTAATTTTTTTAACAAAAAAAGACAAATAAAAACGCAAAAAAATAACGTGGGTGAGGAGAAAAAAATAATTAACCCTCCATGCTTAATAAAGCCCAACTATGGATGAAAATATATTTTCGTATTAACCCTCCATGCTTAACAAAGCACAACCATAGATGAAAATAGATTTCTAAATCTATTTTCGTGCTAAATTAAGCTTCTGATAAATTCAATAAGATATCGTTTTCCCACCTTGAAATTTTCTTCTTTCCCATATTCCCATTCTTCATTTTCCTTTATAACAAACACACCATCCATCTCGGCGGTTAAAATACTTCTCCATTTATTCTTTTTGTCAGGATTACCGGGTTTAAATAATTCTTGATCGTTATCAGGAGTTGCTAAAATGTATTTAAAAGGTTTTGTAGTTTCTCTTTTCTTTACCATCCAGTATGCAGTTTCTCCTCCTCTTTCCCGAAATGATTTTTTTACTGAAATTATACAAACTATAGCTTTTTTTCTCTTGCTGTAGACAATAATATCATTATCCAAAAAGAAGCTTGCAGTTATTCCATTAGAATTATAGTAGATTCTTAATATATTAGCATCAATAAAAGTGTTTTCATCTAGAAAAATTATATCTCTTTTTTCTTGCTGCTCGCCTTTAGTTATTATAGCATTCTGATTGATGTAAGGATCGCTTTTAAGAATATTAATTATAAAATCTTCATATTTTGCTCCTTCTTTGCTAACGAATGATTGACGACCTTTGATATTTTCGTCTTTTTTATACATTCATATTTCACCCTTTTGTATTTTTTAGATTTTCATGTTGTTCCAATCTTCCCAACATTACTACCAATATGATATAATAAAACAAAAAACAAATCATTGCCATACTTTTTATGGCTATAAAAAACAATACATTTTTGGAGGGATAACTTGTGAAATACTTGAAAAACGGTTCTGCTCAAGAAGAAAGAGTAAGGTTAAATGGAAAAGTGTTACGTACGATAGAAGACCTTTCTGTAAAAAGAGGAGAAAGTTTTAATCTTACAATAAACAAGATATTAGAAGACTATTTGAATTTAAAAGAAGAAAATAAACTTAGTCTTGAAGAATTTTACAAGGAACCTCCTAATTTAAAGTTTGATTACGAAAATAAGATAAAAATATTTGAAAATGATTTTCTAAATGTAGATTTACAATCTTGGAGAGGAAAAATTAATTTGATTATCACTTCGCCTCCTTACAATGTGGGCATAGATTATAATACTCATGATGATACAAGTAGCTATGAAGATTATCTTAATTTTAGTAAAAGGTGGCTTGCAAAAGCTTATGATTTGCTTGCGGACGACGGAAGAATGTGTCTTAATATTCCCTTGGATAAAAACAAAAATGGTTTAAGGAGTGTTTATGCTGATTTAGTAGCTATTGCAAAAGAAGTAGGGTTCAAATATCAAAGCACAGTTATCTGGAATGAACAAAACATTTCACGCAGAACGGCATGGGGTTCATGGTTGTCAGCTTCTGCCCCTTATGTAATCGCTCCAGTGGAAACTATTGTACTTTTATACAAACATCAATGGAAAAGAAAGAATAATGGTACCTCTACGATACAAAAAGAAGAATTTATAGATTGGACGAACGGAGTATGGACTTTCAATGGTGAAAAAAGAAAAAAAATAGGTCACCCTGCTCCTTTCCCTGTTGAGTTACCAAGACGATGTATTAAGCTCTTTAGTTTTAAAGAAGATATTATACTTGATCCATTCTTAGGAAGTGGCTCTACCTTAATTGCTGCATATGAAGAAGGTAGAAGAGGGATAGGAGTTGAGATAGATCCTTCTTATGTGGAGTTATCCATTAAAAGAATAAATGAACATTTAAAAAAGCAAGTTAGAATTGAAGAAATCCTAGAAGCAAAATAAAAAAGTAGATTGGTTAGTATATTATCTAAAAAAATTCACTATGAAGGAGTACAAATAATGGATTGGGATAAATTCATTAATATTTGGTTAGTATTTGCTAATCTTTTAATGGCTTTAGGAACTTTCATGATGGTTAAAGAAACAAAGAAAAGTATTAAGCTCCAAGAAAAGCAACTGAAATATTTTTATTCCCCTACGTTTGTATGTGTACATGAATCAGGTGGAAATGGATGGCCTAGGATAAGAATATTCAATAAAGGTTCGGGACCCGCATATGATGCGGAGATTTCCTTGTGGTTAATTACTAATAATAAAATCGAAAAAATACCTTCCTCTTACTGTGGAACACGATATTTTATGGATAAAGTAGAATACTGGCCGATAGAGAAAAATGTAACTTACGACTCGAATTTTTCTGATAATATTCTTATCGAAAGTGAATGTTTCAAGTATTTCGCAAAGGTAGAAAGTATGGAATCTATAGATTTAAAGGGTAAAATTGTCATAAATTACACCGATCATTTGAGACAACAGTATACAGTTGAAACACAGTTAAGGATATATTTTGATGAAATAAATAGAAATTTAAGATTGGAATTTCCAAAAGGCAGGATTTTTCGAAATTCTCAATAAATAAAGCTGTTTAATTAGAGCCTAAAAGACTCTTCAGTTTGTTTTTTCTAAAATAAGCAGTACGGATTTTTCCTTTTCGCTTTGCTCAAATCAAAAATCCGAATCAATACAGCACCACCGCAGGTGGCAAAGCCACAGCGGTCGTGCTTTTTTGTTTGCCCCCGCGTCATAGATTATACGCCTGCTCGCCTTTCGGTCAAGGGGCAAGCCTTCGGTCGGTGAGCATATCCTCCCTCGCTTCGCTCGGTCCGGTATCCCTCCCCGACCCCTTGACCTTCGGCTCGCACGCTGTTTTGTTTTAACTGCCGGGGGCAAACAAGAAGCAAACAAAAAATGAGGAGGTGTGGACACATGGCGTAAGAAAGCAGGGTAGACCATGAGGCTGTCAAATACGAGCGAGTAAAAAACTTTAGGGGAGGGAATTAAAAATGACTGCTAGAGAAATTGCTGAGGAAATAAGAAAAAATCTGAAGAAGTACGGTATAACATCAAGGCAGGTAAGCGTAAGAGCTAAAACACACCTTTTAGATAAGTCAATTGAAGTTAGAATTAAAGACTTGAAGGTCTCTAAAAAGCTTGTAGAAGCTGCTGCTAAAAAGTATGAGTATATAAGATGGGATGACTACACTAATGAAATACTTGCTGGATGCAATACTTATGTTGTTGTTAACTTTGACTATAAAGTCTTAAGGGAAAAAGCTGAAAAATTTAGAGAAACAGCCAGAAAAATACTAGAAGAAAAAGACAAATATGAAAAGGATGAGCTGATGAAATTAGCAGAAAAAGAAGATTTAGTGATATTGTATCAACCTCATCACAATGGTACTTACCCTCATGTTGAGGTATGCCGAAGAAATACCGGAAGTTGTGTTTTAGACAGCATTGAAAACTACTATGCAGTTGATGAATATTCACTGAGTGAGGCTCTAGCAATTTTAGCATATCAATATGGTTTTGATTTTACTAAAGTAAGAGTATAAAAACAGTGCAGTGGCAGTTTTGCCACTGCATCCCACATATATTCTTCGTAAACTCAAAGCAAAACTTCCTTATTGATTGGTCACAAAATGGTCACATAATAAATAAAATTATGCATGAAATGAGGCTAACAACTTCCAATTTTAAAAACAAAAAAAGTCTATTTTTAGGCATTTTTAAGACTTAATAAAACCAGTTAAAAATAGTTAAATAATAAAATTTCCTACTTGTAATCAGCAGGTTGAAGGTTCGAGTCCTTTCGCCAGCTCCATTTTTTTATTATTTTCAGAGCTTTTGAAGGCTCAATATTGCAAGACTTAAGGCGGCGGTTGACACTCTGGTTGACAATTTAAGACCGCTGCCTTTTTGTTTTATTTGTAAACATTTTGCAAATGTCATATATTTCCTTAACTTTATTGTTTCACATTTATAAAGCGATATGTTAAAATAAAAACAAAATTAAATAGAAAGGATGGGAAAAGTGGCTGTAGTAAGACCTTTTATGGCATTGAGGCCTTTGCCAGAGTTGGCAGAAAGAGTTTCTTCGCCGCCTTATGACGTTTTATCAAGAGAAGAAGCAGAAAAGTTGGCTAAAGATAATCCGTATTCTTTCTTGCATGTGGAAAGAGCAGAAATAGACTTAGAAGAAAACATAGACCCTTACAACGAGGCGGTTTATCAGAAAGCTAGAGAAAACTTTATGAAAATGAAAGAGAAGAAAATTTTGATAAAGGACGGAAAAGAGTGCTATTACATATATCGAGAGAGAATGGGTGATAGAGTACAGACAGGACTTGTCGCCCTTGTGTCTATTGACGATTATTTGAATGGAGTTGTGAAAAGGCACGAACACACTCTTCCAGAAAAAGAAGAGGACAGGGTAAAGCATATGGATTATTGCAATGCGCACACAAGTCCTGTGTTTTTGGCATATAAGGCAGATGAAAGATTAAAAAATTTGCTAAAAATGTGGATTGAAAGAAAAACGCCTGTTTATGACTTTACCTCTGAAGATGGTGTGAGTCACTCTGTGTGGGTAATTGAGGATGTGGAAGTGATGAAAGAAATTACAGAAATTTTTAAAGAAATACCCGCTCTCTACATAGCTGATGGGCACCACAGAGCAGCGGCCTCTGTTGCACTGGGATTGAGAAGAAGAGAGAGTCTTAAGAATTACTCTGGAAAAGAGGGATTTAACTATTTTCTAGCTGTAATTATCCCTCACGATGAACTCTACATAATGCCTTATAACAGAGTAGTAAGAGATTTAAACGGGTATTCTGAAGAGGGGTTTATACAAAAAGTTAAGGAAAAATTTACATTAGAAGAAGTAGGGGTAACTCCATTTGAACCAAAAGAAAAGCATACTTTTGGAATGTATTTAAAGGGAAAATGGTATAAGATTAAAGCAAAGGAAGGAACTTTTGACTCTTCAGACCCTATTGGATGTCTAGATGTTTCAATTTTACAGGATAACTTGTTAAAGCCCATTTTAGGGATAGAAAATCCCAGGACAGATAAGAGGATAGAGTTTGTTGGTGGTATAAGGGGGACAAAAGAGTTAGAAGAAAAAGTAAATAAAGGGATGGCAGTAGCTTTTTCTCTGTACCCTACTTCTATTGAAGAAATTTTTGCTGTAGCGGACTTTGGCGGAATAATGCCTCCAAAATCCACCTGGTTTGAACCCAAATTGAGAAGCGGTATTTTTGTTCATGAAATTGACTGAGTGCTTTTTGGCACTTTATTTTTTTATTAAAGTTGTTCTAATGTGGGCTTCCCTTAACTAATATATAATGTGAGGATAATTTAGGGGAGCTGGTATTATGGATGTCAAGAAAAAACTGCTTTTGGGTCTTTTAGCAGTAGTTATAGCTGTTTTATTTGTGTACTTTGCGCTTCCTGATAAGAGAATGACTACATATCTCATTGAGGCAAAATATGACGATGAAAGCAAAACAGTGGAAGCTGTTCAAACAGTCAGATATGTAAACACAACTGGTACTTCCCTTAAAGAGATTTACTTTCACCTCTATCCCAACGCTTTCAAGTCTGAAGAAAATCTCCCATTTACAAAGGAAGAACTTCCTTTTGTTTATCCTGAAGGCTTTGCTCCCGGTTTCATTGAGATTGAAAAGGTCACGATAAACGGCCTTCCTGCTGTATACACTCTGGAAGAGCCCAATGATGAGATTTTGAGATTGACATTGCCTAGAGAGATTAAAAAAGGAGAATCTGTCAATATAAAGATGCAGTATAAGGTGAAGCTTCCTCCCGCAAGGAGCAGATTTGGCTACGGCAAAAACACTGTTCAATTGGGAAACTGGTATCCCATTCTCTCAGTTTGCGACAAGAACGGATGGAATAACGACCCGTATTATATTTTCGGCGACCCATTTTACAGTGACATAGCCAATTACAAGGTAGAGTTGACTGTTCCAGAAAAGTTTGTAGCTGCTTGTACAGGGGAAGAGAAAGAGCAAAAAGTGGAAAAGGGTTCTAAAAAACTGGTGATTGAGGCTCATAAGGTGAGAGATTTCGCAATTGTCATGAGCGATAAGTTCAAAGTGATAGAGCAAGTGGTGGACGGGATAAAGGTGAAGTCTTACTATTTTACAGAAGGGTATGGAGATAAGGTTTTGAAGTTTGCCTCTGATGCCATTAAGTTTTACAATGACTACATTGGCAAATATCCTTACAAAGAATATTCTGTGGTAGAGACTGATTTTTACATGGGAGGAATGGAATATCCGCAGCTTGTGATGATATCTAAAGATTTGTACAATAAGGCTAATCTTTTCAACCTCGAATATGTTATCGCCCACGAAACAGCTCATCAGTGGTGGTATGCATTAGTAGGAAACAACCAGATAAGAGAATCGTGGCTGGATGAAGGACTCACAGAATACACCACTCTCCTTTACATAGAGAGATACTACGGAAAGGCTACAGCAGAGGAGATATACAGGCTTGTAATTGAGGGAGGGTTTAATAAGTTTGTAAATAACAGCGCAGATACTTCTTTTGCAAAAACTCTGGCTGATTTTAAAGAATGGAAAGAATATACAAATATAGCTTACAACAAAGGAGCAATGGTGTTTTACAATTTAAGAAAATTAATAGGAGATGAAAACTTCAAGAAAGTGTTACAGACCTACTACGAAAAGTACAAATACAAAATTGCCACTACGCAAGATCTGATTGACGTAGTGGACAGCGTAACAGGAAAAGATACAGGGGGATTTTTCCAGTCATGGTTTTATTAGATTATCATCTTTTTCTTTAACCTTATGTCCTCTCCGTAAAAGTTGAGAAGCTTGAAATGACCAAAGATGCGCGAATAAATTCTTTCCGGGTATATAGCCATTATTTCTGATAAAGGCAGATTAGTAGAGATTATAAATTTTTTTCCTAGCAGAAGTCTTGTGTTTAAGATGTTGAAAAATTCTTGAAGGCTGAAAGCCGTTATTGGCTCTGTTCCCAAATCGTCTATTATTAAAAGGTCGCACTCCTTCAAAAGTTCCAAGTATTCATTGTAAACTTCGCTGTCAGGGTTTAGCTTGTTTATCCTTAAGCCTTCAATTAAGTCGGGAGCAGTTCTGTAAATTACGCTTTTCCCTCTGTCTAGAAGCTCTTTTGCTATACAGTTGGCGAGAAAAGTTTTGCCCAATCCTGAATTGCCGTAGAAAAAGAGGCTTTCTTCAATGGTGTCAAAGTGTTTGATGAAGTTTAAGGCAAATTCCACTATGGTTCTCATATTGGCGCGGGGAGAGGGCTTGTCCCCGTAGGGTTTATCTGAATAATATTCAAAGTTAAAGTTGGAGAAGTTTTCTTTCTGGAGAATTTCTGCTATGCTGGACTGCTTGTAGTAGATATTTATGAGCTTTTGATTAAAACATTTGCAGCGCTTTCCATTTACATAGCCTGTGTCTTTGCATATGTTGCACTCGTATTTTGGCTCCAAATAGTCTTCAGGATACCCATGAGATTTTAGTATTTCTGTTTTCTTTTTTTTTAAAAAATTTAATTTTTCTCTCAGGGAGTTCAACAATTCTTTGCCTTTTTCTGGTTCTTTGAATATCGCCTGAGTTATTTGAATGCCTATCTCTTTTATCTTGTCATCTATTTTTTCAAGTTCGGGTATTTCTTTGTACAGTCGGTTTCTTCTTAGAAGGGCTTCTCTCTCTGCCTTATCTCTTTTCATTTCATACTCTTTTAATATCTCATGAATTATATTTTCATTCATTTAATTCACCTCTAGAATGAGCTAAAAGCTTTTTTTCCAAATCCTCTATGTCATAAGTCCTCTGGGAATAGCTGTTAAAGTAATTCTTTGGGGCTTTAAAGGCAGAAGTAGCAGCTGTTTTCTTTTTAGAAGAAGACTTTTTGCTTTCTAGGTCTTCTACACTTCTTATTCCTTCATTGAACCAGTTTATCAAAATCTTATTTATATATGGAAAGCTTGGTTCATTTAGCTTCGCGATACATTCTTCGCCAGCTTTTATTATCATATCCACATCAAATCCTAGCTCATCCATCCACCTGTCCATCATTTCTCTCTGTACTTCTGTTGGCTCTTCTTCCTTCATGCCCAGCGCTTTTAATATCCTTTTGTAATCCTGCCATCTCCTGCTTTCTGCTTTAAGGTATTCTTCTACATCTAAAGCAGTTTTAAGACCAGCGTCATGCCATGCTATAGCGACTTTTTCCATGTATTTTAAAGAGGTTTTGTTTTTTGAAGCGCAGTAGCTTACAAGCATTGTTATGACTTCCAGAGAAAAGCCGTATTCGTCTACCCAGCTTAAATAAGTTTCCATTTCTGTTGGAGTTAAAGGCCTTCCAAGTGTAAGCTCTATTGCTTCAAAAGCCTGCTTTACTTGAGGGTCGTAAAGGGAGAGAGAATGGCCGTTGGAAGATGGGGGAACTACAGGGAGATACTCTACTGTGTATTCTCCGTCTATGTATTTTAACTTCACAAGGCCAGACTTTTCCCAGTATTTTAAAGCTTTATCAATTTCTAAGTCTGACATGAAGAGCTTGTCTGCCAGTTCTTTTAAGGGAATTTGATTGCCGTAGAAGCAATACTTAAGGCCTAATATGTATACCTTCACATATTCGCCCGGAGCATCCAACATGAAATGGTTTATGAAGTAGTTGCTAAGAGGAGTGCTTCCCCAATCGTCATTTTCACCCAAAAATTTAAAAACGCTCATTCTCCCCACCTCGAATATATTATAGCATAGGGGGATGTCCTCTTCAATTGAAAAGAATTTAACATATTTATCGGCATGTTTGAGAAAGAATATTAGTCTAAACTACAGCATAAAATAAAAGAAGGAAATAAAATTTTGCTTTTTGGAAAAAGTGTGGTATAATTAAAACGATTAGATGAAGAAAGGATGGGGAAAGTGGGGAGCGAAAGCTATAAGTTTTTGCTCTTTTTAAAAGAGTACCAGAAAAACCTTATAGCTTTTTTATTTGCCCTTTTTTTAGGACTGGCTTTTGTGGTATATGAAAATGGATTTGCCTATAACGTGCTGGTAGATGGAGTAAGTATTGGCGTCACAAGAGATGTTGAAGGGGTAAAAAGGGCAGTAGAAGAAATCAAAAAAGAAGAGATGCAAAAATGGGGTGATGTGGTCTTTGACCAAGAGATAAGCTTTGAAAGGATTAGGGTTTCAGGTGAAAGAGTCAAAGATGCTAGAGAAATAGAGGCTAGCTTGAAAAAGATTCTGAGCCTTACCTGCAAGGCTTATGCCATAGAGGTTAATGGAAAGCCGGTTGCATTTTTAAAGTCAAAAGAAGAAGCTTACAAAACTCTAGAGGATTTAAAGAGCGAGTATAAAAAAGATGCAGACAAAATCTATTTTAAGGAAGAAATAAAGATAAAAAGTAAGTACATATCTCCTACAAAGTTGGTTGAGGAAAAAGAGGCTTTAGAAATATTGAGAAAGCCTCTGAAAGAGGCAGTTACATATGAGGTAAAGGAAAATGACAGCCTCTGGAGTATAGCGAGAGAGCATGACATGTACATACAGGACATATTGAAGCTGAATCCTGGGCTTACTGAGAATTTAAAGCCTGGGCAGATTATATATCTTTCAAAAGAAGTCCCCTTGGTCACAGTTGTTACAGAAAAAGAGGTAACTTACAAAGAAGAAATTCCTTTTAATACTAAATTTACAAAAGATGATAAACTTTTTGTTAACCAATCAAAGGTTCTAGTGGAAGGGGAAAAGGGGTTAAAAGAGATAAAAGCGGTAGTGATAAGTCACAATGGAGTTGAAGTAAAGAGGGATATAAAAGAAGAAAGAGTGCTAAAAGAGCCCGTTTCTAAAGTAGTAGCAGTTGGTTCAAGGAGAGTCTCTTACGTAGCTACGGGCTATTTTAGCTATCCAGCTAGGGGTACTATAACCTCGAGATTTGGTCCTAGATGGGGAGGTTTTCACACAGGGGTTGATATAGCAGCACGATATGGGAGCCCGATTTATGCTTCAGATGGCGGAACAGTGATTTTTGCCGGTTGGGAGAGCGGTTACGGATATCTTGTTAAGATTGACCATCACAATGGGTATGTGACCTATTACGGGCATGCCAGTAAGCTTTTGGTGAAAGTTGGGGACAAGGTTGAAAAAGGGCAAAAAATCGCACTGGTAGGAGCGACAGGCCATGCTACAGGGCCTCATGTGCATTTTGAGGTGAGAAAAAATGGCGTGCCAATTGACCCGATGCGCTTTTTAGGAAGATAAGCCCGAATTGGGCTTTTTTCTTTTTGAATGAACTTGCCCCCTTTGGATATGAATGCTATAATACAAAATGAAAGGTATAGTATGGGCTGTATCACTCATTGAGTTAGTACATATTTTGATTTTTTGGGGTGATACAGCATGAATAAAAAGATTTTAGTATCTATAATAGGAATCATTTTTGTTTTTTCAGTGCTATTTTTCAACAATGTAAATGCTACTTTTTACCCTTATGTGAAGGATGTGGGTAAGGCTAAGCTTATAAGAAGTGTAAAAGATTTCAAAACTGCAGAGAGTGAGCATTTCATCTTAAAATACACTCCTCGGGATGAAAAATACACTTCTCTTGTGCTTGACATAGCAGAAAGACATTTTAAAGGCGTAACAGAAGACTTGGGATATGTTCCCCGTGAAAAAGTGCTAATTGTGATGTACAGTGATGCCGATAAAATGAATAGGGATTTTTCGCTGGCAAAGGGCACAACAGCAATGGGGCTTTATCTTAATGGAGTAATAAGCATACAATCTCCCTCTTTATGGATTGGAGATGAAGATAATCTTCCAGAAATTTTTGAAAAAGAAGGACCTATAGTGCACGAATTTGCACATTTTATAGTAGATGAGGTAGCAAAAGGTAACTACCCTGTGTGGTTTACAGAAGGTATTGCTCTTTTGGAGGAGTATCGAGAAAATGAAGTTTCATGGGGGGAAGGGCTTAAAGGGAAGCCTTACTCTTTAGAAGAGTTGAACTATAAATTCAATGAACTAGATGAAGTTTTGGCGTATAAAAGGTCTTTTGAAATATTAAAAGCTATGTCTTACAAGTATGGTATGGAAAGTATAAGAGAAATTATTAAATATTTGGGGGAAGGCTTAAGCCTTGAGGAAAGTTTTTACAAAGTCACAGGAGATACTCTTAAAAATTTTATAGATTCTATAAAATAAAAGCAAGAAGAGTATTCTCTTCTTGCTTTAGCTCTATAAAATAAGGGGGCGTGAAAAATGAGTGACAAGATTTTGATTGTAGACGATGAAAAACCGCTTGTGGACATAATAAAGTACAATTTAGAAAAAGAAGGTTACATAACTTTTGAAGCATACGACGGCGAAGAGGCAGTAAAGATGGCAAAAGAACAAAACCCTGACCTCATAATATTGGATGTGATGCTTCCTAAAATGGACGGTTTTACTGTTTTAAAGACTTTGCGGCAGTCCATGACAGTTCCAATTTTGATGCTTACTGCAAAAGAGGAGGAAGTAGATAAAGTATTGGGACTGGAATTGGGAGCTGATGACTATATCACAAAGCCTTTTTCAATGAGGGAGCTCATAGCTCGCGTTAAAGCGAATTTGAGGCGGGTAAGTTTCAATGGCAGCGAGCAGAATCATATTATACGAATAAAGAATTTGAAGATCGACATCTTAAAGTACAAAGTGGAGAAGAACAACAAAGAGATAGAGTTAACCTCCCGAGAATTCGAGCTTTTGAGATTTCTCGTTTTAAACAAAGGGCTGGTCTTTTCAAGAGAGGCTCTTTTAGAAAAAGTGTGGGGTTACGAATATTTTGGCGATATTAGAACGGTGGACGTCACCATAAGGCGATTGAGAGAAAAAATAGAAGATGACCCGAGCAACCCAAAGTTCATACACACAAAAAGAGGGGTTGGTTACTATTTTAGCGATGAAAAGCCGATTTAAGAGCATCCAGTGGAAGATAATATTATTATACAGTTTGCTGATCTTGGTTGCAATGGAAATTATATGGATTTATCTCTATAAATCCCTGGAAAACTATCATTTAAACAATTTTGACAACTACCTTGAGGCGCAGGCAAAGGGTATTTCTTTTACTTTAAAGGACAACATGGACATAAAGAGCTTGAAAAGTGTAATAAACATGTACATGGGGCCTAATTCCAACATAAAGTACGTTTACATCTTGGACAGCCACGGGAATATCCTGGCAAGCTCCACAGGAGATACAGGGAAGATGATGACACCCGCTATTGCAAAAGCTCTTTCGGGTGAGATGGGAAGTGAGCTCACAAAGGACTATTACTCTAATAGCACTATTAAAAGCTTTGCTATGCCAATTTACAACAGTGAGGGAAAAGTAAGTGGAGTTGTGTATTTAATCGGCTCTTTAAAAGGCATATATGATACTTTATGGGATGTCAACTTGATTTTAGCAAGTGCTACTTTGTTTGCACTTATAATTACTATGATATTAGGCTATATTCTTTCAAAAACCATAGCAGACCCTATAAAAGAAGTGACAAAGTATGCTCAAAGGATGGCAGAAGGGGATTTTGACATAAAAATAAATGTAAAGTCCGACGATGAAATAGGAAAATTGGGAGAGATGTTTAATTTCCTCTCTTCTCGTTTGAAGGAAACTTTAAATGACATACAAGGGGAAAAGAATAAAATAGAAGCTATCATCAAATTCATGAAAGACGGGGTTGTGGCGGCTGACGCAAATGGCAATATCATCCACTACAATGAAGCAGCTGAGAAGATGCTAAATAAAAAGTTGAGTTTAGGTATGCCTGTAGAAGAAGTGCTTCCTTTAAAAGAAGCAGAAAATCCCATCCCTATGACCTGCGACAACAGGGTGTTAATGATTAATGCGGCTTCTGTTAAAATTAACAATCAAGTAGAAGGCTATGTGTATGTAATGCACGATATTACAGAGCAGCACAAATTAGACCAGATGAGGAAAGAATTTGTAGCGAACGTCTCCCATGAGTTGAGGACTCCTCTTGCTACTATAAAAAGTTATGTAGAAACTCTTCTTTACAACGATGTGGACACAGAATATTCAAAGAAGTTTTTACGAATAATAGAAACAGAGACAGATAGAATGACTCGCCTAGTAAAGGACCTTTTGCTTCTGTCAAAGATGGATTCGGAAGAGAACAGTTTGAAACTGGAACCTTGTGATTTTAACGAAATAGTAAAAAATGTGGTAAACAGCCTATCTATTGAAGCTACCAAAAAAGGACATAATGTCATACTAAATTTGAGCGAGACGCTACAAAAGGTAAATGTGGATAAGGATAAGGTTGAGCAGATGGCAATGAACATAATAAACAATGCTATAAAATATACTCCTGAGGGGGGAGTCATAGAAATCTCTACGGCTTACGATGAAGAAGGAGTTACTTTCACTGTGAAAGATAACGGAATAGGCATTCCAAAAGAGGACCTTCCGCGCATATTCGAGAGATTTTACAGAGTGGATAAAGCGAGGTCTAGAGAATTGGGAGGAACGGGATTGGGGCTTTCAATTGTGAAACAGATAGTAGAGCTTCACAAGGGGAAAGTGAAGATAGAGAGCGAGCTGGGAAAAGGCACAGTAGTGACAGTACAGTTACCTTATTCTAAAAATTCGTAATCGTAATTTAATATTGCTGTAACATTGCTGTAATAATAGTGGTATATAATCGTACATGTAGAGGAAAAGGAGGGATATCCTTGAAAAAAGTAATCGCATTTGCTGTAGCAGTTTTGCTTATGCTTGCCTTATCTGTTTCATCAGCCTATGCAGCAAACCTCATAGTATTAAAGACAGATATTGACAATGTAAAGACGAATAACAAGTACTTTATAGTCTCAGGAAATGGACAACCTAACACCACTGTAGAGCTTATTTTAAATGACAATTTAAATGACAAATGGGTAATAGATGAGTCAGCAGTTTTTGCGAGGCTTGTCATTTTGAATCCGGGGGAAAATACGCTCTTATTAAAGGCTTACAAAGGGGACCAGGTGCAAATAATAAAAGGCAAAGTCATATTGACCAAGAAAGACGGCATATGGCAGATCACCATAACAGCTATTGAAGAACTGATAAAGTCATTATTGAAATAAGAGGGCTTAACTTATGAGGGAGAAAATAAAGTCTATAGTGCTTTTGTGCCTTGTCGGAGTGAGCGTTTATTTGACCTACACCTTATGGATATCCTTCCCTCAGAAAGAAATGTCTCTTGAAAGTAAAAAGTCCACGAATTCAGAAGTGGACCTTTTTCGTATAATAGGGCCTCAATACGCATTTTTAATTGAAGGTGGAAAAACTTATTTAGCCAGTGTAGATTATCTGTGGAGGCAGGTTGTGGAGTTTTTAAACAAAGAGAAGGAAATAAAGTTCACTTTAGAAGGAAAAAAGGATTCTGGAAACTCTTTAACTTTTGAGGGAATTAAATTTGTAATAGAAAAGGGATGGAATAAGGGTGTCCTAAAGCAGATTCTCACTAGAGAAAGTGTAATTAGAAAGCTTGATGACAACGCCAGAATAAATCAGGTTTTGGTTGATTTTAAGCAAAATCAGATGGTTTTTGAAGATGTGTACAGTAACAAAAGGTATGTATTTTCCTATGAAAGCATAAAAGATTTAAAGCCCCTTTCAACTGAGGACGCGACAGTATGTGATTCTGTATATGGCACACCTTTGACTGCGGTTTCTATGCCTAATATACACAATAAAACTATGATTAAAGAACTGGACCAGATTTTGTTGGATAAAATTTTTACTAATATCTCTATAGTGAGAAAAGTTACGGAAGACAATGGCAAGATTGTCTACACGGATGGGATGAAGAGTTTAAAAATTTTTGAAGACGGGTGCATTGAATTTTACAGCACATCTATAGAATCCTCTTCTGATGGTAAACTCGATTTTGTAAAATCTGCGGAGTTTTTAGAAAGACTGGGGCTAAACTGGAGAAATTTTTATTTGGCAGATGTAAAAGAAGACAATGGCCAGGTTTCCTTTTTCTTTGGGTACTCTTTCGACTTTCCTATCTGGTTTGATAAGCGCGATTTCCATCCAATAGAAGTGACTGTCTCAAATGGAAGTGTGAAATCAGCGCGAATTTTATACCTTAACGTGGAAGAGAAAGGCAAGATAACTTTTTCCCCTGAGAAAATGAGGAATCTTTTCAATGCTGGGCTAAAAATTTCTAAAAACAAAGGGGCGTTTCAAGCCTTTAGGATTGGATATATATACATGAATGGCCATTTCATACCTTCAATAAAGATGGAGTTCGAAAAAGGGAGTGTCTTCATAAACATGTTGAACGGAAAATTACTTAGCATTGGGGAATGAATATGAATTGGTCTAAAGCAAAGACGATAATGATAGTGACTTTTATATTTTTAAACCTTCTTCTTTATGCTGTAGTCGTGAAAACCCATGAACCTCAGATGTCAAAGCTTTCTTCTAAAGATTTCGCTGCTATAGAGAGGGTGCTTGAGGAAAATAATATTTTTTTGTCTATATCTCTTCCTGAAAAAGCTCCTCCTATGCCTCTTGTAAAGGTAAAGAGAGAAGTTTTTGACGATAAGTTCGTATTGGACCATTTTATAAAAAGTAAGGATTACAGGAAATATGAAAATAGCGGAGAGACTGTTTTTGAATTTGATAGTACTACAATAAAAATAGGGCATTTTAGCTTTTTCTTTCAAGAGAAAAGTGATAAATTTTTAAACATGACTTCTTCTGATAAAGAGAGATACATTGAAGATTTTTTAAAACAGCATCTTTTGAAGGAAAAAGACGGACAGATAGTGAAAATAGAGAGGAAAAGCAAAGGAGTCACTATAGAGTACAGGCAGTTTTACAATGGATATTTTGTTGACGACAGTTTCATCAAAGCAGATATTTCTGGTGATGAGTTCACAGTTTATAAAAAATGGTTTGAGTCTGTGATTCCTGAGAAGGACAAGAAGGAGATAGTAGATGCAATTTTTGCTGTTTTAAAGCTTGTGGAGATAAAACCAGAAAAAGCTGTTGTCAAAATAGAGGATGTAAAGCTGGGATATTATTTTAACTGGCCTAATGCCTCAAAAGGAGAAGCTGTGCCCGTGTGGAAAATAGTATCTAATGAGGGTATTTACTATATAAACGCCTATACAGGCAATTTGGAAAGAGGGGAATAATCCCCTTTTTTATTTTGAAGATTTTTCTATGGGCTTTTATCACACAAACACTTGTAAAATATTATGAATTGTATTAAAGTATATAGTGTGGCAGTATCTGATTTTTAGATGATTTTTTGGTTGAAAGGAAGATGTGTATGGAAAAGTTTGTTATAAGAGGAGGGAAGCCTCTTCGTGGCACTGTCCAGATAAGCGGTGCTAAAAATTCTGCTGTTGCGGTTTTACCTGCGGCTCTACTGGCAGATAGTCCAAGTGTCATAGACAATCTGCCTGATATAAAGGACATAGAAACTTTGGCAGAAATAATAAAAAGATTAGGGGGCAAGGTAGAAAAAGGCAAACACGAAATAAAAATAGACCCCACAGGGCTTAATTCTTTCCATCCTCCCAGGGAATTGGCGAGCAGAATGAGGGCCTCATATTATCTCATAGGTGCGCTTTTGAGTAAATTTAACGAAGCGATAATACCGATGCCGGGAGGGTGTAACATAGGAGTAAGGCCAATTGACCAGCACATCAAAGGTTTTGAGGCATTAGGGGCTGAGACTACTATAGAGCACGGTTTTATAAGGATTAAGGCAGAGAAATTAAGAGGAGCTCACATATATTTTGACGTTGTAAGTGTGGGGGCAACAATAAATTTGATGCTGGCAGCTGTCAAAGCAGAAGGGGTTACTATTTTAGAAAACTGTGCGAAAGAGCCTCATGTAGTTGATGTAGCAAACTTTTTAAATGCAATGGGAGCAAATATAAAAGGTGCTGGGACTGACACTATAAAGATTACAGGAGTGGACAAACTAGAGGGCTGCCATTACACAATCATCCCTGACCAGATTGAGGCTGGAACCTATATGGTGGCAGCGGCGGCAACGGGAGGAGACGTATATGTAAAAGGCGTAATTCCGACCCACTTAGAGTCGATAATTGCAAAGCTTGTGGAAATGGGAGTAATTGTGGAAGAGTATGACGATGTCATAAGAGTTAGAAGAGAAGGGCCTTTAAAAAGGGTTGATATAAAGACTTTGCCGTATCCAGGCTTCCCGACGGACATGCAGCAGCCTTTTGCGGTGCTTTTAGCCTTAGCTGATGGGATAAGTGTCATTACAGAAAATATATATGAGAACAGGTTTAGATATTTAGAAGAATTAAAGAAAATGGGAATGAAAGTGAGAGTAGAGGGAAGAAGCGCTATCATAGAAGGAGTGGGCAAACTGACAGGTGCTCCAGTTTACGCGACAGATCTAAGAGGTGGAGCTGCAATGGTGATAGCAGGACTTGCAGCAGAGGGCATTACGGAAGTTTTGGACATTTACCACATTGACAGGGGATACGAAGCAATGGAAGTAAAGCTTCAGGCTTTAGGAGCTGACATAATAAGAATAAGAGAATGAGAGTAAAAATTCGTGTATAGAAAACTGCATAACATCTAATCCTATTAATGGGGTGATGTTATGCAGTATAATTTTAATAAGTTAGTTGCTACTGCAATAATTTCGTCTTTTATCACTTCTTTAATTTTTATATACATTGCACCTAATTTTTTATGGGGCAAAATTATTCCTATACCATATCCCCCTGAGTCAAATTTGAAGAAAGAAATAATCATTCCAAAAAGAGAGCCTCCTACTGTAGCAGAAGCGGTGGCAAAAAAAGCGACACCGGCTGTAGTTGGCATAACAACGCTGGAATTTGAGAGAAAGTATTATTTTTTAGAAAGGGCTGTTGAAGGAGTCGGTTCGGGATTTATAGTGCACCCCGACGGTTACATAATAACAAATAATCATGTGGTTAACGAAAATTCCAGAAATATAAAGGTTTATTTGAGCAATGGAAATATATTGCCGGGGAAAGTAATGTGGACTGACCCGGTTTTAGACCTCACTATACTTAAGGTAGATGCGAAGAATCTGCCAGTGATTGAGCTGGGGGACTCTGATAGGCTTTCTGTAGGTCAAACGGCTATCGCTATAGGAAATCCTTTGGGGTTAAGATTTCAGAGAACGGTGACTTTAGGAATAATAAGTGCACTCAACAGAAGCCTTCCCATAACTGAAGACAGTAAGCCCAAAATCATGGAAGACCTCATACAGACAGACGCTTCTATAAATCCGGGTAATAGCGGCGGACCTCTGATGGACTCTCAAGGGTACGCCATTGGGATAAATACTGCTAAAGTCACTACTGCAGAGGGTTTAGGCTTTGCAATTCCTATAAACATTGTAAAGCCTATTCTTAAAAAGGTCATTGAAACAGGGACTTTCAAACCGCCTTACTTAGGAATAGTGGCGTATGACAGAGAGATTGCGAGTTACATAACTGCAGATGTGTATATTTACGAAGGGATATACGTGGCGGATATAGACCCTACAGGGCCCGCCTATAAAGCTGGAATAAGGAAAGGTTATATCATACTGGAGGTAGATGGGAAACCAGTAAATACGATGACAGGTCTAAAGTGCATCATATACGAAAAAAAGCCGGGAGAAAGCATAAAAGTTAAGTATAAGACGTTGACTGGGAAGGAAGGTTATGTTACTATTGTCCTTGGAAAGTAAAAAGCTTCTTGTAATCTTAAGGTCAAAGTTGGCGCTACCATGTTTTTTGGAACAGGAGAGAGTTTGATGTATGTAGTGTGTGAAAAGCATTTAGAGGACGCTATTGAGGAGTTTGTGGAAGTGTACGAGCAGCCTCCTGACATCTACAAACTAGATGAGGTTTCTTTTACCGATTGGCTTGCTCCCCACAAATGTGATTTTTGCGATGAACCTCCTAAATATCTGGTGGTCTAAAGTGGGGCAAGAGGATGAAAATACAAATAATAGCTGTTGGAACTATTAAGGAAAATTATATAAAAGATGGAATAAAATTTTATCTGGACAAGCTGAAGAAAATATATGATATTGAAATTGTTGAAATAAAAGAAGAAGAGGAGGACCCTGGTACTCCAGCAAGTAGAGAAAAGGTATTAGAGACAGAAGGAGAAAGGATTTTATACAAAATTGACAGGGAAAGCTTTGTGATAGCTCTTGCCATAGAAGGGAAAGAAGTTTCAACCGAAGAATTTGCAAGCCTTATAAAGAAGGCTTTTGGTATGGGATACAAAAAAGTAGTCTTTGTAATAGGCGGTTCACTGGGCATATGGGGAAAAGTCAAAGAAAGGGCTGATGTAAACATCTCTTTTTCTAAGATGACTTTTCCTCATCAGCTCACAAGGCTTTTGCTTTTAGAGCAAATTTATTATGCTCTTTTGTAGTTTATTTGTGGTATGGTTCATTCCTCAATATTTTATAAGCGCGGTAGAGCTGTTCTGCGAGGAGCGTAGCAGTTAATCCCTTTGACATTTTCATTTGCGAAATTGTAAGTATTTCATCAAAAATCTCGATTTCTTCTCCTATTAAAAAAGTTATATCTGTTATGGATTTCATTTCTAGGTCCTTTATCTTTAAAGCAAATTTTTCAGAAGAGATGGTTTTCCCTTGAGGTGTAATCAATATTTTATAAGATTTTTCCAAATCTTTTACAGGAAGTTTTTTTGAATTTTTGCAGATTGAAAGAGAAACGCTGCAAAACCTCTGCAATCTCTTAAAATATTCCTCTATGGCTTCTTGGTAAAAGGGTTCTATTTTTTTGGCTATGATAAAAAACTTGTAGTTCATTTTTTCACCTGCTTTTTCATTATATCCTTATTATATCAAAAAAACATTTGAAAATATTTTTTCACTTTGATACAATAATACAAAAACCAACTGATGGGGGTATAAACGTGTCGGTGCTAGAGATTTTAAAAGAAAGAGGATATATTGCTCAAATGACCCATGAAGAAGAGATAGAGAAGCTTTTAGAAAAAGAAAAGATAACTTTTTACATAGGTTTTGACCCCACTGCTGACAGCTTACACGTAGGGCATTTGATTCAGATAATGACAATGGCTCACATGCAGAGAGCCGGCCACAGGCCAATTGTGCTTTTGGGTGGCGGAACTGCCCTTATAGGAGACCCGAGCGGTAGAACTGACATGAGAAAAATGCTCACTAAAGAGGAAATAGATAGAAATGCTGAAGCCTTCAAAAAGCAGATGGAGAGATTCATCGATTTTTCTGAGGGCAAAGCTATAATGGAAAACAATGCTAAATGGCTCCTTGGCTTGAATTACATAGAATTTTTGAGAGATATAGGTGTTCACTTTACTGTAAATCGCATGCTTGAGGCGGAAGCTTTTAAGACTCGCATGGAAAGAGGCCTTACTTTCCTTGAGTTTAATTACATGCTAATGCAGGCTTATGACTTTTTAGAGCTTTACAGGCGCTACGGCTGTGTAATGCAGATGGGAGGAAATGACCAGTGGTCTAATATAATCGCTGGAGTAGAGCTTATACGCAAAAAAGAAGGCAAGCAGGCCTATGGAATGACTTTTGTGCTCCTTACAACAAGCGAAGGAAAGAAGATGGGCAAAACTGAAAAAGGCGCTATATGGCTGGATCCTAAAAAGACTTCTCCTTATGAATTTTATCAGTACTGGAGAAATATAGGAGACGCAGATGTGGAAAAGGCTTTGGCTCTTTTGACTTTCCTTCCTATGGACGAAGTGAGAAGGCTTGGGAGACTAAGGGATAAGGAGATAAACGAAGCTAAAAAGGTGCTGGCTTTTGAGGTTACAAAGCTTGTACACGGTAAAGAAGAAGCCCTAAAGGCTCAGAAGGCGGCCGAAGCTCTGTTTGAAGGCGGCGGTGAAATAGAACACGTGCCCAGCATTGAAGTTTCTCAGGACATAATCGGAAGGAAAATAGTTGATGTGCTTTTTGAAGCTAAAGTCATACCTTCAAAGAGCGAGGGAAGAAGGCTTATTCAGCAGGGAGGCCTTTACATCAACGACAAGAGGGTAGAAAACGTGGATGAATGCATAAAAGAAGAGATGATAAAAGAAAATGCCATTCTTGTGAGAAAAGGGAAAAAGGAATATCACAGGTTATTGGTAAAGGAATGAATGCAATATGATTTTCCTTTTTACTGCTCTTTATGCTGAAGCTTACCCTTTTATAAACTATTTTAAACTAAAAAGAGACCTTCAAAACAATTATTTTCAAGTTTTTTCAAATGACGAGGCCCTGCTAACTGTGACAGGAGTTGGCAAGATAAATAGTGCTATAGCAGTAGCCTACACTTTAGGAAGATATGGGATTTACAGGGATAGCTTTGCATTAAATTTTGGAATTGCCGGATCGAAGTTTCCACAAATGAAAGGGCATCTTTATTTAATCAACAAAGTGATAGACAGTGAAACTAAAAAGGTTTTTGTACCTGATGTTTTAGTTGACCATTCCTTTGAGGAAAGCGACCTTGAGACTTTTAACCATCCTGTAAAGGATGCTTATAGAATGGAAGCAAATTTGTGTGATATGGAAGGAAGCGGTTTTTACCAAGCCGCTTCAAAGTTTTTTGATGCCCATCAGATTTACCTTTTGAAGCTGGTGTCTGATTCCTTGGATTTTGAAGGGATTTCTCGAGACTTTGTGATTCAGCTTGTTGAAGAGAAATTAAAAGAAATAGATGAATTCATCAAAATGATAAAAGAAAGTTTTAAAACCGAGGAAGTTTTTTCAGAAGAAGAAAAGAATATTATTAAGACTTTGTCAGACAAGTTGAAGTTGACAGCAAGTCAGAGGCAGATTTTATACAAAGCTTGCCTTCACTATAAAGTGCGGGAAAATAAAGGCGTTGATTTTTTAAAAGGTTTTTTTGGGATGGAGGTTACAAACAAAAAAGAGAGGGAGAAGGCCTTTGAAGAAGTTCTCTCACATTTACGTTGAAGAGGATGTAAAAAACCATCCTTTGACGATAAAAATATTGAGTAAGTTTCCTAAGAGCAAAATTGTATATATTAACAGATACAGTGAAGTTTTTAACAGGCCCAATCAAAATTATTTGGTTCAGAAAAAGGGGCAGAACCTGATAATTGCTAAGAAAAGGCATGATTTTCTGTATAAAGGGTCAGAACTTTGTGAAGATTTTGGAAATATACATTTTTTCCATACATCGAATATATACAATTGCGTCTATGAGTGTGAATACTGCTATCTGCAAGGGTTGTACCCTTCTGCTCACTTGGTGATATTTGTAAATATGGAAGATTATTTCAGAGAAATAGACAAGCTCATAGAAAGAAAAAAGATATATTTGAGCATTTCCTATGAGACGGATTTGCTGGCATTAGAATATTTAACGGGTTTTACCAGAGAGTGGATTGAATACGCTTCTTCTAGGGACCTCCTTTTGGAGATTAGGACGAAGAGCGCTAACTTTCCTGCTCTGGAAGATTTGGAGATTCCACCAAATGTCATTTTTGCTTGGACTTTGTTGCCGCAACCTGTAATTGATAGATATGAGAAATTTACTCCTTCTCTTGAGATGAGATTAAAAAGCATCAAAAAAGCCATTTCAAGAGGGCTTAGAATCAGAATATCTATTGAGCCTGTAATGTACTTGGAAAACTTTGAAGAAGTGTACAGCCAATTTGTTAAAGAAGTTTTCTCCTGCATTCCTGAAAAGAGCGTAAGAGATGTGAATATTGGCGCTTTTAGGCTGCCAAAAGAACAGGCAAAAAGGATAGAAAAGTTAAACGAGGCCTCCCTTATATTTTGCTATGACACTGTTGTGAAAGATGAGGTTTTTACGTACAGGAACGCTTCAGATTATGAGAATTTTGTTGCAGAAGAAGTAAAGAAATATGTCCCTTCAGAGAAAGTGTATGTATTCAATAAAAAAGAAAAAAGCTCCCTTTTTTGAGGTTTTCCTTTACATCAATAAACCAAGTGCCTCCTTCGCTTTTTTCCATCTTTATTTCCTGCTTTTTATTATCTTTTAAGAGGCACAAATACACTTTCTCTGCGGAGGGGGCCCAGAGACGGAATTTTGAAGAAGAAAAGGTTCTTGTATGGGCAATTGGGGAAGATTGTTAAAAAATATCTTGATTTCTGCCCTTCTTTTACTTATAATATAAATCGGACCCAATACTTATGGGGGGTAGGAGTAAGAGAGGTGATTCGATGCTGGAATATGTAAAAAGTTTGGAGCATTTCGAGGAAATAAGAAGTAAAGAAGATGACATTTTTATGCTTATGTTTTACTCAAATTCTTCTCAGAAAAGCTTGGAAGCTTTAGAAGTGATGAAGAAGTTTAGTGAGGACAATCCCAAAGTACCAGTGTACGTCGTCAATGCTTCAGAAGTAAAGGACATTCACCCGCAGTTTGGTATAAAAGTGGTGCCTTCTGTGATTTTGTTTAAAGAAAAAGAGCCGTGGCAGTTTGTGTTTGGACTTCAGAGCAAGGAATATTACGAAAAATTATTGGTAGTATCTCCAACAAAGTCATCAGATGGGAAAGAGCGAAAGCCCCTTAGAGTGACGGTTTATGTAAGTCCTTCTTGCCCGTGGTGCAATGCCACAAAGGCTTACTTGAGGCAGCACAATATACCTTTCAGAGAAATAGACGTGACCAAAAATCCGGCTGCAGCCGCTGAACTGGTAAGGCGAACAGGTCAGAGAGGTGTGCCCCAGACGGATATCAACGGTACCATAGTGGTAGGTTTTGACAAAGCAAAATTAAATCAATTGTTGGGAATTACAGAGCAATAAATTTTGGTATAATAAATATGGCGTTTCAAAAAATATATAGAAAGGGGAAGGTGTATGACAAAGATACAGCCGGTAAACGGGCATGCTCTCATCAAACTTGAAAAAGAGCCGGAGAAAAAAGTGGGCGGAGTTATAATACCCAAGTCTGCAGAAGAAAAATTGAATCAAGGGGTAATTGAAGCTATTGCAGCCGGCGCAACTGAAGAGCTGGCAGTGGGAGACAGAGTGATTTACAAGGAATTTTCTGGGACAAAGATAAAGCATGAGGGAGAGGAATATCTCATAATTCCTGTGGACGATATATTGGCAAAGTTTGTAGAGGTGGATGAGATATAAGAAGTCGGGGAAATTCGTTCCCGGCTTCTTATATTTTTACGTACAGTTTTTGACATATGTTTATTAAAAGAAAATAATTATCAACTTTATCCCTTCTTTTATTGATTTAAGAATTTTTGTGGTGTATAATAATATTGTTCGAGTATTCCTATAAAAATAGTCGGAATTAAAAAGGAGTTGTAAGAGATGAGAGAGGCTTTGCTTGAGATAAAGGATTTACATGTGGAAGTAGAGGATAAGCACATTTTAAAAGGGCTTAATTTGACCATAAAAAAGGGAGAGATACATGCAATCATGGGGCCTAATGGCAGTGGCAAGAGCACATTGTGCCATGCCATAATGGGCAACCCTAAATATAGAATCACTGGCGGAGAAATTTTGTTTGAAGGAGAAAATATTACAAATTTAAAAGTAAATGAAAGGGCAAAGAAAGGTATATTTTTATCTTTTCAGTCGCCAGAAGAGATTCCCGGTATTACGGTTGATAACTTTATAAGGACTTCTTCAACTATTGTCACAGGACAGAACATGACAATGCTTCAGTTTGCGAGGGAAATGCAAAAAATGCTGGAACTTTTGGATATGAGTGCTGAATACAGGATGAGATATCTCAACGTAGGATTTTCTGGCGGGGAAAAGAAAAAGACAGAAGTGCTTCAGATGGCTTTTTTAAAGCCAAAGCTTGTGATGCTGGATGAAATAGATTCAGGGCTTGATATAGATGCGCTGAAAGTTGTTGCTGAAACTATAAAAAAATTAAAAACCGAGGATATGGCGATTCTGGTAGTCACTCACTATAACAGAATATTAAATTATTTAGAACCTGATGTTATATCTGTCTTGATGGATGGAAAGATTGTCAAAGAGGGAGATAAAGAGCTTGCTAGAATATTAGAAGAAAAGGGCTATGACTTTGTGAGAAATGGCGCATAGCCCTTGAGGAGGAATGAGCATGAGAAAGGAAGAGATTAGGGAGATAGATTTTAGCATATACAATATAAAGGACGAGGTTGAATACGAGTTTCAGACAGGTAAAGGGCTTTCCAAAGAAGTAGTGCTGGAGATATCTGAACAAAAGGGTGAACCTTCATGGATGAGAGAATTTAGGCTTAAAGCCTTAGAAATATATGAAAAAATGCCAATGCCTACATGGGGTGTAGATTTGAGTCAATTGGATATAAATTCTATTGTAGCTTATATAAGGCCAAGTGCAAGGAAAAAGACCTCATGGGAGGAAGTACCGGAAGAGATAAGGCGAACTTTTGAAAGATTGGGTATTCCTGAGGCAGAAAAAAAAGCTCTGGCTGGAGTAGGGGCCCAATACGATTCTGAAGTGATATACCACAACATGAAGGAAAGCCTTGCAAGACAGGGCGTAATCTTTGAAGATATGGACACAGCCTTAAAAAAATACCCTGACATCATAAGGGAATATTTTATGACAAAAAATGTACTTCCGACAGACCACAAATTTGCCGCTCTTCATGCGGCAGTGTGGAGCGGCGGAACATTTGTGTATGTGCCTGAAGGTGTAAAAGTGGAAGTTCCTTTGCAGGCGTATTTCAGGATGAATGCACCTGGTAGCGGCCAGTTTGAACACACCCTGATAATTGCCGACAGAGGAAGCGAAGTTCACTTCATAGAAGGTTGTTCAGCGCCTCTTTACTCTGTCTCTAATTTGCATGCCGGATGTGTAGAGCTTTTTGTAAAAGAAGGAGCTAGGATTATATACTCCACCATAGAAAACTGGAGTAAAAACACTTATAATTTAAACACAAAAAGAGCAATAGTGGAAAAAGACGGCATGGTAGAGTGGATTTCCGGTTCTTTTGGCAGTAAAAAGACAATGTTATATCCTGCTTCTGTCCTTGTGGGGAAAGGAGCAAAAGCGGAGTATACCAGTATCACTTTTGCAGCAAAAGGCCAGCATTTGGATACAGGGGCAAAAATGATACATTTAGCTCCTTATACTTCCTCAAAAATTTTGGCCAAGAGCATTTCAAAGGATGGAGGAATATCAACCTATAGGGGACTTTTAAAGGTAGGACCTGAGGCAGAAGGGGTAAAAGCTTCTGTCACCTGTGAAGGATTGATGCTGGACGACATTTCTAAATCTGATACTATACCGGTCATTGATATAGAAAATGACAATGTAGACATCGGTCACGAGGCAAAAGTTGGGAGAATAAGCGAAGAGCAGATATACTATCTCATGTCAAGGGGCCTTAATGAGGAAGACGCAAGGGCTATGATTGTGAGAGGTTTTGTAGAGCCCATCGCTAAAGCTCTGCCTTTAGAGTACGCAGTGGAAATGAACAGGTTGATAAAACTTGAGCTGGAAGGTGCAATTGGATAGGAGTGAAGCAAATGTTAAAAAGAATACCATGGGAGGAAATACAAAAACCAGCATACAAAGAGTACAATGCTGTTGAGATAAAAGATGTAGAACAGGAAGGAATATCTGTAGAGAGAATAGATGCGAATATTTTAAAAAATTTTACGACGGATAAAGCTTATGGGATAGATCCAAAGCTTACAGAAGAGGTGGAAAAGCATTATAATGCTGGATTTTACATTAAAATTTCCTCTGGCAAAGAAATTAAAAAGCCAGTGGTCTTTGATTACATTGCAAATTTACAAAATGACCTTTTGCTTGATTACAATGTAATTGAAGTTGAGCCATACTCTAAAGTTACGGTTGTCTTTGATTACAATTCAGGGGAGAAAGGTTTTAAAAATGGCATAACCAGGTTGATTGCAAAAGAGGGTTCAACTGTAAATATTGTAAAGATACAGAGATTGGGAGATGACTTTAGCGATTTTGATAACTGCTTGGTAGAGGTTGGGGAAAAAGCTACAGTCAACTGGTCAAATGTGGTCATAGGAGCTCATATTAGCGCTTTTGACGTATCAGTTTACCTCAGTGAAGAAGGCGGAAGTTTCACGGCAAAGTCTGTTTTTTTGGGTGTGGACAGTCAGAAGTACGACATGTCTTATAAAGTGTATCACTATGCTCCTAAGACTACTAGCAGTGTGGATTTAAAAGGTGCTTTAAAGGGGAGTGCAAAAGCTACTTTTATAGGAAATATTGATATTAAAAAAGGCGCTAAGAAAGCAAAAGCTGAAGAAAATGAGACAGTGCTCTTGCTTGACAAAACTGTCAGGTCAATTGCTATTCCTGCTCTTTACTGTGCAGAAGAGGATGTACAGGCAAATCACTCTGCCAGTGCAGGTCAGCTGGATGAAAACAAGCTCTATTATGTGATGAGCAGAGGTTTTAGCCTTGAAGAAGCAAGACTTTTGATGGTACAGGCAGTGTTAAATCCTGTCATAGATTTGATTCCGTATGACCCCATAAGAGAGATAATCTTAAGGGGTTATATAGGGAGGAGGATTATAAAATAATGATGGATGTGAAGAAAATAAGAGAAGATTTTCCGATATTTAATGTAAAGCCTCATGGAAAGAGGCTTGTATACCTTGATAATGCTGCTACCACCCAGAAGCCTGAGTCGGTTATAAAAGCCATGGAAGAATATTATGAGAAACTAAATGCAAATGTGTACAGAAGCCCTCATTATTTAAGCGTTCTATCTACAGAGGCTTATGAAAAGGCGAGAGACAAAGTGAAAAAGTTTGTAAATGCAAAGAGAGAGGAGTCCATTATTTTTACAAGAAATACTACAGAATCAATAAATTTTATCGCCTACACATGGGGAATGAAGCACATAAAAGAGGGGGACGAGATAGTTCTGACAATAGCGGAACATCACAGCAACATTCTTCCATGGCAGATGGTAGCAGAAGCAAAAGGAGCAAAATTAAAATATGTGTATCTTGATGAAAATTTCAGACTTTCAATGAAAGATTTTGAAGAAAAAATGTCTGATAGAGTAAAATTGGTGGCTGTACAGCACATGTCAAATGTCTTAGGGATAATAAATCCTGTGGAAGAAATTACACAAATTGCTCATAAGTATGGGGCAAAAGTGCTGGTGGATGGGGCTCAGAGCGTACCTCATATGAAAGTTGATTTGCAAAAAATAAATTGCGACTTTTTCGCTTTTTCTGGCCACAAGATGTTGGGCCCTATGGGAATTGGAGTTTTGTATATAAAAGAAGACTTATTAGATGAAGTGCCTCCTTTTTTGAGGGGAGGAGAAATGATAGACGAGGTTTATGAAGAATATTCCACCTTTGCACCTTCTCCTTTAAAATTTGAAGCAGGGACTCCCAATGTAGAGGGAGCTTATGTACTAATTTCTGCGATAGATTATCTTGAAAGGATTGGACTTGAGAATATATATGAACATGAAGCTAAACTTTTGGAGTATGGACTTGAAAAAATTAATGCCCTCGAATATGTAAAAACTTATGGGCCTATGGATTCAAAAGACAGAGGAGGAATAATTTCTTTTAATGTGGAAGGAGTTCACCCACACGATGTTGCGACAATACTGGATGAAGAAGGAATTGCAGTAAGAAGCGGTCACCACTGCTGTCAGCCTCTGATGAGATATTTAGGGGTTCCTGCTACCGTAAGAGCCAGCTTTTACCTTTACAATGACTTTGATGACATAGATGCCCTTGTGGAAGCACTTAAAAAAGTCAGGAAGTGGTTTAAATGAGCGATTTAAATCAACTTTATTCAGAGATAATAATGGAACATTATGAAAATTCTCCTCACAGAAGAGAGTTGAAGGAAGCAACCCTCAAGGAAAGGGGACACAATCCCCTTTGTGGAGATGATATTACAATATACCTTAAAATGAATGGGGATGTAATAGAAGATGCCTCTTTTACAGGTCACGGCTGTGCCATAAGTCAGGCTTCTACTTCCATGATGATTGACCTCATAAAAGGGAAGGATAAAAAAGAGGCTTTAAAGCTTGTACAGAAATTTATAGACATGATACACAAAAAAGACGTGGATTTAGAAGAATTGGGAGATGCTCAAGTACTGCAGGGTGTTTCAGACTTTCCTGCCCGTGTAAAATGCGCTTTACTGGCATGGAAAACTCTTCAAGATACACTTAAGTAAACATTCAAACAGAGGGGACGGTTCCTTTTGTCCGGATTTTCAGACACAGGGAACCGTCCCTTTTGTCTGGTTTTATGTTTTTGCTGGAATAATCGAAGTTTTCAGTACTTCCCACATCTCGTCATTTATCAAACCCAGTCTCCAGAGCGCTATTCCATTTAAGCCGTATCTTTTCGCAAGACCTACCTTTATTGCAAAACTTTCAGGAGTTTCGCTGGGTATAGAAATTCCTAAAATCACTTTTTCTTTTGGTACTTCCTTTAAAGTTTCTTCAATTGCCTGTATCACTAGTTTTTCAGGTTCGGGTTTTTGACCGTAATCATAAGCCATCACAATGATTTTATCAGCTACCTGCCCCAGCAGTTTATAGTCATACCCTTTGTAAGCGCTATTTGGAGCATGAAGAGTTAAAGTAATTGTCTTAGATGAGCCTATTTTTTCACGGAGTAGTTCCACAAACTCTGTAAATTTTTCTTTTATTTTAGCTATATCTTCTTCTTTTTCGGTAAGTCCCAGACCTTCAAAGTCTAGATTTATTCCATCGTATAGCTTTGCCTCTTCAGAAATGGCAGAAATAGCTTTTCTTACGGCTTCATCTGAAAAAAGTAAATTAGAAAGAGTGCCGTCCCCATCTGTTACATGTAGTACCATTTCTGATTTTAATTTGTACTTTGATAAAGCTTCTAAAACTTTTTCCCACCCCTCTGGCCTTTGCCATCCTGTAGAACTTTTTGTCAAGAGATTGCCCGAACTGTCTAAGCTGTACCATCCAAGAGCTATGGAGGTAAAATACTGCGTATTGCCAGTATCGTATTCGGGATATTTCTTCCCAAATAAATTTGTCCAGCTGCTGGTTTTTTCATCGCCTAAGGCGTAAAAGCCTATTACTGACATTTCTCTAGCTGGAGAATTTATTTTTACTGTATAAGTTTCCTGTTCCCACTTAACGTCAAAACCGAAAGCTTCACTGAAAAAGCGAAGAGGTATGAGAACTCTATTGTTCACAATTTTAGGTGCTACAAGGAGCTTAGAAGGGGTATTGTTTTTATAGGCAATTTTATTTCCTACTTGAAGTTTGACGATAGAGTTTTTATAGGTAGCTGTCACTGTCTGGGAAATATCATTCCAGTCTACGTTTACATTTAAAGCTTCAGCAATAGCGCGGAAAGGAACTAATGTGGTTCCTTCTTCTAATTGGGGAGCAACTTCAAACTCTAGAGGATATCCGTCTAACAGAACAGTTATTGCTTTTTCTTGAGCACTTGCTTTAAGGGGTTGGGAAACTATAACAGAAAAGAAGATAAAAGAAAAAATGAGTGTAAAAAATCTTTTTACAATTTCCATCACGTTACCTCCTTTGGAACTAATTATACGACAAAAAAGATTAAAAGACAAATAAAAAATTTTTAAAAATTAAGAAGGAAAATGGAAATTGGTGTAGAATATTATACATACAAAACCAATACAACCATATCTTCACTGGAAATATTACATGAGGTGTTGAAGATGAGAATAACTTTAGAATTTACAGGAGAAAAAAATTTAATACTGCCCATTCATTACAATTACATAGTACAAGGACTTTTGTACGATTTGATGGGCGATACAGATTTTGCTGCTTTTCTCCACGATGTAGGTTTTCAATATGAGAAAAGAAAGTTTAAACTGTTTACATTTTCTAGAATTGAAGGGGAATTTCAAATTGTGGAGAAGCCAAAGGGTTATAAAAAGATAATAATAAAACCGCCTTTTAAATTCACAGTAGCTTCGCCTCTGGAGGAGGTAATAATTGATATTTCGAAAAACGTTTTAAAGAGAGAATACTGCCATTTTAACGGTCAAAAGTTTACTTTAAATTCTTTGAACATAGAAAACCCTCCGGTTTTCAAGGAGAAAGCCCGAATAAAATTTATTTCGCCGGTGGTAATGTATACCACTCTGAGGGATGGAGACAAAAAATATACGTATTATTATTCTCCCTGGGACGAAAAATTTTCTACATTGCTTTTGAACAACCTCATAAAAAAGTATGAGCTGGTATACAAGATAAGGCCACAAAATCCCCATTTTAAGCTCATACCCCTTGTAGAAAAAGAAGACAGAAGGTATTCTAAGATGATTAAATACAAAAATGTCTATGTAAAAGGCTGGATGGGCATATACGATGTAGAAACAACACCTGAACTTCTGGAACTTGCCTATTACACGGGATTAGGAGCTAAAAATTCCCAAGGGTTCGGGTGTTTTGAGATAATAGGATAGAAAGGGGGGATAAGAGTAATAATATCTCTTTACTAATCGAAAGTGCAGGGGGTGATAAAAATTATTGAAGGGATAATTCAAATAGGGGATGTAGTTAAAGAAAAAGATCCAGTAAAAAACATTGTAGTAAAACTTCCTTATAAAAGAGGGAATATTGTGCTACATGTTTTAAAGTTTAATTTCCTACCAGAAGAAAACAGATTAGAAATAGATGTAAATGAAGAAATGAATGAAGATACTGCTACTAAATACTTATATGTGGGGCAGATACTTGGTAATAGTCCATTGTGGTATGCTTCAAGCACTTCAGTTGAGCATATTTTAACAGAAACAATTTTCAATTTGACAAGAATGGATTTTAGTGAAGAATTAAATAGGAAGCTAAAAGAAATTTTTGAAAAGTTTTATGTATCTATAGAAGAATTAGAACCGAAATACCGTTATGCGTTGGATTTAACTAAGTTAGATGACAAAATTAAGCCAGTGCAGGATATATATAGAGAAATAAAAGAAGATGAAAAGAATAAAAACCTTTCTAAAAATGACATCGGGAAAAGATTCAAAAAGGCAATAAGCAAATATTTTGTAGATTATTTAAAAAAAGAAAAAAATATAAAAATAGATGAAATTGGTTTATATACTATTTTCGTTGATGGGAAACCTTTATCGAGCTACAAAGAATATGTAGATACTTTGATAGAATCAAAAAAACCTCAAATAAAAGAAACAAAAAAGGTAAAAAGGAGTAAAGGGGTTTGCAGTATATGCGGTAGAGAGGATGCAATTGTTTTTGATTCCTCAAAGGTAGATTTTAAATTTTTTACTACAAATCAAATTATCTTTGCAAGTAGCTTATTAAAAGACAATTATTATAAGAATATGCAGATGTGTACTGAATGTTTTTCTAAGTATCAAGCGGGGGAAAACTATATTTCAAATAAATTGTCTACTAAACTTGCTGGATTTGATGTGCTTATAATTCCACAGTTTGTCTATGGGCAACCCATTAGTAAAGAAGAATTAGAAATTGCCACAAACAGAATAGTAGATTCATTTAACACAGTGAAATCTTATGAAGGTATAGAAAAGTTAAGAGAAGAGATAACTATATCTTTAGATCTAACTGATGAAAAGAGTTATTTTCTATTAAATTTTGTTTTTTATGTTCGAAGTAACCAAGCTACTAAAATTTTAAGGCTTATAAAAGATGTAGACCCTTCAATTTTTGAAAGGGTGAGAATAGCTTCTGAAAAAGCTTATAAAGGGATTAAGGAAGTTTTAGGTGAAAAATATAAAAACGCAATTACGTTAAATACAATATATTATATCAATCCAGTAAGAATTAGTGAGGGGAAAACAGTAGAATATAGAGATATACTGGAGATATATGATGCAATATTTACAGGAAAGAACCTCAATAAAAAACATATAATAAGTAATTTAGTAGATGGCTTAAGAGTTATAAGGTTTAAAAAAGGTGGATATAACATAACTCCTGAGAAAAATGACATAGAATTTTATCTTTTAGAAGCCAATATGTACATTAAATTTTTAGAATATATGGGTTGCTTAAAGGAGGGAAAAGGCTTGGACGTATCTCAGTTAAAGTTAGATGAAAGTACAAAAGAATTTATTAAGAACATGAATTATGGAGAACAAGAGACAGCAATGTTTTTATTGGGCTATTTAATAGGACAAATTGGAAATATACAGTACAAAAAGGTGCAGAAAGGTGTTCAAGACGAAGGTGCGCCGAATAAGCCTATACTTAATAAAATTAATTTCAATGGTTTGGATAAACAAAAGATTATTAGACTTACAAAGGATGTTTTTAACAAATTAAATCAGGAAAAAATATTACACTACAACGAGGTAACTTTTTATGAGATGAAAAAATTAATAGATTCAAACATTAAAAATTGGAAGCTTAATAAGGATGAAAGCCTATTTTATGTACTTTCAGGATATTCTTATGCTACTGCAATACCTATTTTAAAAGAAAAGAAGGAGGTTGATTCAAATGTCAGTGAATAATAATGAAATTTTATACATTTATGACGCGAAATTTACAAACCCTAATGGGGATCCAGATGAAGAGAATAGACCTAGAATGGATTATGAAAGAGAAATTAATTTAGTTTCTGATTTAAGGCTTAAAAGATATATAAGAGATTATTTGATGTTAAAAGGATATGACATATTTGTGCGATTAGTAGATGACAAGCCGGTTACAGCAAATAAAAGAGTAAAGGATCTGAAAGATTCATCCAATGAATGGATATTAGAAAATTGGATTGATGTGAGAATGTTTGGTGCGACTATGACAGTGCAAAAAGACAATAAAACCTTTATAGGACCTATTCAATTTAATTGGGGCTATTCGTTAAACAAAGTTGAACTTTTAGAAGCAAGCATAACTTCCCATTTTTCAACCAGTGAAACAGCAACTCAGGGTACAATTGGAAAAGACTTTAGAGTTAAATACTCATTAATAGCTTTTTCAGGAGTTGTAAGCGGTCATAGAGCAGAGAAGACAAAACTTAAAGCAGAGGACCTTAATTTGTTAGATGATGCTTTAAAACATGCGATACCAAACTTAGTAACAAGAAGTAAAATAGGTCAATATCCAAGGCTTTATATGAGAGTGGAATATGTTGATAAAGAAACAATTTTAGGCGATTTTAGGGATTATATTGAGTTAAAAACAACGGTAGATAGTATAAGAGATATTAATGAATGTTCGTTAGAAATAGCTAAATTAGTTGATTTGCTTAATGAGAATAAAAATAAAATAAAAAATGTTCATTATTTCATTGATGAAAGGTTAGAATTAAACCTTAATGGTATGAAAGTTACTTTTGAGGAGGCATTTAAAGATTTACCGCTAAAAATGGTAAATTAGGATGGTGACTTCCAATGGTCATATTCGATTTATGGGGTAAATTTGCTCATTTCAGAAAATTTTATACAAATTCTTCGTCTTTAACTTATTCTGTTCCACCTAGAACTACAGTAGAAGGAATGATAGCTGCTTTGTTAGGTTATGAAAGAGATACTTATTATGAAAAATTAAATGCAGAAAATTTGTATGTAGCTGTTAGAAAGATGAGTAAAACAAAAAAAATAATGCAATCTGTTAATTATATCAAAGCAACTACTACATCTGAACTACATTTTCCAAAACAACATACGCAAGTACCTTTTGAATTATTGGTTGGTGATAGTAAAATACGTTATAGATTCTATATTATACATAAAGATGAAAATATATTCAAAGAGATAAAAGAAAGACTTTTCGATAAAACTCCTGTTTTTCCACTTTACTTCGGGAGCGCTCCTTTTAGTTGCTATATAGATTATGTCGGGGAAGTAAACTGGGATTGGGTGATAAGTGATGAGTTTCAAGATATCTATAGCGTTATGCCAAGTCATAAGATTAAAGAGATAGATATAAAAAATATAAAAGGGTATTTACTTAAGGAGAGAATGCCGAGGGATTTTGCTATAGATAGAACGATAAAAGAAGTAACTACATACGTATATGAGGATATGGGACAACCACTAAAAGTGAAAATTAACGGGGAATTTGTTAAACTTTCAAACGGTGAGAATATAGTGTTTATGTAAGAAGGTGGTGCATTATGGAATATTATTCTCACTATGATGAAGAGATGAAATACGCGAAACTATTATATGAGCACTTGATAGAAGTAAAAAATCTATCAATTAATCAAATACCTGAAGAATACAAAAAAGCATATGAAATTATAGCATTGTGTCACGATTTTGGTAAATATACATCTTATTTTCAAGAATATTTAAAAACTAAAAGGAAAACTTCCTTGTCAAATCACAGCTTTATTTCTGCAGTTTTTGGAGGATATGTTGCAATTAAATATTATGGGGAAGAGAACCTTCTTCCCCTTATCATTTATAATACCATACTCCATCACCATGGAAATTTAGAAAGTTTTTCGGCTAATCTTCCAAGTAAATTTAAAGATGTGAAAAGAGAAGATTTCCCTTTAAATGTATCAGAAAAAATAGATATTTCCTACAAACAAATAAAAGACATAAAACAAAATTTGAATTTTATAATACCTGATTTTGAAAAACTTGGATTAGAAAAGGAATTGAAAAATTTTCTTGAGGAAGAAAATGTTATAAAAGATACGTTAGCTGTTTTAAAAAAATTAGAAGCCTTATCCATTAGGAAGCTAAAATCAGATGAAAATTATTTTATACATCAAATGCTTTATTCCGCATTAATTTCAGCTGATAAAATAAGTGCCTCGAATACATATTTACCAGAGGAGTTATATGTAGATTACAAAACGTTGAATAAAATTAGAGAAAACCAATTTGAAATCTCTGAAAAGGACATAGATAAAATAAGAACAGAGATATTTAAAGTTGTTATAGAGAATCTAGAGAAAAATTATAATAAATCAAAAATATTTTCTATCACTGCTCCTACAGGTACAGGAAAAACAGTTACAGGTTTTTTTGCGGCTTTAAAATTGAAAGAATTATTAGGAGGTAATCGAAAAATAATTTATTCGTTACCCTTTACCTCAATTATAGAACAAAACTATGGTGTTCTGTTTGAACTCTTGGAAAAACTCGACAAGTTTAAGGGAAATAGTAGTAGATATATAATAAAGCATCATAATCTAGCAACGATAGACTATGAAAGTGAATACAGAGACTATAAAAAAACTGAAGCAGAATTATTAATAGAAAATTGGCAGAGCGGTATAATTGTTACAACATTTGTTCAACTTTTAGAGACCCTTGTAGGTACAAGAAATAGAATGTTAAAAAAGTTTAATGCTTTAAAAAACTCGATTATAATACTTGATGAGGTGCAAGCTATTGATATAAAATATTTTCAGTTGGTAGACTATATTCTTAAAAAAGCTTCTGAGTACCTAGATTTGAGGATTATTATGATGACGGCTACAAAACCCATGATTTTAAATGAAGCAGTTGAGCTACTTGATAATAACGAAAAATATTTTAAAAAATTTAATAGAACAAAATTAATACCTAAAATAGAAAAATTAACAGTTGACTCCTTTATAGAAAATTTCATGGAGAACTTAGAAGATAAGTCTTATATGATAGTTTGCAATACTATAAATCAATCAATAAAAGTATTCAAAAAATTAGAAGAACTAAAATTAGACAAAGAGCTATTTTATTTATCTACTAACATACTGCCTTTACATCGAAGAGAAAGGATAAAGGAGATAAAGAGGAAATTGGATAACAATGAAAAATTGATACTTGTTTCTACACAAGTAGTTGAAGCAGGAGTAGACTTTGATTTTGATATTGTAATAAGAGATTTAGGTCCAATTGATTCCATTATTCAAGCAGCTGGAAGGTGTAATAGAAATGGTCTTAAAGATATTGGGGAAGTGTATGTTTACACGATGATTGATGATAAAGATAACTTATATGGTAAATATGTTTATGGAAGCACATTAATTAACATATCAAGTGAAATGCTCAAAAAACGGGAGTCTATTTCGGAAGAGGAATATCTATATTTAGTAAATGAATATTTTACTGAGGTGATGAAAAATAAATCTACACAGGAATCAAAGGAATTTATAAAATCTATTGAGAATATAGATTTCACAGAAGGAGAATACTCTATAGATAAATTTTCGCTAATAGAAAATAAGCCAACATATTTTGATGTTTATTTTATATACGATGATAGAGCAGAGGAAGTTTTCAGACAGTATTTAAGCTTATCAAGGATAAAAGATTTTCGCAGTAGAAGAGAAGCATACTTAGAAATTCAAAAAGATATAAAAGATTATATACTTTCTTTACCCCAAAAATACATCGATAAATTTCAGTTAGATAAGGGTATTCCGTATCTACCTAGAGAAGGGATAAATGACTTATATGACTTAAAAACTGGATTTAAAAGAGAAGAAAGTGACACATATATGGTTTTCTAATATTTTGAAGATTAAAAAATTGTCGTCGATGTCTAATAGTGCAAAAAAGCCTGGAGATCGACGACAATTTTTGTTTTTAATATTCCGTAAATGGTTGAATTTTCTAAGTTATGTGATATAATAAAGTTAAAATACTTGATACTAAAGAATATAAACAAAAAATCTTGCTCGCTGTTTATACACGTTTGAACGTGTTTTTAGCCTACCTATAAGGGCTTGAAACATAAACTTGTTGTCTTTATAGGTCGTTTTTACTACCGTTTTTAGCCTACCTATAAGGGCTTGAAACTTGGATTGGTAAAGTTCCCAATTCACTATAGTTATAAGGTTTTTAGCCTACCTATAAGGGCTTGAAACTTTCTGCGCCAATAGAAGCCGGATTAACCACACCTATGTTTTTAGCCTACCTATAAGGGCTTGAAACATTTGTAGAGCAGGTTTATAAAAATGTTTTGCACGGGGTTTTTAGCCTACCTATAAGGGCTTGAAACTCCCTGTTGGCCCCATCCTGTGTTTTGCTATTATCACGTTTTTAGCCTACCTATAAGGGCTTGAAACTATCATTGGCAATTAAACTTGTAAAGAATTTTGACGATGTTTTTAGCCTACCTATAAGGGCTTGAAACAGGAATTGCCTTAAGCTGCCTATATTACTCGTCGGTGCGTTTTTAGCCTACCTATAAGGGCTTGAAACCCTCGCAACGCTGTGTAAATTTTATCCTCACTCTCAGTTTTTAGCCTACCTATAAGGGCTTGAAACTAATGTCTTGTTCCACATTCTCCACTCCCAATATCTCGTTTTTAGCCTACCTATAAGGGCTTGAAACTATCAATTGCATCCTTGCTACCAGCTACTGCGTCAAAGTTTTTAGCCTACCTATAAGGGCTTGAAACTAGTTCACTTCTACTGATGCACGATATTTTGAAAAAGGTTTTTAGCCTACCTATAAGGGCTTGAAACCTATTTTGTATAAATTCTATCAATGCTTTTTGAAATGGTTTTTAGCCTACCTATAAGGGCTTGAAACTCTATATCAGACGTTCCAGCAACTATACAAAAGAAAAGTTTTTAGCCTACCTATAAGGGCTTGAAACAATACCACAGTAATTTTATCAGGATTACAGGTACAAGTTTTTAGCCTACCTATAAGGGCTTGAAACTCCGGTTGGGTAATAGTTTTTCCTCCCGAATAACAGGTTTTTAGCCTACCTATAAGGGCTTGAAACAATCAATGCCGACGGGATTAAATGCCCTGTCTTCGCGTTTTTAGCCTACCTATAAGGGCTTGAAACATATAGTCAATGAAGCTGGCTTATATAATCTCATACTTGTTTTTAGCCTACCTATAAGGGCTTGAAACAATAGTCTAATACATCCACGTGTACAGCAATTCCTTGTTTTTAGCCTACCTATAAGGGCTTGAAACATAATAGGAGGTATAAATATGTTAATTTATATTCGTGTTTTTAGCCTACCTATAAGGGCTTGAAACCTTTCTTCTTATCTGCATCGTACGTTGTTGCAAAGCGTTTTTAGCCTACCTATAAGGGCTTGAAACGCTATTACAAATTCTTTTGCCTCTTCGACTTCTTTTGTTTTTAGCCTACCTATAAGGGCTTGAAACTAGATAAAATTCAAAATAGAATAAACAGCCGTGAAAAGTTTTTAGCCTACCTATAAGGGCTTGAAACCACCTCACTATGCATTTATAGTATCAAGCACATCCCGTGTTTTTAGCCTACCTATAAGGGCTTGAAACAACGTTTATGAAGATTATGTTCCTTATGTGATAGGCAGTTTTTAGCCTACCTATAAGGGCTTGAAACCCACCCTGAAATGGTTGTAGTGCTTTGGCCGGGACAGTTTTTAGCCTACCTATAAGGGCTTGAAACTTCTATTTTCACCCTCAAAGCAATAATGCTGAATAAGAGTTTTTAGCCTACCTATAAGGGCTTGAAACTTGTGTAAACATCCTTAACATCATTATCAAGCGATTCAGTTTTTAGCCTACCTATAAGGGCTTGAAACGCACATTAGCGACGTTAAAAGAACTTGGTGGTTTTAAGTTTTTAGCCTACCTATAAGGGCTTGAAACCTTCTTACAGTACACGACAGCATACTTCTTGAAACCGTTTTTAGCCTACCTATAAGGGCTTGAAACTTTTCTATTTTCGGTGGTACATCGAGCTGCACTGCAGGTTTTTAGCCTACCTATAAGGGCTTGAAACTATCTACAGAAGGCTGCAAAACGTGTTTGAATTGTGGGTTTTTAGCCTACCTATAAGGGCTTGAAACAAGAATAGAACTAAAGCAGACTATGTAGGGCATTGGGGTTTTTAGCCTACCTATAAGGGCTTGAAACATTGTCCCTTCCTGCGGATTCAGCACCCCCGCCGTAGGTTTTTAGCCTACCTATAAGGGCTTGAAACCATCTAAGCACATACATTCTAGCACCAGCACCACGAGTTTTTAGCCTACCTATAAGGGCTTGAAACCATTCCCAAAAACAACTGAATATAGATTATTAATAAGTTTTTAGCCTACCTATAAGGGCTTGAAACAGTTCTTCGCCGTCCCACCACTGAATGTCGGGGTCGGTTTTTAGCCTACCTATAAGGGCTTGAAACCCGTCTATTACATCAGCAATAGGAAGCTTGTAGCTAGTTTTTAGCCTACCTATAAGGGCTTGAAACTTAGACCAGATGCACTGCGCATCCTGAGAGTGCCAGCGTTTTTAGCCTACCTATAAGGGCTTGAAACCCTTGTATCATTTGGTTGCCCAATGCGCAGCCGAAGTTTTTAGCCTACCTATAAGGGCTTGAAACTATTTCTCGTGTGAAAAGAAATACCTGTGCGGATTGTGTTTTTAGCCTACCTATAAGGGCTTGAAACATAGAAATGCAAACGGCAATTGCAGAGGATATGGTAGGTTTTTAGCCTACCTATAAGGGCTTGAAACCTGCTGACGATATCTTGAAACTTATTTACGAGGTGCCTGTTTTTAGCCTACCTATAAGGGCTTGAAACCCCCAAGTTCTACCTCCTATCCAAACGCTGTTTCCTGGTTTTTAGCCTACCTATAAGGGCTTGAAACCAAGTTCAGTCATAGCTGCTGCAGCATCTGTTGCCGAGTTTTTAGCCTACCTATAAGGGCTTGAAACTATTTCCGTTGTTTTGGTTTTTAGTGCCGGTTTTATGGTTTTTAGCCTACCTATAAGGGCTTGAAACTTTTCTTTTGTGTCTCTAACAGCTTGTCTAATCGCTTGTTTTTAGCCTACCTATAAGGGCTTGAAACAGTTTGGCATCCACTTATCCGCTTCAGCTCCGGGCCCGTTTTTAGCCTACCTATAAGGGCTTGAAACCACCTTAAGCTGTTTAATCCGCTTGATGATTGGTACGGTTTTTAGCCTACCTATAAGGGCTTGAAACTTCCTTGCATTTTTAAGCCTCCAATCGTCCGAACTAAGTTTTTAGCCTACCTATAAGGGCTTGAAACGTATTTGCAGCACAAAAGATATTGGTGCGGATACTTAGTTTTTAGCCTACCTATAAGGGCTTGAAACTCCTATACCCGCTTCTAATATCACCGAATATTGCGAGTTTTTAGCCTACCTATAAGGGCTTGAAACCTTAGAGAGTATGGATATGACGCAAGAAGAGGGCAGGTTTTTAGCCTACCTATAAGGGCTTGAAACTCGCTGTTAAGCGAAGATTGGACTGCAAGTGGGCGCGTTTTTAGCCTACCTATAAGGGCTTGAAACAGTTTTGGTATAGGCATGGGGCTTGTGCAGGGATTTGTTTTTAGCCTACCTATAAGGGCTTGAAACTCTTTCTTGTGCCGTATTCAACATACGGTGCATACGGGTTTTTAGCCTACCTATAAGGGCTTGAAACTATCGATAACGTTAGGACAACCACAATGGACACCAAGTTTTTAGCCTACCTATAAGGGCTTGAAACAGGAGATTCAGACGTACAAATATCGTGAGGATAAGGGTTTTTAGCCTACCTATAAGGGCTTGAAACCAGAAATATACGAAAATTTTGGTTACGGGACAATGGTTTTTAGCCTACCTATAAGGGCTTGAAACATTGCAAATATAACTGGGATATGGATTGAGGAAGCAAGTTTTTAGCCTACCTATAAGGGCTTGAAACTCAGATTATTAATCGTCTTTATGAATATGAGAAACCTCGTTTTTAGCCTACCTATAAGGGCTTGAAACACTCTTGATACTTGATTGCTTCTCTTTCTGCATTCCGTTTTTAGCCTACCTATAAGGGCTTGAAACTAAAAATTGGCTGGAAAGATAGCGAGATATATGTGCGTTTTTAGCCTACCTATAAGGGCTTGAAACTCAGCTAGGGAGATTGCCATAGCCTTCGGGGTGCCACGTTTTTAGCCTACCTATAAGGGCTTGAAACAGCAATGAGAGCTATTTTACGGTACTACACTGTAGAGTTTTTAGCCTACCTATAAGGGCTTGAAACCTCGGCTCACCAACCGCTTGACCGCTTGCCTCAAGGGTTTTTAGCCTACCTATAAGGGCTTGAAACTATCATTTACCACATCTCTAACTATTTTGAGCCATTGGTTTTTAGCCTACCTATAAGGGCTTGAAACTTAAACAAGTTAGGACTTGCGATTACGCATGACGCAGTTTTTAGCCTACCTATAAGGGCTTGAAACTTGCGTGGTTGTTTAAATAATCCCATATAAACACCATGTTTTTAGCCTACCTATAAGGGCTTGAAACCGTTGAAGTGGAAACGAACCCACTTCGGCCAGATGTGAGTTTTTAGCCTACCTATAAGGGCTTGAAACAATTCCTCCTTTATTTTTTAAAATAGGCATATCGGCGTTTTTAGCCTACCTATAAGGGCTTGAAACAGGCTAAAGTGGGTCTTGTGACTATACCTCCTTCAGGTTTTTAGCCTACCTATAAGGGCTTGAAACAATCCTGGCGCCAACCGTCCCCATAACTTCCAACTTGTTTTTAGCCTACCTATAAGGGCTTGAAACTATAATCCCCTTCTGCGCATATACCCAAACTGTCATGTTTTTAGCCTACCTATAAGGGCTTGAAACTAGTATGGCTTATTTAAACAGAGAGGCAATATTGCGTTTTTAGCCTACCTATAAGGGCTTGAAACGGTCCTCTCGAAGGAAAGAGGACCACGGATAACGTAAGTTTTTAGCCTACCTATAAGGGCTTGAAACCTCGCTTCTGCATGATGTAATACGATATAGTCTGTCGTTTTTAGCCTACCTATAAGGGCTTGAAACGCTTCAGCATTAGCACTAGCTTGTGCTTCTAATTCCGTTTTTAGCCTACCTATAAGGGCTTGAAACAAGTCTGTACCAAAGGATTAGCAGGGAATGTGTAGCGGTTTTTAGCCTACCTATAAGGGCTTGAAACCAGCTTATGATGGGCTTATTTACTTGCTCAAAAACAAAGTTTTTAGCCTACCTATAAGGGCTTGAAACTTGTTTTGTACTTTTTATCCAACCACC
>Ga0224486_100092_pt1 | contig 44718 bp, 45 predicted proteins | sample TexhydDE_CT_test_FD_172013 | JGI IMG/M metagenome (GOLD analysis project Ga0224486, IMG submission 172013) | Fracking water microbial communities from deep shales in Oklahoma, United States - hydraulically fractured wells DE_CT_test ... | reverse complement strand
GCCCTTGGCAGCCTGGGATTTCGCTGTGTTTCGCCAGCTCATCCGGATGGTCTAGCCTCCTATGGGGTTCTTGTTCATCGGGCCGTGACTTTGCCTCCGGCTTCCTCCGGATCCCACCTCGCGATGGGCACCCTTGCCTTTGGCTAGCAGACTCGTGCTGCCTCGCCTGCAGTGGACTTTCACCACCAAGTTAACGCCCATGCCGGGCGCACGAAAAGGGGCGCCTTCAGGCGCCTTTTATTTTGTCAGGGGAGCCTGGCAGCCTTTTTTACGGGCCTGCAGGCAGGCGCGATAAATTTCCCGCCGGGGCTGGCCGTAGCGCCTGGCTACCCTGGCCATAGCCTCTTTACGGTCGCAACCGGCAGCTTCCAGCTCCGCCACCTCCGCTGCCGCCCGGGCCGGATCATAAGCCGGCAAGGGGGGCGGGTCGGCCCCGGCCACTACCAGGGTAATCTCTCCCCGGGGCGGGTTGGCCTGGAAATGCGCTACTGCTTCCGACAGCAACCCCCGCCAGATGGTCTCAAATTTTTTTGTCAGCTCCCGGCCAACGGCAACCCGGCGTTCTCCCAAGGTTGCCGTTAAATCCGCCAGGGTAGCCACCAGGCGATGCGGGGCCTCATAAAAAATCAAGGTCCGTTCTTCGGCCGCCAGGGCTGCCAGCCTTTCCCGGCGCTCCTTCCCGGCCCGGGGCAAAAAACCCTCAAAGACGAAACGGCCGGCCGGTAAACCGGAGGCCACCAGGGCCGTAAGGGCGGCGTTGGCGCCGGGAATGGGTACTACTGTGATGCCGGCGGCTATCGCTCGCCGCACCAGCTCTTCTCCCGGGTCGCTGATGCCCGGCAGGCCGGCATCGGAAACAACAGCAACCTCCTTGCCTTCCTGGAGCATCTTTAATAAATAAGGAGTTTTACTGGCCTGGTTGTGGCGGTGATAACTGGTCAGGGGCGTGTGCAGATCATAATGGGCCAGGAGTTCCCGGGTGCGGCGGGTATCCTCAGCAGCGATTAAATCGACCTCCTGCAGGACTTTTAGAGCCCGCAGGGTAATGTCTTCCAGATTGCCAATGGGGGTTGCTACCAGGTAAAGGCTAGCCATGGGGATGTAATCCCTTCTTCTCTAAGAAACTCAAGCAGAAAAGGCAGCCATCACTATCCCGCACCCGGGCAAAATGGGGCGGGCAAACGTGGAAACCCTCCTCATAAAAGCGTAAAAGCTGCTGGTAACCTCCTTCCCCGGCCTGTTCTGCAAACATGATAGTCCTGAGACGCTGGTTTTCTTCCTCCAGGGCCCGCGCTAAAGCCCGGAGGCGCCGGACTTCCTTTAAAACCTCACCCAGGTGCCCTTCCAGTTCCGCCAGGGCTACAGCCAGTGTGCCGCCTTGAGAATCCGCAAAATTACTGCTCATGCTCTTCTCTCCCGATATTTTTCAGGGGAAATTCCATAGTACCATGCTCGGGTATTTCGACCATGACGGTTTCCTTAAGGATATTGTGCCCCGTTACCCGGCCCGGACCTGCCGGTGTCTTGACCATGGTGCCACACGGAGGGAAGTGGCGTCGTGCCTCTTCATAAACGTTATTCTCGTAACGCAGGCAACACATAAGCCGGCCGCACAGGCCTGAAATCTTGGTGGGATTTAAAGACAGGTTTTGTTCTTTGGCCATACGAATGGAAACCGGGTCAAACTCACCCAGAAAAGTGGCACAGCAGATCGGCCGGCCACAGCAACCCAGCCCACCCAGCGTCTTGGCTTCATCCCGGACACCAATCTGGCGTAATTCTATGCGGGTGCGAAAGATAGCCGCCAGGTTTTTGACCAGCTCGCGAAAGTCGACCCGCCCTTCGGCCGTAAAGTAGAAAATGATTTTGCTCACGTCAAAGGTAAATTCGACGTCAATTAATTTCATGGGCAAACCGTGCTCGGCAATTTTTTGCCGGCAGATGGCGAATGCTTCCTTCTCTTTCTGGCGGTTGATATTCACCTGTTCGGTATCGGCCGCCGTTGCCCGGCGGATAACCGGCCGCAACGGCTGCACTACCTGGTCTTCATCAACCTGGCGCGGCGGGATGACCACTTCACCATATTCCAGGCCCCGGGTAGTCTCCACGATTACATGGTCGCCCCTGTTAAGCTCCAGTTCGCCAGGGTCAAAGTAATATATTTTACCGGCCTTTTTAAACCGAACGCCAATAACAGTAACTATAATGTTTCACCTCCCTGCATTTGCGTCTATTTAATAATGGTGGAAGCTAAGCATTACGAAAGTTCCCGCTCTATACAGGGGTATCGGCCAGCTCCCGGTGCAGGTTAAACATCAATACTTCCAGGGCCAGGCGGCGGTTGCCGTTGCGTTCAATAGCCGCCTGCGCAGCCTGGATGAGCCGGAAACAACGCCATAGTTTCCGCGGTGACAGCGGTACCGGTAAAAAGCATCCTGGCTGCAGTAATAGTGTTGCCGCTCCTGTTAACTGCCAGACCAGCTGGTCCCGGCAGGCCAGGGCCATGGCCTGGAGAACGCCCTGGAGATCGTTTTCCTTTTCCAGCTCGGGCAGGATTTCTTGCAACATTGCCGCCAAACCGGCCCTCGTCAGGCGGTTCCAGTAAGTGACACCGGCAGGCGAAACCCCGCTTTCCCAGCCCAGGTGCAGTTCCTGGCAGCGGGAACGGATGGTGGGCAGCAATAAGTCCGGCTGGGCAGCCAGTAAAATAAGATAAGCTCCTTCCGGGGGCTCTTCCAGGGTCTTCAGCAAACAGTTGGCTGCTGCTTCGGTCATAGCATCGGCCCCGGCCAGGACGGCCACCCTGGCCCCTCCCTGGAAGGCCCGAAAAGCCAACTGCCTTTCCAGTTCCCGGATCTGGTCAATTTTTAGCGTGGTACCCTGGGGCTTGAAGAGATAAAAATCCGGGTGGTTACCGCCGGCCATTTGCCGGCAGGAACGACAGCGGCCGCAGGGTTCCCCCTCGCGGGGTTCCCGGCAGTTCAGGGCCGCAGCCAGGTACCTGGCCAGTTCTATCCGCGCAGCCTCACTACCGCCTGCCAGGAGATAGGCATGGGCGAGTTTACCCTTTTGCAGGGCCTGCTGCAGCTGCCGGCGGGCCGCCATTAAAGCTTTCGGCTTCACACCTGCCATCTGCTCTCCTGCTGCCATTCAGCCTCCCCTCGCTTCCAGCCAGGGCTCTACTACCTTTTCAATCTGCGACCACACAGCATCCGGGGAACCGGTACCATCAATGAGGCGAACGCGCTGCGGCTCCAGGCGCCTCAATTCCAGGTAACCCCGGCGTACCCGCCGGTGAAAGGCGAGGTCTTCCCCCTCCAGGCGGTCGGCAGTTCCTTTCCCCCGGAGCCGCGCCAAACCCAACTCTACCGGTACATCGATTAAAAGGGTAAGATCCGGTAAGAGGCCCCCGGTAGCCATTTTGTTTACCTGGCGCACCATCTCTATCCCCAGCTTGCGGCCGTAACCCTGGTAGGCGATGCTGGAATCTGTAAAGCGGTCGCAGAGGACTATTTTCCCTGCTGTCAGGGCCGGCCGGATGCGCTCGGCTACATGCTGGGCCCTGGCGGCAGCATAGAGCAGGATTTCGGCCCGGGCATCAACAGGACCGTAGCGCGGTTCCAGGAGCAGCTGCCTGATGGCTTCAGCCAGGAGCGTCCCGCCGGGTTCCCGGGTACATTCGACAGCATAGCCCCGCCGGCGTAAGAAACGCTCCAGGCGTTCCATCTGGGTAGTCTTGCCGGCACCGTCCGGACCCTCCAGGGTAATGAACAGGCCGCCAGGCACGTAACGTCACCTGCACTTTTTCCTAAAGAATAAACATTTCTCACTCATCTACTACCAGCACCTTACCCTCCGGCCCCCGCAAGCATACCAGCCTGGCAATTACTTCCCCGGTCAGGACCTCTCCCGGTACGACCAGGGCCAGGCCGGGGGGGCAGGGGGCGATCAGCTCGGCGCAAATCCGGCCTTCCGCCTCCTTTAAGGGTATTTCCCGCCGGGGGGCCAGCCAGGCTTCCCGGGGCGTCAGCACCTGCCGGGGCGGAACAGTCCAGGGGCCGGGACTTGCTCCCGCTTTACCATTTGCTTCCGGCGGCACCCGGCCGGCTACCCGCGGCAGGGCCAGCAGAGCTTTCAGGAGAGAATTGATTTTGGCCCCGCCATCGCCGGGGGTGATGATTAACAGGATATAGTCCGGCCCGGCCAGCTCTATTTCCTGACCGGCGCGTCGTAAAAAGGCAGCTATTTCCGGCCCGCTGACACCGAAAGGGGCCGCCGGCAACAACAAGCGGGTGACATCCAGGCCGGAAGCCGCAGGTCCCGTCACATCTGCAGGGGCCAGGCAGGGTATGCCGGCCGCTGCCAGTTTTTCCCGCAGCCGCAACGCCCTGGCCACAGTCCGGCCCCAGTCCCGCCGGCCCCGCTCTTCCGCCCGGAGCCGGGCCACATCCAGGGAAGCCAGCAGTAAATAGGAAGGGCTGGTGGTCTGTAAAAGGTTTAAAGCCGCTGCTATTGCATCACCTGTCCCGGCTTCCCGCAGGTGCAACATGGCCGCCTGGGTAAGGGCCCCCATGGTCTTGTGGGTGCTCTGAACCACATAATCCCCCCCCAGGGCCAGGGGTGAGGGCGGCAGCATCGGGTCAAGGCCGAAGTGGGCTCCATGGGCGGCATCTACCAGGACGACCAGGCCATGGTCATGGGCCAGGGCTATCAGTTCCCGGCTATGGGGAACGATCCCCTCATAGGTGGGGTGGACCAGGAGCAGGAGCCTGGCCCGGGGATGGGCCTTAAGTGTTCTGGCTAAAACCGCCGGGGTCACCCCCAGAGGGATGCCGGGTGAGGCCAGCCATTCCGTTTCCATATAAACCGGCCTGGCCCCGCTCAAGATCAAACCGTTAAAAACGGAACGGTGGGCATAACGGGGTAGTATAACCTCATCCCCGGGCCGGCAGACAGCCAGGATGACGGCCATAAGGCCGCTGCTGGCCCCATTCACCAGAAAAAAGGTCCGCGCCGCCCCATAAAAGGCGGCGGCCTTCTCCTGGGCCGCCCGGATCGCCCCGCCGGGACAGGCCAGATTGTCCAAACCCGGCACCTCGGTAAGGTCCAGCCCCAGGGTTTCCTCCCCCAGGGCCTGCCGCCAGGAGGGCCAGGTATAGGCTCCGTCCTTATGACCGGGTGTATGCCAGGAATTAAGTCGCTGGCGCCGGTAATTTAAAAGCGCCTCCCAGAGAGGCGCTTGCCCTTGGGTCTTCACGATGTTATTGTAACACACATCCCGGGCCTACAAAATATTTTTTCGCCCCCTCATCGCCCGGGGTGCTGTACGCCGGCGTGGTCAATATAGTAATCCCCCTTGATGATCAGATCCCCTACCGGCACCACCTGGTAGCCATCGGCCTTGAGCTTTTCCAGGAGGGGGCTCAGAACATCGGCCGTATAGCGACCGTTATTGTGAAAAAGAACAATGGAGCCCGGTTTAATGTTTTTTAACACCCGGTTCAAAATGGCCCCGGCCGTCATGTGTTCCTGCCAGTCCAGGGAATCCACATCCCACTGGATGACCCGGTACCCCAGCCGCTCTGCGGTACGGATGACCGTGTCGTTATAATCGCCAAAGGGAGGCCGGAAGAGTTCTGCCTTATAGCCAGTTATTTCCCGCACCATCCGGCTATTTTCCTGCAGCTCTTTTTCCATTTCCGCCTCACTTAAGGCGGTAAAATGAGGATGGGTGGCCGAGTGCAGGCCGATTTCATGACCGGCAGCAGCGATCTGTTTGGCAACTTCGGGGTATTTCTTGAGCCAGATATTGGTTAAAAAAAAGGTCGTTTTAACATTATGCTGTTTTAAGGTGGTTAACAATTTGGGTGTGTACTCTGCACCCCAGGTGGCATCAAAGGAAAGGGCTACCTTTTTTTCTGTGGTGTAAACGCTGTATATAGGCAATAATTTCCTGGTCCGCCCAACCATAGATGCCAGGGGCTGGTAATCGGCCAGCCTGGCACCCAGGTATAGACCCAGGAAAAACAACAGCGCCGGGATCAGGATGTTGACCAACCGGCGCCGGCGCCATAACAGGATCATCTCCTCACCCCCTGAGATGATCCTATTCAGCCCTGCATTGCTATATGAAATGAAAAGGGGGATAAGATAAGCCCCCTGCCGATCAGACAGGGGGCTCAAGCTGCCAGTTCCCTTAAACAGCCCTGGCACCGCTCTTTACAGACCGGTTCTGGTAGGCCTGGTCCAGAAGCTGCATGACGTGGATGGCCCGGGCAGGTAAATGGTGGACGTCCAGGCCGTGGGCCAGCTGCATCAGGCAGGCCGGGCAGGAAGTTGCCAGGTACTGGGCACCGGTTTTCTTAAAGTTCTCCATCTTACGGGCCAGGATTCGCTGCGATAAGTCATAATGGGTAACGTTATAGGAGCCGGCACCGCCGCAGCACCAGTCGGACTCATTCATCTCCACAAATTTGACTCCCGGGATGCTCTTTAAAATCTGGCGCGGCTCATTCTTGATTTTCAGCCCCCGGACGGCATGGCAGGGATCATGATAGGTTACGGTGGCGTTGACCGGTCCCATCTCTTTCTTAAAGCCCACTTCCGCCAGGTACTGGGAGGCTTCCTTTACCTTGGCGGCAAACTCCTGCGCCAGGGGGCCATACTCGGGGTCATCTTTAAGGAGTTCGGCATAATAGTGGAGACCGTGGGCGCAGCTGGCACAATCGGTAACTACCGCTTCCACATTAAAGCGTTTAAAGGAATCCAGGTTTTCTTTGGCCAGCTTGACATGCATTTCCGTCTCGCCGTAAGCCTCGTGGGGAATACCGCAGCAGTTGGAAACCGGCACCACAACCTCGATATCATTTTCCTGGAAAACACGCAGGGTAGATTCGGCGACCTGGGGAAAGAAGTTGTTCATCATGCAACCGGCAAAATAGGCCACTTTATGGCGGGGTTTCAGGGGCTTCTTTAAAACTTCCGGTAAGCGCTCCCTCAAAGTACGGGCCGGGATGTCGGGCAGCAGCCCTTCAGCCTTGCCCAGGGACCCCAGCAAACCAAGGAAGCCGGTATGGCGGGCGAGCCACCTGGCGCCGCTGCGCTGGTAAAAGCGCAGGGCTTTCGCCCCCAGGGTCAGGCGCCTCTGCCTGGCCAGAACGCCGCGCAGGGCCATGCGAATGGGGAAGGGATTGCCGTTGGCACGGGTAATTTCCGCCCGGGCAGCCTTAACCAGGGTATCGGTAATAACGGAGGAGGGGCAGGTGACAACGCAGGCGCCGCAGAGAAGGCAGGAGTAAATATGGTGGTTTATCTCCGGCTCTTTGGTTAAATCAAAGTGTCCTTCCATGGACTGGCGCATCAAACGGTTGCGCCCCCGGGCCAGGGAAAACTCCTCGCCGGTTGCCTTATAGGTAGGGCATACCTCTTCACAAAAGCCGCACCGGTTACAACGTACGATATCTTCTTCATACTGCCGAAAAGTCTTGACCATGACCTGTTCCTCCTCGTCTCAGGATACCGCCCTGCTGTTATCAATAACATACGCCAGGACCTTGCTGTTGGGGGCCATAATCCGCTGCGGGTCGAAGGCCGCCTTAAGCCGGGACAGTAACTCCATAACAGCCCTCCCCCGCGCCTCAACCCAGCGCCGCGTTAAAGTCAGGTCATCGATATTATCTACAACCAGCAGCCCGCCCAGGTCTCCGGCTAGTGTTGCCAGGCGATTAACAGTTTCCTGTACACCGGCATAGGCACCTGGAGCCTCGTCGAGGAAAATATGGACGTGACCGTTGCCGAAATGGGCTGCCAGGGCTGCTCCTTTGCGGCTCTGTTTCAGCTCGTCGCGGGCCCGGGTTAAAAATTCCTCCATGGCAGTAAAAGGTATGGCTACGCTGGCCAGAATGGCCCCGGACGCACCGGCAAAGACAGGGAATAGCTGCCGGCGGGCCTGCCAGGCGGCAGCAGCCGCCTCCCCTTCCAAGATGGTGGCAGCCGGAAATTGTTTTTTGACATAATCAACCTGGGTGTCTACCTGTTCTCTAAAGCCATTATAGGCCACCAGCACGCCGGGTCCCTTACCATCAGCCTTCCACCCGGCCCGGGCCAGTACCGCCATGGCGGCGCCGTCCAGTAATTCCAGAGCCACAGGTAAGGTATCATTCCTGATGATGCGGGCCGCTGCTATGGCTTCTTTCAGTTGTTTAAAGGGCAAGAAAACCGTCGTTTCCTTCTCCGGCACGGGCCTTAATTTCAACATGGCCTTGGTGATAATGCCCAGGGCTCCCCAGGAGCCGGCCAGAAAGCGGGTGTTATCATAATCCTGGACGTTTTTAACGGTTTTCCCGCCGGTGTGGATAATTTCTCCGGTAGGTAAAACAACTTCCAGGCCTAAAATATGAAATTTAACATCGCCATAACCGAGCTTGCTGGGGCCTGACGCACCGGCGGCTATGCACCCGCCAACGGTGCAGGTATCCGGTTCTACCGGCTCGACGGGCCAGTATAAGTTATGGGTCCGCAACGTTTTTTGCAGCTCGCCCAGGGGGATACCAGCTTCCACATAGGCGGTCATGTTCTCATAATCATATTCAATAATTTTATTCATCCGGGTAAGGTTGATTACCAACCCTCCCGCCAGCGGCAACAGGCCTCGGCAGGCCATGGTACCGGCTCCCCAGGGGACCACAGGTATGCCCTCTTCACCGGCGAGCCGCAAAACCTCAGCTACCTGCTGGCTGCTCTCCGGGTAAACAACAGCGTCCGGCAGGGCCGTCTTGCTGCAGCTGTGCTGGCGCCGGATGTCTGGGTCTATCTGACAATTCCCGGCACCAAGAATCTTCTCCAGCTTATTAATATTTTCTTGCCGCATTTTGCTGTCCTCCTCAGGCCGCCGTATCGGTATCGGGTACAGTCTTACCGGCGTTTAATATCTCGCTGGGATCAAAGGCCAGGCGCACCCGGCGTAAAAACCGGAGTTCCTCCGGGTTGAAGGCCCAGCGTACAAATTCCAGTTTGGCCAGGCCAATGCCATGCTCGCCAGACAGGGTGCCACCCAGATCCAGGGCCTTGCGGAAAAGGGCGGCCCTAACTTTTTCCACCCGCTCCATTTGTTCTTTATTCCGCTCATCGAAAAGAACCAGGGGATGCAGGTTGCCGTCGCCGGCGTGGGCCAGCATACCAATGGCCAGATTATATTCCTGACTTAAACGGTTCACTTCTTTCAGGATCTCCGGTAGTTTGGTGCGGGGTACGGTGGCATCTTCCATATCGTAATTGGGAGCCAGGCGGCCAATGGCACCAATAGCCATACGCCGTGCCGTCCACAGGTCGTCCCGTTCCTTGGCATTCTTGGCCAGCTTTACATCGGTAGCCCCATTCTCCCGGCAGATCTCCATTATCTGCTGCGCCTGGCGGTCCAGGCCGGCATCCCAGCCGTCCACCTCAATTAAGAGTATAGCACCTGCATCTACCGGCAAGCCGATATGCAGCCAGTCTTCAACGGCATTGATGATCTTGTTGTCCATCAGTTCCAGGGTACAGGGGATAATGCCGCGGGCAATGATGGCCGAGACTGAAGTGCCGGCATCTTCAAGGGTTTTATAGGTGGCCAGCATGGTGCGGTTGGCACGGGGTGCAGGCGTCAACTTACAAATGATCTTGGTAGCAATACCCAGGTTGCCCTCCGAACCAATCAGCAGGGCATTGAGGTTTAATTCCTGGGCAATCGGCTCCAGTTTGCCTCCGATTTGCACAATTTCACCGTTCGATAAAACAAGCTCCATGCCGATGATATGGTCCCTGGTGAGGCCATATTTAATCCCGCGCATACCACCCGAGTTCTCTCCCAGGTTGCCTCCCATGGTCGACACTTTCTGGCTGGCCGGGTCGGGCATATAAACCAAACCATAAGGAGCGACGGCCTTTTGCAATTCCATATTGGTAACGCCCGGTTCCACCACCGCCACCCGGTTTTCGGGATCAATCTCCAGGATGCGGTTCATCCTGGTCATGACAATAACTATTCCGCCGCGCTGCGGTACAGCACCGCCGCTCAAACATGTACCACCCCCGCGGGGGGTTACCGGGATCTTTTTACTGCTGGCCAGTTTCATGATAGCAGCTATCTGCTGGGCATTTTGTACATAGACAACAACTTCGGGCTGGCCGTAAACGAGGGAAGCATCGTACATGTAGGTATTCAAAGATACTTTAGACGTTAAGACATTCTCTCTGCCGACAATTCTCACCAGCTCGTTAAGGGTTGATTGATCGACCATTATTAAACCCCTCTCCCTTCCCCATTAAAAATCATAGCCAGACTCATTATCTATATCCAAACACCGCTCGCCAGCGGTGCGACCAGGATAAAAAAGTATATTTCCGCCAGCACCAGCCTCCTGTCTATTTTGTTAGTAATATCACAAAGCTATAATATTCATTAATTTAACTCTAGCAATAACTTTGGACAGGTGTCAAGAATTGTCTGGTTTATAAAATCCTTTAGATAGACAAAATAAAACGCTGATAAAGCTTTTTTCTCCTTCTTTTATTAATTAGCTGCCTGTCTTATGGTCTAACCAGCAGACAGGGAATATATTATTAAATGCCCACCTGTTCACCCGGCCGGATAGCAGCAGAAGTTGCAAACTGCAGGGCAGGAACCTTATCGGAAGAGCTACCGTACTGCACCCGGCGGACCAGAATGGCCCCGTCTCCTGTAGCGATAACAAAGCCTTCCTCGCCCGGGATTGCTACTATGGTACCCGGGTTGCCGTATGCCCGGTATGGACTGGCCTCCCATATCTTTAGCTTTCCCCCCCGGAAGGTAGTCCAGGCCCCCGGATGTGGGTTGGAACCGCGGATAAGGTTGTAAATCTTTTGGGTGCTTTGGCGCCAGTCGATTTGCACATCTGCTTCCTTTATTACCGGCTGAAAAGAAGCTTGCCTCTCATCCTGGGGCACCGGGGTGGCCTTCCCCTCCCGGATTAAACGGACGGCCTCGGCTACCATTTGCACGCCTAAGGGGTAGAGTTTCTCAAAGTATAATGATTTTACCGTATCATCAGGGTCGATAGCCACTTTCTGCTGCAGGATAATGGGACCCGTATCAATACCGGCATCAATCTGATGGATGGTAACGCCTGTTTCCGTTTCGCCGTTGATAATGGCCCAGTTCATGGCACTGCCGCCGCGGTATTTAGGTAGCAATGAAGGGTGATAATTAATGCCGCCGTAAGTGGCCAGGTCAATCATGGCCTGGGGGACAATATCGGTTACGAAGGCCAGCACCAGCAGGTCGGGCCTGAGGTTTTTAACCCACGTCAAGGCTTCCGGTTCCTTCAAACGCGCAGGCTGCAAGAGGGGCAGGCCGCGCTCCAGAGCCAGCTCTTTAACCGGATTGGGTCCCTTTTGTCCCGGCCGGTCCGGCACGGTGATGACGCCGGCAATTTCTTCCCCCTGATCAAGAAGGGCCTGCAGGCAGTCTCTACCAAAGGGCGCCTGGCCAATAAAGATAATACGCAAAAAAACATCTCCTCTCCCATATTTTTGCCTACCCCTGACAGGTAGATGGGGATTATAAATTTTCCCTCAACTTTAATATATCCTTATTCCATCATCCCTGTCAATGCTTTTCCGGCGCAGCCGTCTGGCTGCCAGACCATATGCTCTTGCCTCTATCGTGGCCAGGAGACATGAACCTTCTGTTCCTGTTTTGGGTAGATAGTATAGCGTTTTTAAGAATCTAGAGGCGTTTTAGACCTACTTCAGGGTAATTTATCTATTTTATCACTAATTTTTTTAAGGACATTATAGATGTTTGATAGGATAATAATTATAAATCCAAGCATAAAAAAGGTTACGATCTCTTTAGTGAAGAAAGCTATTATCCCCATTACTATAAGAATAAATGTATTCCAGATGGTACTATTAAGAAATTTATCCAACCAATTTACTCCTTTCCCATGGTCATTTTTTCCACTGCCTAACACAATCTATGCTATAATCATTATGGAAAATCAACAGTAAAAGTACAATAGTTACTCATACCTGGTCCTGTTGCATTAGTTACAAAAGGTTTGGCAACAGCTCCATGACTCGTTTACCATAAACTGTATTTTATGTCATTATTCGCCATAAACATAAATTTTCCTGTCGTAGGATGGCACTCTGCGGCTAGTTTTATATATTTTTATCCGTCTATATTTCCAGAGCTCAGGCTAGAGAAAAATTGATCGACTTCGCGCAGGGCCATGAGCCCTGTGTCCAGTAAATTACTTTTCTCATCCTCTTTGTTAAATAATATATTTTCGCAAAACCATCCGTGCTAAAGTGCATTATTTATGTTTGATATTTCGCCAAAAGGAGATAAATTCCGAAGGATTAAGAATAGTTACTGGAGATTCAGGCAACGTAAAGTGTTTCTTGTTACCTGTAACAAGTATGGCTCCTTCAATGGCCATAGCAGCTTCTAGAAAAGGTTCGTCATCAGGATCTGGTAATGGCACCGGCAAGGGTTCAGTTGTCACTAGAATACCTTCTGCTTCGATCAGGGTTATGAGGGCATCAACTTCTGCTTTGGCAAAACCAAATTTGGGACGACAAAGCACTTCGCGGTACTCAGATAGGATACGGGCATCATAAACAACCTTGATCCGACCGTTAGCAATGAGCCGGACAATGGTACCGGCATGGCTATGGGCTTTCAAAAGTCCCGAAACCAACACGTTTGTATCGAGGACAATTTTCATTGGCTGCGGCTCCGTCTAACGGCTTTAATTTCAGCTTCAATTTCTGCGTCCTTAATTTTATCCAATCCTTTTTCCCGGGCTCTTGCTTGCATATTTTTTACAGCCAGTACTGCCCGGACACGGCGCAAGTTTTGCAAGTACTCTTCCAGATATTTTTCTTCTATATTGGAAAGTACCGCCACCGGCTTACCATTAGAGGTAATTACCAGCTCTCCCTCCTTTTGTAACTGGCGCCATATCTCGCCCGATTTTATCCTTAATTCACGCACGGTCACAAAACGCACCTTTAAGCCCCCCGGAAGTTATGATACACTAATTGTACACGATCAGGCTACATATATCAATAAAGACAATAAAATTAGCCTTGCGGCTTTTGCATAAAATAGGGTTCCGGACCCATCTATAGATCCTTATGATGGTGTTAGAGATATGGAGATATCATGGAGCTTCAGGTCGGCAAAGGCTTTACTGCCATTGGTGCTGAAGTTCCATTTCTCCCTACGGAGACCCCTAAGTTTCTAAAAGAGCGCTGACGGCATCTCTACTGGGATATTTCTCACCTGTAGTTTTATTTACGCCGCTTTCTGGCCAACTTACAAGCCATCAAAATGGATCTACGCCAGCTTCCTGCCCCGCGTCCAATTACTGGACATGCTTTTCCGGAGCAGCCGTCAGGCTAGTATCCCGGCCCTTGCCGTCGCGCCTTTCGATCCAGATGGCGGCATCGGGGCAGACCAGCTGGCATTTTTTACAGGCAATGCAGGGTTTCCCGTGCCCCGGCTCTACCACCGGGGTGCCGAAGGCCCCCAGTTGTTTGGCCCAGCCGATGGTATCCACTGGGCATTTTTCGATGCACAGGCCGCAACCCTTACACAGGGCGGGGAAAAGGTGAAAGATACCTTTGCCGTTTTCCGTGGTAATAGCTTTAAAAACAACGCTCAAAAGCTTTCGCTCCTTTTAAAATAACTCTTTTGCAGGCGCGGGTACCCAGTACTGGTTATGCTGCAAATACATTTGGCTATAATCTCATCTCCCATTTCCCACTTCTCGCTTCCCACTTCCAATCTCGTACCCCCGGTCCAGGGCACGGTAGTTTAATTCCCTGAGGTCCGGGTCCTGGGCAAACTTGTGGCCAAACTGGCGTTCCAGGGCCTGTTCTACATCCCGGTGCTCTAAAAAGCCCGTTACGCCCACCAGCACTCCCAGGATGATGACGTTAAAGACCCTGGGGTGCATTTCCTCCTGGGCTATGGCCAGGGCCGGGACGGCCAGGCGCCTCTGCCTTTCCCCGTAAACCTGCAGCACGTCGTCTTCCAGGCCGACCTCATAAACCAGTAAAGTCTTTTCGCCTACATACTGCCGTACCCGTTCTACGGCCCGGTGGCTCAAAGCTACCACAATATCACCGGTAGTAAACTTGGGCGCGCTCACTGGCTCCCTGCTTATCTGGACAAAGGCCACCGAAACGCCGCCCCGCTGTTCGACGCCAAAATTGGGGATATACAGGGCCTGGAAGCCGGCCTGGTAGGCCGCCTCGGTGATAATCTCGGCCACCGACTGTACCCCCTGCCCACCTTCCCCGGCCAGGGCGATTTTAAGATTGAAATCCACGGGCTGGCACCTCCTGGAATCGGCCGGACGGTCCCTCTTCCGGTGTCCTCAGCTCCCCGACAGGGAAATAGGCCGTCATTTCTTTTTCCACAAAGCCCCAGGTCGCGGCGGCATTGGTGTGCCAGTTGGTGGGGCAGGACGACAGGGCCTCGATAAAGGCGATACCCCGGCCTTCCAGCTGGTTCTGCAGGCCTTTCTGGATAAAGTTTTTCAGCTGGACGATATTGGCTATGCTCCCGCGGGCGACGTAGGCTCCCGGCGGGGCAATGGCCGCCACCAGTTCCGGGCCCAGGATGGGCCGGCCGGTGAGTCTGGCGTCGCGGCCATAGGGAGTGGTTTCCGTCTTTTGCCCCGGCAGGGTGGTGGGGGCCATCTGGCCGCCGGTCATGGCGTAGACGGTATTGTTGACCACGATAATCGTCACCAGGTCGTTGCGGCTGGCGCTGCTGACCAGGTGCTGGGCGCCGATGGCGTAGGCGCCGCCGTCGCCCATGTAGGAAACGACCACCAGTTCCGGCCGCGCCCGCTTGATGCCCACCAGCACCGGCGTGGTACGGCCGTGGTGGGTCTGGACGGTGTCCAGGTTGAAAAAGTCCCAGGAAAGCAGGGAGCAGCCGATGTCGCAACCAAAGATAGTCCGTTCCTGGATATCCAGGGCGTCGATAGCCTCCCCCAGGGCCTTAAGGACAATACCGTGGCCGCAGCCGGGGCAAAACTTGTGGGGCTTGGTCTCTGCCCGCCATACCCGGGGCATTTGCGGTTGGGCGGCGATGGCCATTAGATCAGCTCCTTCGCATGGACAAACTCCACTATTTCTTCCGGCGTAATTCCCATTCCCGGGCGCAGGTAGCCGGTGACCGGCGTCTCCAGGCCGTAAAGGCCGGCCTGAACCTGCCGTTTTAGCTGGCCGTAGGCCGACTCGACTACCAGGAGGTTGCGGGCCCGGGCTGCCAGGGGCCTCAAGGTTTCCGCCGGGAAGGGCTTTAAGGTTACGGGCCGGAAATAGCCGGCCTTGAAACCTCTTTCCCGCAGGGAAACAACGGCCGCCCGGGCGGCCCGGGAAACAACCCCGTGGGCAATAATAAGCAACTCGGCGTCATCGACGGCGTAGGTATCCCACTCCACCACCTGCGGCGCTATGGCTTCATACTCTTTTATGGCGGTCATCAGCACCTCATAAAGCTCATCTTCCAGGTTATAGGTATTGCGCAGGTGGGCCGGGTCGCGCTCTTCCCCCGGCAGGCCCGACAGGCCCACCATGGGGCGACACGGTTCCATGGTAATGCCCCGGGCTTCAGGGTCGAAGATGGTTACCGGTTCCCGCATTTTGGATTGATACCCGTCCCCCAGGACAAAGGTGGGAAAACGGTATTTCCAGGCGCTGTTAAAGGCTTTAATGGTATAAAGAAACAGCTCATCATGGGAAGACGGGGAATAAACGATCCTCAAGCCCTCGCCATTGCCGCCGAAACAGGTCAGATTGAGCTCCTGCTGGGAATAGATGACCGTGGCCGTCGAAGGACCGCCGCGCTGGGTTACCACAACTACCGTGGGCAGGCGCATCATTTCGGCCATGGCCATGGCTTCCTGCATCAGGATGTTGCCCGGCCCGGCCGTAGCCGTAAAGGCCCGCTTCCCTGCCAGGACACCCCCGACAGTAGCAAACCCGGCCGAAATTTCGTCTTCCGTCTGGAGAAAGCCCCGTTCATATTTGGGCGCCATCCGGGTCCAGTAGTGCATGATTTCATTCTGCGGCGTAATGGGATAGCCATACATAATGTCGGCCCCGGCGGCCAGGGCCGCCCAGGCCACCACCTCGTTGCCGGTCATGAAGGCCCGCTCCTCGCCCGTAACTGGCCTGGTTGCCATAAATACACCCCGTTCCTGCGCAAAATAATTTTACCAGAATGCCATGGGCATATAGCGTTTAATTGCCCGGACAGGATTGCCACAAATATCGCGCTCGCCTATAAATGAGGCCAGTTCGAACATTACTGCCGTGGCCACTACCGGGAGGTTTAATTCCCGGGCCGCAGCAGTTACCTTCCTGGCCCCGGCCTGGATGAGGTCTACCGTTGTCTCTTCCCCCAGGTGGGTGTTGTTGAGCAGGCCGTCCACCCGGCCTAAAGAGCGTACATGGACGATAATATCCTCAACCGTGGCCGTGGCCGGGCGGGCGGTATTGATCACAGCCAGGACCCGGAGATCGGATGCTGTTCCTGCTCCTTCCAGCAAGTGTAAAGTACCGGCACCGGCTGTGCCATAGCCGGCATCGATGATCACGTCCCCTTCCTGGTGCAGGGCCCAGCGGACAGCCGGGTGCAGGACCGTCCCGGCCTCACCCCAGCCGGTCACCTGACGCGTCTCCCAGCCCAGTACCTTGATCCCCATGGCTTCCAGCTTGAGTTTCAGGGGGCGCAAAGTATAGCACGGTTCCACGGTATCCAGGTCGGCCAGGGTTACCTGCCGTCCCTGCTCCCGTAAAAAAACAGCCCGGTTAACGGCGTTTTCCGACTTGCCGCTGCCGTATTCCCCCAGGTAAGCCTCAACGATACGCGCTTTTCTTCACCCCGGTAGTTAGTATGCGCTCCTGCAGAAATAGCATACTTGCAGGCATGGCTCCCGCTTTGAAATACTGTCTAAAAAATAAAAAAGCCCGGCTTTAACCGGACTGCTGGTGCCGCGGGCCGCCCCGGGTGTATACCTGCCCTCACGTCCCCAAGACCAGGCGTAAAAAAATCAGCAGGATTAATCCGGGTAGTCCCAGAAAACCGGCGATTAAAACAGTAAGCCAGTTCAGGGGGATGAAAAAGTTAAAATTGGAACCAAAAAAGTTAAAAGCCCAGAGGAGGAGAAGTCCGAAGAAGGAGTTAACAATAATCTTAAAAATCCACTTCAAGGGCTTTAATAAAATGCTGCCCACGAGATAAAACAGAAACAGTAAAAAAATACCTGCCAGAATCAGCTGGACGGTCTCACCACCCATGGCTACCACTCCTTACTAACTTCCACAGGTACATATATTTCCTTTCTGCCGCTTCCAGCCGGTAGATGGCCTGATCCACCAGATCGGGTTCCGTTACCTCGGCAAAAAAGCGCTGGGCTGCCCACCATTCTTCCCTGGCTTCCCTGATAGCTTCGGCCAGCACTTCCAGTTCCGCTTTCAGGCCCCACTCCTGCATGCGGCCACCTCCCAACTGCCATTTGCTTATAAAATATGCAGCTGGGAATAATTTCTTGCCTGCTTTTTATTCCATTTTTATTCCATTTCATGGCGGCCGCTGAAGGCCCGGGCCAGGGTGATTTCATCGGCGTATTCCAGATCGCTCCCCACCGGCAGGCCGTAGGCCAGGCGGGTTACCCTGACGGCCAGGGGCTTTAACAGCCTAGCGAGATAAAGGGCCGTGGCCTCTCCTTCCACATCGGCATTGGTGGCCAGCACTACTTCTTTGACCTTCCCTCCCTGGAGGCGCTGTAAAAGCTCTTTAACCTTTAGCTGGTCCGGGCCTATCCCGTCCACGGGTGAAATGGCACCCTGTAAAACATGGTATAAGCCCCGGTACTGGCGGGTTTTTTCCAGGGCCACAATGTCCCGGGCCTCCTCCACCACGCAGATTATGGTATGATCCCTTTCCGGATCGGTGCACAGTAGGCAGGGATCGCGGTCGGTGAGGTTACCGCATATAGAGCAATAATGGATCTTACGGCGGGCCTCCAGGATGGCTGCGGCCAGGTTTTCCGCCTCTGCCGCCGGGGCGTTGAGAAGGTAGAAGGCCAGGCGCTGGGCTGTTTTGGGTCCCACTCCCGGCAGTTTGCCCAGGGCTGCAATCAGTTTGTTCAGGGGTTCCGGGTAATTCATTTTTTAAAACCCCGGCAGCCGCATGTTTCCCGTAATTTTTCCCATTTCCCTGGCCGCCATTTCCTGGGACTGGCGCAAGGCTTCGTTGACGGCGGCCAGGATCAGGTCCTGGAGCATTTCCACATCATCAGGATCCACGGCAGCCGGGTCAATTTTAATACCGACAATTTCCTGGCGGCCGTTGGCCGTAGCCACAACGGCACCGCCGCCGGCGGCTGCTTCCACTGTCTTTTCCCCCAGCTCGTCCTGGAGTTTGGCGATCTGGGCCTGCATCTTTTGCATCTGCTTCATCATCTTGTTGATATTGTTCATACCCACTGGCTTAATAGTCCTCCTTTTTAATCCTTGATCTCCACTTTGTCGGGACCGAAATATTCTACCAGCTTATCTAATACTTCCTGGTTCACCCCGTCCACAGGCGGCCTCCCCGCCGTAATAACAAGCTTGAGGGGCCGGCCGAAAACCCTGGCCAGGACTGCTTCCACCTTCTGCCGGTTGGCGGGCTGTTCCAGCATGCCGCGGTGGAAATCCGTTTTGACTTCCAGGGTCAGGCTATCCCCCGTGACAGCCACCGGCTCCCCGGCTCGTAAATAAGCCTGGAGGTGGACGCTTTCCCGGCGGGCCGCTGCCAGGACTTCCGGCCAGCGTTCCTGAACGGTAGATAATTCTAATGGCGCAAAAACGGCAGGCGAAACTCCCTCCTGCTGCCGGGCTGCAGGCCGGAGCCGGGAAGCAGGGTTTTCCCCTTTACCAGGCAAAGTCACGCCTTCTGCTTTTCTCTGGCCGGTCGTCTCCGAAGCATGCCGGCCCCTGCCGGCAAGTCCGGGCTTGCCCGGCGTTTCCCCGGGTTTTATTTCAGGCAGTTGCCCTTTTGCATGCCCGCTGCCGTCCAGGGCGGCCAGGCGTTTTTCCAGTTCCTCCAGCCGGCGGGCCAAGTCGTCCAGAGAAGGGCCGGTATCGAGCAGGAAACCGGCCAGGGTCATCTCCAGGAGGACCCGGGGCTGGCTGTTCCAGCGCAGGGCTGCTCCACCATCCTGCAGCCGTTCCATAAGGTCCAGCAGGCGCCGGGGAGTAAATTTTTGCGCCTGGGCCGCCACCTGTTCCATTTCTTCCGGCAGGAGACCGGTAAACTCTCCGGCCCGGGGATCCATATGCAAAAGAAGGAGATTGCGAGTATGCTCCAGCAGGTCCTCCAACAGCCGCTGTGGTTCTACTCCCGCTTGCAGGGCTGTGTCTACCAGGCGCAGCATATTTGCCCCATCGCCGGCTGCCAGGGCATCAGTTATGGCCAGGAGGGTATCCAGGCGCGCCGTACCCAGGGTTGCGGCCACCTGTTCGGCCGTAATAATCTCCTGGTCGCCGGTGGATATGATCTGGTCCAGAAGGCTTAAGGCGTCGCGTAACCCCCCGGCAGCCTTGCGGGCTAAAAGGCTTAAGGCCGCCGGCTCGATCTGGACATTATTGGCTGCCGCCACCTGCTGCAGGCGCCCGCTGATGGCTGCTGCCGCCAGGGGACGAAAGTCAAAACGCTGGCAGCGGGAAAGTATAGTCGGTAGCACTTTACGCGGCTCTGTAGTAGCCAGGATAAAAAGGGCATGGGCCGGAGGCTCTTCCAGGGTTTTCAACAGGGCATTAAAGGCCTCCTGCGTCAGCATGTGGACTTCATCGATAATATAAACCTTGTAGCGGCCCTCTACCGGCCCCAGGGGGATCTTTTCAATTAATTCACGGATCTCGTCAATACCCCGGTTGGAGGCAGCGTCGATTTCCAGGACATCCAGGGAGTTACCGGCATTGATGCGCCGGCAATTAGGGCACTCATTGCACGGTTCTCCTTCCAGGGGCGACTGGCAATTGACAGCTTTGGCCAGGATTTTGGCAGTACTGGTTTTCCCGGTGCCCCGGGGTCCGCAGAAAAGATAGGCGTGGACCAGGCGATGGTTGCGCAGGGCATTGAGCAGGGTACGGGTAATATGTTCCTGTCCCACTACCTCGGCAAAGGTTCGCGGGCGCCATTGCCGGTACAGGGCCTGGTACTGGGCCAAGCTCCTCACCTCGGGAGGCTAAAAATAAAATAAATATATAAAAAGGGATTATTCCCCGCTCGAATAATCCCTTCTTGTCTCATTAGGTGACCGTGCACCCACTGTTGAACATGGCCTCCGGGCGTTACCGGCGCAGGTAACTCCAACCAGGCACTCCCGCGGCACCCGAGGGGGTTCACTTACCGCTGCTTCCTCCCGGACCTGACGGGGTTCATGAGTCCTCGTCGCGCAGGACCCGGCTCTCTTCGCCCCTTACACCGGCCGGACCCCACAGGTCAGGCCCGCCAGTGGGACTTCGACCCCGCTATAGCGGTTTGCGGGCTACAGGGCACCGCTACCTCCCCGTCTAGCACGGTCAAAGCTATAAAATTAAAATGGCGGAGAGAGTGGGATTCGAACCCACGAGACGGGTTTGTGACCCGTCTACTCGCTCTCCAGGCGAGCGCCTTCGACCAACTCAGCCATCTCTCCGCGCAAATTTAGTGCTTATATAAAATTATACAGCGAAGTGCAGCTAAATGCAAGTCGCTTCAGAAGAGCATGTCAAGGCGTTTAAGAAAAAGGGGAGGCCATTTATAACGGCAACACCCCTTAATTAACTTTTACTGGCGGAGAGAGTGGGATTCGAACCCACGAGGCGACCTCTTCAGCCGCCTACTCGATTTCGAGTCGAGCGCCTTCAACCAGCTCAGCCATCTCTCCGCACTTGCTGGAAAAAGCGTTTTAATAACTGCCGGCATTCCTCTTCACGGATGCCGGGGATAACCTCTACCTGGTGGTTAAAATGGGGATTTTCCACCAGATTGACTACAGAATCTACGGCCCCGGCGCGTAAATCCGGGGCACCATAAACCAGTCTCTTTACCCTGGCCTGTACCAGGGCACCAGCACACATGGGACAGGGTTCCACCGTTACGTACAGGGTAGTACCTGTCAAGCGCCAGTTGCCCCGCACCCGGGCCGCTTCCCGCAAGGCGATAATCTCGGCGTGGGCCGTGGGGTCGCCCCAGGTTTCCCGCCGGTTGCCGGCCCGGGCAAGAATTCGCTCCCCTTCTACTATTACGGCACCGATGGGGATTTCCCCCAGGGCAAAGGCCTTTTCTGCCTCGGCCAGGGCTTCCCCCATATAGAAACGGTGGTCCACGCAGGACCCCCTCGCTGGTATTCTGGTGCGCCTGGAGGGACTCGAACCCCCGGCACGCGGTTTAGGAAACCGCTGCTCTATCCACCTGAGCTACAGACGCACGAATAAAAAATGGCGCGCCCGGAGGGACTCGAACCCCCAACCACCTGGTTCGTAGCCAGTTACTCTATCCCGTTGAGCTACGGGCGCACAAACTTTTTTACCGGCAGAGTTAATTGTACCAGAGATGCAGGAGTAAGTCAAGGGTACACATACATATCTACGCCGGCTCGTGCCACAGGGCCGCGGACCTGGCGGGCCGCCCCAAAGGTAAAGTTAAACCGGCGCCTTCCGGCGCCGGCATCCTGTGGCGGAGAGAGTGGGATTCGAACCCACGGTACAGGTTTTATACCCGTACAATCGCTTAGCAGGCGATCGCCTTCGACCTACTCGGCCATCTCTCCACGCCTTCTTCCTTTTGTTACTGGCGGAGGGGGTGGGATTCGAACCCACGGTGCCCGTAAGAGCATCACTGGTTTTCAAGACCAGCTCCTTAAACCGCTCGGACACCCCTCCCCAGCTCGGCAAGTATAGTATAACATACCCTTGCCGTCGCTGTCAATTTAAAATGCAAATCGAACTTATGTTGGTAATAGTGCATGGAAGCTGAAGCCCCGGCATCCATATGGATGCCGGGGCTTTAGCTTCTTCTGTTCTTATTTATTTACTTACCGCTATTTACTTACCGCCAGTGACTCGCTTGTTGCTTTTTCCTTTCTACGCTGCAGGTAGGTTAATACCGGCCGGTCGACGCCGTAATAGTAGGACGCGCTTCCTGCCAGCAACAAGATGATGGCCACTGTGTAGAGCACCGGGTTGGTGCTCGCGGTACCAGCGAGCATAAAATTGAGGTTCATAAATGCACCGACACACAGGGCAAATACGGTTGCTGCTCCCAAAATCAGGGCAATACCCGTTAAAATCTCACCGGCTACTACCAGCTTGGCAAACCAGGTGTAGTGGCCTCCATCGTATAGGGAACGAATAAACGCTTCGTACCAGCCATACTTAATAGCCGGCGTGCTTCCCGGCAGGGCGCCGATAGCCTTGGCCCAGAAACCTTTCAATGCTTCACCGCTTTGTGTCCATTTGGGATTACTAAGTTTGTGCAGGCCAGCCTCCAGCCACTGCCAACCCAGCCATATACGCAAAAGGGTCCAAACAATGCTTAAACGCCGGTCGCGCAGTAAGGTGAGCATCTTTTCTCTCCCCTTTCGTGATAGTCTTCGCATATTTACTATAACTCTGGGAAGAGAAAGAACCCATAGGTTCGCGACCTTAATTTTCCCCTCGGTTCTAAGCCCTATAACCGCAACTAATCGTCTTCCAGTTTAAGAATGCCCTTTTTGATGGCATACTTAACCAGGTCTACCCGATCGTGGAGCCCCAGTTTTTGCATCAGGTTGGCCCGATGGGCCTGGACGGTTTTGACGCTGATAAACAGGCGCCTGGCAATCTCCGCATTAGTCATACCCTCGGCAGCCAGGCGCAGGACCTCCATCTCCCGGTCGGTCAATTCTGCCTTCCCGGCATCATCCTCCCTGGCTGCCGAAAATCCCTGCTGCAGGCCGTCGATAACCCGCCGGGCAATCTGGGGATCGAGGAAAGCTTCACCTTTGACCGCCAGACGAATGGCCTGGATAAGTTCCTCCACCCCGGCCCGCTTTAAAACATAACCCCTGGCCCCCGCTTCCAGGGCCCGGAAGATTAGCTCGCGATCGTCGTACATGCTTAAAATAACAATCTTGAGGTCCGGCCATTTTCGCAATAAAGCCCGGGTCGCCTCTACTCCGTTCTGGCCGTTGCCCAGCTGGAGGTCCATGACTACTACTTCCGGCCGGACCTTATCCACCAGGTTTAATAACTCAGCGGTACTACCGGTTTCCCCCACCACCTCAATATCCTTTTCCCTGGTCAGTAGGGCCCGCAACCCCTCCCGGACTACGGCATGATCATCTACCAGCACCAAGCGGATGGCCATGGACTCCACCCCCGCTATCGCCCTCGTAGGGCAGCCAGAAAGTCATGGTTGTTCCCCGCCCGGGCGAGCTTTCAATATCCAACCAGCCCCCGGCCAGGGCCGCCCGCTGCCGCAGGTTTTTGAGGCCCTGTCCACCGGTGGGGACCGTCGCATCAAAGCCGGTACCGTTGTCTTTAATCTTTACCCTGAAACCGCCGGCCCCCAGATCTATCCCGATCCAGACCTCGCTGGCCCGGGCATGACGGCGTATATTACTTAAAATCTCAATCATTATATGGTAAAGGTGATCCCGCTGGTCAGTATCAAGGTAAGACTGTCCGTTTCCATGGACATACCAGTTTACTTTTAAATCACTATTCCTGGCCAGGTCTGTCACCAATTTTTTCACCAGGGCCACCGGGTCAGCCGGCAGGTCCCGGCCCAGGTGCAGGCCGGTCAGATATCCCCGCAGATCAGATATTACCTTTTCCGCCTGTTGCGACAGGGTCGCGAGCCTATCCGCAGCTGCCGCCGGGTTGTCCGCCAGCAGGGTGCGGCTGTGTTCCAGACCAAGGGCCAGGCCGTAGATGGATTGGATAACTCCATCATGGAGGTCACGCCGTATTTTTTCCCTTTCTCGCCAGATCATCTCTCGCTCCCTGGCAACCTCCCGGTAGTGCTGTTCCTCGGCATCATAAACATCCAGAAGACGGAAGATAAAAAAGGCAACCAGGATACTGCTTAGGATGCGCAAAGCCGGTGCCGGCAGACCCAGGCGCAGCAATAGGTCTGTATTGAGGAAATTGGCGGGAAAAAAAGACGCCGGCGGCACGATCAACCCCCCGCCGAAGGCATAAAGAAATAAGGCCGTGGCAGCACCCGCCAGGAAAAATTTTAAGGAGTTGCGCCTTAAATGTTGCAGGTCATCCCCCTGGGCCAGAATCGCCAGGCCACTCATTACCGCACCCGGCGCCGCCAACAAATATCGTGCCGCTATTTCAATCAGGATCAACCAGGCATCAGTAGCCGCCCTTTCCCGGGGGAAAGTAAAGGCGGAAAATAGCAGCCACCCTCCGAAACCAGCAAGTGGGAAAAACCTCGTCCAGGCCGGCCACCCCCTGGTATCCCCCAGGAGGTTGATGCCAAAGACCAGCAGAAAGAGGTAGGATAAAGCCAGGAGCAGGGCATGCCCGCCGTTAAAGAGAACCCCCCTGAGAGTCTGCCAGCCTTCAGCAACTGCGGCAGCCGGAATAAAAATGTAGCCCCACTCCACTAGACCATGTAAAAGCCCAAAGACAGCCAGCCATGGTAAACGCCGTCCCAGGTGCAGGCTGCTCCCCCGCCGGGCCTGGAGGAGGATGCTAAAGCCCATGAGGAAGAAAGACAGGCCGTAGAAAAAAAAGAGTAAATTCCAGTACCAGTTTTCCCTGGTTAGGAAGTGGAGGGATGGGTTCATGCCCCTGATCCTTGCTCCGGCCGGATGGCTTCCAGGCCACCCATATAAGGTCTTAACGCTTTGGGGATAAGTACCGTGCCATCCTCCTGCTGGTAGTTTTCCAGGATGGCCGCCACCGTCCGCCCCACGGCCACCCCGGAGCCGTTCAAGGTATGGACAAAGCGGGGTTTTTCTTTGGGGCCGGGCCGGAAGCGGATGTCGGCCCGCCGGGCCTGGAAGTCCTCAAAGTTACTGCAGGAGGAAATCTCCCGGTAGGTGCTGGCGCTGGGGAACCATACCTCCAGGTCATAGGTCTTGGCCGCTGAAAAGCCCAGGTCGCCAGCACAGAGGACCACCACCCGGTAGGGAAGGCCCAGGAGCTGCAGGACCTCTTCCGCATCCCGCGTCAATTTCTCCAGCTCTTCATAAGAATCCTCCGGCCGGGTGAATTTAACCAGTTCTACCTTGTTAAACTGGTGCTGGCGGATGAGACCCCTGGTATCCCGCCCGGCTGCCCCGGCCTCGGCCCGGAAACAGGCGCTGTAGGCCACATGGTAGATGGGTAATAAATCGCCCTTTAGGATTTCCCCCTGATACAGATTGGTAACCGGCACCTCGGCCGTCGGTATCAGGTAGTAATCCGTTCCCTCGACGTGAAACATATCCTGGGCGAATTTGGGCAACTGGCCGGTACCGATCATGCTGGCGCTGTTGACGAGATAGGGCGGGAAAATTTCCGTATAACCATGCTTGATGGTATGGAGATCCAGCATAAAATTAATCAGGGCCCTCTCCAGACGCGCTCCGGCGCCGCGGTAAAAGACAAAACGCGCCCCGGCCACCTTGCTGCCGCGCTCAAAATCGAGGATGCCCAGCCGTTCCCCTATTTCCCAGTGGGGCCGCGGCTCAAAATCAAAGCGAGGCAGCTCGCCCCAGTGGCGTACCGGCTTGTTATCGGCGTCGCTCAAGCCGTCGGGTACGGAATCATGGGGTATATTGGGAATCCTTAATAACTCCTGCTGGAGCTCGTCTTCCACAGCGCGCAGGGCCGCATCCAGTTCTTTGATACGGTCGCCGACCTCGCGCATAGCGGTAATTAACTCCGTAGCATCCTGGCCGTTTTTCTTCAGGCGGGCTACTTCGGCCGATACCTGGTTGCGTTTATTCTTCAGTCCCTCGACCTCTACCAGGAGGTTCCGACGCCGGGCATCAAGGGCTAAAAAGTGCTCTAGCCCGGCCTTCAAGCCCCGGCGGGCCAGGGCTTCAGCCACCCTTTCCGGTTCCTGGCGTATTAGTTTAATATCCAGCAAAATACCGCTCCCCTTTCATCCAGTTAGTGTGGATAATCCTGCCACTATTATGCCACGATTAAAGGCTCGGGGCAAACCTGCCGTAAAAAACTTAAGGGGCGTTACCGCCCCCATAAGGAACTTAAAGGTAAATATAGCGCACATCAAGGACGCCGTCCACCTGGCGAATGGCCTGCAGTGCTTCCCGCGGCACTTCGGAATCAACGCTAATAAGCATGACGGCTTCGCCACCTATTTCCTGCCGCCCCACCTGCATGGCGGCGATATTCACTTTATGGTCCCCTATGGCCAGGCCTACCGGGCCGATTATACGCGGCCGGTCCAGGTGGGGCACCACCAGCATGTGCCCTGCCGGGCTGGCGTCGACGCTATAACCGTCCAGGTTTACCAGGCGGGGTTCCCCGGCCTGGTTGACGGTCCCGGCCAGGCGGTGGCTCTCCCGCCGCCCTTCGACCTTAACGCTGATGAGGTTTGCAAAGTACTCCATCTCCCGGCTCTTCTTTTCCCGGATGCGTATGCCTCGCTTTTTGGCCACCAGAGGCGCGTTAACGTAGTTGACGGCATCGGCCAGGAGGGGGCGCAGTAGCCCTTTCAAGAAGGAGCTGGTCAGGGGCGCCAGGTCATACTGGGCCAGCTCGCCATTGCAGCTGATTTCCGCCGCAATTATGGGGCTCTCCATGAGCTGGGCCAGGAAGCTGCCCAGTTTTTCGGCTAATTGCAGGTAAGGCCTCAAGACCTCGGCTACATGGCCCCGCACCACCGGGATATTGACGGCGTTCAAAACCGGTTCTCCCTTAAGGCAGCGCACTACATCGTGAGCAACCTCAACTGCTACGGCTACCTGCGCTTCCTCCGTCGAGGCTCCCAGGTGGGGGGTAACAATGACGTTGTCCAGTTCCAGCAGGGGGCTGGCCTTTAACGGCTCTTCCTCAAAGACATCCAGGGCCGCCCCGGCCAGCTGCCCGCTTTTTAAGGCTTCATAAAGGGCTGCCTCGTCAATAATGCCTCCCCGGGCTACATTCAACACCCGCGCTCCGGGTTTCAAGAGTTTCATTTCCTCCCGGCCCAGAAGGTGCCGGGTCTCCTTGGTCAGGGGCAGGTGGACGGTTACAAAGTCGGCGGCTTGCAGTACTGTTTCCAGGGGGGCCAGTTCGACCTCAAGGCGCGTGGCCTGTTCCGGATCAACGTAGGGATCATAAGCCATAACCTTCATTTCCATACCCCGGGCGCGGCGGGCCACCTCGCGGCCGATTTTGCCCAGGCCGATGACCCCTAAGGTTTTACCCCGCAGCTCAACGCCTACATATTTTTTCTTCTCCCAAATACCCTGCTTTAAGGTGGCATTAGCCTGGGGTATGTTGCGGGCCAGGGCCAGCATCATGGCCATAGTATGCTCGGCAGCCGCAACGGTGTTGCCCTCAGGGGCATTAACAACCACGATACCCCTTTCAGTTGCGGCGGTGACGTCGATATTATCGGTGCCCACCCCGGCCCGGCCGATAATTTTTAACTTTTTGGCAGCGTTGATGGCCGCCGCCGTTACCTTAGTTGCGCTGCGGACGATTAAGGCTTCACTGTCACGGATAGCGTCTTTGAGTTCTTCTTCATTCATTTTACCGGCGGCCGTAACTTCCAGGCCCGCCTCCCGGAGGATAGCCAGGCCGCGTTTATCTATACCGTCCAGGGCTAAAACGTGCATTTTGGTTATCCCCTCCCTCGGAAATGGGACTCTGCCAAAAATGGTTACAAGCGGCTCCTCTACTCTAGCTGGCCAGGGTTTCCACGCCAGCAGGCATTCCTTCGCTTAATATGGCCCCGGCTGCTGCCACTGCCGCGCCCCGGGTCACCGGTACACCGGCATCAATGAGGACATTTTCCAGGGCAGCCAGGCCGGCCAGGATATCGCTGAAACTTACATAGCCCAGATGACCGATGCGGAATACCCTGTCCTTGACGTCACCCTGCCCTCCGGCCACCACCACGCCAAATTTTTCCCGCAATGGAGTGATGATATCTGCCGGTTTCATACCCTCCGGTACACAGATGGCCGTCACTGCCGGCGAGGCTACTGTATCGTCAGCCAGGAGCTTCAGTCCCAAGGCACGGACCCCGGCCCTTACCATATCCCGCATCAGGGCGTGGCGGGCAAAGCTGCCGGCCAGGGTTTCCGTCTTCAGGAGACGCAAGGATTCCTGTAGACCGTAGAGCTGGGGGACAGCCGGTGTAAAGGGCGTCTGCCCCTTTAGCCCCGAATTTCTCGCCTTTTTGATATCCAGGTAAAAACGATGGTTGGTGCATTTTTCCGCCGCCTGCCAGGCGCGATCGCTAACAGCCAGCATGGTTAATCCCGGGGGTAACATGAAGGCTTTCTGGGAACCAGCGATGACCACATCAATATGCCAGGCGTCCATAGGTAAATCGGCTGCCACCAGGCCGCTGATGCTGTCCACAATGAGCAGGGCCGGGTGACTTCCCCGGGCACGGCTGATGGCTTGAATGTCATTTAAAACCCCGGTCGAAGTCTCATTATGCTGGACTAGAATGGCCTTGATCTTATGTTCCGTATCCGCTTCCAGGCGTCTGGCTATGGCCCGGGGGTCAGCTGCCTGACCGTACGGGAAGGCCATAACCTCCGTTTCAACACCGAAGGCACGGCAAATCTGAATAAAACGCTCGCCAAAGGCGCCAATGGTTACGGCCAGCACCTTTTCCCCGGGGGAAATGAGGTTGGCTACGGCCGCTTCCATGCCGCCGGTACCCGAAGCAGTTAAAATGACTACCTCGGAACGGGTCTGGAAGACATCCTTTAACCCTTCCGTTACTTCTTCCCACAGGGCTTTGAACTCCGGGCCGCGGTGGTTTATAGCCGGCCGCGCCATGGCCAGGGCCACCTGCGGAGGCACCGGCGTCGGCCCGGGGAGAAGTAAGATTTGCTTGTCAGTCATGGAGAACACCCTTTCCTGTTATTTTGTCGGTAAAAGCAGTTATCATAAAGCCTTACTATATTAAGCTAAAGGGTTAAGAACGCCAGCAAAAGGCTTTGAAAATTGCTATAACCCCCAGGTCACCTGCCTTTTTTAACCAGTTCAAAATAAAAACTCTCGTCCCTTCTGCAAGGGACGAGAGTTTCACCCGCGGTGCCACCCTAATTGACCAGGTTAGAAACGCCATAACCTGGCCCCCTCTGCATGCGTAACGGACATGACCGCCCCGACTTCTTCCTTATCCAGGATTTCTCGCCGGGTACTCAGGGGTGCCTCTCGACAGCCTCCGGGCTGGTTCCCACCGGCCACCAGCTCTCTCGCCTACCGGAGTGGGCCGCCGACACTCCCCATCATCGCTTTGGCATTAACTAATTTGTAAGATATATTAGCATACCATGGCCAGGAACGCAAGGGTGAAAGAAATATTTTAACAAAGTCTTAAAGAAAACTGCCGGCACAACTTTAAATTTCCCGGGGATGCCCGACAATTAATTTAACGATCTTTCCCGCCAGATCCTCCTCCCGGTCAATCTCGATACCGGCCATCCTCACATTGGCCACAGTACGGCGGTTAATGTTGGACCCGATTAGATACAGGACCAGCGGGTTCAGGGCATCCATCACGGGGCCGAGGAACCAGTGCTCACTGCGCACATGCTCCAGGAGGACAATCCTGCCATCGGGGCGGCAGACCCGGCGTACTTCCTTCAGCCCCTGCACCGGATCGGGTACTGTGCAAAAAACGCAGGTAGCTACCACCGTGTCAAAAGTGGCGTCTCCAAATTCAAGGTGCTGGACATCCATTTCCTTTAAATCCACCGGTGCCCCGGCCAGGTGGAGCTTTTGTCTGGCCCGGGCCAGCATCCCGGGGCTGAAATCAATGGCCGTCATCCGGCATCCGGGTGGGTAAAATGGGAAATTGGCTCCTGTGCCTACCCCGACTTCCAGCACCCGGCCCCGGGCTTCCTGCCACACCCGCCGGCGCCATTCATCGGGGATCATCCGGTCCATCCAATCATAAAAGAGCGCCGTGCGGTTATAGCGTTTTTTGATTATTTCCGTTAGTTCTCTGGCCACTTTTCATCACCAAAATTATTATATCATCATGAATTCGCCAGTATCTAGAGAGAGCTAAATAGGTAGACGCGTATATGGTAACACCTGCTCTACCCCTTGTCAAAGTGGTGACATCATGATAGCATTATTATGCTTACTTTTAATCATTATTGAAGGGATGATATAACAAATGATCCGTACGCAAATCCAGCTCACGGAAGAACAATATCATGCCCTGAAAAAAATGGCTGCTGTTAAAAAAATATCCATGGCGGAATTAATCCGGCTCGGCGTGGACCAGGTCTTGGCCGGTAGCAATCCTGGCCAAAACGAACGAATTCAGAGGGCTATAAAGGCAGCAGGGCGTTTCCGCTCCGGTGTTAAGGACCTCTCTCGCAATCATGATGCCTACTTAACGGAGGCTTTTGCGGAATGAATGTTTATCTTGATACTTCAGCTTTTTTAGCCATCCTCGATGCTGACGACGAGAATCATGCCGCTGCCAAAAAAATATGGGAAAATCTTTTAAACAGCGGTGTTCCGATGATTTGCAGCAGTTACGTTCTCGTAGAAACATATGCCCTGGTACAGCGGCGACTGGGGATGGAAGCTTTGCGGGTATTTCATGAAGATATACTTCCCCTGCTGCAAGTAGAATGGATTGACGCCGAGTTGCACCAGTGGGGTGCCAATGCCGTTTTGACCGCCAACAGGAGAAATTTGAGCCTGGTAGATGCCGTTAGCTTTGCTGTGATGCGTAAACTGGGTATTAAAAAGGCATTTGCTTTTGACAGGCATTTTTTTGAGCAGGGATTTGAAAATATTAGCGAAAGATAAGTTAGCGGGCAGGATTTCTGCTTTCCCGTGGCGAAAAAACGTTAACATTACCCATTATTATAAAGAAGCAGGGAAGTATATGCCTGACAGGAGAAAAGATATTGCCGCCAGGGCCCGGGAAATACCGCCCTTTATCGTCATGGACATCCTGGAAAAGGCCAAAGAAATGGAAACCCGGGGGGAGAACATCATCCACCTGGAAATCGGCGAACCGGATTTTGACACCCCGGAACCCATCAAAGAAGCCGCCCGGCGTGCTCTCCGGGATGGTGACACCCACTACACCCACAGCCTGGGCAAGCCGGAACTCCGGGAAGAAATCGCCCACTACTACCAGCGGAAATACGGGGTCAATATTTCGCCCGACCAGATCGTCGTCACTTCCGGCACCTCGCCGGCCATGCTCCTGACCTTTAGCGTCCTCCTGGAGCAGGGGGATGAGGTCATCCTCCCCGATCCCTACTACGCCTGCTACCCCAATTTTATCCGTTACGTCGGCGGGCAGCCTGTCTTTATACCGGTAAAAGAAGAAGACGGCTTCAAGTACCGCCTTCCAGCTATCCAGGAGAGCCTCGGCCCCCGGACCAAGGCTATTATGGTCAATTCTCCCGCCAATCCCACCGGCGCCGTCTTTACAGCGGCCGAATTAGCAGCCCTGGCCGGCCTGGGACCCTGCATCATTGCCGACGAAATCTACCACGGCCTGGTTTACGAAGGCCGGGAGCATACCATCCTGGAGTTTACCGACCGGGCCTTTGTCATCAACGGGTTTTCCAAGCTCTACGCCATGACCGGCTGGCGCCTGGGTTACGTTATCGCGCCGCCGGAGTTTGTCCGGCCTTTACAAAAGCTGCAGCAGAACCTCTTTATCTGCGCCGGTTCCTTCGTCCAGGCCGCCGGCATCGCCGCCCTGCGGGAATGCGACGAACACGTGGCGCAAATGGTCGCCACTTACGACGAGCGCCGCCGTTATCTGTTGAGCCGCCTTAAAGCCATGGGCCTGGCCACCCGGGTCGAGCCTACCGGCGCCTTCTACGCCCTGGCCAACGTCAAGAAATATACCAGCGATTCCTGTTCCTTCGCCTTTGAGATTTTAGAGAAAGCCCGGGTAGCCGTCACCCCGGGCATCGACTTCGGCCGCAACTGCGAAGGATATTTACGTATTTCCTACGCCAATTCCCTGGAAAACATCAAAGAAGGCCTGGACCGGTTGGAAGAGTTTCTGGCCGGGAGAAAGGCAGAAAAAGGCTAATCACAACGTAAAGACCCGCCCACAGGCGGGTCTTAAATTCACTTAACAAGCTCCTCTCTTACTTCTTTAGCGCCTGGTAGTTCCAGCAGTCGCTGCACCAATTCCCGTCCCTTCTCATAAGAAAGGCCCATGATTTTTTCCTTCATCTCGGGAATAAATACAGGACTCATACTTATCTCATCCAGCCCCAGACCTACCAGGAGAGGTGCGGCCAGGCTATCTCCGCCCAGCTCCCCACAAAGACCTACCCATTTGCCCTGACGATGAGCTGCCTCTATCACTTGATAAATAAGTTTTAAAACCGCTGGATGGTATGGTTCGTAAAGAGTTGCTACTTTTTCATTGTCACGGTCTACGGCCAATGTGTATTGGGTCAGATCGTTGGTACCAATGCTGAAAAAGTCCACTTCTCTGGCTAAAATATCGGCCATGAGGGCAGCTGCCGGCACCTCAATCATAATACCGATGGGAATATTTTTACTTGCTTCTATACCCGCAGCCCGTAGCTCATCTCGCGCTTCCTCCAGGAGAGTTTTAGCCTGGCGGATTTCCTCCAGGGTCGTTACCATGGGAAACATGAGCTTGAGGTTTCCGTAAGAAGAAGCACGCAGCAAAGCTTTCAGTTGCGTCTTAAAAAGCTCTTTATATTTTAAACACAGCCTTATTCCCCTTAATCCTAAGAATGGGTTATCTTCCTTATCCTGGTTAAGATAGGGAAGAAGTTTATCGCCCCCAATGTCCAGGGTGCGCACAATTACGGGTTTATCTTTTAAAGCAAGCAAAACGTCCCGGTAAATCAAAAATTGTTCTTCTTCTCCCGGAGGCTCCTGGCGGTTCATATAAAGAAATTCTGTGCGGAAGAGCCCTACGCCTTCAGCGCCATATTCCAGCGCTAACTCCGCCTCTTCAAAGTTGCGGAGATTGGCTGCTATCTCTATTTCATGCCCATCCACGGTTACGGCTTTAGCTAAAACCTTCCTTATACGCCTTTTTTCTTCCTTAGTGGTTTCTTCTCTTGTTTCCACATTCTTGATTAGCTCTATATCGGGGTTTAAATGTATTACCCCTTCATCTCCGTCTATTAAAACGAGATCACCATCTTTAACCAGGTCTAATAAATTGGTTACCCCGGAGACCGCAGGTACTCCTAAAGCCCTGGCTACTACTGCCGTATGGCTAGTAGGCCCTCCTTTTTCCGTAATAATCCCGGCTACTGTCCGGCGAGAAAAACTTGCTGTTTGGGAAGGTGTTAATTCTTTAGCTACAATAATGGTGTTGGCTGCCACTTCGCTTACTTCCTCTGAGCGATTTCCTAGACATTCTATTAGACGCCGGCCTATATCGCGAATGTCCACAGCCCTTTCGCGGAAGTATTCGTCCTCCAGGGAAGCAAACTCCTGAGCTATCTCTTCGGTAGCTTCACTAACCGCCCAGACAGCATTTTTCCTTTCCAATTTGATTTTTGTTCTTATTTTTTCCCCCAATGCCGGGTCGGAAAGAAGCAAAAGATGGGCTTCAAAAATTTTAGCTTCCTGGAGGCCGATCTCGCGTTTAGTTTTATCAATAAGGCTTGTCAGTTGTTCCTTAGCCTGGTTGAAAGCCTCTTCTAACCTGGCAAGCTCTTTTTCCTTCTCTTCTTCACTGTTTAAATAGCTCCTGGAGTAATTGCTGGCAAGCTCCATTAGCCGGCGTACCCGACCTACCACCTTACCTGGGGAAATACCTATTCCTTTAAGAAGCATCTTCAATACCTTCCCGGAAATTGCTTTTAACTAATCGTTCTAAGGCCTCTATAGCTTCCTTCTCATCTTCCCCTTCCGCCCATAACGTAATAGAAGTTCCTTTAGTGATTCCCAGGCTCATTACTGCCAGAATACTTTTGGCATCGGCTTGCTTCTGTCCCTTTGTTATCCCTATTTTACTTTTAAAAGCCTGGGCAGTTTGGACAAAAAGAGTAGCCGGCCGGGCATGAAGGCCTGTTTCGTTGGTGATGATTAGCTCTTTTTTAATCATTTCTCTAATCTCCTTCTACAACCGTATTCAATATTTCTAATATCTCTTGGATAGTTTTAGACTCTCGCAGGCGCTGGCGAAATTCTTCATAGATCAATTTGCGGGAAAGCAAAGATAATACCTTTAAATGCTCATTCTCTTTTTGCTCTGCTGGCGTTGCAATTAGAAAAACCATATCCACCGGTTGTCCATCCAGGCTTTCCCATTCAATTCCATGTTTGGAACGACCAAAGACTACTGCTGATTTTTTAACTGCTTTAGATTTGGCATGGGGTATGGCAATACCATACCCTATGCCCGTAGTGGTAATGCTCTCCCTTTTTAAGACGTCTTGAAGAAATTCTTCTTCATTAGTAATTAACCCGCATTTCTCTAAAAGACCAGCCAGTTCTCGTATGGCTGCTTGTTTATCTCTAGCTTTTAAATCAAGTGTAATTAAATCTTCCCTGATCAAATTTCTTATATCCATTTTTAGAGGTCCTCCAATTTTATTTGTTGGGTTTCAAAAGTAACACCATTAAAGCCGTCACGAGAGTACCGATAGCAATAGATAGGATATATAATCCTAAATGACCCACTGCATTAGGGATAGCAAGGACGAATATGCCTCCATGTGGCGCCCTCAGGGTTGCATTAAAAGCCATAGAGAGGGCACCAGCTACGGCTGAACCTACCATAATAGATGGAATTACCCTAAAGGGATCAGCTGCAGCAAAAGGAATAGCTCCTTCGGTAATAAAAGAAATCCCTAAAACTGCTGCCGCCTTACCAGCTTCTCTTTCTTCGCTAGTAAACTTTTTAGGGAACAGTAAAGTAGCTAGCGCCAAACCTAATGGAGGCGTCATGCCCGCAGCCATAACCGCAGCTTGAGGCTCATAAATATTGCTACCCAGTAAGCCTACTGCAAAGGTATAAGCCGCTTTATTTACCGGTCCTCCCATATCGAAGGCCATCATGGCACCTAAAATAAAGCCTAAAATAACAGCATTGCCTTTGCTCATAGTAGTCAACCAGTTTTTAAGACCGTCCATTACAATTTTTGTTGGTGTGCCTATAACATATATTAACAACAAACCTACCACTAAAGTAGATATTAATGGAATTATCAATACGGGTTTTAATCCTTCCAGGCCTGCAGGAAGCTGGATATAGTCTCGTAAGAATTTGGCTACATAACCTGCCAAGAACCCAGCAATAATTCCTCCCAAAAACCCTGCCCCCATTTGAGCAGCAAGCATTCCTCCTATAATTCCTGGAGCCAGGCCCGGCCGATCAGCGATGGAAAACGCTATAAAGCCTGCTAGTATTGGAACCATTAAGGCGAAAGCTGTGCCGCCACCAATGCGCATAAGGTTGGCGGCTAAAGTGCCTTCTTGCTTAAAGGCCTCGATACCAAATACAAAGGAAAGAGCAATGATTAGCCCTCCTGCTACTACAAAGGGTATCATATAAGATACGCCTGTCATTAAGTGCTTATACAGACCAGTAGCCTGGGAGCTCCGCTCACTTTTGCGCTGCTGGACTTCACGAATAAAATCAGTGCTTTGCCTTGAGGGCTCTCTACCCTCCAAGGTTAAAGCTTTTTCTATTAAACCTTTAGCATTTTTAATAGCTTCTCCCACTGAAGCCCTAACTACAGGTTTACCTTGAAATTTTTCCTCGTCTACTTTAGCGTCTGCAGCTATAATGACTGCCACAGCCTCTTTGATGTCTGCTGGTGTCAATTCATTTTCTATCCCGATTGATCCACGGGTTTCTACTTTTATAGCCAACCCTTGTTCTTTGGCTGCCTTCTGCAAAGCTTCAGCCGCCATATAGGTATGGGCTATGCCTGTTGGGCAAGAAGTAACAGCAACTAATTTTTTCATTAATTACCCTTCCTTTCCTCCTTGTTTTTAGGATACCATTTTTTCTAGATTTCTTGTATTTTTACCTCGGGTAGCATATTTTTAGCTAGCTCTATATCTCCCACCTCGCTTCCATGGGCAGCAGCTGCGGCCGCGCTTACGGCAGTGGCCAGCCGCAAAGTATCAGTTAAAGATAAGCCTCTTTCTAAGCCATAAGCAAAAACTGCTACCATCGCGTCACCTGCGCCTACTGTACTGTTTGCCTCTACCACCGGTGGATAGGCCCGCATTTTTTGCTGTCTTGATGCCAAAAGAGCACCCCTAGCACCAAGAGAAATGACCACTATCTCCGGACCTGAAGCTAACAGTCGTTCAGCAATATTTACTAGCTTATCTTCACTCACCTTCACCTGGAGAACTTCTTCTACTTCGTACTTGTTAGGCTTAATTAACGTAGGACATGCAGCAAGCCCCTGCCATAAAGCTATCCCTCCTGTGTCTAAAATTGTCTGTGTTCCCTTCTCTTTTGCCAGGAGGATTAATTCTTTATAAGCATAGTCCGGCAAACCGGGGGGCAGGCTTCCGGAAAAAACTATCACTTGACATTGGGAGGCCAATTCCTTAACCTTATCCATCAACTGTTTTAAATAACACTCGTCTACCTCAGCCCCCGGCTCATTAATTTCGGTTATGGTCTTTTTAATTGGATCAATGATTTTTAGATTTTGCCTTGTTTCGCCGGGGATGACGATAAAATCATTCATTATTCCTTGTTCTGTTAAGAAAGAAGAAATATAGCGTCCATTGTTGCCTGCCAGAAAACCGGAAGTAATTACCTGGCACCCCAGCTGTTTTAAAACTTTTGCTACATTGATACCTTTACCTCCTGGATCAATCCTGTCTACGTGGGCTCTATTCGTCTTCCCAATGGTAAAATTTTGAATAAATATCGACTTATCAATGGCTGGATTTAAAGTAATTGTCGCTATCATTTGCTTTCCCTTATTTCCCTCCAAGATAATTTAGTTTATGTTAAAACTTGGCAATATTGATTCCTTTGTAATTTATTTACTGCTATTTTTTACTTCCTACCCTGCCACGATTAGTCTGGGCGGTATCAAAGTGATGCTTCTATTACGGCCACCTTGTCCAGGGAAGGGTTCAGGGTAACGGTGACAACTAGTGCAGGCAACAATCTTCCCTCCTGGCAGTTCAGTTTCCGCCGGCTACGATTACTTCCACGCCGCGCTCCTTCAGGCGCTCCAAGTCCTCTACAGGAGCACCGGGATCGGTAATGACGCGATTAACAGCGGTAACAGGGCAGATGAGTCCCAGGGAGATACGGCCGAACTTGCTGTGGTCGGCCAGGACAATAACCTCACGGCCAGCCTTGACCATCTTCTGTTTGGTCTGCGCCTCGTAGATATTGGGCGTAGTCAGGCCCCGCTCGACATCCAGGCCATTTGTAGCCAGAAAAACTTTATCGACGTATAAACCCTGCAGGGTGTTGTCAGCAATGGGACCGACGGATGATAGCGTGGAGTGGCGCAGGTGACCACCCGTAAGGATTAAATCAATGGTTTCGATAAAGGCCAGTTCCCAGGCTACATTGAGAGCATTGGTCACCACTGTCAGGGGGTGTTTTTTATTCGCCTTCAGCAAGCGGGCCAGCTGCAGAGTGGTAGAACCGGCATCCAGTAAAATAGTATCGCCATCGGCAATCAAATTTATGGCGGCCTGCGCAATGGCCTTTTTCTCTGCCAGGTGTTCTTCTTCTTTCTCTGTCAGGGTTGGTTCAAAGGAAGCAGTGGCAATGCTCACGGCCCCGCCGTGGGTACGTTTCAGGAGGCCGGCCGCTTCTAATTCCTGGAGATCACGGCGGATGGTTACCTCGGAAACTTGAAAGAGATCGCTTAATTCCGCTACTCTAACCGCCGGTGTTTGTTCCAAGATTTCTATTATCTTTTGTTTGCGTTCGCTTGCGAACATATATTACCTATATGCCTTTCATATATTTTCATTTTCTTTATTTAGAGTTTACGATCATTTATTTTTAATGTCAAGATCATTTTAACGAAAAAAACCGTAACTTAATAGTTAAAAAGACAGCCACGAGCGGCCGTCTTAATCAATTGTCATACCCTTTATAGCAATGATATACATGGCGTGGGACCACAGGAGGGGTTTGGCGATGGGCCCCCAGCGCTCCAGCCAGTAATGATAGTGCTCCTCGGAGGTAAGGTTTTCCGGCACCTGCTCCGGCAGGTAGCCGTTGGTATCGGCCCGGGCTTCCACCCAGTCCAGGAGTTCCCGCGCAGGAACTTCTTCTCCCTTCAGGCGGTAGTACCAGGCCAGCCAGGCAGTGAGGAGCAGCCACTGGCCGCCGCCGTAGTAGGTATCGGCAGAATAGCGTTTCACCCCGCCTGTACAGAGATCGGCTTCAATCCTGGCCACCGTCGCCGCGAAAACGGGATCATTCAGGCTGCAGAGGCCGAAGGGCACTCCCAGCCAGAGGAGGTTGGCATCAACGGCATCCTGCCCGGCAAACTTGACCCAGTGGCCGTCCCGGACAAATTCTTCCCGGGCCCGGTCGGGCAGCTGTTCCAGTACTGCTATGACTTCATTTCGATCTCCCAGCCAGGGTAAAATGGCCTTCAAACCGCCATATATGGCCGCCAGGGTGGAGGGGTGGCGATAGTCACCGTATTCCTCCCAGCAGTCCAGGCAGGGGTGCTGCCAGAGGCCGGTGAGGTAGCGCACCACCAGGTCAACGGCCCGGCGGTAAATATCTTCCCAGGGGCCGCCGGCCTGCAGGTGGGCGGCCAGGCCCCAGAGGAAGGTGCCGTAGCCGTCCAGCTGGAAATTGCCCCAGGGCTCCCGGCCCTCTTCCCCGCTGAGGGTATAGCGGGTATGGAGGCAGCTGCCATCGTCAATGGGCCGGCCACAGGCTGCGGCCGCCAAAGCCCTTTCTACTTTAAACCCGTGGGCGACAATAGTGCGGGAGGCGAAACGGTAAAAGGCCGCTGCTCCTTCCCTTTCTCCCACCAGGTCTAAGGCGCGGGCGATAAAGGTCCCGTCCCGCAGCCAGACGTAATTATAGGGCGGGTAATCAGGAGCCGCCGGGAAGGCACCCGTAGGTGCCTGGTAGGCTTTCAAGATATCTATGCTGCGGGCAAAAAGTTGACCTGCTTTCATAATATTAAAAGAAGGGCTGTCGCCAGCCCTTTTATTTTATCATCTCCAGGAAATAGCGGTGTATTCGCAAATCATTAGTTAATTCCGGGTGAAAGGCCGTCGCCAGGAGGTTCCCCTGGCGGGCCATGACGGTCTTACCCATAAAGGTGGCCAGGGATTCCGCCGGGGGTTCTACCCTCTCCAGGTAGGGAGCGCGGATAAAGACGGCATGGAAGGGCTCCTCGCCCAGGACGGGGATCTCCAGGTCAACCTCAAAGCTGTCCACCTGGCGGCCAAAGGCATTGCGCTGGACACTCACGTGCATCAGACCCAGCCGTGGCTGGTCGCTGCCGATTATATCCCTGGCCAGGAGCACCATCCCGGCACAGGTGCCAAAGAGCGGCATCCCTGCCGCCGCCAGTTCCCGGATGGGCTCCAGGAGGTTGAAGTCTACCATTAGCTTGCCGATGGTCGTACTCTCGCCGCCCGGTATGATCAGCCCGTCAATACCTTCCAGCTGCCTTTCCCGCCTGATCTCTACACCCTCAACACCCAGGGCCGCCAGGGAGGCGATATGCTCCCGGAAGGCACCCTGCATGGCCAGTACGCCAATTTTCATTTTTAACTCGCCTCGCTATTACCAGCCGCGTTCCTGCATGCGTTCTTCCTGCCTGATGGTGGCAATGTCCAACCCGGGCATGGCTTCACCCAGGTCTTTCGAAACCTCGGCCAGGACCTCCGGTTCCCGGAAGTGGGTGGTAGCGGCCACAATGGCCCGCGCCCGCTTCATGGGGTCGCTGGATTTAAAGATACCGGAGCCGACAAAGATGCCGTCGGCGCCCAGCTGCATCATTAGCGCGGCATCCGCCGGGGTGGCGATACCGCCGGCGGCAAAGTTGACTACCGGCAAGCGCCCCAGTTCCTTAACCTGCTTGACCAGCTCATAGGGAGCCTGAATTTCTTTGGCAAAGGTCATCAATTCCTCATCGGGCAGGTTCTGCACCCGCCGGATCTCGCTCATGACCCGGCGCATATGACGGACGGCCTCCACGACATTGCCGGTACCAGGCTCGCCCTTGGTGCGGATCATGGCCGCCCCCTCGCCGATGCGCCTTAAAGCCTCGCCGAGATTGCGGGCGCCGCAGACAAAGGGCACTTTGAATTCATGTTTATTGATATGGAACTCTTCATCGGCCGGGGTGAGTACTTCGCTTTCATCGATATAGTCAACGCCCAGGGCTTCTAAAATCTGCGCCTCCACGAAATGGCCGATCCTGGCTTTGGCCATCACCGGGATGGTTACGGCGTCCATAATCCGTAAGATAACCGTAGGGTCGGCCATGCGGGCCACCCCGCCGGCAGCGCGGATGTCGGCCGGCACCCGTTCCAGGGCCATCACGGCGCAGGCCCCGGCCTCTTCGGCAATTTTAGCCTGTTCCGGGGTGGTGACATCCATGATGACGCCACCTTTCAGCATCTCCGCCAGGCCTTTTTTTACCGTCCAGGTTCCCTTTTCTGCTGCCATCTTTCTTCCCCCCATTGCTACACTCTTCGACCCTTCTGGCTGCACAGCTTCATTCTACTACAGGGTACCTTCTGAAGCAATAACCTTTTAATACAACCTTATCTTTCCTGCGAAATTTAAATTTTATTGAACACGAGCCATGGCTACCACGCGGTCGGTGTGTTCCAGGCGCATCAGGGTAACTCCCTGGGTATTGCGGCCCTGGCGAGAGATGTCCTCCACCCCCAGGCGGATGAGAATCCCGTCGGCTGAGATCAGCATCAGTTCGTCATCCCGGGTAACAACGGCCACAGCTGCTACCGGACCGGTTCGTCCGGTAACGTTCATGGTAATAATACCCTTGCCGCCCCGGCTCTGGGTACGGTACTCCTCCAGGGGCGTCCTCTTGCCAAAACCATTGGCGGAAACAACAACCAGCTCAGCCCCCTCTTTAACCCGGACCAGGCCGACAACCTCGTCACCGTCCTCCAGGGTGATACCCTTCACCCCGTGGGCGGCCCGGCCCATGGGCCGGACTTCCTCTTCGGCAAAACGGATGGCTTTGCCCTGGCGCGTCACCAGGATAACTTCGTGATGGCCTTCCGTACGCAGGACGCCGATGAGCTCGTCGCCTGCATCCAAACCTATGGCAATCAGGCCGTCGCGGCGGGAAGTATGGTATTCAGCCAGGGGGGTTTTCTTGACCGTACCCTTCCTGGTCGCCATAAAGAGGTAAGCGTCTTCATCCAGGTCGCGGATGGGGATGACGGCGGTGATGGTTTCTCCTTTGTTGAGATAAATTAAATTAACTAGCGGCGTCCCCCGGGCCTGGCGACCGGCTTCGGGGATCTCATGACCCCTCAGGCGGAAGACACGACCCTGGTTGGTAAAGAAAAGAAGGTAATGATGAGTGGTAGTAACAAAGATATCCTGGACAAAATCTTCTTCCCTGGTACCCATGGCCTGGATGCCGCGGCCGCCCCGTTTCTGACTGCGGTAGGTGTCTACCGGCTGGCGCTTGATATAACCGCGATGGGACAGGGTGACGACGATATCTTCCCGGGCAATGAGGTCTTCTACCTCCAGGTTTTCTTCATCCAGCATAATCTGCGTGCGACGTGGATCGGCAAATTTATTTTTAAACTCCAGGAGTTCCTCTCGAATTATGCCGTAGACCATGGCTTCGCTATCCAGGACTTCTTTCAGGTAAGCAATGCGCTTTTGCAGTTCCTGCCATTCTTCCTCCAGTTTTTCTCTTTCCAGAGCCGTAAGGCGACCCAGACGCATGTCGACAATGGCTTTAGCCTGCCTGTCGCTCAAATTAAAACGCTCCATCAAGCCCCGGCAGGCTTCTGGTTCATTGGGAGACTGGCGGATAATCTTGATTACTTCATCGAGAAACTGAATGGCAATGCGTAAGCCCGCAACGATATGGGCCCGGGCTTCGGCCTGGGCCAGAAGGTAGCGGGTACGGCGGGTGACTACCTCCTTCTGGTGATCCAGATAGAGAGTCAGCATTTCCCGCAAATTGAGAACCCGCGGCCGGCCGTCCACCAGGGCCAGCATAATGACCCCGAAATTCTCCTGCAGCTGGGTATGCTTATAGAGCTGGTTAAGAATAACCCTGGGCTGGACGTCCCGGCGCAGCTCGATGACGATCCGCATCCCCGTCCGGTCGGACTCGTCCCGTAGATCAGTAATGCCGTCGATCTTTTTCTCCCGCACCAGCTCGCCAATGGTTTCCACCAGGCGGGCCTTGTTGACCTGGTAGGGGATTTCCGTCACCACAATCTGGCTCTTGCCGCTTTTTAAGGTCTCCACCTGGGCCTTGGCCCGGATTTTGATACTGCCCCGTCCGGTCCGGTAGGCGTTTCTAATTCCTTCCCGGCCGATAATCAGGCCCCCGGTAGGAAAGTCCGGTCCTTTGATAATCCGGGTCAGGTCTTTGAGATCGGCCTCCGGATTGTCAATAAGGTATACCAGGGCATCGATGACTTCTCCCAGGTTATGGGGCGGGATGTTGGTTGCCATGCCCACGGCAATCCCCGCCGACCCGTTGACCAAAAGCTGGGGAATCCGCGCCGGGAGCACCACCGGTTCCTTGAGGCTGCCGTCATAGTTATCGATAAAGTCAACGGTCTCTTTATCAATATCGGCCAGCATGGCCAGGGCAATCTTCGCCAGCCGGGCTTCGGTATAGCGCATGGCCGCCGCTGAGTCGCCGTCGACGGAACCGAAGTTGCCGTGGCCGTCCACCAGGGGATAGCGGCAGGCAAAATCCTGGGCCAGGCGGACCATGGTTTCATAGACGGCGGCATCGCCGTGGGGGTGGTAACGAGCCAGCACCGTACCTACGACGACAGCCGACTTTTTATGGGGCCTATCCGGCGTTAATCCCTCTTCGTACATGGCATAAAGGATACGCCGGTGAACGGGTTTCAAGCCATCGCGGACATCGGGCAAAGCGCGGCCCACAATTACGCTCATGGCGTAGTCAATGTAGGACCGCTTCATTTCCTCTTCCAGGTTGACTTCTAGAATTTTACCGCCCTCTTGCAAGGCCAAAGTATTTTCCACCTTCTTTCAAAAGTGACCCTTTACCTAAAATATAACCTGCTGGAAGCTAACGCCAAACAGTTGTAAAGAAAAACGGGGGTCAGACCCCCTCCACCCTAAATATCCAGGTTTCTGACTTCGTGGGCGTGTTGCTGGATAAATTCCCGCCGCGGCTCCACCCGGTCACCCATAAGGATGTTAAAGATGGCATCAGCTTCCGCAGCATCCTCCAGGTTGACCCGGAGCAGGGTGCGGGTTTCCGGGTTCATGGTCGTTTCCCAGAGCTGGTCGGCATTCATTTCGCCAAGGCCTTTATAGCGCTGGACTTCCCATTTTTCACCGGCATGGTTCTGTAAAAATCTTTCCAGTTCGGCGTCATTATAGAGGTAGTGCTCTGTTTTTCCCCGGGAAACTTTATACAGGGGCGGCTGCGCGATATAGATATAACCTTCGGTGATTAAAGGCCGCATGTAACGGTAAAAAAAGGTAAGCAACAGCGTCCGGATATGGGAACCGTCCACATCGGCATCGGCCATAAGGATAGTCTTATGATAGCGGACCTTGTTGATGTTAAAATCATCGCCAATACCTGTACCCAGGGCGGTGATGATGGTCCGGATCTCTTCGTTATTTAAAATCTTGTCCAGCCGCGCCTTCTCGACATTTAAGATTTTACCCCGCAAAGGCAGGATGGCCTGGAAACGCCGGTCGCGGCCCTGCTTGGCCGAACCGCCGGCAGAATCACCCTCCACCAGGAAAAGCTCGGCCACGGCCGGGTCCTTGTGGGTGCAGTCGGCCAGTTTCCCTGGCAAAGAAGTTATCTCCAGGGCATTCTTGCGCCGTGTCAACTCCCGCGCCTTGCGGGCCGCCTCCCGGGCCCGGAAGGCATTTAAAGCTTTATCGACAATCCGCCGGGCAATGGTGGGGTTTTCTTCCAGGTAGGCGCTTAAATGCTCCGCCACCAGGGCGTCGACGATGCCCCGCACTTCCGTGTTGCCCAGCCTGGTCTTGGTCTGGCCTTCAAACTGCGGTTCCATCACCTTGACGCTGATGACAGCCGTCAGGCCTTCCCTGATGTCTTCGCCGGCCAGGTTGCTGTCGTTTTCTTTTAAGATATTAAATTTACGGGCATAATCGTTGATCACCCTTGTCAGGGCCGTTTTAAAACCGATTTCGTGGGTGCCGCCTTCGGTGGTATTGATATTATTGGCATAAGAAAGGATGAGCTCGTTATAACCGTCGTTATATTGCAGGGCTATTTCAACCTGCACGTTATCCTTTTCCCCGCTAAAGTAGAGGGGTTTGTTGAAGAGGACTGCCTTGTTTTTATTTAACTGACGAAC
>Ga0224486_100091_pt1 | contig 44919 bp, 43 predicted proteins | sample TexhydDE_CT_test_FD_172013 | JGI IMG/M metagenome (GOLD analysis project Ga0224486, IMG submission 172013) | Fracking water microbial communities from deep shales in Oklahoma, United States - hydraulically fractured wells DE_CT_test ... | reverse complement strand
ACCCGCTCACATTTCTAGCTATATCTTTTATTGCAACCAATAATTACAAATATTATCATATAACGTAAGAAAATTTATAGGTGGGCATTCAGAAAAAATACCCACCCCAACTATTGACAAAGAGCCTTTATTTAAAAACCTTTGCGCTTTAATAGCCAGTTTAGCATTTAAATTGGGAAGTATTGTATTTAAAGCTTCTACTACCATAATCTTGATTTCACTGCGGTCTAAGTTATATTTATCACACAAACTTTTTGTCCATTCCATCAATTCGCCCGCAGTCTCAATTCCTGTAAATCCCGCTCCAGCTATTACAAAAGTAAGCATCTTCTTTTTTTCATCCGGATCCTTTTCTACACTAGCCTTTCTAAACATTTCCTCAATGTGCTCCCTCGTTCTAATAGCTGCCTCCAAACTCCCTACATTAAAGCCATATTCAAATACACCTGGTATACCAAAATCACATGGCTCACTGCCAATGCCTAAAATCAAATAATCGTATTGATATGCGCCTTTTTTCCCAATCACTTGCTGTTTTTCATGATCAATTTTTTCTATTTCGTCAAGTATTATGTTTACTCTCTTGCCAGCAAAAACCTTATGTAAATAAATGCGGACACTGTCAGGTTCTATTCTAGAACCAGCTACTTCATGTAAATCTGTTAACAAAGTATGATAAGGTTTCTTGTCTATAAGTGTTACTTCTATATCAGGATTATTTTTTAATTTTTTATTCAGTAATTTCGCTGCATGTAAGCCCCCATACCCGGCCCCAATGATGACAATTTTCTTGTTATTACCCATATAAACCCCTCTTTGATTGATATAATTATAACAACTTTTCTAGTCAATATTTTATCATACAAATTACATTTTGTCTATGGTCTGACAATAAAAACGTTGTCTTTTTCACTAAAAAATTTTTGAAAGCATCGTTTATAAAAAAATATACCCCCACCCGGTATTGATTAAAACTTTAGTGTTGTTTTTTCCTGCACTGTTTCGCATACGGAAAAATTAATGAAACGCACCTACTAAATAAAAATCCTTAATATAACAAATAAAGGCAGGTATTTAAAAAATACCTACCTTATCTATTAAAAAGTCCTTTATTCAAATTCTTTCATTGCCTCTTCAACACTCTTCTTTCCACGCAAAATCATCCTTTTCCAAAAGGCCCCTTAAGCCCTCGCTTTGCCCTGCTCCGCAATTTCCTGCTGTTTTTTCTTGAGCTCCTCTTCATCAGCTAAATAATAGTGCCTTATAGGCTTTAAGTTCTCATCTAACTCATAAACCAGAGGAATACCTGTAGGAATATTTAGCTCCATTATTTCCTCATTAGAAAGATTGTCCAGATACTTCACAAGGCCTCTTAAACTGTTTCCATGAGCTGCTATTATCACTCTCTTGCCAGACTTTATAGTCGGTGCAATTGTGGACTCCCAGTAGGGAATAACTCTATTTATAGTGTCTATCAAATTCTCCGTGAGAGGAATCTCATCCTCAGAAAGGTCAGCGTACCTTGGGTCATTGCCAGGATATCTCGGGTCATCCTTAGTCAAAGCAGGAGGTCTAACCTCTGCAGACCTTCTCCAAAGCTTTACCTGCTCTTCTCCATATTTTTTTGCGGTTTCTGCCTTATTAAGCCCCTGAAGAGCTCCATAATGCCTCTCATTCAACCGCCAGGACTTGTAAACTGGTATCCACATGAGGTCCAGCTCATCTAAAACTATCCACAAAGTCCTTATTGCCCTCTTCAAAACTGAAGTAAACGCCGCATCAAAAGTAAATCCCTTCTCTTTCAAAATCTTTCCTGCCTGCTTTGCCTCTTCAATTCCTTTCGGCGAAAGGTCTACATCTGTCCAACCTGTGAACCTGTTTTCCATGTTCCATATGCTTTCTCCATGGCGAAGTAAAACTACTTTGTACATGCTACACCACCTTCTCGTCTTTAAATTTTATTCCAAAAGGCTATTTTTATTATACCTCAATGAATAAATAAACACAACAAAAAGCTCTTACACCATTTCCCTGAAAAGGTTTGACTTATCTTTAAAAATATTTTACAATCAAATTGGCAAATATTATACAAAATGGGGGAGAGGTAAATGAGGTGGTCTTTAGAAGCTCTTTATACTTCCTTTGACAGCGAAGAATTTCAAAAAGATGTCGAAAAAATAACTTCATCAATCGAACACATACGGTCTTGGACTGAAGAAAACTTTACAACATATGAAAACTCCAAAGAAAAACTCGAATACTACATAAGATTTAAAAATGAACTGGGAGATTTAATGGTAAAAGTAAGAGGATATTCTGCTTTATCTTTAAGCGTGGATGTAAAAAATGAAAAGGCATTAAAAGCTTTGGAATCTCTTGAAAACTTAAGCACAATGCTTGCAGAGCCAGAGACCAAATTCAAAAGATGGCTTTTGAACATGCCGAACTTGGAAGAAACAATCCAGTCTTCCTCCTATCTTAAGGAACACGAATTTTTCATAAAAGAGACAGTCAAAGAAGCAATGCACCTACTTTCAGAAAAAGAAGAGACGATAATAGCTAAGATGAAAAACACAGGGTCAGAAGCTTGGGCAAAACTTCATGACCTTTTGACCTCTACACTCCTTGTAGACATAAATATAAACGGCGAAGAGAAAAAATTGCCTCTTTCCGTTGTAAGAAATATGGCTTATGACAAAGACCCTTACATAAGAAAGACAGCTTATTTTGCCGAATTAAATTCCTATAAAAAAATAGAAGACGCTTCAGCAGCATGTCTTAATGGAATAAAAGGCGAGGTACTGACTGTTACAGAATTAAGAAAATATTCCTCTCCGTTAGAGATGACTCTTCAGCGTTCCCGCATGGATTTTGAAACACTTGAGGCAATGCTTGAAGCTATAGAAGAGTATTTGCCAGAATTTAGAAGATATTTAAAAGAAAAAGCCCGCCTTTTAGGCCATAAAGATGGACTACCTTTCTATGACCTTTTTGCTCCAGTAGGAAAATTGGACAAAAAATTTACATTTGATGAAGCGAAAGAATTTATAGTAGAAAACTTTAACTCCTTCAGTGAGGACCTTGCACAATTTGCTAAAAAAGCCTTTGAAAACAGCTGGATTGATGCAGAGCCAAGAGAAGGCAAAAGAGGAGGAGCCTTTTGCTACAACCTCCATCCAATAAAAGAAAGCAGAATACTGGCAAATTTTGATGGGAGTTTTTCTAATGTTCTAACTCTGGCTCATGAATTAGGGCATGGATATCACGGCCATTTGCTAGCAAATGAAACATTAATAAATTCAAGATACCCGATGCCTATAGCGGAAACAGCATCAATTTTCAACGAGCATATTATAGTGAATTCTGCATTAAAAACAGCTTCTAAAGAAGAGAAATTATCAATTATAGAAAACTCACTGCAGCGCTCAACACAAACCATCGTAGACATTTACTCAAGATTCTTATTTGAAGATGAAGTCATAAAAAGAAGAAAAGACCATTCTTTATCTGTTGAAGAATTAAAACAAATTATGATAGAGGCTCAGAAGAAAACATACGGGGATGGCCTTGACCAAAATTACCTGCACCCTTACATGTGGATAAACAAGCCCCATTATTACGATGCCGATTTAAACTACTACAACTTCCCATATGCATTTGGGGAATTATTTGTAAAAGGCCTAATTTACAAGTACAATCAAGAAGGCAAAAAATTTGTAGAAGAATATAAAAACCTTCTTTCCCAGACAGGGAAGAAAAATCTCTATGATTTAGGAAAAATCGTAGGATTTGACTTGCACTCTAAAGACTTCTGGAGAAAATCTTTAGATGTCATAAAAGAAGAAATCGACCAATTTATATCTTTAATATAATTCAAACACTGGAAGAGGTTCTTCTCATTCGAATTTTATTTTGAAGTAAAATATCTAAAAGGGGACCCGGGTTTTGTACAAAGAGCGGTCCCCTTTCATATTTTAAAACTCCCTATTTTCATAAAATTTAACAGATAATAGACATGAAACTGTCAGCACAATAAGTGCCAAAGCAATTATAAACAACATTTTCACTGTATCTGATTGATTCATTATAAAAGATACAATATTTTGAAACCAATCATAATTTACAAGTTTTTTAAAAAGTTTTATAATGTAAGAGATACTATAAGAAAATCCAAAGACTAAAATAATGTAGACGATTCCTGAATAGCTATGTCCAAATTTAAACATTAAAGGAAGGTATATGCCATTTAGAAAACTCACCGCCAGTATGCCGTAAATTACAGCTTTAAAATTGATAGGATATACATAAATAGGAAAGCCTAGTACTTTTGTAGCTGCTGCAACTAACAAATAAATAGCTATGCCTATTGCTGAATAGACAAATATAGACAGGTATTTTGCCAATACAATTTCATGCCTTCTTAGAGGCAAACTATTTAACAAAATATCAGCTTTGTTTGTCTCATCAGCTGAGCTTGTTACTATCAGCCCCATGTATGCCATACCCACCATTATTACTACCGCTGCGAAATTTCTTGCTTCTTCTGGGAAAGTCGGCACCCATACTATAAGAAAAGCAGCAGTAAGCAATAAAATTTTTTTGCTTATCAGTATATCTTTTAAAATCAAACTGAACATCTATACTCCTCCTTTGTAAAATATAACATAACATCCTCCAGAGTGGGTTTCTCAACAATGACAGTATCTTTTAAAAGCTTTTTTATTTGCTTTTTATCCTTCACTAATCCTTCAAACCCAAACTTATTTTCCTTAATTCCCACAAAATATTTTTTAATATTCTCATCCAAAATGTCTTTGCTTCCTTTGACAATTCCATAATTCTCTATAATTTCATCTTTTGTGGTGCTAAATATTATTTTACCTTTATTAATCAGGGTAATATAATCGGCAACTTTGTCTAAGTCAGAGGTTATATGAGTTGAAAAGAAAATACTTTTGTTTTCATCTTGTATTAAAGAAGAAAAAATGTCCAAAAGCTCACTTCTTATCAAAGGATCCAGCCCTGAAGTCGGCTCATCCATAATGAGAAGTTCAGCCCCATGGGACAACGCTATGGCAAGGGCAAATTTTATTTTCATCCCTCTGGATAAACTCTTTATCTTTCTTTTAGCAGGCAAATCAAATTCTTTTAAATACTTCATAAAAGCTTCCTCATCCCAGTTTTTATATAGGGGTGCTATAACTCTTTTCATTTCTGAAATAGTTAACTCTCCATAAAAATAACTTTCTTCATATACAAAGCCGATTTTTTCTTTTATTTCCTTTTCATGTTTTATATTGTCCAACCCAAAAACTTTAATTTCCCCTCCATCTCTTTTTAGCAAATTCATAATAAGCTTAATAGTCGTACTTTTCCCTGCCCCATTAGGTCCAATGAAGCCCATAATAAACCCTCTTGGCAGCGAGAAACTTATATCTTTCAATGTAAACCCTCTAAAATTCTTCCTTAAATTCTTAACCTCCAAAATTGGCTCCACCTTTTAGACCTCCTTATACAAAATCTCTAACATCTCTTTTATCTCTTCTAAGGATAAGTTTACTGCTTTTGCAGCTATAACCGCTTCTACTAATTTTTCTTCTACAATTTTTAGCCGTTTCTCACGCATTAATTCCTTGTTTTGCGCTGCTACGTAAGTGCCCTTTCCGGGAATTGTAGTAATGAATCCTTCTTTTTCAAGTTCATCATAAGCCCTTTTTGTCGTAATTACACTTATCTGCAGCTCTTTTGCCAAATTCCTAATAGACGGAAGCAGTTCTCCCTCTTCAAGCTCACCCTTTAAGATTGCTTCTTTGATTTGTCTGACAATTTGTTCATATATGGGCCCTTCCGATGAATTAGAAATGATAATGTTCATCTATTACAACCATCCCCTTTGTGTTATTACTGTATATGCACATTATATACAGTAATGACGGTTTTGTCAATATCGTCATTAAAATTTGCCTAGGACATAAATATCTATAATAAGACCACTATAAATTGAAGAAAAAGATATTAACGATAGGGGAATATAATATTGAACTAAAAACTTATGTGTATTATAATACACATTAGGAGGTGTATAAAATGAGGACGAACATAGTTATAGATGAAAGCCTCATTAAAGAGGCCTTAAAACTTTCTGGATTAAAAACTAAAAAAGAAGTCGTTAATTTGGCTCTAAAAGAATTTGTGGAAAGCAGAAAAAGGAAAAATCTAATGGAGTTAAAAGGCAAAATACAGTTTGATGAGGATTATGACTACAAAAAGATGAGGGAAGGAAAATGATTTTAGTAGATACATCCGTTTTGATAGCCTTTCTTAAAAGATTAAAAGAATACTGACACAACATTTTTAACAACTCTCAAACAAAAGGAACCGTCCCTGGTGTTTGATTAAATTTTTGGTGAACCTATTGTCTTTCTCTTTTTTAAAATATTTTTTATATCTATCGCCTCATATACATCTTTTTCTATTACATCGCTGAATTTTTTAAGTTCTTCAAGCGGCAAATCTTCAATAGCTAAATTTCGTTCTAATGCATATAAAACTACTTTGCCTGCAATTTCATGGGCGGTCCTAAAAGGAATACCTTTTTGTACAAGATAGTCTGCAAAATCTGTAGCATTCATATAACCATATTTTGCAGCTTTTTCCATGTTGTCTGTTTTTACTTTAATTGCCTTTATCATTTCTGTAAATACTTCCAAAGACATTTTTAAAGTGTCTATTCCATCAAACAAGGCCTCTTTATCCTCCTGCATATCTTTGTTATATGCAAGAGGGAGTCCTTTCATCACGGTAAGTATTGTAATTAAATCGCCGTAAACCCTGCCAGTTTTGCCCCTTATTAATTCTGCTGCATCAGGATTTTTCTTTTGCGGCATCATACTGCTTCCTGTTGAAAATCTATCGTCCATCTCAATAAAATCAAATTCTTTGGTGGACCACAAAATTAATTCTTCTGAGAACCTACTTAAATGCATCATTGTTATAGAGGCAAAGCTTAAAAATTCTATTACAAAGTCTCTATCGCTTACACCATCAATGCTGTTCAAAGTTATATCATCGAACCCTAAAAGAGATGCCACATATTTTCTATCAATATCAAATGTGGTACCTGCGAGCGCACCAGAACCCAAAGGCATTACATTGACTCTTTTCATCATATCATCAAGCCTTGACAAATCTCTTTTAAACATTTCAACATAGGCAAGAAGATAATGTCCAAAAGTCACAGGCTGTGCTCTCTGTAAATGCGTATATCCCGGCATAATCGCTTCTTTATAAGTTTTAGCCATTTCTTTTAATGTATTTATAAGTTTTATTAAATCCTCTTTTATTTTATCTATCTCATCTCTTAAATAAAGCCTTTCATCCGTCGCAACTTGGTCGTTTCGACTTCTTCCTGTGTGAAGTTTACGCCCTGTATCGCCTATTTTCTCTACAAGAAGCCTTTCTACATAGGAATGAACATCTTCATCCTGAGGTATTTCTTTTAACTCGGATTCCTCAAGTATTTCTTTAAGCCCTTTTTCTATTAAATTAAGCTCCTCTTCTGTTAAAACGCCAGCCTTGTAAAGACCCTTTGCATGGGCAATAGAGCCCATTATATCATACTTTAAAAGCCTTATATCAAAAGAAATGGAGGAATTGAAATCCTCCATTAGTTTGTCCGTCTCGCTTTTAAACCTACCTCCCCACAGCTTCATCCATATCCTTCCTTCCCATTTCCATCAAAGCCCTAATTTTTAAAGAAAGCCCAAAGAGGTTTATAAATCCTTCTGCGTCTTTTTGGTTGTAAACTTCATCTTTACCAAAAGTCGCAAATTCTTCGTTGTAAAGAGAATAGGGAGATTTTGCACCCGCATTTATGACATTTCCTTTATAAAGCTTTAGCCTTACAACACCCGTTACATTTTTCTGCGTCTCATCAATAAAAGCATCCAAAGCTGTTTTGAGAGGTGAAAACCAGAGGCCGTTATAGACCAGATCCGCATATTTCTGTGCTACCAAGTCTTTAAACCTCATCGTTTCTTTATCAAGTACAAGGTACTCAAGTTCTCTGTGAGCAATATAAAGTAACGTTCCTGCAGGTGTCTCGTAAACACCACGAGATTTCATTCCTACAAGTCTATTTTCAACAAGGTCAACTATCCCTACCCCATTTCTTCCTCCAATTTCATTTAATTCTTCTATTAATTTGACAGGGCTTAGCGTTTTCCCATTTACCTTTACAGGAATGCCCTTTTCAAACTCTATATAGACATATTCCGGCTTATCTGAGACTTTCTCTGGAGGAGTAACTATATCGTAAATATCACTTTTAGGCTCATTCCACGGGTCTTCAAGATCTCCTCCCTCATGACTCACATGCCATAGATTGCTGTCTACACTGTATATTTTTTCTTTAGTTACAGGAATAGGTATTCCTTTCTTTTTAGCATATTCTATTTCATCTTCCCTCGATTTTAATTCCCATATTCTCCATGGTGCTATTATTTTTATTGAAGGATCAAGAGCACGTATTGAAACTTCAAACCTTACCTGGTCATTGCCTTTGCCTGTCGCACCATGCGCTATAGCCTTTGCCCCTTCCTTGTGAGCAATTTCTACAAGTTTTTTGGCAATTAAAGGCCTTGCCATTGAAGTTCCCAGAAGGTATTTTCCTTCATATATAGCCCCCGCTTTTAATGTAGGAAATATATAGTCCTTTACAAACTCCTCTTTGACATCTTCAATATATACTTTGCTGGCACCACTTGCTAAAGCTTTATCTTTTATATACCTTAGGTCTTCCTTTTGCCCTACATCCACGCATACCGCTATTATTTCACATTCATAATTTTCTTTTAACCATGGTATAATCACTGAGGTGTCAAGTCCTCCCGAATATGCCAGTACCACTTTTTCACCTTTTAACATTTTTCACACTCCTCACGAAACAGAATTTTCTATATTGCCTTTTTGCCCTCTATATACTTATCTCTCAACACCGACTTTTCAGGCAAAATCGTTGATATATTTCCAGAGTAGCAAGTTTAAAATCTTATCTCACTAAGCACATCATCTAGTATCTGTAAAGCTTCATCAATTTCTTCCTCCGTCACGATGAGTGGAGGTACAAACCTCAAGACATTGTGACTTACGGAATTTATTAAGAGCCCTTTTTCAAGTGCTTTTAAAACAATCTCCGATGCATCCTCCAAATCCAATTCACATCCCACCATAAGTCCTTTTCCTCTTATTTCTTTCACGACTTTATGTTTCTTTTGCAAAGTTTCTAGCCCTTCTCTAAAATATTTGCCTTTTTTATCAACACTTTCTAAAAATCCATCCTTTGTCACCTCATTTAATACTGCAATCCCAGCCGCACAAGCTAGAGGATTACCGCCAAAAGTAGAAGCGTGATCTCCTGGCTCAAAAACAGCTTTATCTTCTTTTGCTATTATCGCTCCTATCGGAAAACCACCTCCTAGCCCTTTGGCTAAAGTCATAATGTCTGGAACTACACTGTAATGCTCATATCCGAAAAGCTTTCCTGTACGCCCTATTCCTGTCTGAACCTCATCCAGTATAAACAGGAGGTCATTTTCATCGCATATCTTCCTTACCGCTTTTACATACTCTGGTGTAGCCTCGTGTATACCCCCCTCCCCTTGGATAACTTCGAGCATAATCGCACACACTTCATCGTCGACAGCCTCATAAATGGCCTCAATGTCATTTAAAGGCACATATTTAAACCCGGCAAGGAGCGGTCCAAAACCTTTGTGATACTTCTCTTGCCCTGTCGCAGTAAGCGCTCCAAATGTCCTCCCGTGAAAGGAATTTTTGGCGGTTATAATTTTATATCTTTTGCCGCCGTATTTTAATGAGGCGTATTTTCTAGCAAGCTTTATAGCCCCCTCATTTGCCTCTGCACCGCTGTTCGCAAAAAACACCTTCCCTCCAAAAGAATTTTCTGAAATCATTCTTGCAAGCTCTATCTGCTTTTCATTCCAGTAAAGATTTGAACAGTGAATTAGAGTCTCTGCTTGCTTTTTAATAGCTTCGACCAGTGCAGGATGACAGTGCCCCAAAGAATTCACAGCAATACCTGCCACGAAGTCGAGGTAAGCATTTCCCTCACTATCCCATACTCTTGTACCTTCTCCCTTGACAAGCATAATAGGATATCTATTGTAAGTATCCATCAAATATTTCTTTTCATAGGTTATCATCATCAAAACATTCCTTTCCTATCATTGTTCCTATCCCCTCATCCGTAAAAATTTCTAAAAGAAGAGAATGGGTAAGCCTTCCATCTATTATGTGTGCCCTTTTTACACCATTTTCTACAGCTTTTATGCAGCACTCCAGCTTTGGAATCATTCCTCCATTTATTCGCCCAGAATTCATCAATTTCTTAGCATGTTCCAAATCCATTCTGGAAATCAAGCCCTTCTTGTCCTCCACATTTTCTAAAACCCCCTCAACATCTGTGAGGAGAATCAATTTTTCCGCCTTTAAGGCTTCTGCTATCTTGCCAGCAGCCGTGTCTGCATTGACATTGTAAGTCTTTCCATCATCCCCAAAGGAAACCGGAGCGATAACAGGTATATAGCCTCTATCAATAAGCATCTCTATAACCTCAATGTTTACTTCAACTATTTTGCCAACATACCCCAGATCTCCGTTTGACAGGTCTTTTTCTGCTTTTAAAAGTTTTCCGTCTTTCCCACTTATTCCAACAGCCACTCCTCCCAGTTCATTTATCATTGAGACTATCTCTTTATTTATCTTTCCAACAAGCACCATTTCTACAATCTCCGCAGTCTTTTCATCCGTCACCCTTAGCCCGTTTACAAACTTTGATTCTATCCCCAGTTTTTTTAAAAAGCTGCTGATTTCGGGCCCTCCACCGTGAACTATCACAGGATTTAAACCCACAAATTTCATAAGTACTACATCCTGCATAACCATTTTCTTTAAATTACAGTCCAGCATAGCACTGCCGCCATACTTTATCACAACTGTCTTGCCGGAGAATTTTTTTATATAGGGGAGCGCCTCCACAAGGATATGTGCTTTTAAAATTTCATCTCCGAATTTTTCTTTCCTTATCATGTCCTGTAGCTCCCATTTATTTTTACATAATCGTAAGAGAGGTCGCATCCCCATGAAGTAGCCATAAATTCTCCGGCTTTCATGTCAACTATTATGAAAATTTCCTTTTCTTTTAAAACTTCCTTAGCTAAAGATTCATCAAAGGCAAAAAAACTGCCATTTTCACAAACCTTAATTGCCCCTTTTGCGCTTTTTAAATATATGTCCACTTTGTCCACATCAAAGTCTGCCCCAGAATAACCCACCGCTGCCAGTATCCTTCCCCAGTTGGCATCTTCCCCAAAGATAGCTGTCTTCACAAGGTTTGAATTCACAATGGCTTTAGCTGCAAGCCTTGCATCATTCTCTGTCTTGGCATTTATTACATTTACTTCTATAAGCTTAGTCGCTCCCTCACCGTCTTTTGTTATGAGTTTGGCAAGAGTTTTATTAACGTATTCCAAGGCTTTGTAAAATAAATCAAATTCATAGGTCCCCTCCTGAATGGCTTTATTTTCTGCCATTCCATTTGCCATCACTATCGCAGTATCATTTGTGCTCATATCCCCATCAACAGAAATCATGTTATAAGTCCTATTTACGGTATCTTTAAAGGCTTTATCCAATGTAGTCTTCTCCACATTGGCATCTGTAAGTACAAAAGAAAGCATTGTAGCCATATTGGGATGTATCATTCCGGAGCCTTTTGCAAAACCTGTCATTGTAATATCTTTTCCTTCAACATTAAATTTCACAGTAACAGCCTTCAAAAATGTATCTGTCGTCATAATAGCATAGGCTGCATCATATCCTCCTTCTTTTGATAGGCTCAATGCCGCCACTTCAATTCCTTTCAACACTTTTTCCATTGGAAGAGGTACGCCAATCACTCCTGTAGAACAAACTAGGACATCTTCTTCCTCTATCTCGAGGACTTCTGCTACCTTTTTTGCCATAGATTTTGCGTCCTCAATTCCTTTCTCCCCTGTACACGCATTTGCATTGCCGCTATTTATTACAATTGCCTGGGCTTTCCCATTCTTTACTCTTTCCATATCTAGGATAACAGGCGCCGCTTTTACCCTGTTCGCGGTAAACACCGCCGATACGTTCGCCAATTTCTCAGAATATATTAAAGCTAAGTCCTTCTTACTTCTCTTTATGCCTGCAAATACACCTGAAGCCACAAAACCTTTGGGCAATTCTATTTTCCCATCTAAAATCTCCATCTGCTCCATCGCCCCGTTCTTACACCCCTTCTAATACTAATGCTTTATTTATGGATATACTGGCACTATATCAAGCCCTGCTTTTTCTTCTATTTCGAACATTATGTTCATATTCTGTATCGCTTGCCCTGAAGCCCCTTTTACTAAATTGTCAATGGCAGTCATTACAACTAAAGTACCTGTCGCTTTGTCAACTTCAAAACCTATGTGGCAGAAATTTGACCCGTAGACATTTTTAGTAGCAGGATAAGTCCCAGGCTTTAACACTTTCACAAAATACTCATTTTTATAAAACTCAGCGAAAATGTCGTAAATCTCCTCTTGAGTTAAATTTTCTCTTAGCTTGCAATACATTGTACTCAAAATTCCCCTGGTCATAGGTGTCAAGTGAGGTGCAAAAACCACCGATACCTTTTCTCCCGATGCCTTGGAAAGTTCCTGAACCATCTCGGGCACATGCCTGTGATTTGCCACATTGTATGCCCTTATATTTTCATTACACTCTGCATATATATTCTTTTGTGAGGGACTGTGCCCCGCCCCCGATATCCCCGATTTTGAATCAATAATTATGCTTCCCTCTATGACCTTCTCTTTCAAAAGAGGAACAAGTCCTAATATCACACTGGTAGGATAACACCCCGGATTTCCCACTACATCGGCTTCTTTTATACTATCTCTATAAATCTCAGGTAAACCATACGCTCTTTTTATCCCATCATACCCATCGTATTCTCCGCCATACCATTCTTTATAAGTCGAATAATCGTCAAATCTGAAATCTGCCCCCAAATCAATCACTTTAACCCCTTTTTTTACCGCTTCCCTTGCAATTTTAGAAGCATAACCTGCAGGTAGCGCCGTAAAAACTACATCGCACTTTGAAACCGCCTTCTCTACCTCTACATCATCGAGAGAAATGTCATAAAACCCTGTAAGGGATGGATAGACATCTGCTATTGACTTTCCTGCATAACTTTGAGACGAAATGTACTCTATTTTTACTTTTTCATGCTTTGAAAGAAGGCGCATAAGCTCTACTCCAGTGTATCCAGTTGCTCCAAATATCCCAACTTTTATCATCCGGCTGCCTCCTTTGTAAATATATATACAGTTTAATTTATATTTATGCATAAATCCGTAAAAAAATAACCGCTGCATAAATAAACTATTTTATTTATATTTATGCAGCTTTTACTTACCATTATATCACCGAAAAAAATTTTTTCAAGAGTTTTTTCAAAAAATTTTTCCTCTTTAAATTCACAAAATTATCTTCCTATCTTCCTAAAAAAGATATACCCAAAGATTAAACCTACGGCAAAAGCCAAAAGAGAATTATAGAAAAACACTGCCTTTATTCCATAAGTGTCACTTAAGAATCCCCCTAATAGGCTTCCCACAATCCTTGAAATACCCATGCCTATTAAATTGTTCATGGTCTGCCCTGATGCTCTTAATTCTTTTGGAACTTCTTGATTAATATAGGTTGCCATGGAATAGTATAATACTATAAAAATTAATCCGTGTAAAAGCTGAAAAGGCAAAACTAAATATGCATTAGGAATAAAAGATATAATAAGCCATCTTAATGCTGCCACTCCACTTGCTCCTATCAATGCCCCTTTTGTGCCTATTCTTTTAAGTATTTTGTCAGCATACAGCAAAAACGGTATTTCACTCATTGCAGAAATAAAATAAGCCAGCCCCAAAAGTTTGTTGCTTCCTCCTATTTGCCTGAAGTAGATAGGAAAATACGTATAGTAAAACCCTAGAGTAGTCTGAATTAAAAAATTGAGAATCATAAGTAATACTAAATTTCTATTTGAAAAAAGCCTCCATATAGGAATTCTTTCTTTTCCAAACTGATGCCCTTCTACAACTGGAAGCTTAAAAACAATCATAAAAGCTATGAACATCACTAAAATATTTAAGGCAAAAATGCTCCCAATATACCCTTGCGCAAACCATCCAGCTATAATTGACATCACCGCATATCCAATTGTGCCCGCCATCCTAATCGGTCCAAAGCTTTTATTTGTCTCGCTTAAATACTCTAATGTTATGGCATCACTTATGGGGCCAGTAGAAGTCTGAAAAAATGTGAAAAGCGTTATAACAGCTATAAGATAATAAAAGTTGCGGGACAAAGGAAACAATGCCATAGTAAAAATGCTAGCTAAAAATAAAATTTGCAAGACAAAATTTTTAGACCTCGCTCTGTCGCTTGTAATCCCCCAAAATGGCTGAGCTATTATAGCGACAAAAGGACCTAAAGACATCAAAATTCCAATTTCACTCTTACTATAACCTATGTAGTCCAGATAAACCGGCACAAAAGTGCCATAAATAGCTCCACCCATAAAAAATACTGCGTAAAAGATTATGAAATAATAATAGATAATAGCTGAATATCCCATTTATCTCCCTCTTTCTTTTGTGGATGAAATTTGATTTTACATAATTATAAAAAAACTTACTCCAAATAGCAAATACATATTGACAATTTATTTCACGTGTAATATAATTATTACATGTGAAATAAAAAATTGAGGAGGTTTTTAAAATGGGATTTCTTGACCTCATAATCGCCCTCTCTATTACTTCAATAGTCTTTCTAATAGCAATTATCTTAGAAGTAACTAAGCTTCAAGCGCAATCTAAGGCTTTTTCTAAATTAAATCAAGAGACACAAGAAAAACTGTCATCTTTACGTCAAAAAGCAGAATCTATTGAGAAATTACTTGAAAATATAGAATAAAAAGGAGGATTAATATGAGTATATCAGGCGCATCGTTATTTGCAATTATCACACTTTTTACGCCTTTTATTTTAGCAGTTATCTTTGCAGTTTTCTCTATATTCGTCTTTGTAAAAATATCAAATATGCGAAAACAAAATGAGTTGTATATAAAAATGTCAAACGATCTATTAAATGAGATAGATGCAGTAAAAAACACGCTGGAGAAAATAGAAAAACTATTAAAGGAAGTTGATTAAAATGGCCGAACATAACCACTTCTCAGAATATTTAGATCCGGTAAAGATTATAAAAATTTTTGACGCCCTATCTCACCCTGTAAGAATAAAAATATTAGGCATTTTGTATGAAAATAGGCAGTATATAAGCGAACTTGCAAGAATAATAGGCATAAGCAGACCTCTTTTATACATCCATCTTCGCAAATTAGAAGAAGCAGGACTTGTAAAAGCAAGTATGGAAATCTCCAGTGATGGAAAAGCCACAAAATATTATGAATTAACTCATTTTGATATGAGACTAACACCTCAAATGCTCCATGAAATCTCTAAAGAAATTAATTTAGAAGATGAAAAATCTCAATAACGAAGATAAAAACAATATGAGGGCTCTTTTAAAAGAGTCCTCATTTGTTCTATACGCCACAACTTAATACAAACTATAACGACACCCCAAATCAATATTTTTTCTTATAAATTCATAGTTTTTTTCAAAAAAAGCGAATTTATATCTCTATATACTCTATTTTTAACAATAGTAACTGTGCCACCCGTTTCTATTTCTGTAGTAGGAAAATTCCCCGTTGTAGAAATAATAACTACATGCTGATTTTCTATATACCAACCACTTCGCGACATTATATCCCAATACTTACCTACTACTTTGCCAATTTCTTTATTCCCATTTTCCTCTTGGGTTTCAAAAATTGTATACAATCGTAGAATTCCAAAATCATTTTCTTTTTCACGATATACTATATATTGGCTCCTACCATTATCCAAAGATTTGATTTCTTCACCATAGACATCTAATAGCTTTCCTGTTTTTTTATCTATAACTTCAATTCTATCATCACCTATTTTTAATATCTTCACTTGAGAAAAGTCGTAAGATAAGCCTATGTACCCTCCATTCAATTCCACTCTTCCAAATTTGTCTGGCATTACAACTCTTTTTTCTCTACTAGATTTTTCGGATCCCCTTTCGATTCAATCCTTTTAATCCTTCAGCTGCTGTTGTGCCAAAATTTTTAAAATTTTGCTATGAGAATCCACCAATAAAAGCCTAATGTTATCATTTTCTTTTCTCAATTGCACAATTTTATTAAACTTTATAGGGTAATTTTTATAAACATTTAATCCTAATGTCATTTTTAAATCTGAAAGCACGTACTTGTCAAAATTTTCTATAAGCTCTATTTTCCCTGTCCTCGTATCAACTATTTGCGCTCTTCCATCTCTATAAAAAACTATTGCAATATTTCCTCTATCATACAGTAAAGGAACCACGTCGTTGAGATTTCCTGATAAAGCAGTACGTTTCCCCGTTATCAAATTTATAAATTCTATATTGTTTTCTAAAAATTGTTTATCAGTAGCTGCTGTAATAAAAATAACCGCTTCACTCCCTCTCTTTATCAATTCATTAGGTTTGTCAATTAAAGCTATTTCTTTTTCTCTTCCATTTTTGTCCACCTTATATATTTTCGTGGTTTTTATGTTTATATTTCTGTAAAAATATACATTGCTATTTTCATCTACAGATAACAAGTACCCATTTGTAACTAATTTAGGTTCCTCTTGCTCTAGCTTTTTGTAGATTTTTCCTGAACTTTCAAAATAAATCTGGTACCCTGTATTCCTCTTTACACCAATTGCATCATTAACAGGCACATTCACTTTTACTTCACGAATTTTTAGAGCATCCAAATCAACCAATTTAATTGTTTCAGAACCTTTATTAGTATAAGCAAAATAATAGTCACTTGGCAGCATAGAATAAAAATTAGAAATTACATATCGTATAACTCCCTGATCCAATGTTAGTTTAGATCCTTTAAAAAAATTTACAATAGCTATATTGTTAGAACCATCTTTATCGATTGTACCTATTAAAGCATTCTTCCCACTCGGGCTTGTCAATATAAAACTTTCTATCCCAAGATTTAATTTTATAGGTAACCTGTAGAAATTCCCTCTCGATTCAACAACCATGTCTTCTCCATCGTTAATGATGACTTTATTCTCATCTGCATAAACTAACTTGGGGTCAGAACTTTTATTGAATTGATACTCCTCCAAATTTGCGTATTCATTAGAGCAGGATACCAAAATCAATGACGCTACCATTAACACTGCCAATAAAAAATACCTCATCTTTTTCATAACCTCACCTCATAAAAATACTTTGTAAAATTTTTAACTTATATTCTACACCCATACGTTTACAAAATTGTAATATTTCAATATTGCTGTAATATTTCAAATTAAAAACAGCATTTTTCTTTTCCAAAGAATCAGTAATATTTTTTATTTTCGCTTTTTGGAAGTTCAAGTTATAAAAACCGACAACAAGGTAATCCCAAATTTTTAGGATTACCTTGTTTATACAGTTGGGATAAGTTATTTATAGAAAATTTTATGCATTTATTACTTTAAATTTTATTTAGTTAACCTTTTGCTATCAACATTTTATGTTCAGTACAATCGGTACTTGTATCCTTCATTTAACCCAGGTAAAGTACCATATCTCGGATAAATATATATATCGTAATAAACCCCCAAAATACTATAATGTATTTCCTGCTTGTAAATATCAGAGGGATATGCCCATACATCATAACCTGTTGATTCATACAGTTCTGTCCCACAATACTGGCATTTCCATAAAGTGTATTTTGAATATATTATTTTCCCATTCTCAATCCAGCAAAGATTTGATAAACCACCAGTATTTGGCCTCATTAAATGATAGCCATCAGGACTTGCAGGACAATAAGCTATATATTCTGGTTCGACTATATTTTGTGACATGTCTCCAGCTTTAGATATTACACCTTTTGCCTGTGTATTATCTGTTGCAGCAAATACAACAGTTGCTGATAAAAGTAATGTCAAACACAATAAAAATGATACTATCCTTTTCATTTGATTTCATCCCCCTAATTTCAAATATTCTTAGCATTCTAATAGAACAACTTTTAAAACCTTTTTTCCTCCACCTGTCTTTTTAATAATTCTAAGGACTACCGGTAGTTCCTTCTATATCCATGGTATCTTATTTCCAGCATCTTTGTCAATTGACCAAAAGTATAAATTTTTATTAAAATAGCACTTACTTTTGTACTTTAGTATAAAAACTGGATTTTCCTCCTTTAAAATTTGTACTAAAGTACAATCTAACATTTTTTAGTCCTTATTTAGTGATGTAAAAACAATAAAAACTTATATTAAATCTAACTTTGTTGCCTTGTATATGCAGTCCTTCACATTCTTTGTTCCCAATAGTTTGAAAATTTTCCTTTTATGATACTTTATATTGCTTAGTGACATATTAATTGTTTTTGCAATTTCTTTATCTGTTTTCCCTTCTGCCGTAAGCTTGAGTATCTTTATATCTATTTCGTCAAATTTTCTTTTTATTCTTTCCATCTCAAATTCCTGGTAATTTCTTTCTATATATCTTGCCAGTAAAAATACTACTGCTACTAAATTATCATTAAACTCATTTTCAGAAGATATGTCTACTATCCCTATCAAATTTCCTTCTTTATCAAAAATAGGCCCAGCAGTACAATTTAACCTTTTTAAATCTTCAATATAGTGCTGTTCTTTTCTTACAACCGCTATATTCTTCTCTCTTATCGCCAGTGATACTGCATTTGTACCTGCAATTTCTTCTTTTAATACCATACCCTTTTTTAAGTAAAAATCGATATCGGCATGGGGTAAGTTTAATTCCAGTATTACACCTTCTTTATCAGTTAACAAAAATATAAAGTTTTTAAAATCATTAATATCTTTCAAATCTTTAATGCTTTTGCGAAAAGCTTTAATTAATGAATATCTTTTGCTATCTTCAACAATTTTTACATTATTCAACACCACTAACTTTTTATCCGGTGTTAAGCCCCTTTTTAAGCATCTCCCCCACGACTGTTCAAATAGACCCTTATGTGTCTCAAACTTTATAATCTTGTCCATATTTTCCCTCCATATATGCTCCTTATTGTAATATTTCTCCATTAACCTCCAAATTCCTTCTTTGATTGCCAAATTGTAATATTTCTGTAATGTTGTATCAAAGAAAAATGTCGATTCCTTTTATTTAAATATAAAAAGCCCAGACAGTGCTTTCTGTCCGGGCTTTTTATATTTCAGACAAAAGGAACCGTCCCCTTTGTCTGAAGGGTATCTTTATAATAAAGTGCCAAATCTTTTTATAAACCTGGTTTTCACGTACTGAGCCAAAGTCAAATATGCCAGTATTGTTGGTATCAATACTATCCCAAAATATGTTAAAGGTAGAGGTCTCATGCCAAGCTGTGCTCCAAATGTAGTAAACGGAACAACTGTTCCAACAAGTATAGCTGTCATTGTAAAGAGGAAAAGAGGCCATGCTGGCATGCTCTGTATAAATGGCACTTTCTCTGTTCTCAGCATATGCACAACCATAGTCTGTGTCCACAAGCTCTCTACAAACCAACCAGTCTGGAAAAGAGAAACAAATTGGGCTTTTAACTCAGCAGGCAACAGGAAATAAGAGCCTCCTATTACCATTGGACCAACCACAAAGAACATCAAGGCGTAAGTCGTTATATCAAAAATGGAACTGGTAGGTCCAAACCAGATCATAAAATGCCCTATGTTTGCAGCATCCCATTTTCTCGGCTTTTCTATATACTCTCTATCCATTCTGTCCCAAGGTATTGATGCCATTGAAAGGTCATAAGTTAAATTGAGGAACAAAAGTTGTAACGGCGCCATTGGCAAGAAGGGTAAGAAAGCGCTGGCTACAAGCACCGAAAATACGTTGCCAAAATTGGAGCTTGCCGTAATTGCAATGTACTTCATGATATTGCCGAAGATTTTGCGCCCTTCTACTACCCCTTCTTCCAAAACCATCAAGCTCTTCTCTAAGAGAATTATATCAGCAGACTCTTTGGCAATATCAACAGCGTTATCAACAGAAATTGCTACATCTGCTTCTCTCATGGCAGGAGCATCATTTATTCCATCCCCCAAAAATCCTACTACATGTCCTTTGGTCCTCAATGCCTTGATTATCCTTGCCTTTTGCATTGGAGTAAGTTTTGCAAAAATTGTGGTTCTTTCTGCTATTTCAGCCAGCTCATCATCTGTCATATTCTCTATCTCTTCACCCAAAAGTACATTCTGCACAGGTATTCCAACTTCTTTACAAACTTTCTTTGTCACTATTTCATTGTCACCTGTCAGAATCTTCACTTCAACTCCGTGTTCTTTCAAAGCCTTTATAGCATGAGGGGCTGTCTCTTTTGGCGGATCGAGAAATGCCAAAAATCCCATCAATACCATCTTGCTCTCATCTGCCACACTGAACACGCCTTCTGGAGGAACTTCGTTCTTCTGTGCCACTGCCAGCACTCTCATCCCATCTTCATTAAGCTTTCTCACCATTTCTAAAGCCTCTTCTTTTATCTCTTCTGTCAATGGCACTACTTCTCCTTTATACTCAACCCAATCACAAATGGAAAGCATCTCCTCTACAGCGCCTTTAGTAACTAATTGCCTCTTTTTACCACCAACCCCATTTTCGCTCTCTAGCACGACAGACATTCTTCTTCTTACAAAATCAAAGGGTATTTCATCGACCTTTTTATAAATCTTCTCAAGCTCTGATCCTTTCATTCCCTTTTCTTCGCCGTATTCTAAAATTGCTATGTCAAGAAGGTTTCTCAAGCCTGTCTGGTAGTAACTATTTAAAAAGGCATGTCTTAGCACTCTGTCATCTTCATTCCCATGGATATCCAGGTGCTTTTCTAAGACTATTTTATTCAAAGTCAAAGTTCCAGTTTTATCTGTGCAGAGTATATCCATCGCTCCAAAATTCTGTATTGCATCAAGCCTTTTCACTATAGTCTTGTGCTTTGCCATTGCTACAGCACCTTTGGCGAGGTTTGTAGTCACAATCATTGGGAGCATTTCAGGTGTCAATCCCACTGCCACCGCCAGTGCAAACAGCAAAGCGTCAAGCCAGTTTCCTTTTGTCAGCCCATTGACTATAAAAACTACTGGGAACATAGCTGCCATGAATTTGATAAGGAGTCTGCTCACATTGTCAATACCCTTTTCAAAGCTCGTCATAGCTCTTTGGCCGACCAGTGTCTTTGCCATTGAACCAAAGTAAGTGCGCTCCCCTGTCGAAATCACAACCCCAATCGCAGAACCGCTGACAACGCTCGTCCCCATAAAACATATATTTTCTAAATCGGATATAGATAAGCTTTCAGCTTTTCTCTTCTCTTCCTTCAAATTCGGATATTTCTCTACAGGTTCAGATTCACCAGTTAAAGTAGCCTGGTTTATGAAAAGGTCTTTTGAAGTAATGACCCTCAAATCCGCCGGTACCATATCTCCTGCTGCAAGGTGTATTATGTCTCCTGGAACTATCTCTTCCATTTTTATTTCCTTTACACCTGTTTCTTTCCTTTTAACTGCTGCTGTTGTGTGAACCATAGCTTTTAGTTTTTCAGCCTCTATGTTAGAGCGATACTCCTGCACAAAGCGCAGAAGTCCGCTAACTAGGACCATTATAGAAATTATTATGATGGTGCTCCAGTCCCTGTCTTGAGGTAAGACGAACAAGACGTCAGTTATATATGATACAATTGCCAGAAATACGAGGATTCCTATAAATGGATTTATAAAAGCTTTCACAAGCTGGACATACCAAGGAGCTGGTTTTTCATGAGCTACTTCATTTAGACCGTACATTTCAAGTCTTTCTTCTGCTTCTTCTACAGTCAATCCATCTCTATCAGTCCCTAAGCTTGCAAGCACCTCATCAATATCTTTTTTTGCAAAATTTACTAGCTGAGCAAAAATTGCATCACTTGCACCGTTTTTCTTTGCAATCTTTATCATTTTCCTCACCTCCAAAACACAATAGTAGGGTATAGGTTGCTGCTACTACAACCTTCCAATTACAGTATTTGTTTTTCTGGAAAAAATCTTTCACAAAGAGACGATGGAATTAAAAGGAAGACAGTGTTTTGGAGGTATATGTAACAGGGCATTAAAAGAAGGGGAGGGAAACCAGAAAAAGGGCTATACTATGATTACCGGTGAGAAGAATGGAAGTGGAGAAAGTTCCCCATCCTTCTTTAATGCCGCATTACATATACCCTTTTTACTTATGCTACTACCTCCACCGTCCATTCTTCTCACCTCCGTTTTTCCGCAAAATTTAAAAAGCCTCTCTCAACGAAAGAAAGAGGCTTTCCATCCAATTTCCTTCGTTGAGCTTTGGCACTATACAGCTTTGGAGAAAACTCCAGCTGCATTAGGCAAAACCTTGATTCGGTAATGCCTGTTCACCCGTTACCATCTCTCGATGTTTCCGGGCAGCAGCCTGTATCTGTATAGGAGCCTCACCTAACGAGGTATTAAATTTTCACGCCCTTTTACATTATATTCTTCTTCTTGCACAATGTCAACTTATTTTCAAAAATTTTTACACAAAAATTCTTACACTCATAAAATGAGTAAGATAAGCAAAAGCAATGCCTATTGTAGAACCCATTAAAACATCGGAAGGATAGTGAAGCCCCATGTATATTCTAGAAAGTCCAACAAGTACTGCAAGAGAAACAAAGATAATTGCAAGGTTGGGAAAGAATATTGAAAAAGTCATTGCGAGAGAAAAACTGGCAGTCGCATGTCCAGAAGGAAAAGAATAATCTTTTAATAATTGACGAAAAGTGTTAGCATTTGCAAGCACCATATAAGGGCGAGGCCTTGTGTATTTTCTCTTCAACAGTTGCACAAAAAGATGACTACTTATAAGGGAAAACAAAGCCTCTATCGCAGACGTTTTGACATTATTTTTACCAAAAAGGGCCAAAAATACTGTCACAAACACGGTGAAAACAGGGCCACCCGCATGAGTTATTTTGGGCATTATTTTATCCAAGAGGCTGCATTTTATCCTCTCATTGATGTAGAAAAATATATTTCTGTCCTTGTCCTGCAGTATTTTTCTTAATTCCATTGACAGGCCACCTCTTTAAAAGTCTTCATTTCTATCTTATCATAATTTTTATAAAATGTCTCTCTTATGAGCTCACCCTCAAATTCCTCCATGTTGATTTCACAATTTTAAAAAAATAAAGGGGCCCTATCCCCTTTTTAAGCCAAAGCTCTTTTCTTAACTTCTTCTATGGCATTTCTCACTTGAGGAATTAAGGAAACTACAAAACAAATTAAAACCTCTGTTCCTATGATACTGCCATTAACTAAAAGTGAATACACTATGGGGTTCATACCTTTTGGAGCATAGCTTGCAAAAAAGAATATTCCAGACAAAAAGTGGGAGAAAAATCTTCCAAAACCGCCGACTAAAATTCCCAAACTTAAATTTTTTCTAAAAAAGCCTGCAAGCCCCAAAGCCCCAAAAGCCAAAGGATAATCCAAAAGAACCTGTACCCATTGTACTATAAAAGGATCTTGAATCAGCTGCAAAAACCCATAGGCCATTCCAACGACAATTCCTGGACCGGGACCGTAGTAATAGGCAAAAACAAACAGTGGAAGCATGCTGGCAGGTGTAATAGATCCCCCTTGGGGCCAGTGGTAAAACCTTATATAAGATAGAACAAAAGCTATAGCAATTGAGAGGGCCCCATAAACAAGCATTTTTGTGTCAAACTTGACACTTTTCCTCATAAGATACAAGAGAAAAGCTGCCAGCAAAATTGCTAGGATTACAGAAAGGGTCACTGGTTTTATCTCTGCAAAATCAGAAAATATGCTTAAAATATAGGACATAAACAAAAACACCTCCATTTTTAGGAGGTTATGTTCGCTGAAAAAAGGCACCGCCTCATGCGGTGCCTTTTGAGCCCGCATTCCCTACGGAGGCATTACCCTCATCAGGTTCCAAGGGTTCGGCATTTCTGCCGTCTCAGCCTTTTCAGGCTCCCCCAGCGGACATAACCACCCGTATTTTGTTTTGCTTATTTTTAACTTTACCACTTTTTATGCTATGTGTCAATACTTTTAACTTACAAGCTGCTCCTCTTCTCTCTCAAACTGGCTGTTGTAAAGTTTAGCATAGAAGCCGCCTTTTTTGAGAAGTTCTTCATGGGTTCCCTGTTCTACTATATCTCCATGGTCCATAACGAGTATTAAATCTGCATCTTTTATTGTAGAAAGTCTGTGAGCGATTATAAAGCTTGTGCGCCCTTTCATGAGATAATCCATCGCTTTTTGTATCTGTATTTCAGTTAAAGTATCTACAGAGCTTGTAGCCTCATCCAGTATGAGAATTTTTGGGTCTTTTAATATGGCTCTTGCTATTGTAATAAGCTGCTTTTGTCCCTGAGAAATGTTAGTACTCTCTTCATTTATCATCATGTTATATCCACCAGGCAGGCTCTTGACAAAGCTGTGAACGTGTGCTGCTTTAGCAGCTTTAATCACTTCCTCATCGGTTGCGTCAAGTCTGCCATATCTTATATTGTCCATGATAGTTCCATTGTAAAGCCAGGTGTCTTGAAGCACCATTCCAAAGAGGGACCTTAAATCTTCCCTTGAAAATTCTCTTATATCGTGACCGTCAATTAAGATAGCACCTTCATTTACATCGTAAAATCTCATTAAAAGCTTGACAATTGTAGTTTTTCCTGCACCAGTAGGACCAACAATTGCAACTTTTTGCCCTGCTTTAATCTTAGCAGAAAAGTTATTTATGACTATTTTATCTGGCCTATAGCCAAATTTGACATTCCTAAATTCAACGTCTCCTTTTATATCCTCCAATTTTATCGGCTTAGGATTGTCAGGCACTTCCTCCTCTTCTTCCAAAAACTCAAAAACTCTCTCAGCACAGGCTGCTGTCTGCTGAAGTATATTGGAAATATTTGCAATCTGCGCAATTGGCTGAGTGAAAGACCTAATGTACTGTATAAAAGCCTGTATATCTCCCACTTCTATCGCATTTTTGATGACCAACCAACTTCCTAAAACTGTAACAGCGACATACCCTAGATTGCCTATCACATTCATAAGGGGCATCATAACACCTGTCAAAAACTGTGACTTCCAAGCAGCATCATACCAAGTGCTATTAAGCTCATCAAATTTGGCTATACTCTTTTTTTCTCCATTAAACGCTTTTACTATGTGATGTCCTCCATACATTTCCTCCACATGCCCATTTACATGCCCTAAATAATCTTGCTGCTCTCTAAAATATTTTTGAGAATACTTTACAATAAAAGCAATTACTAAAGAAGACAGAGGTATAATCAAAAGAGCAACCAACGTCATAAGCCAGTTTATTGTAAGCATCATAATCAGAACGCCAATAACTGTGGTCACAGAAGTAATTATCTGTGTCAAGCTTTGATTGAGAGTCTGTGTAATTGTATCTACGTCATTTGTGATACGAGAAAGTATTTCTCCTTGATTCGTGCCTTCAAAATATTTCAAAGGAAGTCGATTAATCTTCTCAGAAATTTCCCTTCTAAATTTGTAGGTAACTTTCATTGCAACACCGGACATTATCCAGCCCTGCAAATAGCCAAATAAAGCGCTTAGCCCGTATAATCCAATGAGGATTAAAATTATCCTTCCAATATATTCAAAATCTATTCCGCTTCCCTGACCTGTTATTCTGTTCATCACACCTTCAAAAATTTTGGTGATAGCTTTACTCAATATTTTAGGTCCTGCAATGGAAAAGGAGGTACTTAATATTGCCAGTAAAATTACCGTTATTATAGAGATTTTATACTCAGACAAATACTTTATAAATTTTTTCATCGTTCCCTTAAAATCTTTTGCTTTTTCTGCTCCACGTACTAAAGCCCGAGGTCCTCCACCCCTACCCATATGTGGAATTGGCGGCATTTTGGAATCTACTTTTCTGTCTCCGCTCATGCTAATTCCTCCTCCTTAAGCTGCGACAAAGCAATATCTCTATAGGTTGGACAAGTCCTCATTAAATCTTTGTGCCTACCTATGCCAACAACTCTTCCTTCCTCCAAAACAATTATCTGATCTGCATTAAAAAGGGTAGAAACTCTTTGAGATACCATTATGACAGTGCTGCCTTTTAGCTTTTCCTTAATAGCTTTCCTTAAAGCTGCTTCTGTCCTAAAGTCAAGGGCAGAAAAACTCTCATCAAAAATGTATATCTCAGGTTTTTTAACAAGGGCACGAGCAATGGAAAGCCTTTGCTTTTGACCTCCTGATACGTTTGTTCCCCCTTGAGCAATTTCTGTGTCAAACTTTTTGGGCTTTTCATTTATAAACTCCATCGCCTGTGCAATTTCCGCTGCTTCTATTAAGTCTTCCTCAGTAGCCAGGTCGTTACCATATTTCAAATTTGACTTAATAGTACCGCTGAAAAGCCAGCTTTTCTGAGGCACGTACCCTATTCTGCGGCGAAGGTCCTCTTGTTTCACTTCTCTTACATCCACCCCATCCACCAGCACTTGCCCTTCTGTAACATCGTAAAATCTCAGTATCAAATTAACTAAAGTACTTTTACCAGAACCAGTTCTTCCTATTATGCCTACTGTCTGACCAGGCAAAACTTTGAAGCTCACATCCTTTAGAGCATAATCTTCAGCTCCAGGGTATTTGAAAAACACATTTCTAAATTCCACTGTTCCTGCTTGTGTTTCATCAAACTGCTTTGGATTTTCTGGATCTTTTATAGAGGGCTCTGTTTCCAAAACCTCAGCAATACGCTCTGCTGAAACAGAGGCTCTCGGAATCATTATAAAAAGCATTGAAAACATCAGGAAAGCAAATATTATCTGTATAGCGTACTGCATAAAGGCCATCATGTCTCCAACTCTCATGCTGGAATTTTCTATTTGATGAGCCCCTACCCACACTATCAAAAGAGTTACACCATTCATCACAAGCATCATTGAAGGAAACAGTATCGCCATAGCGCGGTTTACGAAAAGACCCACTTTGGTCACATCCTGGTTTGCTTTGTCAAATCTTTCTTCTTCAAACTTTTGATTGTTAAAAGCCCTTACCACCATTATCCCTGATAGATTTTCACGTGTAACTAAATTGAGCCTGTCAATTAATTTTTGCATCAACATGAATTTAGGCATGGCAATAGAATACAGGACTGATATTATCCCAAAAAGTACAATAACCGCCAATGCTATAATCCATGACATTGAAACACTCTTGCTCAAAGCCCTGAAAACTCCACCTATTCCCATTATAGGAGCGTAAAATACCATTCTTATCATGATTACAAGGAGCATCTGTATCTGCGTAATATCGTTTGTAGTCCTGGTTATCAAAGAAGCAGTGGAAAATTTATCAAACTCTGCATTGGAGAAGTGCTGAACTCTAATAAACAGGTCTTTCCTTAAATCTCTCGCTACGCCTGCAGCTATACGCGAGGCAAAAAAAGCTACCATGATAGTGCTTGCCGCACTTAAGCCAGTTATCAGAAGCATAAGAAGTCCTGTGTGTAAAATGTAGTTCATCTGAATCCTATCAGTATTTATGCCAATTGCTTTATACTCATTTTTAACTGCCATTGTGGCAGCCTGAATTATCATGTCATCCCCTAAAACTTCAAATTTTTTATTCATTTCATCTCTTATCTGAAGAAGCTGTTCCTCTGGCATTCGTGAAATTATCGCAAACAGGTCCATATTTGCAGGTATTTTCTTCCCATTAAATTCTATTACTCCATTTTTGGCATTCTCTTTAGCCTTTTCAATTCCCGAAACAGCAAGAAATGCCTTTCCTAAGGGCAAATTTATCTTGTCAATTTCTGATTTGTCTATATTATTAAGAACATAAACAGGTTCTTTTGAAAGTATAGGATATTTTTTAACATACTTGTCATAATCAGAGCTCATCTTGTTTACGAGTGTGTAATTTTTCAAAATCTCCTCTTTTTCACTGGGAGTGACAAAAAGCATTAGCTTATCCATTTCACTTTTTCTTATTGCTTCAGGAACTACATTTGTTATTCCACCCTGCTGTATACCGTTATTGACTATTTTAGACATGTAATCAGGTAGCGCCAGGTCACTCATGGCTTGAACAAATATGAAGAATACTGCAAGTAAAATTAATACTGCATAGGGTTTAAGATATCTTGCCAGCTTTGTCATATAGTCACCTTCTCCTCCTTAAATTTTTGCTACATTTAGTTATCTTGTAATCTTTTCCTTCTTTATTTCCATTATCTTTTTAAATCCTCATTACCTTTCATTTCTAACACTTTTTTTAACGCTTCTAGTCCCTCTATTATCTTATTAAGGTCCTCTTGACTAGCTCTATTTATCAACTCTTCAAATTTTCTTTCCGCTTCTTTAAAATGCCTTTGAAACTTTTCCTTAAATTCTGGAGTAACACTGACATAAACTACTCTTCTGTCTTCTTTGCTTCTCACCCTTTTAACCAACCCTTGTTTTTCAAGTCTGTCAAGAATGCCAGAAACAGTGCTGTTAGAAAGCCCCAATTTTTGACTTAAATCGCTCACTTTCATTTCTCCATAATGGGCTAAAATCCCCATGAGCATTCCCTGAGGGCCTGTTATGTCATACTCCTTGCATTCGTATTTCATCATCTGCTTTATTGTGTTACCTATTTGTTTTAAAAGCTTTAATATTTTCAAACCATTGCTTATCTCTTCCATTTTCACCACCGCATTTAAAATTATTTTGTATACGAATATTTCGTATGCAAATATTTTTGACACAAAATATATTTTACTCCTCCCAATCTAGTATGTCAATATTCTCTAAAGCTTTTTATAAAAAATAAAGACTGCCTTAAAACTAAGACAGTCTAAAACTGTTGACAAAATAGAGAAGTGGCATTTTGTGTGTAAATGCGACTTGTTGCCAAAGCGGTAACTAAACTTAGCGAGCTTGAGGAGCGAAGGTGGGGCGAGCAAAGCGAGCGGCCACTTTGAGCCCGAAGGGCGAATTGGCCGGTACCCCGCCTGAGCCCTCAAGCGAGCTTTAGTTTAGTCGCTTTGCAACTCCGGAGCATTAACACAAAATGCCACTTAATTGAATGGGACTTTATCAACAAACGAGACTGCCTTAAAACTAAGACAGTCTGAAGAGTTTCACATATTGCGCAAAATACTTAAAACTTCCTCCACTTCATAAGTATTTATCACATCCCTGGCTTCAAGCCAGCCTTTTCTCGCAATTCCCACGCCATATTTGACATCCTCAAGTCCATCAACACTGTGAGCATCAGGATTTATGGCAAACTTTACGCCTTTTTCTTTTGCGTATTTTATATACCTCCAGTCAAGGTCCAGTCTAAAGGGATTTGAATTAATCTCTATTATCTTTCCATAGTGAGCTGCTGCATCAATCACTGCGTATACATCTATTTCGTAACTATCCCTGGCAAGCAAGAGTCTACCTGTTGGATGCCCCAAAATTTTAGTGTATTTATTCTCCAACGCTTTTATGACCCTTTTAGTCATTTCTTCTTTGCTCATCCTGAAGTGAGAATGGATTGAAGCAACTACCATATCAAACCTTTTTAAAATTTCTTCTTCATAATCCAGTGAACCATCAGGCAAAATATCAGATTCTATCCCTTTTAAAATAACTATATCAGGATATTTTTTATTTAATTCATCTATCTCTTCCCACTGTCTTAAAAGCACCTCTTCAGTAAGCCCATTTGCATAAAAGGCGGATTTGCTGTGGTCAGTAATCGCTATATACTTATACCCCAGATCTCTTGCCTTTCTCACCATGTCTTCTAGAGAATTTCTCCCATCGCTGTAAGTCGTATGCACGTGAAAAACTCCTTTAATGTCCTTTTCCTCTACCAAGACGGGTATCTCCCCTTTTTCTGCTGCTTCAATCTCTCCCATGTCCTCCCTCAATTCAGGGGGAATATACAAAAGGCCAAGCTTAGAAAATATCTCTTCTTCCTCTTTACACTCTATGAGATGGTCTCCCTTAAAAAGTCCGTATTCATTCATCTTTATACCCATGGATTTTGCCCTGTGTCTCATTGCAGTATTATGCTCTTTGCTTCCAGTGAAATGGTGAAGAGCATAAGGAAACTCCTCTTCCTTCACAACCCTCAAGTCCACGTTTATCCCTGACTTTAAAACTACGCTAGTTTTAGTCTCTCCCTTTGCAATTACTTCCCTCACTCCATCATAATTAACAAATGCATCCATGAGCTTTAAAGCTTCCTTTGAAGTTGCGAGTATGTCTATGTCTTTGACTATCTCCTTTTTCCTTCTCAAACTTCCAGCAATTTCAGATTTGATAGCAAGGCCCGTGCCATCGATATATTCTTTAATCTTAGTAGCCTCTTCATAGGCTTCAAAGTAGAGATGGTGTCCGCTATATTGCTTCACAAACTGTATTCCCTCCAATATCTTTTTCTGTGTTTTTTCTCCAAAACCTGGAAGCTTCAAGAGTCTATTTTCAAGGCAGGCGTATTCTAATTCCCCAATCGTGGTTATACCAAGTTTCTCATAAAGCGTCTTTATTTTTTTAGGCCCCAAACCAGGAATTTTTAACATCTCTATGAGGCCAGGCGGTACTGACTCTTTTAATTTTTCGTAATACTCCATTCGCCCGGTGGTTATAAGCTCTGTAAGCTTTTTGTTAAGCGCCTCTCCTATCCCTTTCACATCTTTTAACCTGTCTTCTTTAATAAGTGTCTCTAAATCTTCATCAAGAAGCTCAATTGTCCTCGCAGCATTGTAATAGGCTCTTGACTTAAAAGGGTTCTCTCCTTTAAGTTCTAACAAAAGTCCAATTTCATTCAATATATCTACAACAGTCTTTTTATCCATAACCCACCACTTCTTTTTTTGATTTATTTTTATCCACCTTAATTATTACACTAACCTTGTCAGAGTCTTTAAGCATTTTTATCCCTTCTTTCCTGTCTGTATCTATATATATCACGAATGACTTCTCTAAAGTCTTCCGCTTCCCTAGATACTTCAAGCATATAATTTATGTAAAAACTATGGTCGTTTATTATAATCTTTTTCCCTCTCAATGCTTCCCATGCAACAGTAGCATTAGCTATATTTAAAACAACAAGGTCTACATCCCTTTTAAGCAAATCCTCCAGTTCATTCCACAAATTATATACAAATCCCTCATCGTATTCCTTCAAATAAACCGCTATGTCTATATCAGATTCTTTTGTGGCTTTCCCCTTAGCAACAGATCCAAACAGAAAAGCCATAACTATATTATCTTTATTCCTGAAAAACTCTTTTAGAGTTTCTAGATAATCCATCCCATCACCCGCTTTCTATCCTCATTATACCATAAGGTCAATAAAAAATAATGGCACAATTGACAAAATTATTATCAATTGCGCCATTGTGATCTCTTATCCAATTCCCTCTGGCTTCTTCTTATCATCCACCAATCTTAACCCCTTCATGCTTAAGTAAAAACTTTTTTATCTCAATCCCCCCTCCAAAACCTGTCAAGTTTCCGTCGCTTCCAATAACTCTGTGACAGGGAATTATAATGGGAATAGAATTTTTATTAAGAGCCTGCCCTACTGCTCTCGCTGCTTTGGGTTTCCCAATTCTTCTTGCAATTTCACCGTATGTCACAACAGATCCATAGGGAATTTTCAAAGTCTCCTCCCACACAGCCATCTGAAACTTCGTACCTTGCAAATCTAGCTTCACATCAAAATTCTTCAGCCTCTTTTGAAAATACAGGTCAAGCTCTTTAATGCACTCTTCAATATAAAAATCGGTTCCCTCTTCAAAATCCTCTAATGGAAATTTTTCATTTTCAAACTCAATTTTGCATATACCTTTGCCAGAAGAAAATACTGTAAGAACACCTACCGGAGAGTTAAATCTCTTGTAAATCATATAAAATTCCCCTTTATCATTTTTAAAGTAAAAAGTAAACTTGCACAGAAAAAACTTCACAATCACGAGAAAAAATAATACATAAAAATGAAACCAAATAGTGTTACTCCGCGTCTATAATATTGGGGAGATTTCGTCAGGGAGAGATAAAAAATGGAAAGAAGGTTTTACTTAATTATTATTCTAGCATTAAGCCTTCTATGCCTTCTACTTGGAATAATGCTTTTTATAACAGCATTTTACCCTAAAATTTAGGGGTAGCAAAAACCTACCCCTCAAAATAGCTGGCAACCTCTTTAAGATACTCTATAATCGGAAGGTGCTGTGGGCATACGCTCTCACAATTGCCGCATTCTATACAAGAACTAGCCTTTGCATCCCCTAAATCCTCATAGGCTTTGCGATTCGCCTCATAAATATTGTACATATGCGCTTCATTGTAAAGCTCGAAATTTCTCGGTATGTTGACCCCATTTGGACAGGGCATGCAGTAATTACATCCTGTACAAGCAATAGGGGAAAGCTCTTTATATTTATTTCTAACTCTTGCCACAATCTCCAGCTCTTCAGAAGTCAAAGTGCCAATCCCAGACCTGTTCGCGCTCTCTATATTTTCTTTCAACTGCTCAAAAGTGCTCATGCCACTTAAAACAACAGAGACTTCAGGCTGGTTCCAAAGCCACTGGAGTGCCCACTCAGCAGGACTCCTCTTCACTTTTGCTGTATCCCATATCTCCTGCACAGCTTTTGGAGGATTGGCAAGTCTTCCTCCTCTTATGGGCTCCATTATCACAACTCCCAATCCTTTTGATGCAGCATACTTTAACCCCTTTTCTCCTGCCTGCACATCTATGTCCATGTAATTGTACTGTATCTGGCAAAAATCCCATCTGTCATAGTAGTCTATTATTTCTTTAAAAATAGGAAACTCGTCGTGAAATGAAAAACCTATGTATCTTATTTTTCCTTCCTGTTTTTTCTTTTCAGCCCAGGCTAAGGCATCAACTCTTTTCATATTCTCCCACTTGTTTTTATCTAAAGCGTGTAAAAGGTAAAAATCTATATGGTCAGTCTGAAGCTTTTTAAGCTGTTCATTTAGATATTTGTCCATGTCTTCTTTCTCGTTTATAAGCCATGTGGGAAGCTTAGTCGCAAGAAAAGTCCTCTCTCTATATCCCTCTTTCAATGCTTTTCCTGTGACAATCTCGCTGTTGCCTCCATGATAAGGCCAGGCAGTATCGAGATAATTCACTCCATTGTCAATAGCATATCTTATCATCCTTATGGCTTCTTTCTCATCTATTCTGCTGTTGTCATTGTCAATGACAGGGAGTCTCATCAATCCAAATCCTAATGCAGACACTGCCACATCCAATTTTCCAAATTTTCTATATTGCATAATCCTCTCCCCTTTCCCTGCAAAGTTGTAAAGTAATTATATCACATCTTTTTTTGAGAACAAAATTTATAAAAAAGAAAAGGGCAAAAGCCCTATTAATATAGATTCACTCTCTTTCTTTCCTATACTTTTCCATTATTTCTGAGAAAATTTCCGCATTTGTTGGCGGTGTATAAGTTATCGCATTGGCACCTGCTTCTATGGTCTTCAAAATTGTCTCTTCAGTAGGACCACCAGTTGCTATAATTGGTATATCAGGATCTATATCTTTTATCTTTTTCACTATATCAGGTGTCTTTTGTGCTCCCGACACATTAAGAATTGTAGCGCCTGCCTCTATTCTTCCTTTTATGTCTTCCTTCTCAGACACTATAGTGACAACTATCGGTATATCGATGGTAGCCCTCATCTTTTTTATTATATCATTCGCCGTTGGAGCATTTACAACAACACCCATGGCACCAGAGAATTCAGCGTCAAGAGCCAGATTTATAACTCTTTTCCCCTGTGTAAGCCCTCCTCCTACGCCGCAGAAAACAGGTATGTCAGCTGCCATTATGAGAGCATGAGTAATTACAGGTTGTGGTGTAAAAGGATATACAGCCAAAACGGCATGAGCATTGGTGTTCTTAATCAAAGCCACATCTGTCGTAAAAACTAAAGATTTTATCAATTTCCCATACACCTTTATACCGGAAGCCTTTTGATGTATTATCTCAGGCACTAAAACCATTTTCTGCCTTAAGGGAGAAGTTATCTCTGGAACAAAATCATCAGTCATACTCATCACCATCACTTTATTTACTGGTATAGTATTATATTAACCAATAAATATCTCCAATTCAATAGGTTTTTCCCAAAAAACAGTGAAAAAATCAGATAAGAATCAGACAAAGGGGACGGTTCTTTTTGTCTGATTTAAAAGACCTCTTGAAAAATTCAGTCGTAAGGAACCGTCCCTTTTGTCTGTTTTGTTCCCTTTGTTTTTTGTTTAGTATTTTTAAATTGGACTCTTTTTGAAAACCATTTTCACACTCATAAATATAAAAACGTTTAACCATGTGTGCATAATTTACAACTTTTTTTGAAGACTTATTGATTTTTTGTAAAAATTTATGATAAACAGTACTAAATTTTTGTGATACAGCATAAAATTCAAATAGGTAATTTAAAAATCACTAAAATTTACTGCGATTTTTTAATATTTTTTAATTTTGGTTGCACAAAATTAAATTTCTTCATAAATGTTTTACATTTTTAACAGCTATCTTGCCAACTAATATTAAATATGCTATAATAGCAATCGTCTACAAAATAAAAACAAAATTAAAGGTAAGGGGGATTTTTGAAGATGCTAAGAAAGAAATGGCTTCCTCTTTTAGTGGTGCTCGTCTTCGCCCTATCAGTTGTCCTATCTGCTTGCAGCAAACCACAGGAGACACAACCATCCGAACAGCCCAAGCAAGAGCAAACAACTCCAACAGCTTCTGTCCAGGACAGCGACAACTGGACAAAAGCAAAAGACCCTTCAAAAATACCAGAAGCTTCAAAATCTCGTACAGACACTCTTATAATAGGTCTGCATGAGCCAGCCGGAACATTTAACCCTCTCTTCTATGAGACATCTTATGACGCTTACGTCTTAAGCGCTATATTTGATAGCTTAATAGAAGCAGGTCTTGATGGCACCTATATACCTGGTCTTGCAGAGAAGTGGGATTTAGACAAAAACAATAACACTGTCACCTTCCACTTAAGAAAAGGGGTACAATTCAGTGACGGTACACCTTTAACAGCTCATGACGTAGAATTCTCTTACTACGTACTAGCAGACCCAACTTACGATGGTCCAATTGACATCACTACTGCAGGTATAGTAGGACTTAAGGAATATCAGGAGGGCAAAGCAGACAAAATTGAAGGTATAAAGGTCTTGGATGATTACACAATACAGATTCAATTAGAAAAACTAATGGGAACTACTTTGTCAGATCTGGGCATACCTGTAATTCCAAAGCATTATTATGGGAAAGACTTCTCAAGAGGGAATCTTGATGGCGTAAAGGCTTTAATGCAGAAGCCACTTGGATCAGGACCATATGTATTTGACAAGTTTGTGCCAGGTCAGGAAGTTCGCTTGGTAGCAAATGAAAACTACTGGAAAGGTGCTCCAAAAATTAAGAATCTCATCTTCAAGACGACTACAGAGGAAACAGCGGTTCAGATGTTACAGGCAGGAGAAACAGACTATGAAACTTCCAACATCACAGCTAAAAAGGACAATGTAGAGCTCCTCGAAAGCCTGGGATTTGTAGACTATGCATTATTACCCACAAACGGATATGGCTATATCGCTTTCAACTTCTACCAGCCGAAATTCCAGGATGTAAGAGTTCGCCAGGCTCTGACATACGGTCTTAACAGAAAAGCTATAGTTGACGCAGTGTATCAGGGATTGGCAGAAGTGAGAAACGTTCCTCAGTCAAAAGTGTCCTGGGCATATCCACCGGAAGATGAAATAAATCCATATAACTACGATCCAGAAAAGGCAAAACAGCTCCTTGAAGAGGCAGGCTGGAAGCTAGGACCTGACGGGTATCGCTATAAGAATGGTGAAAAGTTCACAATTCACTTCCTGCAGTCAACACCAAACCCTGTAAACGACGCATTAGTGCCAATCGCTGTTGAAAACTACAAACAATTAGGTATTGAGTTTATAGCAGAACCTATGGAGTTTAACTTAATAGTTGATAAAATTAAGAAAGCCAAAGAAAAGACTTTTGACATGTATTTTATGGCATGGGGCTTAACACCAGAACCAGATCCATACAACATATTCCACTCCAAAGGTTCACAGAACAGAAACGGATACTCCAATCCAAAGGTCGATGAGCTTATTGTAAAAGCTCGCGAAGAGTTAGATATGAATAAGCGCAAAGAGCTTTACCATGAGCTTTACAAAGTGCTCAATGAAGACCTGCCTTACATCTTCATGTACCAGAGAAATGACCTCAATGCTAAGAACATGAGAGTAGTAGGATTCCAGATTTCATCTTTCAGAGATTTCACTTACTCGCTCTATCAGGCAGAACTTCTCCAGTATTAAATTAAGATAGAAAAGCCCGGACTTAGGGCCGGGCTTTTCCAATGCATTTAGGAGGGGATTTGATGACACAGTTTATAATAAGAAGGCTTTTGCAGAGCATTCCGACATTGATAGGAGCATCCATAATAATATTTTTAATTTTTGCTCTTGCTCCTGGCGATTACGTAACAAGGCAGTTTGAAAACCCTAAAATGACTCCGGAGAGAATGGAACAGTTAAGAGCGCTATATGGCCTTGACAAGCCCTTGCCAGAAAGATATTTAAGATGGGCTGGAAACATGCTAAGAGGCGAAATGGGAGACTCTTTAATGTTTAAAAAACCGGTTATAAGCGTGATAAACGACTTTATATGGAACTCTTTCCTTTTAGGAGTTGCCATAATGTTTTTTGAATGGTTGATCGCCTCAATAATAGGCATATACTCGGCAGTCCGACAGTACTCTGTCTTTGACACGATAGCTACTTTGATAATTTTTATGTTATATTCCCTGCCATCTTTCTTCCTGGGACTTCTTTTGCTTAAAATCTTTGCTGTGGACTTGAGATGGTTCCCAGTAGGTGGCATGATAACCACAGCTTCAAACTACACTGGATGGGCTCATATAACGGATGTAGCAAAACACATGGTACTTCCTGTTGCAACCTTGACTTTGATAAGTGTAGGGGGATTGAGCCGTTACTTCAGAGCTAATATGCTAGAGGTTATCAAACAGGATTATATAAGGACAGCGAGAGCGAAAGGATTAAAGGAAAGGACTGTTATTTTCAAACACGCTTTGAGAAATGCACTTTTGCCTTTAATCACACTTTTCACACTTGAAATACCAAGCCTCTTCGCAGGTGCAATGATAACAGAGAGAATATACAACTGGCCAGGAATTGGTAAAGTGGTTCTCCAAGCGATTTACGTAAGGGACTATCCTTTATTCTTAGGCTATACCATGTTAATAACCGTACTTACAATCCTGGCAAATATCCTGGCAGACGTATTATACGGAATAGCCGATCCTAGGGTAAGGCTTAAATAAGGAGGGATAAAGTTTGGAGAGGTTAACTCCAACACTTGACTATAGAAAAAATCGCAAAAAAGGCGGTACTTCACTGTGGCAAGATGCCTTTCGCCGCTTTATAAAGAATAAATACGCTATCTTAGGCCTTGTAATACTCACTTTTATGTTTTTATTTGCATTTGTAGGCCCATACTTTTCGCCACACCAAGACGTGCCTGATGTAACAAAGGCAAACCAGCCTCCAAGTAATGAGCACTGGCTGGGAACAGACAACCTGGGAAGAGATGTCCTTTTAAGATTGATGTTGGCAGGTAGGATATCTCTGACAATTGGAATAGTGGCTACTTTGATACTTTTGCTGATTGGCGTGACTTTAGGATCTATTGCTGGTTATTACGGAGGATGGCTTGATGTCATAATAATGAGAATTGCAGATATTATATACGCTATGCCCGGACTTCCAATATTGATAGTGATGGGTGCGATAATGTCAGATTTGAAGATACCTCCAGCTCATAGGATATACTACGTCATGTTCATATTGGGTATTATCTCATGGGTTGGAGTTGCAAGGCTTGTAAGAAGCCAGATTTTAAGCTTAAAAGAGCAGGAATTCATGCTGGCAACAGAAGTTTTGGGTTTAAGAGATAGCAAGAAGATAATAAAACACCTTTTCCCCAACGTACTGCCAACAGTTATTGTCGCCGGAACACTGGGAGTTGCAAGTTCTATAATCTCAGAATCTGCTTTGAGCTTTTTAGGCTTAGGAGTCGTACCTCCAACACCTTCTTGGGGTTATATGCTTTCTGCCGCCAATAATATGATAGACTTTGCAAAGCGCCCGTGGCTATGGATTCCGCCAGGCGTTGCCATAATGCTTACTGTCCTTGCTATTAACTTCGTAGGCGACGCTTTGAGGGACGCTTTTGACCCAAGACAAAAGATTTAGGAGGAGTTGAAATGGCAAGAAATATTGTAGAATTTCGCAATCTTAAAACCTACTTCTACACCGAAGAAGGTGTTGTAAAAGCAGTAAATGACGTCAGCTTTTCAATTCGCGAGGGTGAAACCGTCTGCGTCGTTGGGGAATCAGGGTGTGGAAAAAGTGTAACCGCTCTTTCTCTAATGAGACTCATCCAATCTCCTCCTGGTAAAATCGTAGGTGGAGAGATAATATTTGATGGGAGAGATATCCTTAAATTAAGCGATGCTGAAATGAGAAGGATCAGAGGAAATGAAATAGGAATGATATTCCAGGAGCCTATGACCTCATTAAACCCTGTTCTCACAATAGGAGACCAGCTGATGGAACCTTTAATGCTTCACAAACACATGACAAAAAAGGAAGCCTGGAACAAAGCTATTGAACTTATAAAGCAGGTTGGAATTCCCCGCGCTGAACAGATTATGACAAGCTATCCCCATGAGCTAAGCGGCGGAATGAGGCAGCGCATAATGATAGCAATGGCCATAAGCTGCGACCCCAAACTTTTAATCGCTGATGAACCTACAACCGCTCTGGATGTTACCATACAGGCTCAGATACTTGACCTTTTAAGAAGGCTCAAAGAAGAGAAAAAAATGGCTCTCATGCTCATAACCCACGATTTAGGAATTGTGGCTGAAATGGCGGATTACGTGGTGGTGATGTACGCAGGGAAAGTCATAGAAGAAGCTCCAGTGAGAGAGCTTTTCAAAAACCCCAAACACCCATACACGAGAGGCCTTTTAAAAGCAAAGCCTGTGATTGGAAGAAGGCAAGAAAGGCTGTACACCATACCTGGGCAGGTGCCTAACCCTATAGACCTCGGAGACTTCTGTTATTTCAGCGACAGATGTGAATACACGATGGATGTATGCCGCAAAAAGATGCCTCCTCTTGTCGCTGACGAAAATGGCCATAAAGTAGCCTGCTGGCTGTACGAAGGAGAGTGGAAAAAATGAGCGAACCTTTGATTGAGGTAAAAAATTTAAAAAAGTACTTTCCTATAAGAGGAGGAGTTTTGCAGCGCACAATAGGATACGTAAAAGCCGTAGATGGAGTAAGCTTCACTATAAATAAAGGGGAAACCTTAAGCCTTGTAGGAGAATCTGGCTGTGGGAAGAGCACTGTAGGCCGTACTATAATAAGGCTTTACGACAAGACGGATGGAGACGTTCTTTTTAAAGGTATTCCTATACATAGCCTCAAAAAAAGCGAGCTTAGAAAACTTCGCCCCAAAATGCAGATGGTATTCCAGGACCCCTTTAGCTCTTTAAATCCCAGGCTTAGAATAGGGGATGCAGTAGGAGAAGCCTTATTAGACCACGGCCTTGTCTCAAAAAACGAATTAAGAGATAGAGTAATAGAAGCATTAGAAATGTGCGGACTGGCTTCATATCACATAGATAGATATCCCCATGAATTCTCTGGCGGTCAAAGGCAGAGAATAGGAATAGCTCGCGCACTCATTTTAGACCCTGAATTTATAGTCTTAGACGAGCCTGTTTCTTCTTTAGACGTGTCAATACAGGCACAGATAATAAACCTTTTGATGGATTTACAACAACAAAAAGGCCTTACTTATCTTTTCATCTCTCACGATTTGAGCGTGGTGGAACACATAAGCACAAGAGTTGCTGTAATGTATCTGGGCAACATTGTAGAGATGGCATCAAGAGACGAGCTCTTTGACCATCCATTGCATCCTTATACGCAGGCACTTCTTTCTGCGGTGCCAATACCCGACCCGGACCTAAAAAGAGAGAGAATAATACTGGAGGGTGATATACCCAGCCCTGCAAACCCGCCAAAAGGCTGCAAATTCCACACAAGATGTCCTTTTGCAAAGGACATATGTAAAGAACAAGTTCCTGAGTTTAGAGATGTAGGAGGAGGGCATTATGTAGCTTGCCACTTAGTATAGCTTATAGCTACATGCCCTCCTCCTTTTTTTCAAGTTCTTTTATAAAAATGGGTTTCACCAAAAATTCGAAGTACACAAAGCTAATCAAAAGAACCAAAGAAGTAATCAGAAAAGGAAGAGTACTCTTACCTCTTTGAATTACATACCCTGCTATAAAGCTTCCAATAGCCCCTCCTATGCTCCTCAAAAAAGTTCTGGCACCTCCAAAAAAATCTCTCTTATCTTCCTCTACAGCAGACATCGTTTGGCTGTCCACCATATTGAGAAAAAGTGTAAAGCTACCACTCCTTAAAAGGAAAATTAACACAAAAGCAATGGGAAGCATCTTAAAGTAAAGAATGAAAGCCAGCCCTATATTTATAGCGTACACGTAGTAATAAGACCTAATTACTCCCAGCTCATTTATAAGCCAAGGCATTATTATAGAGGCAAAGAACAGAATTATACCATTGGCAGTCAAAACGTAAGAGACAGCCTCATCATGCCACCCTGTGGTAAATTTTATTATGACATTCTGAAAAGGTATAACGACTGAAAATACCATTCCCATTAAAAAGAAATATAATGTCAAAATTATTATTTTGCTGTTCAAATGCTCTTTAAAATTCTCTGTTAAATTTTTTGTCTCAATCTTTTCTGCACTATTAAGCTTATTGTTATTGCGGCAGGGCAAAAATAATCCCCTCAAAATTGCCACTAAAAAGATAGACAAGGCAGATATGTATATCGACCACTGATATTTAGTGGTACCATACTTGAGAAACTGCGGGATAAATCCCCCCATAAGAGTCCCTATCCCGCTGAAGAGGGTAAAAACTGCAAAGAGAAGGCTGTAGCTTAAAGTCTCTGCTTCACTTGTCCCGGCATAAGAAAAGAGAAGCTGTATCTCTGTAGAAACCAAAAGTGAAACCCCTATAAACTGTATTATTTGGGCCGGATAAAAGGCATAAAGGGTGGTCCCAATTCCAAACATCAAATAGCCCAATCCTATCAGTACAATCCCCGTTATAAATACCCTTTTCCTCCCAAAATGCCTTGCCATAAATCCTGCTGGCAGTGAAAAAAGCCCCATGACAAAAGTGCCTATAGAGTTTAAAGCGCCAATCTCTTCAGGTGAAATATTCAAAGCTAAAAAGTGGAAATTTAGCACAAACCCTAAAATACCCATTCCTATCCCTAAAAATGCCTCTGTTGCCACAAAAATTTTTACTTCCCTTGGCAGAAATTTTATCTGGTCAAAAAGCCCCATACACTTTCTCCTTTCTTCCCAGACAATCAGACAAAGGGGACGGTTCCTTCCGTCTGATCTTTTAAATTTAATCAGGCTATATAGTCAGGCTTTGCCTTTTTCTTTCAAATATCTTATGTATACTATACCTAGTCACCCCAGCAATAGAAGCAATATCTTTAATTGAAAGTCCTGTTTTTTCTCTGTATTTTTTTATTAAGTCATGCCATTCTTTACGTTTTTAATTTCCAGATTTTCTATATCTTTAATCCCAAATTCCATTGCCATTTTTTTAAATAACTCTTTGGCTTCTTCCGTACTCATTTTTTCTTCCTCAATGTCGATAAAAATTTCAGTGCCTTCTGTCTGCTCCATATATTTCTTAAACTGTTCTATAGCTTTCTTTTTATCATCAGAGAAAATACCTAAAATCAACTCTGTATCTATAATTTGACACATTTTATCATTATCGTTAAGATAACAGCTATAACTGCTCCACTTATAATCAGAAACTTCTTTCACTAGTCCCGCTTTTACCGGATTCTGATGAATGTATCTTACTAATGCTATAACGTAACTCTCATCTTCAACTGGCTCACTTCTAAACCTATCTTGAAATAAATGCCCTGTCCTATCTTATTTTTTATTAAAATAAGAAACATAAGTTCCTGCAATCCTCTTAATAGAACTTGACAAATCTTCATTGCCTTCCTTGATCATCAAATGAACATGGTTGCTCATTAGACAAAAAGCAGTTAAATAAAACTTCCCGTCTAGCTTTTTCTCTGCCAATATTTCTATAAAGCGCTTTTTATCATCATCATTGTTAAATATATTTTTCTTTTCATTTCCCCGCAACATCACATGATAATATCCACTCTTGCTTTTAACTCTTGACTTTCTAGGCATTTATATCCACTCCAAAAATAATAATTCAGACAAAAGGAACCGTCCCCCTTGTCTGATTATAACATATAAATTAGATAAAATCTCCCATTTTTTCAGAAGTTTTAATTTTATATATTCCTAACAGGATAAAGGTTAATGCAAAAGCCAACAGTATGATTATATTCATATAAACATCGCTTAAACTACCACCCATTTGAATTTTTTCTATAGCGTCTATTGCCCATTTCTGTGGTATAAAATCAGAAAGCTTTTGAAATGATTTTGGCATTAAATATAATGGCCAGAAAGTTCCCCCTAACATACAAGTAGGTGTAATAATTAAAGTAGACAAGACATTAGAATAACTTGTAGAGGGTGAAAAAGCAACTATCATTGAACTTAAACCAATAGAGGTTATTCCAAAAGAAACCAGTACTAAAAAAACATCAAATGTCGCTTTTGTGAAGCTTAAGTTTAATATAAAGGTAATCAACGCAAGTATAAAAGCTATTTGAAAAACTGTCAAAATCAAATTTACCAAAAAATTGCTCGCTAAATAAGTTCTTGACTTTAAAGGAGAAGCAAAAATTCTGTAAAAAGTTTTATCTCTCTTCTCCACAAGTATAAAATTAGAAATATTAAAAGTACTAAACATCAAAAACATTATAAAAAATCCTAAACTTCTTGTTGTTGCCACTGCCGTCTTCCCTATATCTTCAACAATATATGTTTTCAAGCTAAAAGGACTGTTCTTATAAAGGTTGTACATCTTATAAAAATTTTCTTTATTTCCTTCGGATGCCTTACTCAAATTGTAAAGAACATTTATCTTGCGGTCAAGATAACTTTTCAAAAATAAGGTGGTTTCTTCCCCTTTTATTGATACAATCTCTACATCCTTTGGATTTCCCTTCAAAATTTCTTCTTCAAATCTTTGAGGAATCACTATAGCGCTGTCAACTTTTCCTTTCGATACTTTATCATTTATCTCATCTTCTTTTAAGAAAACAACCTTGAATTTATCCGTTTTTTCCAATGAATTAATTAAATCTGCCGAAATCAGACTTTTATCTTTATCTACAACACCTATTCTAAGCTGTCCGCTGCCACCATAGGTAAAAAGCAAAAAGAAAAGTGGAATTATAATACCAGAAATCAATAAAATAATATTCCCTTTCCTTCTAAAAAATAACTTTACAGTATTGTTCATAACCAAAAATAGCTCTCTCACTTAAAAAGCCTCCCTTCTGAATAAATAAGCTGACAACACTATGAAAAAAGCTGCAAGAATTAAATTTACCATGAGGGCTGTAGGTACATATTGGTAATTACCTACCCATATCACGTTAAATATGGCTGTATTTGTCCATGTAATTGGAGAAAAATTTGAAAGTCTCTCAATAAACTGACTTCCCATCTCTTTTACAGGATAATATGACCCACCTAAAAAGGCTATAAAAGGAATTATACCGTTTAGTAAACCTTGTGCCATTGCTCCATTTTTTATAATAAACCCCAAACTCACTCCCAAGCCCACCACAAAAATTATCTCACTAATTATAATCACAAAAACAGTTATGATATCATTTCCCCAATTAGCTCCGAAGATGTATTTGCTAAAAAAAATAATAATCAAGGCCTGTATAAAAACAGAAAAAGTTACCCCTAACACCTTCCCTATCAATATTTCATATTTCTTAACAGGAGAAGCTAATATTCTGCGCCCTGTCTTTTTTGTCCTTTCCATATCTATTGAAAATACACCACTCATAGCACCGTATAAAATTATCAAAGTAAGCATTGTAACAGAATAATAATCGAATGATGTTTGTTTAACTTTTCTGTCAATAGAGGTTATTTTTACAAATTCTCTATTTAAATTTATATCGCCTCTATTTTTAAGAAAGGCAGGATTTTGTGAAGCTATAGCTGTCATTCCCTTAAAAGTATCAACAAAAGAGTCAATCATACTTTCTGCAATCTCCGTTTTTATATCTCCATGTGCATTCTTATAAAAAGTTATATCTTTACCTTTTAAAAAAGCATAACCATCATATGTGCGTTTTTCTATTTCACTTATTCCTCGTATAATATGATTGTAATCCACATTAAAAATTTAATAATAAACACACAAATTAAATCCTTAAAAACCATTTTTACCCTGGTAAAACAATCTCATAATTAAATTTCTCATTTTTATTTAAATG
>Ga0224486_100090_pt1 | contig 45013 bp, 45 predicted proteins | sample TexhydDE_CT_test_FD_172013 | JGI IMG/M metagenome (GOLD analysis project Ga0224486, IMG submission 172013) | Fracking water microbial communities from deep shales in Oklahoma, United States - hydraulically fractured wells DE_CT_test ... | reverse complement strand
CGGACCAAAAGGTCCACGAGATTTTAAGTCTCGGGCGTCTGCCGGTTCCGCCACTCTCGCAAGCATAGAATATTATAGCATATAACGATGGGAATATTCAATACTGAGTTTTAAACTTCCTCGCCACCCACCGGATGCACTGCGGTATTTTTTTGTCGCCACGGAGTAGATGTCGCCAGTATCTCCCGGTGAAAACCGGATTATTTCACATAAAATATTCCCCCCGCTGTTGCTATCGTTTGGCCGGCAGAAGTCAATCTTGCCTCTGTTACTACTATCCGCTCGCCGTTGTGGATTATCATTCCCCGGCACTCCACCACCTGACCGGCTTCAATCGGCTTTAAATAACCAACCTGGAGGTTCAAGGTTACAGCCTCCTTACCGGTAGAGCGCACGGCAATTCCCATGGCCCGGTCGGCCAGAGCGGCATAAACGCCACCGTGGAGGGTGTGCCAGGAGTTGAGATGTTTAGGAAGCACTTTCAGGCGCACCAAGCTGCGCCCCGGCCCTACTTCGACTACTTCTATTCCCAGTAACTTGGCAAAGGGATTGTCCGGTTGAACGATGGCCTGCCATTTTTCTGCATCAATTTCGCCCGCCGGCCAAGCAAAATCCCCTCCCATAATGCCACCCCTTCTGATATAATTAATCGCAAATGTTTTGCCCCAAAAAATCACTATGCCTTCCTATGCTATAAAGGATAGAGGTGGGATTAATGTGGCAATTTTACAAGAACGCATCAACCAGTTGCAGGTGGAAATTGCCGATTTGAAGCGTTGTTTCCCTGCCCACTCCTTAAAGCATGCTGTGTTCCACAGCTGGAAAAGTTACTCCAGCAACAAAAGGAGGAACAATTACATCCTAACAGTTAACTGCTGATATGTCAACTTTTGGGAAGTAAGATGCTTCATACAAACGTAAATTGCAAGCAGCGCCTTAACAATACAAAAAGACCATTTTGCCATTGTGCAAAATGGTCTTCTAGTAACCAACCTGGAGGCGCGGGCCGGATTTGAACCGGCGAATAGCGGTTTTGCAGACCGCGGCGTTAGCCACTTCGCCACCGCGCCACGGTAAAAAAATGGAGCGGAAAACGGGATTTGAACCCGCGACCCTCGCCTTGGCAAGGCGATGCTCTACCGCTGAGCTATTTCCGCTCGCTCACTGCATGTTAAATTATAGCACGGGCACAAAGTCCTGTCAAGCATTTGCAGGCTCAAAGCAAAAGTATTATTACGGGATAAGCCAGGCTATCACCCTTCCCCATTTTCGACCTTGCCCATCAGGATATACTCCACCTCCGCCTGGACAGCCGGATTAGTGAGAGCAAAGACCAGGTCCCCTGCTTCCAGGACCGTATTGCCACAAGGGACAATGGCCGTATCACCGCGGACAATGGTTACCAGGATACATTCGTTGGGAAAGGGTATCTCCTTTATTTTCCGCTCCAGGACAGGGGCATCAGGACCAAGTTTAAACTGGATCATTTTTAAATCTTTAATGCCCTGCATCCACAGAGCCGTAGTCGCATCCATATCCACCCTTTCCTGGATTAATCCCAGGATAAGGGATGCCGGGCCAATTACCTGGTTGACCCCTAGCCAGCGGAAGAGCTTCTCATTACCAGGATTATTTACCAGGGCCAGGGTACGTTTGGCTTTAAACTGGCGCTCTGCCAGCTGGCAGATTACCAGGTTATCCTGGTCGTCATCCGTAATAGCAATAACTATATCAGCATTTTCAGCTCCGGCCTTTTTGAGTACCTGCGACCTGGTGCCGTCACCAATTACTACCGGTAGGCCGAGTTCCTGCTTAATTTTCTCACCCTTTTCCTGGTCATGTTCCACCATCACTACTTTACAGCCCCAGGCGGCACACTGTTTGGCTACCTGGTAGCCAACCTTACCACCACCGACTACGACAATCCTCATGACTCAACCCCTCTCTGCAATAACTATTCGCCACCACATCCCCGCTTCCTGCCGTTGGTAAATTTTATTCTTTCCAGGCTAGTTTCGGCAGAACTGGCTATCTCTGCTAGGCGGAACTTTTATCGCCGCGATGCGCAATGAAGTTGATACGGGTTATGTACCGGGCCAGCGGCCATGACCACTACTATACGTGGTCCGGTAAAGCTTTTGACGCCGCCCCTCCGGGCGGCGTCAAGGTAACAAGGTTAATATTTAACTTATCCCGAGAACTTGCCGGGCCTCTCCTAGCAGCTCGGCCCGCGTGGGAGGAGGTATAGGTTCAGGTCGCCCGGCGCTTCGGGCAATCCGGCTTAAAGCCTGCCATCGCTGCTGCATACGGCTATAAAGGTGGGTGATATAATCCGCTAGCTCGCCATCAAGCCAGGCTTGCAGGTAATTGCGGACGTAATCGCCGGCAGAGGCATCTCCGAGTTTGTAATAGGCAGCCCGGGTACCCCGGGCACGACCACTGGTAGTATAGGGCAACCACCAGGGCCGGTAGGGATCGTCCCCATTATCGCTGTGTAAATAACGGATGTATTTGTTGTCAGCAAGGGCTGCCAGGGCTGGTTTTATCCAGAAGCGGGCGGCGGCACCAACATGCAAAACACGGCCTTCCCCCAGGAGGAGCAGGTGCCACTGGACGGCCCGGGCTTGGCGCAGGTAAGTACTCCCTACCCTGGAAGGCACACCTTGCAGCTGGAGGATAGCAGCTTCATCCGGGGAGATTTCCCCTTCCATTGCCAGGCGGGCAGAGTTAAAGCTGATTTCCTGCTTATTCTGTTCCTGCAAAGACCTTACGGCCCGTAAGACCTCTTCTTCCAGTTCCGGCCAGATGATGTTTTTCCTGTCCTTCCAATTAGAGCCGAGCTTGGTAGCCACTCTTTCAAGCTGGGATTTAACGGTACCCTGCTGTAAACCTAAAGCCGTGGCTATTTCCCAACGCTTTAAACCGGCCCGGGCCAGCAAGGCCACCTGGAGTTCAAGTTTAGCTAATTTAAGGCGTGCATCAATAGCTTTCTGGCAACCGGTATCCATTGGGCTCTCTATACTCCACCACGGATAGAATGTATGTAACTACCTCTTATATACATATTCGGCAATTAAGGATATAATCCTGCTCTCGCCCCCTGGTACCAGGCCTGTTTATAAATTTAAAGATTTTCTGGCCGGAGGAAAAATGATGCCAGTGTTTTCTTTAATAAGTTAGGCTTACTGCTCCTTTTTCCGTAACCACATACGTATCTTCTACCCCGGCGCTGCCCTGGCCCGGAAAGACAAACTTGGGCTCCAGGGCAAAGACCATCCCCGCTGCCAGGACGGTATTATTCCCCCTGGCGATGACTGGCCACTCGTTCAATTCCAGCCCGATACCGTGGCCAATATAACTAACCTGGCGGCCATGACCCATGAAGTATTCGCCCAGCCCGGCCTGGCCGGCCATCTTGACGGCCAGGTCATAAAGCTCGCCTGCCGTCACACCGGGCCTGGCCTTCTCCGCCACCCTGGCTGCTATCTCCACGGCTACTTCCTGGGCTTTTTGCAAAACAGGCGCCGCGGCTGCATCCAGGTAAATGCGCGTCTGGTCGACGGTATAATCGCCGTAAACGCCGGCGTAGTCAATGAGCAGGGGTTCCCCCTTCTCCCAGCGGTGCTGGCTGGGACCCAGGGGATACAGGGGCGTGAGGCCATTTCCGGCCAGGGGTATGTCGTAACAGGAAGCCAGGGCGGCATTGGCCCCGGCCGCAACTATGCCCGGTATCATTCCCTGCTCCTGGCCACGGAAACGTTTTGTACCCTGGTGGCCCAGACGGCGGGCGTAGCCTTCAAACTCGGCGGCGATTTCCAGTTCCGTCATCCCCGGCCTTATCACGCTGCTTATGTACTTAAAGACTTCGGCGTGCCTGCCCGCAGCATAGCGCAGGGCGTCGAGTTCCGGGCCGGACTTGACCATGCGCTGGGAGCGCAATATTTGGCTTATGTCCACCCACTGACAGTCCGGGAAAATCTCCTGGTAACGCCGGAACAGGCTTAAAGGGATGACATCCATTTCTAAACCCAAACGCTTTAGCCCGTGCCAGCCGACTTCGGCCAGTAGTACAGGTATTTCTCTGAAGCTTTTCAGGGGCAGTACCCGGTTTAAGGCAGCCTCGGCCTGCGCCCTGGCGGTATTCCGGTAGGCCAGGAGTAAAGGCTCTCCCATTGCGGGGATAAAAAGGTGGCAGCTCTGGGCCGTACCGCTCAGGTAATACAGGTCCACGGCCTGGAAAATGATAGCGCCGTCTAATTCCCGGGCCTGCAGGGCCTCCTGGAAACGCTTGATTCGCTCCCTGTATTCAGTGGTGATCATAGTCAGCCTCCGTAAATCAGTTTTGATAATAGAAAAGGCCTGGTATCTCCAGGCCTTTGGTACTGGTGCCTCAGGGCGGAATCGAACCGCCGACACGAGGATTTTCAGTCCTCTGCTCTACCAACTGAGCTACCGAGGCATGTCTGGCGGAGCCGACGGGATTTGAACCCGCGATCTTCGGCGTGACAGGCCGACATGTTAAACCGCTACACTACGGCTCCTTCCCTGGTGGGCAGTGGCAGGATCGAACTGCCGACCCCCTGCTTGTAAGGCAGGTGCTCTCCCGCTGAGCTAACCGCCCCCATTAACCTGTTGCGTTAGTTATTATAGCATGGTCCTGCCGGGAAGTCAAATATTTTTCTCCCACCTGCTAACCCCAGGCGAGGATAGCCTCACGGGTGATTTTGCTTGCCAGGATGGCGGTAATGTTACCGTGATCGTAGGCCGGGCATACCTCTACCAGGTCAAAGGCCACTACCCTGGCCTGCCGCAGCAGGTAGATAACCTGCAGGATCTCCCGGGGCGTACAGCCCCCCGGTTCGGGGGTCCCGGTGCCGGGAGCGAAAGCTGGGTCCACGACGTCAATATCTATGCTAACATAGAGGGGGCGAGATGCCAGTTCGGGTACCAGCTTCTCCAGGGGGGTGGTGATGACGTCCATAAAAAAATTGGTCTCTTCCTGGCCGTAGGCGAATTCGCCCCAGGTACCGGAACGGATGCCAAACTGGTAAAGGTTGCCCGGGCCGATTTCCTCTGCCACCAGGCGCATGACGGTAGCATGGGAAAGCCTTTCCCCCAGGTATTCCTCCCTCAGATCGGCATGGGCGTCAAAGTGGAGGACGGCAAGACCCGGGTAGTGGCGGCGGGCCGCCCGGATAAGGGGATAGCTCACCAGGTGCTCCCCCCCCAGGAATAAAGGAAGCTTACCGTCCTGGAAAAGGGCGGCAGCAGCCGTCTCCATACGTTCCAGGTTGGCCTCCACCCGGCCCGGTACCAGGTCGAGGTCGCCGGCATCGTAAAAAGGCACCTGCCCCAGTTCGCGTTTAAGGTACGGGCTGTATTCTTCCAGGACTTCAGACACAGCGCGAATGGCCTGGGGGCCCCAGCGGGCGCCGGGGCGAAAGCTGGTGGTGGCGTCAAAGGGGATGCCCGCCAGGACCACCCGGGCGGCTTCATAATTATCGCTACTGGCCATAAAGCCCTGGTTTTTGACAAATCCCGGTAACACTTACCTTACTTCCCCCGTTCAACCTTTTTTACCCAACCCGTTTAGCACCCTAAAACTCCTCTTCGTCCCGCTTTTCAAGGATTTCCTGGACAAAGGGCGGCAGGGCAAAGGCTGCCTGGTGGATGGCCGGGGTGTAGAAACGGGTCACCAGCTGGGGTGCCTTTTTCCAGTCAACCTCCAGGGGATCATACTCCTTGCTCCCCAGGCTGAAGCTCCAGAAACCGCCGGGGTATGTGGGTACCGTGGTCAGGTACAGGCGGGCAATAGGGAAAATCTCTGCCAGATCCCGCTGGATACGCCGGATAAGCCTGGCGTTAAAGAGAGGTGACTCTGTCTGGGCGACAAAGAGCCCGTCCGGCTTTAAAGCCCGGTAAACGTTACGGTAAAATTCGGTGCTGAAGAGCCCTACCGCCGGGCCAATAGGATCGGTGGAATCCACAATAATCACGTCATAGGTGTTTTCCATCTGGCGGACGTGCTCGATGCCGTCTTCAAAGCGGATCTCCACCCGGGCATCGTCCAGGCCGCAAGCGATCTCCGGCAGGTATTCCCTGGCGTTGGCCACCACCCGGGCGTCAATTTCCACCAGGGTGGCTTTTTCAATGCTGGGATGTTTGATAATTTCCCGGATAACACCACCGTCACCGCCGCCAATGACCAGGGCCGTACGGGGATTGGGGTGGGTATTTAAAGGTACGTGGGCCATCATCTCGTGGTAAAAAAATTCATCACCCACTGTGGTCTGGATTATGTTATCCAGGAGCAACATGCGCCCGTAAGCCTCCGTCTCCACCACAGCCAGGTCCTGATAGGGCGTTTTTTCGTGGTGCAGGGTTTTTTTCAGCTTGACGGATAGAGCCAAGCCGGGGGTTTGCAGTTCAGAAAACCAGATGCCTTGCAAAGTTAATTCAACTCCTTCCTTTTTTTCCAGAAAGCTATCTTAGCAAAAAAATAACTTTACCACAAGAGCCTGCAAGTTAAATAATCCCCATAACCGCCTGGGCTATGCTGACGCTATGCATGTTGAGGCGCAGGAGCTGGTTGATGAGATCCATGTGGATGGATGTGGTTTCTAAACTGAGGCGGTTCTCCTGCTGCAACCGCTGGAAATGGGAGTAGCGCAGGTTCTTTTCCAGGCGTAAGATTTCAGGATGATCCCTTATGACCCTGGCAGCCAGGGCTTCGTCATCGGCGGCGAAGGCCTGGATGGCCGTCGCAAAATTCTCCTTGACTTTATTAAACATCTCCTGGAGTTCAGCCTGCCCCGCCGGGGAAAACTCCACCCCGCTGGCTTCAATTTTCCGCCACTGGTGGGCCATTTCCACGACCACGTCGCCAATATGCTCCAGGTCATTGGCTATATAGAGAAGCTTGGTCTGGGCCACTAACTGGTCGTCGGTAAGGTTGCCCTGGTTCAACTGGGCGAGATACCTGGCCACCGCCCGGTAAAGATAGTCAAGGATATTATCCAGGCTGCGCAGCTTTTCCAGTAATTCAACTTCCCGCTCGGCTAAGGGCTGCATCACCCGGGGAAACATCTCTTCCCTGATGATGCCGGCCATGCGTAAAAGCTCCTGGGTCGCGCGGGCCAGGGCCAGTTCTGGTATCTCCAGGACTTTTGTATCCAGGTACTTGGCCACCTTTTCTTCCTCGGGAGCGCTGGGGAGGACCTTTTCCATAAGGCGGCCTACCCGGGGAGTAAAAGGAAGAAAGAGGATCATATTAATAACATTAAAAAGGGTGTGGCCGTTGGCCACCTGGCGGGCAATATCCGGAGAAGTCAGCCGGGATAAATAACTGTACAGTCCCAAAAAGGGTAGAAAGAGGAGGGTACCCGCCAGCTTAAAAAAGAAATGGGCCAGGGCTACCCTTTTGGCTTCCCGGGACAGGGCAATGCTGGAAATGAGGGCTGTAGCTGTGGTACCCAGGTTGGCTCCCAGGACCATGGCCAGAGCCGCTTCCAGGGGCAGGGCACCCTGGGCGGCCAGGGTCATAGCCAGGACCACTGTTGCCGCGCTGGCCTGGACAACGCCGGTAAAAAGGGTGGCTGCCAGCATCATTAGCCAGGGGTGGGCGGCCAGGGGGCTCAAGGCAGTTTTAAAGCCGGGCAGGGTATTTAAGGGGGCTACGGCCGTACCCATAAGAGCCGCCCCGTAAAAGATAAGGCCAAAACCGAGGATAGCCTGTCCCAGGTAGCGCCAGCGCAGGCGCCTGGCAAAGAAGTATGGTATGAGGCCGGCTGCCACGGCCCACAGGGCGTAGTCGCTGAGGCGCAGGGCAATAAGCTGGGCCGTCAGGGTAGAGCCAATAGCCGCCCCCAGGATGACCCCCAGGGCCTGGCCCAGGCTCATGAGCTCCGCGCTGACAAAGCCTACCAGCAGCACCGTCGTGACAGCGCTGGTCTGAAGGAAAATGGTCACCACCAGCCCCGCCAGCATACCAAAGAAGCGATTTTTCGTTACCGCCCCCAGGAGCTGCTGCACCTGGCGGGCCGCCGCCTTTTGCAGGCCGGTACTGATAAGATGCATGCCAAAAAGGAAAAGGGCCAGACCACCTGCCAGCCCGGTGGCAATGGGGAATATCAACGAACTCAAGCTATTATCCCTCTACATTACCGGAGCTGGTCCTCTTATTGTCACACCCCGGCAGGATTGTTTTCTGAGGCCCCTGGTAGTCTTTAAAGGCGCGGCGCTGTCCTGTCTCCCTGTAGACGACCATCTCGGCGACGTTCACGGCATGGTCGGCAATACGTTCCAGGTAACGGGCCACCAGGGCGAGATAACTGGCCTGGTCGACATACTCCGGCCCCTGCTTCATAAAACCTACCAGTTCGTCGTACAGGTCTTCAAAAAGACGGTCGACGGCATCATCGGCCCGGACTATTTCCCTGGCTGCCTCCAGGTCGCGGTCTACCAGGGCCTGGAGGCTTTTCCTCAGCATAGCCTGGGCCAGGTCACTCATGCGGGGAATATCTACCAGGGGTTTGAAGTATGGTCCCAGACTGGCGAGGCGGCCGGCTATCTCGGCAATATTGACGGCATAATCGCCGATGCGTTCCAGTTCCTTGCCTACCCGCATGACGGTAGCCAGGATACGCAGGTCTTCCCCTCGGGGTTGTTGTAGAGAGATCAGGTCCAGGGCCGCCATCTCAATGTTGTAATCCAGGTCATCGGCAAAGTTATCGCCCTCTACCACCAGGCGTGCAAGGTTACAATCCTGGGCCTTAAGGGCAGCCAGGGCTTTATCTACCTGGTCGGCAACGTAATCACCCAGTTGTAAGATGTTTTCTTGCAGGTTCATTAACGCCCGGTCATAAGCATTAAGTGGCCGGCCCATGTAATATTCCTCCTCTGCCCATGTTAAATTGCCCTCCGCTTCCTGCCTGCCGGCGCAAGAATCCGCTCTTCAATCAGGTCCACCAGGCCCGCGGCGTCATCCAGACCATAACAAGGGACGTCAATGGCCAGGGGCTCGTCTGTAGCCACGGCCAGAAGTTCTTGCGGTTCACACAGGAGCTCGCCGCTTACAGCCGCACGGTGGACTTCGATCTTAGGTTTGTCACCGCGCTTGTAGCCTTCAGTGATAATCAGATCGACATTCTGAATGCGTTCTGCAATGGCATCCAGAGGGAGCTCTGCATCAACTTTTTCAATGAGAGCCATCTTGCTGGGTGAAGAAATTACGACAACGTCGGCCCCGGCTTCGGCGTGGCGCCAGGTATCCTTACCAGGGCGGTCGATGTCAAAGCCGTGAGTATCATGCTTAATAGTAGCGACCCGGTAACCCCGCCGTTTTAACTCCGGCAGGAGTTTGGTAAGTAATGTTGTTTTCCCGACATCGGACTTGCCAACTACGGAGATAACAGGTGTACTCATGTTATCACAAAAACCTCCATTCCCATTATTTTACTTAATCATTATCACCCGGACTTCTTCCCCGGCCGCGGGTGCTGCGTGTGGAGGTAAATCAATCAAAGCGTTGGCCCCTATAGCAGCGCGAATGCCGCCGGGTCGACGCGGCAAGGGTGTGACCTCCCAATAACTGCCGCAGGCCCGGGCCCGGGCCCAGTGAAAGGTTCGTTCCGGTCGCGGTCGGTCAATGGCTTCCCCCAGCCGAGCTAAAAAAGTTAGCGGTGCCGGCTCCCGGCCACCGAGAGCTCGGATAACTGGCACCGCCAGGAGGTAAAACAACACCATGGCCGCCGGCGGCGTTCCGGGCAGGCCCAGCATCAATTTTGCCCCCGAGCGTGCAGCTATGACCCGTCGTCCGGGGCGAATAGCCAGTTCCGTAAAGAGTATCTCGCACCCGGTCCTGCTAAAGGCAGCAGGTGTAAAGTCAAAGGGGCTGCCGCCGGCGCCGCCGGTGGTCAGAAGCAGATCCCCTTCCTGCAGTCCCCAACGGTAGGCCTTTACCTGTTCTTCCAGGTTGTCGGCTAAAAGGCCCAAGGATATTGCCTGGCCGCCGGAGGCTTCTACGGCTGCTGCCAGGGCATAAAAGTTACTGCTATATATATAGGGAGGAACATTGACATCAGGATAATCTGCCATGCGGTTAGGAGGGTTCCCTGCCTGATTGTCACCCGGGAGACTTTTCCCTGGACCGGCCGGGTCCAACAACTCGCTTCCGGTGGCGGCCAGAATCACCCGGGGCCGCTGGTAAACCAGCACTTCCCGCAAACCCAGGGCGGCTAGAAGGCCGATTTCCGCAGGTCCCAGGGTGGTACCGGCGGCCAGTATCTCCTCCCCGCTTTTCACTTCGGCTCCGGCCGGTTCCAGATAGCTGCCGGAAGGCAGGCCGGGTATGCTGATAAATTCTCCCCGCTGTTTTACCAGCTCCCGGGGAATAATGGCCACCGTCCCTGCCGGAGGACGGGCACCGGTAAAAATGGCTGCCGCCGTCCCCGGACTTAAGGTGATGCCGGGATTGCTGCCGGCCGGAACCGTCCCCACCAGGCGGTAGATTGCCCCCGGATCAGCAGACCCGGCGGGGATGGTAGCGGAGGCGGGGAGCGGCGGCCCCACGGCGTAGCCGTCGACCAGGGCACGGGGAAAAGGTGGAAAGGGCCCCGGGGCTGTTACCGCTACCGCCAGGACCCGTCCGGCAGCCTCCTCCAGTCTTACTTTAACCCGGCCGGGCGGTTTTAACCCGGTCAGTAACATCGCCCGGGCTACCTCCAGGGATAAAGGTGGCATTGCGTTGCATCCTTTCGCCAGGAATAGACGAATTTATTCCTCTCGTGCTATCAAGGCTGCACTTCACCGGAGGTGGTGCTGTCCCGCAGCATGCGCCGCGCCCGGGCCAGGTCGTCCGGGGTGTTGATATTGAAGAAAATCTTCTCCGGGTCATTGGAACCAACCAGCCGGTCAACGTCCACATAACGCACCTTTACCCGGGGATAAAAGGCAAAGGCCTTATATTTTCCCTCTATCAGGCAATCTTCAATGGCTTTTAAACAATGCCGGGAATAAACGGCGTGCAGGGGCTGCAGATACTCACCCCGGCGCGGCACTACCACATCGTAACCCGGAGCCTGTTCAAGGAGATACATTATAAAACTCGGTTGCAGGAAAGGCATATCGCAGGCCACGATAAAGTTGTATCGATAAGTTGAAGCCAAGAGGCCGGCATGGAAACCGCTTAAAGGTCCCCGGCCGGGGATAACATCCGGGACCAGGCGCGCCTTTAAGTCCCGGTACAGTTCCGGGGTATTGGTGACAACGATTATGTCAGAAAATAACGGCCGTAAAGCTGCCACGACCGTGGCCAGCATGGATTCCTTCCCCAGGGGCAGGAGGGCTTTATTGGTACCCATACGGGTACTTTTGCCTCCTGCCAGGACGATCCCGGCTGCTTCATACATTGCAAGTTGCGCCTCCGGTAAGGTGGTTCCAGGTTTTAAAATGATTATATTTGAATAAATATGTTATTGCAATCTTACCTTAGATTTTACTGCCAGGTTATCCTTCTTTATCTGCCGGTAAAACCCAGAAAGAATCTTTTTTTAAAGATACAGTCACGTTGTTACCTATGCTGATAGCCATATCATGGTAAATATAACCTGGAAGCTCCAATTCAATCTCTATTCCTGTACCGGCAAGATCTAAGAACAATAAGTAACTACCATACTGGTCAAAAATCCGCCGTACAGTGGCTGGAAAAATATTGGACCGCACCCTCGGCGTCAGGGGACGGTCGGGACGAATAATAACTATTTCCCGCGGGTTGATGCCAAAATGAATTTTATCGCCCGGCTGTATATGGGGAGTTGCCGGCAATTTAAAATCAAGCCCTTCCTCAATACGGGCGACAATTTCACCGGTGGAAAAGTCTATCACCCTGCCGCTCAAGGTATTCCGGTTTAATAATAACCTGGCTACGGCCAGGGTGGCCGGCCGGCGGTAAATCTCGTCCCGGCTGCCTATCTGGTGCAGGCGCCCGTCAATTAAAACGGCAATTTTATCCCCCAGGAGAAAGGCTTCCTGGAGGTCATGGGTGACATGGATAACCGTGACCTGGAATTGAGCAAAAATCTCCGGGAGTAAAAAAATCAACTGCCTTCTGGTAAAACTATCAAGGGCAGAAAAGGGTTCGTCCATCAATATAATATCAGGTTCTACCAGCAGGGTCCTGGCCAGGGCCACCCGCTGTTTTTCACCGCCGCTTAAAGTCAGGGGATTGGCACGGCTTAAAAGGTGTTCAATGCCAAGGAGTGCCGCTAATTCCCTGGCTCGCTCGCTGGCCCTGGCAGGCGGGATCCGGTTGGGACGGGCGCCAAAGGTGATGTTTTCCATGACAGAAAGGTGAGGAAATAAAGCTAGGTTTTGTTGAATATAACCAATCTTCCGTTCTTCCGGCAAAGCACGGGTAACGTCCCGGCCGGCAAAGAGTATCCTGCCTTTCTGGGGTTTTTTTAGGCCTGCCAGAGTATCTAACAGTACCGTCTTCCCGGCACCGGACGGCCCTAGAATAATCAGATATTCGGCTTTGTTTACTTTGAAGGAAATATCGTCCAGGTAAAAACCGGGTCCAGCTACGGTTAGATTTTCAACGTGGATCACTGGTACAATGCTCCTTTATCCGTCAGTAAACGTAAAGCCAGGAGAATTAAAAAGGCCATCAGAACTATAATGCTTACCAGGGCCACTGCCTTTTCAATTTTTACAGAAGAGAGATTTAAATAAATGGCAATCGGTAAGGTCTCGGTTTTCATCTTGGTAGCTCCTGCCAAGGTAACTGTGGCGCCAAACTCACCCAGGGCCCGGGCCCAGGAGAGTATAAAGGTAGCCATAATACCCGGTCTGGCCATGGGCAAAGTCACTCGCCAAAAGGCTCCGCTCCTGCTTTCCCCCAGGACCCGGGCCGCCATTTCATAGGCCGGGTCTATAGAGTCAAAAATGGATTTCATCAAACGAATGGCCAGAAAAATGACAATGGTGGCCTGGGCGACAATAATGCCGGTTACGTTAAAAACTACCGGGAAAAAATGCTCCTGAAAAAACAGTCCTGGAGCCGTATTAAAAAAAATTAGCAGTATCGCCCCTAGGGCAACGGGTGAGATAACCACCGGCAGATCCATAATGGTATCAATAACCGCTTTAGCCGGCACGCTGAAGCGCGACAGGGCATAACCGGCAGGTATGCCAACTAAAAGGGCCAGCGTAGCCACTATAAGGGCCGATTCTAAAGAGAGGGCCAGGGCAAAATGAACCTCTCTATCTTTTAGACTGCTGAGAAGTACTTCTTTGTTCAAATAGCTAACCTGGGAGAATAAAAGTAGTAAGATATACATCGACACCATGGTAAGAAGGCCGCTGAAAGCCATGGTAAAGGCCTTAGCGGCAATTTTTTTCCCGCCCACTTTCCTTCTTCACCCTCATTTCTAAAACCCTGGCCTGGTAGCTTACCTCCAGTCTGCAGGCAACTGGTATTCGCCCCCAACCGGCGCCTCCGGGGCAAATTTACGCGCTTCTTCAATGCTTCCCAGGTAACCGTATTTCCGGAAAACTTCTTTGCCTTCTTCTGAGGTGAGAAAAGTCAAAAATAAGGCGGCCAGCTCCTTTTGCTGGGAAAAGCTGGAGATGGCTGCGGGAATATAACCAATGCGGGTTACCTGTTCCGGCGGCAAATAGATTGTTTCAATCTTGGCCGGGTCCCATTTTTGGAAGACATCCCAGCCCAAAACGGCGTCTACTTGCTTTAGGGCTACCAGATTGGCTGTTTTCTCGCAGCTTTCCGCATAAGTAACAATATTCTTTTTGACCTTGTCAGCCAGGCCGGCTTTCTCCAAGACCTCTACCCCGTAAAGGCCTACGCAGACTGTATCGGGACGTGCCAGGCCCACCCGCACCCCGGGACGGGCTAGATCGTTTAAAGACCGGATCCCTTGCGGGTTGCCCCTGGGCACATTAATAGCCGGTATAAGGTAAACCAGTATCTTTTCAGTTTGGGGATCCACAACGCCCTCTTTCTTGGCCATTTCCATAAAATCAGAAGAACCGGGGATGTAAACATCGCCCCGGCGGGATAATTTCATCTGGGAAAGAACAGAACCCGAACCGCCAAAGGTAAGGTTTACCTTAACACCGTACTTTTGCCAAAAAAGTGTAGCAATCTCCTCTAGGGGAGGTTTACTGGCGGCCCCGGCAAAAATTTGCAGCTCTTTAGTTTCTCCTTGCCTGGCCGCGTTTACGCTTTCCTTTTGCGAGGTACAACCAGTTAAAAAAAGAAGTGCCAGCATGGTAATGACTACTATCTTCAAGATTCGTCTCAAAGTTAATCAACCTCCCACAAATTTTATGAGCCTACCGGCCCTAAATAAGTAAATGCCCCGGCTCGCAAAGGATGCCGGGGCGTCAATGCCCTGCCACGCCGCATCTCCTTTCCGAGCAAGGGGAGGCAGGCCCGTTTCCCGACCTACCCCGTGGGTACTGACGAACCCAGGCCGCTATCCCATAGGCTGGTGGCCCTTAGGTGATACCGGCTCGGAGATGGTATGTAATTTTATTTTATCATACTCTTATCCCTTTGTCCCGTCAAGATATTGATAGTCCTTTTAGTCCCGATTAACTATTAACAGGTAACGGTAGCTGAAGATGATGTTTTTCCAAAAAACAGGTAAAGGCCTCGGCTGCCGGGCTTAAAAGCTGGCGACGCCGCACCAGGTATAAATCGCGCTTTAAATTTACACCCTGGAGGGGAACAGTAAAGAGACGGCCGAGTTTGACGCTTTTTTCCACCGCCCAGCAGGTGACCAGGGAAATACCAAGGCCGGCCTCCACGGCACTGACAATGGCTTCCGTACTCCCCAGCTCCATGACGATCTGGGAAGAATCAACGGTGAAACCGGCTTTCTGCAGGCGTTCTTCCACCACCTTGCGGGTACCCGAACCGGCCTCCCGCCAGACCAGGGCCTCGCCCTGTAAATCCCGGGGAGTTGCAACTTTAACCCCGGCCAGGCGGTGCCCCGGGGGAACAATGAGGACCAGTTCATCCTCTACCAGGCGACTATAGGAAAGGCTACGGCCTCGGCCCCCGGCGCCGACAACCCCAAGGTCGATTTCTCCATCCTGCAGGCGCCGGATCACTTCCTGGGAGTCGGCAATCTCTACCACGACTTCCACCCGGGGATATTCCCGGCGGAAACTACCAATCAGCCGGGGCAGGATATACTGGCCTGGCGTAGTGCTGGCTCCAAGAAGCAAACGGCCCTTCACCAACCGGGTCAGTTCTGCCAGTTCCCGCCGGCTTTGTTCCAGGTGGCGGGCAATAGCTTTAGCATGCCGGTAACAAATCTCCCCGGCCGCCGTCAGCCGTACTTCGCGGCCCCGGCGTTCAAGCAAACGCGCGCCGTAGTAATCCTCCAGGGCCTGAAGCTGTTTGCTAACCGCCGGTTGGGTAAGGTGCAGATCCTCGGCTGCCGCGGAAAGGGTGCCTTTTTCTACTGTGGTAATAAAAGTTAACCAGTAATTGAGGTTCATAATTTATAGCTCCAGCTGCCGTATAACCCTCCTAGTAACAGTGGAAAATATACGTGGAGGTGATATTATGCCCTTGCAGGGTCCTGCCAAGGTAGCCATCATCGGCGCTGGCTATGTTGGCGCCAGTACCGCTTTTGCCCTCCTCTTCAGCCCTATCGTCAAAGAAATAGTCCTCGTCGACATTAACCGCGCCCGGGCTGAAGGGGAAGCCATGGACCTCGCCCACGCGGCCACTTTAATCCGCCCCGTAAAAATTTATGCCGGGAACCCGGCCGACTGTGCCGGTGCTCGTATTATTATTTTCACCGCCGGTGCTAACCAGCAGCCCGGGGAAACCCGCCTGGACCTGGTGCACCGCAATACGGCCATTGTCCGCGAGGCCCTGCCGCCCCTTTTGCAGCACTGCCCGGATGCTTTAATCATTATGGTTGCCAACCCGGTTGATGTCCTTACCTATGTGGCCTGGAAACTCTCGGGGCTACCAGAGACCAAGGTCCTGGGCTCAGGGACTGTCCTGGATAGCGCCCGTTTTCGCCACCTTTTGAGCCGGCACCTCCACGTCGACCCCCGCAATATCCATGCCTATGTAATCGGCGAGCATGGTGATACCGAAGTGCCCGTTTGGAGTTTAGCCAATGTGGCCGGGGTATACCTGGAGGAGTTTTACCTTCTGGACGGTACTATAGAAGAAGATGCCTTCCGTATTGAAATAAGCCGCCAGGTCAAGGAGGCTGCCTATACGATCATCGAACGCAAAGGGGCTACTGCTTATGGTGTAGCCCTGGCTTTAAGTCGAATTACCGAAAGTATCCTCCGGGATGAGAAAAGCGTCCTCACCGTTTCCAGCGTCATCCGCGATCTTTACGGTCTCGAGGGTGAGGTGGCCTTAAGTCTCCCCTGTGTGGTAGGCAGCCAGGGGCGGGAAAAGGTCCTGGCCATTCCCCTGGGAACCGGGGAACTGGCTGCCCTCAGGCACTCGGCGACCATCCTCCAGGATATTATCACCCGGCTCCGTCTTTAGGTTAGTGGCAGCGTTTATAGAGCTGGATAAAATTGAGGATAAAACGGAGTTCATCCTCGGTACAATTACACACCAGGCGCAATACAGATTGTACCTGGGGTTCCATTAGCAACCGGCGTACTGCAGGGCTCATCTGGTTTAGCATCTCATCCAAACCAGCATCATCAGCTATAAAATAACAGGGAGAAATATTTAAGACTTCGCCGATTTTTTCCAGGGTTTTTAACGAAGGCTGTACCTTCCCCTGTTCTATCTGGCCGATGAGGCCGGCCGAAACTCCGGCCGCCCGGGCCAGGTCAGCCTGGGTAAAGCCCTGTTCTTCCCGGGCCTGGCGCAATTTATGTCCCAGTGAACCGCCTGTACCGATAACTGTACTTAAAGGGACATCGAGGACGGTAGTAATTTTTTTCAGGGTATCGATGGCCGGGTATACATTTCCCCTCTCTATTTCACTCAGATAGGAAATAGAGATACCGGCTTCCTCGGCCAGGGTGCTCAAACTTTTACCTTTTTTTTCCCGCAAGAGGCGGAGCCTCTCCCCCAGGGCGAGGCCCCGCTCATTACCGGCCTCCACGAGTTGCTCCCGGGGGAGATTTAAAGCCACGGCTATTTTATCAAGGGTTTTCAGGGAAGGTTTTTTCGCTCCCCGTTCGATCTCGCTTAAATATGAAACGGAAACTTCGGCTTTTTTAGCTAGGTCCTGAAGTGAATAACCCCGTTCTTCCCTCAGTTCCCGGATGCGTTTACCACAGACCCGCATTTTCTTTCGCTCTCCTGGGATTTAACTTAAATTAATTTATAGTATTATCGAATAAAGTATAAATTAAAGGCTCCAGCTCTGTCAAGTTTCAAATTTTCTTCATACTTTATTCATATTTTTATCATTCCTGCCAGGTAGAATATACCTCGAAAGGAGGTGGCGCGGGTGACGAAAAAAATTGCCCTCGTCCTCGCCATAGTGTTGATGCTGGGGGTGCTGGCACCGGTGGCCTTTGCGGCAGTTACCGACCAGCAAAAAGCTGAGATTGATTCCTTGTACCAGCAGATTATCGAGCTGCGTCAGCAAATTGTCGACAAGTATGTTGAAGCTGGCGAACTAACTAAGGAACAAGGTGAGGCGATTAAAGAAAGTATCCGGGACATGGAAGAATACCATAGCAAATATGGTATAGTTCCCGGCGCCTGCCATGGCGGGGCGGGCTATGGCATGATGGGAGGCTGGGGCCGCGGATTCCTGGGCGGTTTTGGCAATAACCCCAACCCGGGTAACCAGAATTCAGCCTTCTACGGCCCTGCCATGATGCGCGGTTATATGGGTTTGTAAAGCAACACACTACCTTATCTCTTGCTAAACTTAAGTAAAAACAGCCCCATTGTTAAGGGGCTGTTTTTTCGCGGGTAACAAGGAGGCTCAAACTCAAAGGAGATCCTTTACAAGATTATCCAGTTCTCCTGGCCCCAGGGGCCCTTGTTTGACCCGGCGGATCTGGCCCTGGCGGTCGATGATAAAGGTAGTGGGAATGCCGGCGACTCCGTAGCTCCTTGCAACCCGGCTGTCGTGGTCCAGGAGTACGAGGTAATTATGCTCCTTATTTCCCAGGAAGGCCCGGATGCCGGCCTCTGTCTCCCGCTGCATGATATTGACGGCCAGGACCTTCACCCCCTGGTCCGCCAGTCTCCCCGCTGCTTTATCCAGTTCCTCCATTTCGGCCACACAATAGGGACACCAGGTGGCCCAGAAGTTCAATACTACCACCTGGCCCTTAAAGCTTGCCAGGCTGACCTGACCACCATCCAGGGTTGGCAGGGTAAATGCAGGTGCCAGGACTTTGTTGCCCTGGCGGCCCGGCAGGATAAAGGAAGCTGCCAGGACAGCAAACATAATGACTATGATTATGAGGGGCACCTTCCAGTTTTTCGGCATGGGGTCTCCTCCTAGATAAAAGTATTCAGCCGCCCGAAAAAGACCAGCAAACCCATAATAATAAGTATAATCCCGCTTACAAAGGATATAATGGGTAAATAACGAGAAAACTGGCGTAAAAGGCGAAAAACCGGTCCTAGGGCCAGGGCGCTGGCGATAAATGGAACTGCCAGCCCAAGGGAGTAAAAAGTAAGGAGAAGCATACCCTTAAAAAGGGTGGCCTGGCTGCCGGCGTAAATCAAAATAGAAGCCAGGACCGGGCCGATGCAGGGCGTCCAGCCAGCGGCAAAGGCCATCCCCAGCAGAAAGGAAGGGGCGACGCCTGGAGCCCGGGGCTGCATGTACCACTTTTTTTCTTGATTTAAAAAGGGCAGACGGACAATTCCGGCCACCTGCAAACCGAAGAATATAATCAGGATTCCCCCGGCACGGTTTAAAAAGGGACGGTACAGCTGGAGCAGAGAGCCCAGGCCACCGGCCGAGGTCCCCAGGAGGATAAAGATCAGGGAAAAGCCGGCGGTAAAGAGAGCCGCCCGGCCGGCTAAAAAAGAGCGGTCCAGTTCCTCTACCTTACCGCTAGCTACGGCTGAGCCGCCTAGGTAAGTAAAATAGGCCGGCAACAAAGGTATAATACAGGGTGAAAAAAAGGATAGCATACCGGCGGCGAAGGCCACGGCTATAGACCAGTTTCCCAGAGTTGCTCACCTCTTTTTGATTATATTATTTTTAAGTTACGCCGTCAATATAATACTGCCAGGAAAAGGAATCAAGCCGAATGCAAAGCAAATGAGACAAAAATGTGGATAAATGACCTCTTTGTAATCTGGAGAATGTCTTTTGCCTTTGTACCATCATTAAACCCAATTGGTGGCAATGTCTTCTAATGCTATAATAGGTGGCGGCGTAAATACCCTGATTGGGGGAGATAAGAATGGATTGGGAAATAATAAGCCCTGCCCAGGTTTTATATCTAGTTGCTGTTGGCTTTTACCTGTTTTTTTTCACCCTTTTCCTAAGGTATTTCTTCTGGATGTGGTATTCCTACCGTAATTACTGGAGCAAGCGGTTAGCCCTCGACAAGGAAAAGGTGGTAGCCCTGGCAGCTACCAAAAACCTGGAGCTACCTTTTTTTACGATTCTGGTCCCGGCCCGCAACGAGGCCGACGTTATCGCCAATACCATTGAACACCTGGCTGCTTTAAATTATCCCAATGACCGTTACGAAATCCTGGTAATTACCGACGAAAAAGAAGCCCTGGCCAGAGCGTCCGGTGAGCACACCGGTCCTACAACCATGGAAGTGGTGGAGGCCAAAATCCGGGAATTTGCCGGCCGCCGAGATGTACCGCAGCTAAAACACTGTACCGTCCCCTATGATTTTGATGGGCGCTTCCGGGGTTCGCGCCGGGGCTACAGCATTCCATCAACTAAAGGCAGGGCTTTGAACTACGGCCTGGAGTTTGTCGACCCCAGGACCACCATCTGTGGTTTTTACGACGCCGAAAGCCATCCAGAAGCCGATGTCCTCCTCTACATAGCCTGGTCCTGGCTCAATGACCCGCGGGAGCGCATCTGGCAGGGGCCGGTTTTCCAGGTCCGCAATTTCTACCAGCTTGGCCTCATAACTAAAATAGCTGCCATTTACCAGGCTATTTCCCACGAGATCTACCTGCCAGTATTAATGAAAAAGTTACCCTTCGTGGGGGGAACCAACCTTTTCGTGGGGCGGCGCCTGCTGGAGCGCATTGGCGGCTATGACCACCGCGCCCTGACGGAGGATCTGGAACTGGGAGTAAGGGCCTACCTGGAAACAGGCGTCTGGGCCGAATACTTCCCTTACTACAGCACCGAACAGACTCCCGCTACCTTTTATGCCTTTTTCCGGCAGAGGTTGCGCTGGGGTAGCGGTCACCTCCAGGTATGCGAGAAATTCCGCTATGCCTACCAGTATTCCTGGGATAAACGGGGTCTCATCCTGCACAATCTTTTCTGGAAGGGTCAAGGGGAGTGGCTTCTTTACCAAGGTGCCGTCCTGGTGCCCCTTTCCATCCTATTCCTGGGACTGAATGGCGGGCTGGATCCTTCCATCCTGCCCCTGGGTTTCCGTACGGTGCTCCATTACTTGATATTTGTTTACTTTGCCTTTACCTTTTACGCCTATGGCCACTTCAGTCGCCATATGGCCCCAGTTAACTGGTGGCAGCAGTTGGGTGGGGCCCTCCAGCTCCTGGCCTTGCCCCTTGCTAGTTTCTTCCTGCCACTACCCTACACAACGGCTTCTATCATGAAGGCTTTGAACCGCCAGCCCCAGACCTGGGTGAAAACACCACGTACTAAAGAGGCAACTCGCTAGTATGAAATGGCTGGTGGCGGTGCAAAATAGCTAATACTTGGGGATATTGGGGGGATGACTTTGAAGGTCAGCGTTGATCAGGATCTCTGCATTGCCTGCGGCACCTGCATCGACCTGTGCCCAAGCGTTTTTGACTGGGACGATGAGGGGCTTTCCCACGTTATCGTAGAGGAAGTACCGGAAGACGCCGAGGATTGTGCGAGAGAATCCATTGAGTCCTGTCCGACCGACGCTATCAAAGAAATTTAGTCATAATCGACTACTAGAGGAAAGCAAAGTACTTAAGGGGAGCTATTTTTAAGCTCCCCTTTTTTTAATGGACCATATCCTCCTGGCGGCGGCCATCGCTCACCATTCTGGTAATCAGGGCCGCCAGGACCCGTCTTTCATCTTCGCTGGCTACGTCCCATAGTTCTTTAATGACCCGTTGCTCCCGGTTCATAGGGTCAACGTGTTCAGCCAGCCAGTTGCCCAGGCGATAGGCTATATTGTTCATAGTCTTTTCCTCAAAACCTAGTTTTCCGCCCATATTAACCATCATAGAGAGGGAATCCTTCCACTGTTCCCATTCTTTTTCCCGATCAGGCATGCCGTCACCTCCAGGTAAAAATAAATGTTTTCGCTAGTTTATCCTCCTTTAATACGGGTTTATACAAACAACTGACTGCTGCCCAATCTTGACATTAGCTGGGAAAAGAATAAAATATTAGCTAATATTATCAATCCAAAGGAGCTGACCTGCAAGTGGAACTCTACGCAGCCATTAAAGCCCGGCGGAGCGTCCGCCAGTACAAACCAGACATGGTGCCGCGGGAGGTAATCAGCCGGATCCTGGAGATGGCCACCTGGGCTCCCTCAGGGCTCAACTGGCAGCAATGGGAGTTCATGGTTTTAAGCGGTCCTAAAAAGGACGAGCTTGCTCGTAGTTACGGCCGCATTGTGGAATTTAGCATGCCGCCAGAGGGTAAGCGTACTCCCCAGCAGGAGGGCTTTTTACAGTGGGCCAGAACCCTGGGTGGCGCGCCTGTGGCCATTGTCGCCTTGACCCAGGCCCATGGCCAGCCAGGTATCCGCAAAATGAACCTGGAGAGCGTTGCCGCGGCCTTCACCCATTTGCTCCTGGCAGCCACCAACGAGGGCCTGGGTACCTGCTGGATGACAGGCCCGTTAAACAACGAGGCAGAACTCAGGAAAATACTGGATATACCTGCCGGTAAAGAAATTGTAGCCATTACTCCTTTAGGTTACCCGGCCGAAAGCCCTGAAGCGGCACCGCGCAAAAGCCTGGACGAAATTGTTACCTGGATTGGCTTTGATGATTAACCTTTATCAACCTCAATAGACTACCTGCAGTAGCCAGTAAATGGTCCCTCTGTCCCAGCCCATGTCCCAGGGAACACGGGCGCGGTCAGCCGTATGGCTGTTCACCAGGAGGTACCCTGCAGAATCCCGGCCAACAACCACCGCCACATGGCTGACCTCGCCCTTTTCTTCATAGGCAATGATATCCCCCGGCTGAAGGACATTGACGGCCCCCTGGGGGTAGGTGGTTGAAGTCCTGGTAACCTCCTCAAAATTACCCCGCATGATTCTTATGGCTAGGCCGCTGTCCAGGAGGTATTGGACCAGGGCCCCGGCCTGGGCCCAGGCCTGGCTGCCCTCGCCGTTATGGTAATTCCAAACCCAGTCCCGTGGTATAGCACCGGCATTTTTATCGCTCAGCACCTGTGATGCAAAATTAGCACAATCACCGCCCAGGCCGGTGAAGTCCCGGTAAGCCTGGTTATAGCGGCCATCCCCTGCGCCAAGCCGGACACCGCTGTAACGTTCGGCATATTTAACAGCTGCCTGGCGTCGGTATTTACCTGGTGGCGGGTCGGAAACTACTGCGTTACATCTGGCAGTACCAGGAGCAACATCCGGGTCCAGGTCGTCGGCCTCAAAGGGGTCCCAGTACCAGTCCCGGGTAATTAACCACTGGCCTTCCCGCTTCACCAGTTCCAACCAGTGAATGGTGCGGACACCCATCTGGTTGACTGTCTTTTCCGGCTCGCCCCGGTGGCGGTAATTAAGGATAATATGCAAGGCTACAGAAGCCCATCGCCTCCCATTTTCATCGCCGGTATCAACAATGGCCAGGTCCATCTGGCTCTCTGAGAGAATTATCTGGCGCTCCTTCACCCATTCCCGGACATATTTAATGCGGCCGATTTCATGATTTAAGGCAAACAGCCCAGAGGTAATCGTTGTATCGTAATAAGCTTCCAGGCCTTCATAATTACCGCTGACGAGGCTCCGGACCCTGGCAGTAAAGATCTGCTGGAGACGCTCTCTCAGTTCCTTCTGTTCACTGCGAGCCGCAAGGGCCGGCAAGACCTGGTGGTGCAAGGGCATAGCTGCCAGCACCAGCCCGAAGAGAGCCAGCAGCCCCAGCCTAAAAATACGGGAACGCAAAACCACTATCACTACCCGCACCCGGCCCACGTTCAATCCCCCTAAAGCCAAGAATCACTATAAATGTATATTCTGCGAGCCGGATAAAAAACACTTGCCAGGCGGCCAGGAGTGGATAGGAAGCCTTATGAAGGCCTGCGCCCGAGGGGTAAAAAATAAAACGTGGGCTTTAACCCACGTTTTATCCTGGTGCGGCGAGCGGGACTTGAACCCGCACGGGTGTACCCATACGCCCCTCAAACGTACGCGTCTGCCAGTTCCGCCATCGCCGCATACCTGGCATGGTTAATTATAAACCCCGGACGGTATTCCTGTCAAGGATAAAGCCGGCTTGAACTTTCGAAAAATCCGGCTTGCTGGCAGACACTCGGTATCACCCGGCCCGGCTTAATTTTTCTTACTTTAGTTTTTCCAGCCGGGGATTGGGGATGATACCGGGCAGGCGGCCGCGCTTGGCCACCGGCCGGCCTTCAACCTCTTTTAAATCCATGGTCATATCAATGGGTGCGGCCCCCGATATATAGCTACCCACACCAAAGGCATCGGCTCCGGCTTCAATGAGGGCGCGGATACGCTCCGGCGTCAGGCCGCCGGAGACAAAAATCCGCACATGGTTGAAACCTGCGGCATCCAGGCGGTAGCGCACCTCCCGTACCAGCTCTGGAGTAACGCCGCCCCGCTCGCTGGGGGTATCCAGGCGTACCCCGGCCAGGGCCGGCCCCAGGGCTTCTGCTACCCGCAGGGCTTCTTCCGCCTCGTCCTTAAAGGTATCCACAAGAATGGTGCGCTTAGCATCAGGGGGCATAAAGCGATGATAGGCCAGGGCTCCCTCAACGGTATCGCCAATAATGAGGAAAATGGCATGGGGTACCGTACCCTGAGGCTCCTGGCCGGCCAGTTTGGCTGCTAGTATACAGCTGGCGCCACTGGCGCCGCCGATAATGGCTGCCCGCTCCATGACCGGGGCTACAGCCGGGTGCACGTGGCGGGCACCAAAGCAGAAAAATGGATGCTCACCGGCTGCTTCCTTGATTTCCCGGGCAGCAGTAGCCCAGCCGCTGGAACTGGCCAGCATTCCCAGGATGGTAGTTTCAAAAAGGCCAAATTCACTGTAGGGCCCCTGGATCCGCATGACCACTTCCTTGGGGGAAAAGGTGCTGCCCTCCGGTAGCCCCCAGATGGTAACCCTTTTCTCCCGAAGCAGCTCCAGAACCTCATTGACGCCACAGAGGATGCCGGCACGACGGGGAAAGATTTCGGCCGTAACAATGGTGTCAACCTTACCAAGTGCCTTGAGAATTTCATAAGTACGGACAAAATATATGTCGGTAGTTGCCCCGATGGCTATCTCATCATGCTGGGCGGAATAAAATTGCCTGTCAGGTGCTACCTGGAGCTGCCTGACCTTGGCCAGGGAATCCATGACCTCCATCGCCATAAAAATCCACTCCTCGACCTGTAAGTTCATTTTGCCAAAGGTTTCCCTATATTATTCTGCTTCCACGGCCAAATACCTGCTACCGCACATCGGGATATAAGATACGGTATATCCGGTAATTCTGGAGCACCTGGCGGACAAACTCCCTGGTTTCGGGGAAGGGAACCTGGCTTAAATTCCGGCTGCTGCCGTCCCAGATGCGCCTCTCCAGCCAGTTATGGACGTTACCCCGACCGCCGTTATAGGCAGCCAGGGCCGGGGTGAGGTCACCAAATTCCCGCAGGAGGGCAGCAAGGTACCAGCTGCCCAGGCGCAGGTTATATTCCGGGGAAAAGAGCCGGTCAGGATCGTAGGGTAACCCCAGTTGCCCGGCGGCCAGCCTGGCTGTTTCCGGCATCAGCTGCATCAACCCCCGGGCACCCTGTGCGGACTGGGCCCGGGGATAAAATTTGCTTTCCACCCGGGTGACGGCTGCTACTAGGAGGGGGTCCAGGCCTTCCTGGTGAGCATAGTTGACGATAATTTCTATATAAGGGAGGGGATAAAAGACACGCACCGCCCGAGGCAGGAGGAAAGAAAGGAGCGCCGCCACTACCAGCAGCCACAGGTAACGGCGCCAAGTTTTTATCATGAAGTACCCCTCACTTTTTCCATGACAATCTTCCTGCTCGCTGGAGTTCCCGCCAGGCTGTCAGGACGGTGGCACGGGTGGCGTCAAGATCACAACCGGTGGGAATGATCCGGGCGGCATGACGCAATCTTTCTTCTTCTCCCATCTGTGCCCGGAGACGGCTTTCAGCTTCTTGCGGCGAGAGGTTGTCCCGTTCCATTAATCTTTTTAACCGCACCGTTGCCGGTGCGGTTACCACCCAGATGGCATCCACCATATCATCCATACCTGCTTCAATTAAGAGGGGGGCCTCAATAACCACCACCGCCTCCGGGTCAGTTTGGCGTAAAGCCGCTATTTGCGCCTGGACTTTCTCCCGGATGCGGGGGTGGGTAATGGCATTCAACAATTCCCTGGCGACAGCGTCACTAAAAACAATCCGGCCAAGGGCCCGCCTGTTTAAATGGCCGTCTGGCTGCAAAATCCCCCGGCCAAAGGCAGCGACAATATCCCGGTAGGCAGGCTTGTCGGGAAGCACTACCTCCCTGGCCACCTGGTCGGTGTCGATGACTATAGCTCCCAGTTCTTTTAAAATCCCGGCCACTGTGCTTTTTCCGCTGGCAATACCGCCGGTAAGACCGATAATAAACATCTCCATTGCTCCTACCATCGCCACAGTCCTATGGCGATTAAAATTAAACCCGGCAGAGCTGCCCCCCGCCAGCCCAGTCTTTCTGGCTGCCAGCGCTGCCCCAGGAAGCGACCTGCCTGCACCAGCAGTAGCTGGCAACAACCAATGCAGAGCGGTGTCAGCAGGAGGGAAAAACCGGCGGCAGCGGCGCCAAAACCTATTCCGACGGCATCCAGAGCCAGGGCCAGCCCAAGGGTCAGGGCCTCCTGGCTGCTAATACTTCCAGATAAATCCATATCAGCCCGAATAGGTTCCTTGAGAATCTGAATCACCAGGCCCAGGCGGGGCAGGCGGAATTTGACTAAAGTTTTTTCTGCCGGCTGCGGCTCGCTTTTTTTCAGATAGGCTTCAAAACTTATGGTTAGTCCCAGGGTTAATAATATAACAGCTCCCAGGCGGCCGGCAAGGGTTGGACTGAATACTCTGGTTACGATATGACCACCGGCCATGGACAGCAAGCTGGCGGCCGTAGATACCAGGGCGATCAAACCCAGGGAATGCCAGGGCAGCTTTATTTTCCTCAGGCCATAAGACAACCCCACGCTCAGGCCATCCAGGCTGGCGGCTAAGGCTAAAAGTAGCGTTGCCAGTAACATGGTAGTTTATCCCACCCTTTTACCCTTATGTCTTCTATACAGTAATATACGGGTGGCAGGGGGGATACGTGCCTGTCATTTAAACCTGGCAAGTGGGACAAAACACGGTGCTCCGGCCGCCGATTTTCACCCGTTCAAGGGTGCAGCCACAGCGGCGGCAGGGCTGGCCGGCGCGACCGTAAACCTGGAGGTAATCCTGATTTTTCCCCTGCTGGCCGTGGCCATCGACGTAATCCCTGAAAGAGGTGCCGGAATTGGCTATACCCTGGTCTAACGCGGCCTGCATGGCCCGGTGCAGGCGCACCAGTTCATTCTCAGTCAGCGAAGCCGCCGGTCTAAATGGATTGAGCCCCGCCAGGAAGAGCATCTCGTCGGCATAAATGTTACCAATACCGGCCAGGAGGTGCTGGTCCAGGAGGACCTGTTTTACCGGTCGGCGCCGGCCGGCACAGATGGCTGCCAAGGTGGCGACATCAAAGGCCGGGTCCAGTGGTTCCGGCCCCAGTTTTTTCAGCCCGGCCGCTACCGTTACCTCGTCTTCCTTGCCCAGGTAGAGGCGCCCAAAACGGCGGCTGTCCACCCAACGCAAGGCACCACCACCGGCCAGGTGAAAAACCACATGGGTATGGGGCAGTACAGGGCCGGTCGCCGCCGTTAAGATCAGGCGTCCGGTCATCCTTAAATGGGCCACCAGGCAATAGCCGGCTGTAAGGTAAAAAAGGAGATACTTCCCCCGGCGGTCGAGACGGGTTATTATTTTACCTGTCAGCAAATCGATGAAAGTGGCGGCATCGGGTACAGCAATAACGCCGGGGTGGTATACCTCTACCCCGGCAATGGTTTGCCCCTGGAGATGGGGAGTAAGGGTACGTTTAATGGTTTCTACTTCCGGTAGTTCGGGCATCGCATTTCACTCCAGAATCATGGCTCCGTATCTCATTAACGGTTCCATATCATACCAGCTAGGGCCGTATTTTAAATCCACCTGGAGAGGGACCTGGAGTTCCAGGGTATTCTCCATATTCTCCTTTACCAGGTCGGCTACTGCCGTCAGGTCTTCCTCAGGGACCTCAAAGATCAATTCGTCGTGAACCTGGAGAATCATCCGGGCGGCCGGGTATTGCTCCTCCAGCAGGCGGAAAATCTTAACCATGGCGATTTTAATAATATCTGCCGCGCTGCCCTGAATGGGAGTATTCATGGCTGCCCGCTCCCCAAAGCTCCGGGCAGTATGGTTGGAACTGAAGAGTTCCGGCAGGTAACGGCGTCGCCCCAGGAGGGTGGTTACATAGCCATCCTGCCGCGCCCTGGCAACGACCTCTTCCATGTAAGCCTTAACACCGGGGTAACGCTGGAAATAACGCTCAATATATTCATGGGCTTCACTGCGGCTGATGCCCAGGTCGCGGCTGAGGCCGAAATCGCTGATGCCGTAGACAATGCCAAAATTCACGGCCTTGGCGCTGCGCCGCATGAACGGTGTCACTTCACTTAAGGGAACACCAAAGACTTCAGCTGCCGTCCGGGCATGGATGTCTTCCCCCCGGCGAAAGGCGGCAATCATGCCGGCATCACCGGAGATGTGGGCCAGGACCCGAAGCTCGATCTGGGAGTAATCAGCAGCCAGAAGGAGGCGGCCGGGAGCATGGGGAACGAAGGCGCGGCGCAGGCGCCGACCCACTTCCAGGCGCACCGGGATGTTTTGCAAATTGGGCTCGCTGCTGGACAGGCGGCCAGTAGCCGCCACCGTCTGGTTAAAGGTGGTATGGAGGCTCTTCGTTCTGGGATTGACCAGGGGCTTCAGCCCGTCCACATAGGTGGATTTTAACTTGGTAAGCTGGCGGTATTCCACCAGCTTGGCGGCAATGGGGTGTCTAGCGGCCAGTTCTTCCAGGACGGCAGCGTCGGTAGAAAAGCCGGTCTTGGTCCGCTTTACCGGCGGCAGGCCCAGTTTTTCAAAAAGTATATTCCCCAGCTGCCGCGACGAGTTAATATTAAACTTTTCCCCGGCCAGGCGGTAGATTTCTTCCGTCAGGGCGACAATATTGCCTTCCAGTTCAGCACCCATCATGTCCAGGGTTTCCAGGTCAACAGCCACACCATAACTTTCCATCTCACCCAAAATCCGGGTCAGAGGAAGTTCCACCCCCCGGTAAAGCTCCTCCATGCCGGCTACCTGCAATTTGGTAACAAGTTCCCGATGCAAAAGCCTGGTGGCCGCCGCCCGCCGAGCAGTGGTCAGCAGTAAAGATTCATCTTCCACCAGGGCCAGGTCCAGGTGTTCCAGGCAGAGTTCCGGCAAATCATGACGGGAGGCGGTGGGATTAAGGAGGTAGCCGGCGATCATGGTGTCGCCGCCCGGGTCGGCAACCCGTGCCCCGGCCTCCTTCAGCCAGACGAGGGCTGCCTTGGCATTATGAAAGATGGGCCCTGCCTGCAGCAGGGGTGCCAGGGCCCGGGCCAGGCCAGAACCTGGTACCTCCGCCGTATCCAGAACAGCCACGCCCCCTTCCCAGGCCAGTCCCACGGCTAATGCTGCGGCTTCCAAATAATTGGCGTTATTCAAAGCCAGGGCAATAGCAACTTCTTGCTCCCCCGCCAGGCGCCCGGCAAGTTTGGCCAATTCTTCCAGGCTGGTCAAAATAAGGGGCTCCGGGAGATTTAGGGTTTTGACAGTGGCTGCCGGAGCCATCCCGGCACCCTCTTCCTGCATGCCTTTTAAGACATCCCTGACCAGGCTATTAAACTCCAGTTCCTTGTAAAGGGCCAGGACAGCCTCATAGTCCGGCTTCTCACGACGGCAGGCTTCAAGATCAAGTTCCACCGGCACGTCGCAGCGAATGGTAGCTAGCTGCCGGGCCAGGCGGGCCTGGTCAGCGTAAGCAACCAGATTGGCAGCTACTTTCCGTCCCCTGACCTCAGCGGCATGGGTCAGTACCCCTTCCAGGTCGCCATACTGGCGAACCAGCTGCACGGCCGTCTTTTCCCCTATTCCAGGTACGCCGGGAATATTGTCGGAGGCATCACCCATGAGGGCCTTGACATCAATGAGCTGACCGGGCTCCAGGCCATAGGCTTTTTTAATGGTCTCCCGGTCAAACAATTCCACCTGAGAAAGGCCGCGCCGCATGAGAAGGACCTTAACCCTGTCATCTACCAGCTGCAGGGCATCACGGTCCCCGGTCAGGATTAAAACCTCCAGCCCTGCCGCTGCCCCCTTGCTGCTTAAAGTACCAATGAGATCGTCGGCCTCAAACCCTTCTACTTCACAGCTTGCCAGCTTCCAGGCTGCCAGGAGGCGTTTAACAAGGGCAAACTGGGGCCTGAGTTCCGGATCGGTCTCCGGACGCGTTCCTTTATATTCCTCATACAGGTTGTGGCGAAAGGTTACCCTGCTGTAATCAAAGGCCACAATTACATAGTCCGGCGCCACCAGGTCAAAGGCCTTTTGCAGCATGGTGGCAAAGCCATAAACGGCATTGGTTTGAAGGCCTTCACTTGTCTGAAGCGGCGGCAGGGCATGAAAGGCCCGGTGAATAATGCTGTTGCCGTCCACCAGGAGCAATCTGCCTTTTTTTATAGGCATTCGTCACCCTTCTTTATTAAAAACGCTGCTTCTATTTTATCTTTTTCTGTTTCCGGTGGCAATTCTTTTCCCCTTCACACCAAAAAACCACCCTTAACTTGAGGGTGGTCTGGAGGGCGCCTCCTCCTTATATACCTTTTCAGGTACCGTCAAAGACTGGTATATATCTGCTGAATCAATATTAATTGGCGAGGACATCCTGGCATCAGGGGTGGCCCTATTCTTTTCCCCGGTTAGGTTATCAGGCGGGGTAGGCGGCGGTGAAGTTGTTCCCGTCCCAGTTTGTTTACCGGTTGCAGAAATTTCTCCTTCATCCTTATTTATTTGTAGCCTGTTATCCCCTGGAATAATTTGCTCCGGGGACGTCTGGTCCTGGGGGCCAGTTATATGTTCACCAGGTAATTTTTGTCCCTCTCCTACTTGATGGTTCTGTTCTGATGCCGGATTGGGGTTTTGTCTCCGGGAGCTAACATTGGTCCTGGCCTGGACAATCGGATTTCTCTCCCCGCTGTTGAAAACTGGCTGGGGTTTGGTAGACTTCGCCGGTTGTCGCCTCAGAGGCTGTGCTGGCCGGGTTTCTTCCCATGAAGGGGTTATTGCTGGTGCTGGTGTTTTGTTTTCTTGGTCTGTAACTATCGTGGAGAGATCCCCTGCCGGCGCTGGACCCCCTGGAGCTTGCAAAGCTTTCACCTGTTCTTGTTCGCCCTGCATAGACGCAGGCGTTGCTTGTCCGGCCTGGAATGGGAGAGGGGAGGGAAAATAGCCAGCAGAAGCAGTAATAGCCACCACAACTGTGATGGCCGCCGCTGCCGCCAGGGAGAGCCACTGCGGCAGGCGCTGGTACCAGGGTCGGCAGGCCGCCTCAAGCCGCGACCGCAAACGCTCTTCAAAACCGGCCGGCAGTTCCAGTTCTTCTTCCGACCATGCCTGGAGAATGTTCACCGTCTGACGCAGGGCCTCCAGTTCTTCCCGGCAGGAGTTACACAGGCGCAGATGTTTCTCCACGGCCCGCCGTTGGGTTGCCGTCAGGACACCGTCCAGATATGATGACAGGAGTTCCCGGTAATGGTTACAGTTCACCGCCCCTCACCCCCTTTGCTTATATAGACGTTTTGCCCCAAAAAATGTTCCCGTTCCTTTATCAGGTGCTGTCGCAAAAACTGCCGTGCCCGGCTCAAGCGGGATTTCACCGTCCCTACGGAACAACCCAGGATAGTCGCTATCTCTCCATAGCTAAAACCCTGCAAATCACGCATGACTATTACCATGCGATATTCCGGCGTCAGAACCTGGATTAATTTATGTATATAGTCCTCCCCTTCCCTGGCCAGGAAAATTTCTTCCGGTGAAGGGACACCTCCCCAAGTGGCCAGCTCCCAGGGTACCCCCTCTGTTTCCTGCAAGCCCTCCAGGGAAAGGGTGGGCCGCCGGCTGAGGCGGCGCAAGGCATCGCGGCAGACATTGGCAATGATATGCTGCAGCCAGGTTTTAAAGGAACACTGTCCCCGGAAGCCTGGCAGGTTTTTAAAAGCGCGCACCAGGGCCTCCTGGGCGGCATCACCAGCATCTTCGGCATTGCCCAGGAAGCGGTAGGCAATGGTGTAGAGCATCTTCTGGTAACGCTCTACCAGGAGGGTAAAAGCCTCCATATCGCCCTTTTGACTCCGGGCCAGCAATTCCTCATCAGGGACCACAGCTGCCCACCACCTTCCAGCTTTTTTCCTATTCGCCATCTCCCTTACTTTATCCTTTTAGGCCCTTGCAGGAACGTAAAGTCTATGTTAAAATTAAAAGCACACAAGCCGAAGTGGTGGAACTGGCAGACGCGCCGGACTCAAAATCCGGTGGGGCTCACACCCCGTGCGGGTTCGACTCCCGCCTTCGGCACCAGGAAGCTAGGTTTTTCAAGGGTTTACGGGTTTGCCTTTTGGTTGCCCACCGGGGAAGTGGTGGGCAACCGCAAACAAACCGCAAACACCTTAGTTTTGACCAGCTTGAAGCTGGTTTTCTTTTTGGCCGTCAGGAGAGAACCCGCTAAGAATATAAGCCTCAAACTGATCCACCGCTTGATAGTACATATTCATACTCGGATGCACGTAGGTTCGGGCGGTAAACCCGGGATCATAGTGTCTCGCTAGATCGGCTACTATGTTGATACTTACCCGAACTTCCTCAGCCATGATAGTTACATAGGTGTGGCGCAAATCATGAAAACGAATGCGAGGAAGACTAGTCTTGTCAATAAATGCTCTAAACTTGTGACTGAGGTCTGATAGGTCCCAAGGCTTTCCGTCAGGTTTACAACATACTAGCCCGAGATCCTGATATGCCGGACCTAACTGTAATTTACGGGCCGCTTGCGCCTTCTTTTCCTTGGTCAATAGCGTTGCTAAAATTTTAGGCATTATAACTGGTTTAGCCTTACTGTGTTTAGACTTCGTGTGGCTGTCTAGCTTTAATTCAGTTTTTGGAGCGGATTAACCCCCGCAGATTGGACATATGCACCCGACATTAAGCTCTCTCGCAATTTTTCTTCAAGTTTTAAAGGGGCAAAGGCTTTCGAATACGCACCAATTTACGTCACACCCTCGCGGGATGTCAGGGCTGCAATCCTGTCTCAATATGACGACGGTAAAACTTGGCCGGCGACAAGTAGTGCAAACTGGAGTGCAACCGGCGGTTGTTGTAACGGCTAACGAATTCTACGACCGCCTGATATGCCTCCGCATAGGTCCCAAACTCGCCCATCGACAAGCATTCATCCTCAAGAAGCCGATGGTACGATTCGATATATGCGTTCATATTCGGTGTCTTGGGCGGTATTCTCTCGTGTAGGACATTCCATCGCTCACACTCCGCTTCAAACAGATGGCTTACAAACTAGGGTCCATTATCCGAACGGATGATGGGTAATGGTAAATTCCTTTGAAGAATCTGACGTTTCCATAATGCTGCTCGAAAAGTTTCAACGGCATGTCTGACTTCACAGGTTAGACCAATATGATAGCCCACAATCTGCCTGTCATAGACGTCAGTAAATTTCAGACGTTCCACTTGAACAACCTCCTGACCTTATAATCTCATGAATTTGGAAGATTGTCCAATCTAATTTCGGGGCTTTAGAGGTTTGTATGGGAAAGTTGTAAACTCCAGTGGGGGTTGGGCGCGAGGGATTAGAATAAGTGGGGCCTCAAAACCTGAGTCTGGATATGGAGCAAGTTACAGTTATTCGTTAATGCAAAATGGCTCTCCTTTCCCTGATGAAACAGCTTATGACATAAATTATTATATAGCTAGAGCATATCCAGGAACAGTTACTCTAAATTTTGCCAATAAGGTCTATACTTCTGATAGCATTCCCGAGAACAACGATAAGAGACACTCTACAGTAACCTTGCCATAAAAAGGGGTTTCCCCAAAGATATGGATGAATAACTTAGAGTAACGAGGCCTTAAGGCTTCGGAAGTTCTGTGAACTCAACAAAAAATGTTAGGGGGAGAAAGATGTATTACAAGAAGAAATTAGGTTTAATCATTATCTTGTTGGTCACGTGCGTTATTTCAGTGGCATTAGTGGAATACGGTTTCTCGTTTATGGAAGACAAATTGCTGGTTAATAATGTGCCTACCTATCCCAAACCAAGTGATAGCCTAAACATGGTATTTTCTTCGCCTGACAACAGATATGTAGTAGAACTCAAAACACAGCCTGAGTTTTTCGTTGATGGAAGTATTGTATATGACGTTTATTTAACCACCCCCGAAGGGAACAAAAAGGAAGTTCCGGAAAAAGTTCTTATGGCCTCTCCAGCAGAGGCAGAAGCGAAAGATTATATAGTATGGCTTAGTAAGGACGGGTTCATGATAAATGGAGAGAAGTTAATTAAGACTTCTGGTGAAGTCGAGGATCTTCGTCCCCTCTGGGGAGAAGTAAAATATGCTTCCTCTTTTAAGGTATCTCCTGATAAAACTCAACTGGCGCTAATAGGTAAAACCAGCAACAATGATAGAGTTATAAAGGTCATAGATCTTAACACCCGCCAAGTTATCGCCACTCAAATTTATCCTTTTAAGGAGCCGGTAAACACTGGTCCGCTGACCAACCGGATAGCATGGGGGCTAACAAATACCATCTACTATGATGTGGATATTGAAGGCAAGTATCGAGTCTATCACTTACGTAGCGGTGTTCCATCCCTACTTTTTGAAAATGCCAAGCTGATTAACACTTCACCTGATGGGAGATACCTAGCCGTGATTAAAGGATTAACCAAAGAAGAACAACCTTTCACCCTTATCTACGACCTGCAGGACAAAACCGTGAAAGGCGAAATTTCTCGAAGCAGGCGCATCTCTTGGCTTACAGACAAGGAGTTTATTGCGGTTGATCTTTCAGGCACGAGCTCTCAAGCAGAAGTATATACGATTAAAGGCGAAAAGTTGCTGAAGCGCGATACTTTTAACCTACCGGAGGGTATTTTCATAGGAGCTAAATTAGAAGAAGATGCAGTGGTCTTGAACTCTGTCTCCACAAGCGCAGATGGCAAAGTACAAATGATCAAAGAAAGACGGAACTGGAAACCATGAATACAGCTACCCCATTGGTGTAAAGTGCGGCACAGTAAGTACAGATTTAAGGCTTTTAGGGCAATTGGAAAAAGCGGTAGAAGAAAAGGGTGGTGCTTCCGAAACAAGTATGATTTTCCGGCGGTTGAAGCTTTGTCCCTCAAGGTCTCTTGGTCTTGAGGGGGAGGGGGAAATCAAAAATGATTACAGGCTTTAGCCCGCAAGCATTTGCCAAGTTTTGCTTCGGAAGCACCGAAAAGGGTTATACAGGGGAAGTACAATATGAAAGGGTAATTAAATAGGCAAGCACAGAAGGGGAATGAAATATTTACGGCCCGGACATCTTCCGGGCCGCCCATTTTATTTTCTCACGAAAGCAAGCGAAGCCAACTTTTCCATTTCTTGCACAGGCAATATGCAGAAATTACTGCGTTCCCCCATCGCCCGCAGGGCCGCATCGCCGCCCAGATCTAGGCCGAATATTTTTTCTCCGCTGGATAGATTATATTCGTATAGAAAACCCGCTTCCACCAAAAAGTTTAACACGAAATCAGCCTCACCTGTTGCCAAGCCTTTAGTAGTAAAAAATTCCATAGCTGTTTGCCTATAACAAAATTTACACTGGTTAAGCCACGACAAAAATTCTAGAATTACGTCTTGCATCCCTCCGAACATACGTTCCAATAGCATTAACTTTAACGTTAGAGGATCGATTGGCCCAGCCTTTGTCCTACGCACGCTTACTTTCTCAAACTTACGGCCGATTTGGAGGAGTATATCACGCATTTTTTCAAATGTGGCCCCGGCCCCATTCCCATTCGCCATCCTCACTCCACCCCCTCTCCCAAAACGCCTCTAAATCCAAAAATTTTGGCCTACAAGCGGCCTTTCTGGCGGGGGTACGTAGGGAATATCCACCGCCCAAAACCCCCGCCAGAAAGGCCAAAATTTTGCGTTTGCGTAAATTTAACGTCATGCAGTTATAATTGCATAACTTTATAACGTTACTACTGCACCACGTGCGTTTTCAATAAGTCATACATGGTACAGGTTATTTCAACCCCGAAATCGAAGCCATCACAAACTCCCGTCCTGCCGCCCTGATTTGAAGTTAGCCGGGCCACGTAAAGGCCCTCTTTGGTATTTTCGTCGCTGTAAATATAACGCTGCCAACCGTCGGTTGTCGTATCTCGAAGTGGGAATTCCCACACCGATCTTTCCACATACCAGTCACCATCTTGGTAGACTTCACGGCTGGTGCGCTCTAAGATCGTCACCTTTCCGTCCGGCCACTGAACCCGCATCTCGGTCGGGCCGTTGTAGGTTCCTCCGAAGGGCGTGGCAGGCGGGCAGCACGGGCTTTGAGGAACTTTGCTCTCCCAATCAGTACGATATTCGGTTACTACCTTCATGGTCATGTAGAACCCGGCCAGGGTCTTAGCATTTTCATTTCGTATATGAAAGTCGGTCGTCTCCAGGGCGCTCCGCCAGCTCGCCGAAAGTACGGCGTCAACGATCCGGAACTGCTCTTGGTAAGTTACCGTCTTGCTGGCGGGCTTCCAGCAACCATGCCAGTGACAGCCATCATCGGTACAATGCCTCCAGCAGTGGGGCTCCCAATACTGCCAGTTGTAGGTAACTTGCCAACTGCCGTTAGTGTTTTGGCAGAGGGGATATATTACAGGAGGTGGGTTAACCTCCAGAGAGGTAGTCTTCTTGTTGTCTGCGTAAGTAGTTTCGGCAATATTTCTATCAGGGTTAATTTCGGCCTCCAGGGTATAATTACCTGCGTTCGGAGGAACCCAAGTAAAAACGTAATCCCTTGCCTCATAAGCTGGTAATGTTACAGGTTGCCGGGCTATTTCATTTCCGTTGGCCCTTACAACTAAAGTGGTGTTTATACTTTTATTAGAGTAGTTCTGCGCTCCTACCGTGATCGCTACCGAAGAATTCTGTTGGGCAGGTGAAGGCTGAACGTTGATATAGTTTACGGCCAGATTAACCTGATCCAAAACGAAATCAATCGACAGCCAGTCATCGCTTTTATCCGAGTTTAAATCTCCATTTGGATCGTTTTCAGCTCCGTTGTAATACACTGTAAGGGTTTTATTCTCATTCGTAAGCGGCGTCCATTGAAAAGTCACGTCTTTTTGATCGGGAAACATCATAGAAGGTATTATGCCGCTTCCGATCTCTACAGGGTGATTACCGCCTAACTCTGCTTCGGTTCCCCTTACGTCAAGATTTATTAACTGAGCCCCCGGCAACTCGGAAGTGGTGAGCGTTACCTTAACGTTATATGGCACTCCGGCCTTTACGGGTTGATGTACTACAGGGGTGGAACCCCTGGTGGCTTCCGCCACCGGGGTTCCGTTCTGGTCAGTAACCTCTACTTTCTGTACCGTCACATTGGCCTTTCTGTACCCGTAGACCGTAATTGTCCAGGGAATGTACCAGCGCCAGCCTTCTACATTAGGGCCTTGCCAGGACTCTTTGATGTTTTGGGCTCTTTCTTTTGGTGCTAAAACTAGTGCGTAAACCAGCTCGATATTGCCATTGGCGTCGGGGCGGTCAGAACTGCTAACGCCGTACTGTTGGGAAAGATATACCAAATAATCCCCTTCAAATCTGCTGTATAATGTATACCTGTCCTTAGGCCACCCACGAGTTAGAGGATCAAGAAAATCTTGCTCTGTAATGTACTTCTTAGTCTCTATTCTGGTGATATGATAATCCTTAACCAACCAGTCCGGCAGGTGGTAAGTTATGCCCCATTGCACACCTACGCCCCATGGTGCGTCGGGATAGGTATCGCCGTTAGTATCTTGCCAGACCCCATTGGCGTGTTTCCAGATGTCAAAATAGGCCACATCGATAATTTTCGCAACAATTTCCTCTGGCGGCGCTCCAGTGGGAGCGGCAGGGTCGAAGTTGGGGCCAATGAAACCCAGGCAAATATCGCCAATAGAAGCAGAATACCTATTTTTTTCTTATCCGACTTTCTATTGACCACCCTACCACCCCCCTATGGTAGTCTGACGAATGCTTCTGGCGTGCGAATATATACTTCCGATATATCCTCAGGCTTGACTAGCCACTCCCCAGCATGATAAAGGGGATAATGTACCGTAATTGTGCCGTCGGGATTGGTAGTAACAGCACCAGTATAGGCATCTTTTGAAGGTGTAATTTGGGTAAAACTGCCGTCTTTTTTTCTAAATTACTAAACTGTAATTACTATATTCATTCATAACCACGTCAAACTTTTGTTCCATAATACGGTAGCTATATATACCCACACCATAGTAAGGAGTAACAAAAGGTAAAGTTTTCGGTTCATAAACTAGGTAATTTTTGAGGCGTTCAGTCAAGTAAGGATTATCGCTGTAAAGATTGAGATAACCTTGTAGAGAAGGATAATCTCCTACTTTAATTCCAGTGTTCTTTGCCTTCGGGCTTATTACATATACGATATAGTTAATACCATCCCATCGGACTTCGCACCCCAACCCTTCGGCGACTGCCCGCAAGGGAATCATAGTGCGGTCATTTTTGATTACAGGCACGGTGTCCATGACCTTCTGCTGGCCATTAACCGTATAAGTGTTTTTCCCGATCCAGACTACTACGGTTCTCCCCTCATACCGGACGGTAACGCTCTGGTCGGCTTCGTTCCAGTCCACGGTTGCGCCCAACGCTTCCGAAACGGCCCGGTATGGGATCATAGTGCGGTTGTCTTCGTTGATATAAGCGGGCACGTCGGGATGAATTTCCCTGCCGTCAACTAAAACCCTGGGATGCATGGCGTCGGCGGCGAAGGCGGCTGCGGCCAGGATAAGGGCCAGGGCAAGGGTTAAAAGCGACACGGTAATTTTCTTCATGCTAATCATTCTCCTTTCGTTTTCTGGTCTTTTTGGTCTTTTATTTTTTTTTAATCTTCTTAGAGGGCCTTGTTTCCTCCGGCGCCTGAGGGAATTTAGCTACATAAGTATCCAAAAATTGCTTTAGTGCCTCGTTTACCACCTCTTTCTTTTGCTTTCTTTCACTAGCGGCCACAATTGAAATTTTCCTCCAAATCTCTCCGTCTATCTCCACGCAAACCCTTCCCACTTTCTCGCCCCCTTAGCATAGTTTACACCTGTATATTACCATACGTCGGTTAAATTTACAACTTTAACCTAATTTTAAAACTTTTGTAAATGAGTTTTAGACATTTCTTTAAAGGTTGGCAAAGTGGCGGGGCAGGGTGGCCCCGCCCAAAAGCATTTTAGTACGCTAAATGTCTCCTCTCCTAGACTAGACGGTACAAATCCCTGTACTTATCGTCGTCTGTTGTGGAAATTGGCACAGGCCGGGGCCGGGCCGCCAGCGGGGTGGGCGGCTCCCACTTTTCCCGCAGGGCCGTGAGAAGCATACCTTCTACACTTCGTATTTGCTTACCTTGGGCGGCATAAGCGGCCAAAGCCGTGGCCGCTTTCTCGACCTCTTGTAGGCGGTATCTTTTAGCAACTTCAGCAGCAAAGGTGTTGCTAACCCGGGCTCCGATCACTTTTTCAATAGTCTCAGCTACAGTTTCGGTGTTGGCATAACTACTACTACAACCTAGAGGAGAAGCTGCTTTAGTGTTAGGAGCCTTTCTGTTTGCTTTGGCTTCTGCTTCCAGTTCGGGGTAGTAGTTGTAGGTCTCACTTTTGTAAGTATCATTATTGTAAGTATCTTTCCCTTTAAATTTTTTGAAGTCTAGACTTTAAAATTTTTAAAGTCTGTTGAGTTTCAAGGCTTTCGGGTTCTTTTTTGTACGTGTCTATTTCCTCTAGAATTGGCTTCATAATGTATATAACCTTGGATTGTCCCCGTCCAAGGTTTATTTCCTGGATGAGATCATATTTTGCCAATTCTTTCATGACTTTGACCGCCGTAGGTATGGAAACACCCAGATCTTCCGCAATTTCCTCACGTGCGTACTTCACGTAAACACATCCCTTATCGTCCCACCAACCATTTTTCCTTGAAAGCTCCATACGGTCCAATAGTAAGCCGTAAGCAAGCTTTGCCGCAAGGCTTAACTCTTTATATTTCGGATTTTTCAATAACACTTTGGGCACCATAACGAATCGAATAGAGTTTACTTCATTGACTTTGAAATACTCTCCCAAAATCATAGCCCTCCCATTTAAAGGAGAGCTAGCTATCTTATTTGGTTTTATAGTTGCTGTCTGCTAGAATATTGGTAGTGCTAACTTTTTTACTGGGTGGCTCCCCTTATTTTTTTAAATAAAAACCGCAAACAAAACCGCAAACAGATGTAATAATATTGAGCAACCCAGAAGGGTACAGGAAAAATTATTTGTCACGTGAAACCTAGAAGAATCAACACTTGCAGGGATTAGAAGGTACTGTCGAATACTGTCGAAACCCTAATCTTTAGGACTCAAAATCCGGTGGCCGCGAGGCCGTGCGGGTTCGACCCCCGCCTTCGGCACCAATAATACCAAGGCGTGAGAGCCTTGGTATTTTTCTTTATATAGATATAGAAAAATGCCAGTAGCCGGGAGCAGCTGCTGGCATTTTCCGTAATTTCCTATAACCTAGTTAATGGGCGTGCAGGTGGAAATAGCCCTGGTGGTGGTGCTCATGAAAGGCTGCGTCAATAAGGTTGCCCTGCATTAAAAGCTTCAGGAAAATAGCTATAATTATCCCCAGTCCCACCAGGGCTGACAGAATATAACCCAGGGCCTCGGCCCCAAAACTGCCTGCCAGCCTAGGAACGGTATAATCCGGGAAGAGGGTATGGGACCAGCTGGCGGCCAGTTTAACCATCCCGGCCGGGACAAAGCCCAGCATCTGCTGTAACTCTTCCGGTGCCCATTCGCCCCAGGCCGTACCGCTAGCCAAGATTCCCAGAGGTGACAGCAGGATCAGGATACCCAGCCCTGTAGCCAGTCCCTTGAGGCCCGGGGCGCCGGCCCCGGCCGGAGCTGCCGGCCTGGCCTCCGGGTAAAGTTGCAGTAAGCCGGGGTTAGCCCGTTCAAGGTAGCGGACCACCAGGCCGGTAACTATCCCCTCGGCGGGGCCGGCCACCAGGAGATGGGCCAAAGGAGCCTTGGGTCAGGAAGGTTCTGAAGTGCGCCTCCTTTCCTGCCAGCCGTGACGCCGGCAACGGCCCCTGCCCGGGCCGGCGATATCTGTACTGCCGCAATGGGGGCAGGTTCCAGTCTCCTCAGTTTCCGGTTCCCATTCATAACCACATTCTTCACAGCGGGCCTTTGCCCCTGCCAGGCGGTAAACCCCGCCTTCTACCCGGATAGCTTTGCCATTAATCAGGGCGTCGGCCACCTTACTCCGGGCTGCGCCGAGGATACGGAAAAAGGTAGGCCGTGAGACCCTCATCCTGGCCGCGCATTCCTCCTGCTCCAGGCCTTCTATATCCTTCAGGCGAATGGCTTCCAGTTCTTCCACTGCCAGGACAACTTCTTCCAGTTGGCGTAAAGGTACGGCTGCCGGTTTAAAATAAGTAATCCCTGGTATAAATTCTACCCGCCGGCACTTGGGTGGCCTCGGCATGATGGTCCCCCGCTTTCAAGCTTTACTTTACCTTATCATAACCTCAATGTGGACTTATGTCAACCATAAGGAAAGAATGTCCAATTACAACTCTACGTTATTTTTGCCGATGCGGGTAGACCTCATTCCCAACTATAACTAATTGACCATCACGGTGCAAAACAACCGGCGCAATGACAGTCCTGTCCAGGGTTTCGGAGGCCGGCAGCAAAAACCCGCCCATCACGTTGGCGGCCGGGATTAAAAAGCGGTGGTCGCCGTCAATCACCCGCCGCAATAGGTGCGGCCCTACCAGGCCGATAAAGCAGCCGATAATGCCCAGAAAAGAAACCACTTCGTCCACAATCACAACTACCGGGAAGGTTACTTTACCCCCCAGCCGCGGCTGTAATTTTCAGCGCAGGGGATGCAGGCATACCGCCCCTCCTTTACCCTGGCTCGGACTTCTGCCACCAGCTCCCCGCAATAAGCGCAGGTCACGGAGTTAAAAAGGCGGGCTTTCGCTGGCATGGCGAGCTTCACATGCTCTGTTTTAAATATTTCCTCCTCCGGCGCCTCCAGGATAAATTGCAAGCGCTGTTCCTGGTAACGGTCAAAGAGCTCCTTTTCCGCAGGTGTGGCCTGGCCGTTAAAAACCCTCTCCCGCAAGTTCCGGTAATTCTCGTCTTCCTGCCATGCTCCACTTTTTAAGGCTACCCGGACGGCAGCACCAGTCTTCCTATCACCAATAGTAAATACATGCTTGCCGTAGTCCCGGTAAAGGAGATTGCCTTTTCCCAGGGTGCAGCCGGTAAGCACCTGGATGGCATCCACCCCGCAGGCATCGGTTTCAACAATGGCCACCAGTTCCTCATCCCCGGCCCGTGCGGCCGCCAGCTCCCGCAGGGCTATTTTTGCCGCCCTGTAGCCAATGGCCAGGCCCGGGCAGCTATGCCCGTGAAAGGCCACGGCCCTTTCCCAATCGTTGGTAATTGGTTCCATGATTTAAATCTCTCCTTTTCTCCCCTCTAGAAAATAAAAATAACCACTTCAGGCGCCCCTTCTGGGGCACATACCCTCCGTGGTTACATCTTACAACCTCCATGGTTGTTAAATATTTTATTCGCCATGCAAAGCTAAAATCCTGCCGCTTAATCCCCATCCCGCAGGCGGTTGACTTCTTTAAACAGGGACACTATTTGCGACATCCCGCTGAATTCCTCCAGGCTGTAGCGCGTTTTCCGCCGCCAGTTGGGGTAACGGTTTCCCGTACCCGGGACATTCTGGGGCTCTCTTTCCAACCATAGATCCTCAAGGTTGACGAGAAGAAGCTGCGCCCGGCTTGCGGCTAGATAGGCTAGGCAACCACGTAAAAGGTTGCCGGCCTCCGTCGTGGCTACTGACAAAAAACCTTGATGATACAGGAAAAGGGGGAGAGCCGCCTTTAGACGGCCGCCTTGTCCGCCAAAAAGAAGCAAAGGGCGGCATGTCGTGGGTATTCAGGCCGGCCAAACACCCGGCACGCACCGGTGCCAGGGCCCGGCTCGGCTTTCCGGTGTATTCGGTGGCCAGGATATACATGCCGGTTGACCTTGTGCCGCTCCATGGCACGGCGGACGTAACCCGGCACCGTACCCAGGTCTTCACCGACAAGTAATGCTTTATGGCGCCGGGATTCTAAGGCCAAAATTGCGTAAAATTCCTCGGCGTGATAGCGAACGTAAACTCCTTCCGCGGCTGTAAGCCCTTTCGGTATCCAAAAAAGGTGGTGCAAACCCATGACGTGATCCAGGCGCAAAATACCTGCATGGCGCAGGTGATGGCGCAGGCAGGCTATATAATAGCGGTAGCCGTCTTCCCGTATTCCTTCCGGGTGCAGGGGAGGAAATCCCCAGTCCTGTCCCTCGCGAAAAAAGCATCGGGCGGCGCCCCGCTGCTGGCCGCCAGGCAAAAATTCCAGCGGTAGCGCCAGACGTCGTATCCCTCGCGGTGGACTCCCAGGGGCAAATCGAGATACAAATTGCCTTTGGCCAGGGATTGGAGCTGGCGATGGGCCTGCCATTGGACATACAAATGATACGCCGCGACTTCCCGATCATAATCGCCCTCTTTTAGAAAACCGTCCCGCATTCGTGCCGGCCACGCCGTCCAGCCGGCACGCCTTTTTTCCACGGCGGCCCGAAACCGGGCGTAATCTAGAACTTCCCTTTTGCCGGCCACCCAGGTGGCTAATTCCGCCTGTCCTTTTACGTTACTGTTATAAAATTCACGGGCACAGATTGCAAAGACTTTTCTCTTGAGAGCCATTACCCGTCGATAATCGACAAAAGATGTTTTCCGTAAAAAAGCCGCTTCGTCCTGGAATTCCTTCGAGTTTAAGAAATCCCGGGCCTCTCGGGATTTCTGCACTTCTTCCAGCTGAGAAACGTCCAAATAAAACTCATTCCAAAAAAGGCGGCTTACGGGCTGATAGGGACTGGGCTCCATGGGTTCATCCAGAAAAGCAGCCAGGAAGGGTAAAGTGGCGACAAAACTGCCGCCCAGCCGTTCCACCCAATTAGAAAAGGCCTCCAGGTCCCCGAAATCACCGGATCCCAGGCTGCGCTGCGAATGAAGGGCATATAGGGGCACAAAGCAGCCCCATATTTTTTCCCGGCCTTTCGGCAGGTTCCATGCCTGAAAAGGGGCGGAAATCAGCATTACCTCTTTATCGTCCCCGGCAAAACTTAAAGACAAGCGGTGATAGCCCCAGGGTAATTTTATAGGCAGCCGCAACAGCCGGGCTTCATAAACAGCTCCTTCCACCACGGCTGCCCGGGTTAGGGGGAGGGAAGAGGGTACATGCTATACCGCCACAACCCGCCTCCTTCTAAATGTAGTTTGCATTCCAGGCGGCTAGCAATCTTTGCCGCAGGCAGGCGGAGTTCTAAGCAGGGACTACTACCGGACCAAACCACGGTTACCGGCTCACAAAATTTACGCCAGCGCTCCTGACGTCGCTCCCGCACGGCCCTTAAGACGTCGGCCATATTAGCCACCGGCGCTCCCAGGGCCTGTAAAACCGCCAGCAACGTTTCCGGTTCAGCCGTCTGGAGGTTACCCTCACCATCGCGATAGGCGGGCTCTACGCCATATAGGCAGCAAGTTGGTACAAAAGATGCAATTCTTTTTCGCGTCTAACCATCAATTATTACCTGCCAGGCGATGTTATTAAATATAATTTTCCCCTTCCCAAGGTTATTCAATTTTTCTTTTTCCCTCCCGGCACTTCGCGCACAAGCCGTAAACTTCAAAACAATGTTCCGTCGGCAAGAACCCTTTGCGGTCCAATTCCTGTATTAATTCTTCCATGGGACAAAAGTCAACGGCAAAATAAGCGCCGCACATTTTACACACGGCGTGATGATGGTGTCCTTCCTCCCGCCGCAGTTCGTATAAATCGGCACCTGTCTGGGAAGAAACGCGGCATAAAAGCCCTTTTTCGAGCAATAAATCTATGTTGCGGTAAACGGTAGAAAAATTTGTTCCGGGAAGAATTTCAATGACCTTTTGGAACAGATCTTGAGCGCTTAAAAAAGAGCGGGTGTTTTTAAGGACCGCCAGGATGGCCTTTCGCTGGGGAGTTACCCTGAGGTCGTTTTGCCTTAACAGTTCTTCTACATCCACTTTTTTATTACTCCTTTCCCAACCATAACTGCCACCAGCA
>Ga0224486_100089_pt1 | contig 45027 bp, 50 predicted proteins | sample TexhydDE_CT_test_FD_172013 | JGI IMG/M metagenome (GOLD analysis project Ga0224486, IMG submission 172013) | Fracking water microbial communities from deep shales in Oklahoma, United States - hydraulically fractured wells DE_CT_test ... | reverse complement strand
CCGGAGATCCTGGAACAGCTGGAAGAAATTCGCCTGCGCCAGGAGCGCCCCCTGGCTCTGGGGCTGATGCATCGGGATGCTTTTCTCAGCCCGGAGGGCAACCTGGTGAGCGATCCTGAACAGGCCTACCGGGTGAGCGCCGGTGATCTGGAACGTACCCTTCAGCTTGTTACCGGGTCATCACTCTATGCCCTGGAGGAGGAGTTGCGCAGTGGCTACATCACCCTGCCCGGGGGGCACCGGGTCGGCCTCACCGGGCGCGCGGTAATGGAAGGGGGCCGGGTGAGGACCTTGAAGTATATCAGCTCCCTCAATATTCGTGTTTCCCGCGAAGTGCCGGGCCTGGCCACCCCTCTTTTGCCCTACCTGATTGACCGGCAGGTAAAAAGCATCTACCATACCCTGATTTTTTCCCCTCCCCGCTGCGGGAAGACCACCATGCTGCGGGATATCATTCGCCAGCTGAGCAACGGTGTACCCGAACTGGATCTCCCCGGCCTTACAGTGGGGGTGGTCGACGAGCGTTCCGAGCTGGCCGGCTGTTACCGGGGGGTGCCCCAGCGGGACGTGGGGGTGCGCACCGATGTACTGGACGGCTGTCCCAAGGCGGAGGGCATGATCATGCTCCTGCGCTCCATGGCTCCCCAGGTGATTGCTACCGATGAAATTGGAAGGGAAGAAGATATAGCTGCCCTGGAAGAAGTATTCCATGCCGGGGTGAGGGTACTGGTTACTGTACACGGTGCTTCCCTGGCTGAACTGGCCGTTCGTCCGGCCCTGCGGCATCTTTTTAAGCTAAAGGTAATTCAGCGTTTTGTCCTTCTGGGCCGTTCCCGGGGCGTGGGGACGGTGGAGGACATCCTGGACGGCCGGACCATGCGTTCACTGGGGGTGAGGTGATGTTGAAAATCCTGGGCAGTGTGTTAATTCTCCTGGCCGGTGGAGGGATGGGGGTAACCATGGCCGGTTATTATGCCCGCAGGCCGCAGGAACTGCGCAGCCTGCAGGCTGCCTTAAAGATGCTGGAAACGGAGATTACCTACACTGCCACCCCGCTCCCCGAAGCGCTGGGCCGGGTGGCGGAGCGGGCGGGCCCGCGGGTGGCTTTGCTGTTCAACCGGGCCCGGGAAGAACTCATGTCACCGGCAGGCTGCACGGCACGTGAAGCCTGGGAGGAAGCGCTGAAGGCTTTTTACCCCACCAGTGCCCTGGCCCCTTCCGATCTGGCTGTTCTTCGCCAGCTGGGACCCGCCCTGGGCATTTCCGACATGGAGGATCAGAGCAAGCACCTGCGCCTGGCCATGGAACAGCTGGGCAGGGAAATGGCGCAGGCCGAGGAAAAGGCTTCCCGCTACGTTAAGCTCTGGAACTATCTGGGCTTTCTCGGCGGGCTGGCCCTGATTTTGATGCTGTACTGAAAAGGGGGAGCTGCCATGGGTTATGATATCAATCTGATTTTTAAAATTATCGGTATAGGAATTCTGGTTGGTGTGGCCCATTACGTCCTGAAAAACTCCGGTAAAGAAGATTACGCCGTTATCGCTACCCTGGGCGGGCTCGGGATTGTGCTCATCTGGGTGGTACAGCTGCTGGGGGGGTTCTTTGACCAGGTGAGGTCGGTGTTCAAGCTGTTTTAAAGGAGTGGCGCCCGTGGAGATTATGCAGATTGTCGGCCTGGGAATAGTGGCGGCAGTGCTGGCGGTTACCATCCGGCACAACAAACCGGAAATGGCCATGCTCTTGAGCATGGCCACGGGAATCATCCTTTTCATGCTGGTTCTGGGTAAGATTGGCTCGGTGATTGATGTGCTCAGGGATCTTGCTTCCCGGGCCAATTTAAACATGGTTTACCTGGGGACCATTCTCAAAATCGTGGCCATCGCCTACATTGCCGATTTCGGGGCCCAGATTTGCCGGGATGCGGGGGAGGGAGCGGTGGCTTCCAAAATAGAATTTGCCGCCAAAGTTCTCATCCTTGTCCTGGCGGTACCCATAATGATTGCCGTACTCCAGTCCCTCCTGAAACTCGTACCCTGAGGTGATGGAGATGCTCCGGCCCTTCTCGTTACTGGTGCTCTGCCTATTTTGGGTGCTCTGTCCCGCTGCCGCCCTGGCCCTGCCGGAAAGCCCGGCCGGAAGTGCTCCTTCCCTGGAGCCGGCCCTCGCGTCACCCGATCTCAGCGGGGTGGAGGATTATATCAACACCCTGGATGCCGAAATTAAAGAAGCCCTGCCCGGATTCCATTTTAAAGAAATGGTTATAAAACTGGTCAATGGGGAACTTGATTTAAGCCCCGGGGAGATTTTAAAGGACCTGTTTTCCTACCTGTTTCGTGAAGTGGTGGCCAATTCCGCCCTCCTGGGTAAACTGGTGGTTCTGGCTGTTATATGCGTGATACTGCAAAATTTCTCCACCGCCTTTGACCGGGGGACTACCGGCCAGCTGACCCATATGGTCACCTACCTGGTGCTGGTTACCATTGCCATAGGTTCTTTTGCCCTGGCGGTGCAGACGGGCAGGGAAGTGGTGGATAAGATGGTTACCTTCATGCAGGCCCTGATGCCTGTCCTGCTTACCCTGCTGGTGGCACTGGGCGGGGTGGCTACGGCAGCCATCTTCCATCCCGTAATTCTGGTCAGTATCACCTTAATTGGGACCCTGATCAAAAACCTGGTTTTACCCCTGGTATTCTTTTCGGCGGTACTGGGGCTGGTCAGCCACCTTTCCCCCCGCTTTAAGGTTTCCGGCCTGGCGGGCCTGTTGCGGGGTGCTGCCGTCGGGATTCTGGGAATAATGGGGACAGTTTTTCTGGGCCTGCTGGCCGTCCAGGGAGTGGCAGGGGCTGTAGGCGACGGGGTAATCCTGCGCACGGCCAAGTTTTCCATCGATGCCTTTATTCCTGTGGTGGGAGGGATGTTTTCCGATGCCCTGGAAGCGGTGATCAGCTCATCCCTGTTAATTAAAAATGCTGTGGGTATTGCCGGAGTGGTGGCGGTGGTGATGATCATGACCCTGCCGCTGGTCAAGCTCATTTCCCTGGCCTTTATCTATAAACTGGCTGCTGCTTTAATTCAACCGGTGGACGATTCCCAGGTGGTTTCCTGCCTTTCGGACCTGGGTAATAACATAATTCTCATTTTCGCCACTGTGGCTACGGTGGGCCTGCTCTTCTTCTTCGCCATTGCCATTATGGTGGGGGTGGGTAACCTGACCGTCATGCTGCGCTAGGGGGGAGGGATGGTGTGGAGCTTATCCGCCAGCTTGTTCAGAACCTGATCGTTATCGTGGTTCTGGCAGTTTTTCTGGAAATGCTGCTGCCGGCCAGCGACATGCGGCGCTACGTAAAAATGGTCATGGGGTTGCTGATTATCGTGGTAGTTTTGCAGGCCATAGGAGGGATAGTCCGGGGGGACTGGCAGCGCCACCTGGAGCCGGCTATAAATGCTGCCCCTGCGGGGGTTCCAGACCTTAAAGAGATTCTGGCCGCGGGGCAGCGTTTGAAAGACGGACAGGAGCAAAAAGCTCTGGAGGAGTACCGCCAGGGCCTTTCCCGCCAGATTGTTGCCCTGGCGGGTTTGAACAGCGAGGTTCAGGTGGTAAAGGCCCGGGTGGAAATTTATACGGATCCCGGGGACAGGCATTACGGGCAGATCCGGGAAGTTTTTCTGTTGCTGGCTGCAGCCCGCCCCCGTATTCAGGAACAGGGTTCCGGTCGGGGTGAGCAACTGGTGGAACCGGTAACCATTGATGTCGGGGAGCGGGCACAGCCGGTTCAGGGAGAGGTAAACGCAAAACCGGGGCCGGAAGCGGAAAAAGCTGCAGCCCGGCTGACCAGGGTGGTGGCCGATTTCTATAACCTTTCACCTGATCAGGTCAAGGTGCAATGGGTGAGTTGATTTAAGGGGGGCTGGTAAAAATGTCTATCTGGGAAGCCTGGAAGAAGTTTCTGGGTAACCGGAAGGAGGGGGATCTTCCGCCGAAAATAACACGCCGTCAGCTTGGATTGCTGGGAGGACTGGTTGCCCTGGGAGTTCTCCTGCTTGTTCTGGGGAGCATCAGTCCACCGGGGAAGGACGGGGTGCCCGCAGGTGAGGAGAACAACCGGGCAGTGCAGGAAAGCCCGGCCAAACAGGGGGATGGCTCCACCATGGCGGGCCAGGAAGCAGCCCTTGAAGCAAAGCTGAGGGAAATGCTTGCCCAGGTGGAAGGGGCCGGAGAGGTGAAGGTAACTGTGCGCCTGGCCAGTTCCAGCCGGGAGGAGTATGCCGTAAACACCACCACGGGGCGCAAAACCACCGAGGAAAAAGACCAGGCGGGTGGAACCAGGGTCACCAGTGAAGATACCGGCAGCGACCAGCTGGTTTTAATTCGCTCCGGGCAGGGTGAGGTGCCGGTGGTGGAACAGGAAATTGCTGCCCGCGTGGCCGGGGTGCTGGTGGTGGCCGACGGGGCCGGGGATCCCCTGGTGAAGGCCCGGCTCTTCGAGGCCGTGCAGGTGGCCCTGGGTGTTGAGCCGCAAAAAATTCTGGTCTTACCAAGGGAAAGGGGGAAAATTTGATGCGCACCATCCTGATTCAGAAACGAACCCTCCTGGCCCTCCTGATGGGATTGCTGGGGCTGACTTTGCTTGTTCTGGGCTGGCACGGTGCCCCGGAGCCTTTTAAACGGCAGGATGAAGGGGCACCGGTATCTGCCGGGAATATCACTGCCGAACAGGGGATGGCGGATAAAACCTCACCCGGTTCCGGTCCGCGGGTTGCGGATGCTTCCAGCCGGGGTACAGCCTTCTTTGTGGAATACCGCCTGGATCGGGAACGGACAAGGGGGCAGCAGCTGGAACTGCTGCGGGAAATCATCAACAATCCCCAGGCAGCACCTGAAACCCGGAAAACTGCTCAGGAACGGCTGCTGGTTATCAGCCAGAGTCTGGCCCGGGAAGCAGAGGTGGAGAATTTGCTCCGGGCCAGGGGGTTTGGAGATGCTGCCGTATCCCTGGATGGCCGGGGTGCTACCGTGGTAATCCAGGCCAGCAGTATCTCCGCTGAGGAGGCTACCCGCATTGCTGAACTGGTATCCAGAGGGACAGGGGTGGCGGAACAGGATGTGGTAATCATTCCGGTACCAGGTTCCTGATCTAAAAACGTGTTTCAATTCTGCCCCGGGCGGGTCCCCGGGGCTTTTTAGGGCCAGAGTTTACCGGGATGATCAATGGGCGGGTAGAGCAGGAGTTTTATCTTATACGTAAAATTATTTAAATAAAGGTCATACGGGTACGATCACAAAAACAGATACCGGTTGCGGCGGGGCCGCTCCCCGTTCCCGGAAATGAAGGAACGTGTTATTAACTGTCAGGAGAGGGGGGTAGGGAGATGTTAAAAGCAAAAGATATGACCATGGAGCAGATTACCCATACTTTTTGCAGCTGGTGCAAATACAGGCGTGTCAGCCTGGGCCAGACTTACTGGGAGTGCGGCCTGCAGGAAAAAGATCTCCAGGAACGCTGCCCCTACAGGAAGGCAGTGCGCAAAGAGGAAGAAGGGGCGAATTAAAAGGACTTATTAAACATTTCCGCCCGGCCTGGCCCGGCCAGCGAAACGACCGGGAGCGACGATTAAAACCAGGGCACATTCCAGAAATACCTTGTCTATAAACTGATTCCGGCTTTTATGCCGGAAAATCTTTTCCCGGGCGGGACCGCCCAGAGAGGATACTGCTGATCCCGGCGGTGGCCGGTGTGTGGGGGTGTACCGGTGAGGCAGCTTTTTGACGATAAGGCCGGAACTTACGATGAATGGTACCTGACTCCCGCAGGTCGTTTTGTGGACCGGGTGGAAAAGGAGGCGGTGCTGGGCTACCTGGAGCCGCGCCCGGGAATGAGCGTTCTGGATGTGGGTTGCGGGACGGGTAACTATTCCCTGGAACTGGCCCGAAGGAAATTGCTGGTGACGGGCCTGGATATTTCCACGGCCATGCTGGAAAAGGCCCGCGCCAGGGCCCGGGCCGAGGGGCTGCCGGTGGAATTTGTTTGGGGTGACGCCATGCAGCTGCCTTTCCCGGATAACAGTTTCGACGGCGTTATTTCCGTTTCCGCCCTGGAGTTTGTACCGGAACTGGAGGCGGCTCTGCAGGAGGCTTACCGGGTTCTCAGGCCCGGGGGCAGGCTGGTGGTGGGGTTGATTGGCGGGGACAGCAGCTGGGGCCGTTATTACAGGGAGAAGGCGCGCCGGGACCCGGGTAGTGTTTTTAACCGGGCCCGGCTGTATAACCTGGGTGAACTGCGCCGGGCCATGCCGGGTGCCGGGGTTCGTGCCCGGGCGGTCCTTTTCACTCCGCCCGGTTTTGATTATGAGCAGGAGGAAGCGGCCTGGCAGGTAGAACGTGCTGCCGTTGCGGCAGGTCGTGAAGATGGCGGGTTTATCTGTGCGGTATCTTCCAAGATTTAGGACCCCCTCTTTGAGAAGGGGGTTATTGGTTTATTTATCAGAATATTCAGATGTCCAGTTGTTAAATATATTGTATACTTGTGTAAACCCTATTTCCGGAAACTAAAAATTTAAATATAATAACATCAAACCAGTTAAATAAAAAAACCGCAAGTTCAGGTTGTTTTCAAGCAACCTGAGTATTTTTTGTATAGCCATGTTTCTGGGGGAGGTTTCCATGGGTTTAAAGATCACCGATACTACCCTGCGCGATGGTCACCAGAGTCTTTGGGCTACCCGGATGCGCACCAAAGATATGCTGCCCATCCTGGAAAAACTGGATGCGGTGGGCTATCATTCCCTTGAAGTATGGGGCGGGGCCACTTTTGACGTGTGCATGCGTTACCTGAATGAAGACCCCTGGGAGCGCTTGCGCACCTTGAAAAAATACATCAAACGCACCCCTTTACAAATGCTTTTGCGCGGGCAGTCCCTGGTGGGATACCAGCACTATCCCGACGACGTGGTCGAAGCCTTTATCAATAAGATGGTGGAAAATGGTATTGATATCATCCGCATTTTCGATGCCTTAAACGACCTGCGCAACTTTGAAGCACCCATGCGTGTGGCTTCAAGAACGGGGGCACATATCCAGGCGGCGGTGGTTTATACCATCAGTCCGGTGCACACCACCGAACATTACGTGGAGACGGCAGTCAGCCTAGCCCAGATGGGTGCACATTCCATCTGTATAAAGGATATGGCCGGGCTGCTTACGCCATATAAAGCTTATGAACTGGTTAAACTGATTAAAGAGCGGGTCGGCCTTCCCGTGCAGCTGCACAGTCACTACATCGGCGGCCTGGCCCTGGGGGCCTACCTCAAGGCTGCCGAGGCGGGGGTGGATGTGGTGGATACCGCCTCCGTACCCCTGGCCTTTGGTTCATCTCAGCCTCCGGTAGAAACGGTGGTGCGGGCGCTGCAGGGCACGCCGTATGATACGGGCCTGGATCTCCACCTGCTGTTTGAAATTGCTGCTTACTTTGAGGACCTGCGCAAGTCACTGGGGTACGAGCGCGGGGTGACCCGTATCAACGATATGCGGGTTTTCGAGCATCAGGTGCCCGGCGGGATGATTTCCAACCTGGTTACCCAGCTGGAGGAGCAAAAAGCCCTCCACCGCCTGCCCGAGGTGCTGGAAGAAATTCCGCGGGTAAGGGCAGAACTGGGCTACCCGCCCCTGGTTACTCCCACCAGCCAGATTGTGGGTACCCAGGCCGTGCTGAACGTTCTTACCGGGGAACGCTATAAGCTGATCCCCGGTGAGGTTCGTGCGTATGTTGAAGGGCACTACGGCCGGCCGCCGGCACCGGTGGATCCGGAGGTGGCGAGAAAGATACTGGGGGATAAAAAACCCATAACCTGCCGCCCCGCCGACTTGCTGGAACCCAAAATGGATAAAATAAGGGAAGAGATTAAGGACCTGGCCAGGTCGGAAGAAGATTTCATTTCCTATGCCCTGTTTCCCCAGGTGGCAAGAAAATATTTTGAGAACCGTAACCGGTCCGCAGATCCTGCCGTGCCGGTTAACGGCAACCAGGGTCCCAAAACCGGTCGCAAGGAGGATGGTACCATGAACTTGCAGGAAATCAAGGAGCTGATTAAACTAATTGACCAGACGGATATTGCCGAGCTGTCTCTGGAGAGTGCAGGGGTAAGGGTGGCCATACGGAAAGCCGGTGCCCAGGGAATTATACCGGCACCGGAAAAGGAAGCACCCCCTGTACCGGTACAGGCCAGGGAAGCGGCGGCGCCGCCGGCACCGGAGCCGGAGAAGAATGTGGATACTTCCGGTCTTACCGTTATCAGGTCGCCCATGGTGGGAACTTTTTACCGGGCCCCGGCTCCGGATGCGCCGCCTTTTGTCCAGGTCGGGGATCAGGTGACGAAAGGCCAGACTTTATGTATTATTGAAGCCATGAAATTGATGAATGAAATTGAATCGGAAGTGTCCGGTGAGATTGTGGATATTCTGGTGGAAAATGGTCAACCGGTGGAGTACGGGCAGGAGCTGTTCTTGATTCGGGAAAAGTAGATGGGTAGGGAGCAGATATGTTTAAAAAAATACTGATCGCCAACCGGGGAGAAATTGCTTTGAGAATCATCCGGGCCTGCCGGGAAATGGGTATAAAAACTGTTCTGGTATACTCCGAAGCTGACCGCGATAGCCTGCCGGTGCGCATGGCCGATGAGGCTTATTGCATAGGCCCGGCCCCGGCATCCAGGAGCTATCTCAACATCACCAATATCATCAGCACGGCCATGGTTTCCGGGGCGGATGCCATTCATCCCGGTTATGGTTTCCTGGCAGAAAACGCCGGGTTTGCGGAGATTTGCGAGAGTTGCGGTTTGACTTTTATCGGGCCACCGGCTTCCGCCATGGAAAAGATGGGGGCCAAGGCTGTGGCCAGGGAAACGGTTTTAAAAGCCGGGGTGCCGGTCGTACCCGGCTCCCCCGGTGTGCTCCGGGATGTCCGGGAAGCCCTTGAAGTGGCTGAAAAAATAGGCTATCCGGTGCTGGTTAAGGCATCTGCCGGTGGTGGCGGCCGGGGTATGCGGGTGGCCCATGAACCCGAGGATTTAATCCAGGCGGTCCAGATGGCCCAGGCGGAGGCCCAGGCGGCCTTTGGCAACGCCCAGGTTTACGTGGAAAAGTATGTGGAGGAGCCCCGTCATATTGAATTTCAGATCCTGGGCGACAGGTACGGCCACATCGTTCATTTGGGAGAACGGGACTGCTCCATCCAGCGACGCAACCAGAAGATGATCGAAGAATCCCCCTCCACGGCTTTAACCCCGGAATTGCGTCAGAAGATGGGCGAAATGGCAATAAAAGCCGCCCGGGCAGTGGGTTACTATAGCGCCGGAACAGTGGAGTTTCTGCTGGATAAACACCAGAACTTTTACTTCATCGAGATGAATACCCGGATTCAGGTGGAGCACCCGGTTACCGAGATGGTTACCGGCATAGACCTGATTAAGGAACAGATACGCCTGGCAGCAGGAGAACCCCTGGGTTATAACCAGGAAGACATTCAGATCCGGGGCTGGGCCATTGAGTGCCGGATTAACGCTGAGGACCCCGCCCGCAATTTTGCTCCTTCCCCGGGGGTAATTACTGCTTACCTGCCTCCCGGGGGCCCGGGGATCCGCCTGGACAGTGCGGCCTATCCCGGGTGGAAGGTGCCTCCTCATTACGATTCCCTGATTGCCAAGCTGGTTGCCTGGGGCCAGGACCGGGAAGAGGCTATTGCCCGGATGCAGCGGGCCCTGGGCGAGTTCGTCATCGAGGGAATCAAGACCACCATTCCTTTCCACCAGCGGGTGCTGCATAACGCCTTTTTCCGCCGGGGTGAAATTTATACCAATTTCATTCAGCGCCGTATTCTGATGGGTTAACTGGTTGCGGATGGCCTTTTTATTTTGATATAATATGGGGTGACCAGGGTAAAATGTGACAAATGGAGGGGGTACAAAGCTGTGGAGAATAAGGAAGTTGTGGTACGGGAAGAACAGACCGGATTGGGTTCGATCCGCATTGCCGATGAGGTGGTACGGATTATTGCCGGCCTGGCCGCCACTGAGGTTCCAGGCGTAGCTGGAATGAGCGGTGGGGTGGTTGGCGGTATAGCCGAGATGCTGGGCCGGAAGAACCTGTCCAAAGGCGTCAAGGTGGAAGTGGGCGAAAAGGAAGCGGCGGTAGATCTGTATGTTATTGTCAATTACGGCACCCGCATTCCTGATGTAGCCCTGCAGATTCAGGAGAATGTCAAGAGAGCCATAGAGGCCATGACCGGTTTAACGGTAGTGGAAATCAATGTCAATGTCCAGGGAGTGGCCTTCAGCCAGGAAGGTAAAGAGGAGGAACACCGGGTACGTTAGGGTTTCAAATGGGTCAAAGCGCCACCCGGTTAGCCGGGGGAGGGTATATTTTTGAAGGAAGGCAGCTGGCGTACCCAGGAGTATGCATTGGGAAAGTACCGTTGATTGCGGGGGTAGCCGGGCAATTAGTTCCGGCAAATGAGGGAAATATAAGCGTGGGAGGTTGCGCCTTTGATGGGGCCCTTTGACCGCGGCCTGCTGGTTATCTATACTTTTGTTATAACAGTTGCCCTGGCCTGGGCTGCCGCTGTCGCAGCCGGTTTTATCCCTCCCTACCGGATCTTGAGCTGGCTGGGCACGGTCGCCGGGCGGCCGGAAGTTGCCTTCACTTTCCTGGGGCTGTCAATTTTAGCCGGTGCCCGTCTTTTCTGGGTGGGGGTGCGCCCGCGCCGCCGCCAGGCGGTGGTTCATGAGGCAGCCCTGGGACAGGTGCGCGTTGCGCTAACTGCCATCCAGGACCTGGTGGAAAAGGTGGCCCTGGCACAAAATGGGATACGTGAGGCTACGGCCAGGGTTTACCCGGGTAAAGAGGGCATCCGTATCGGTATCCGGGTGGCGGTTACCCCGGATATAAATATTCCCGCAACTGCCGCCGTGGTGCAGGAAGAGGTAAAGAAACGGGTGCTGGAGGTTACCGGGGTGACGGTGCAGGATGTTGCCTTTACGGTTAGAAGTATATCCGCCCGTAAACCCCGGGTGGAATAAATGGGGTGTTACCAGATGGATGCATATGCCCTTGTGGAACTGTGGAGGAAACATAAAGGTAAGATTACGGGTATCATCCTGGGCCTTGCCTTTGGCTGGTTTGCCATTACCTATGGCCTGTTAAAGGCTGTATTTGTAAGCGCCTGTGTGGTTGCCGGGTACTATATCGGTAAACATCTGGATGAAAGGGTAAACTTTAAGGAGATATTTTCCCGGTTGTTTCAGGAGAGATAAACTTCAGATAACAGGAGGTAGTTTATGGGCAGGAGGCAGGCCAGGGAAGCAGCGCTACAGGTTCTCTACCAGGTGGACGTGGCCCGGATGGACCCTGAAGAAGCACTTGATTACTTACAAAAGATGGCATTTCCGGTTACTGACGATACGAAGGAAAATAACAAACCGGCTTCCTTGAGCTCAAGGGATATGCTTTTTGCTCGTGAACTGGTTACCGGCACCCTGGCCCACCTGAAAGAGTTCGACCTGATTATTTCCCGTTTGAGCCAGGACTGGCCCCTGTACCGTATGGCGGCGGTGGACCGGAATATTATGCGCCTGGCGCTTTATGAAATATTTTTCCGCGAGGACATACCCGGTAGTGTGGCGGTAAATGAGGCGGTGGAACTGGCCAAAACATTTGGGGGTACTGATTCCAGTCGTTTTGTTAACGGCATCCTGGGCCGCGTGGTAAAGGATCCGGCGGCTTTTTATCCGGTGCAAGAAGGGGGTTAAATCCCCTTTTTAATTATTTTAAGATTTGTTCATAAATAACAGCAGGCAGCAGGAATTTAACGCCCCAGCGAGAATTATTAGATAATTGTTTCATAGCGTTTTTATAAATAATATGAATAGCAGAGGGAGGGGGAGGCTTATTAATGTTCAAGATTTTGGATAAACAGGTCTTTTCTCCTGTGATCAAGCAGATGATTATTGAGGCGCCCAGGGTGGCCAGGAGATGTCAGCCGGGTCAGTTTGTTATTTTACGCATTCATGAAGAGGGTGAACGTATTCCCCTGACCATTGCGGACTTTGATCGGGAAAAGGGCACCATTACCATTGTATTCCAGGAAGTTGGCAAAACCACCAGGCAATTGGGAACACTGGAAGCGGGAGATTATATCAGGGATTTCGTAGGACCGCTGGGAACCCCTTCCCACATTGAGAATTTCGGCACGGTCATATGTGTTGGCGGCGGTGTGGGGATAGCCCCGGTATTTCCCATTGCCCGGGCGTTGAAAGAAGCGGGTAACCATGTGATCAGCATCATCGGTGCGCGGACCAGGGATCTCCTTTTCTGGGAGGACCGTATGCGGGAAGTATCCAGCGAGCTTTTTGTGACCACCGATGACGGTTCCTATGTGCGCAAGGGCTTTGTTACCGATGTTTTGAAAGAGGTAATTGAGGATCGGGGTAAGGATAACATCAACCTGGTACTGGCCATCGGTCCCCAGCCCATGATGCGGGCCTGCTGCGATGTCACCAGAGATTACGGAATTAAAACCATTGTCAGTCTGAATGCGCTGATGGTGGATGGTACGGGGATGTGTGGTTGCTGCCGGGTAACCGTGGGTGGCCAGACCAGGTTTGTTTGTGTGGATGGCCCGGAATTCGATGGCCATCAGGTGGATTTTGCTGAACTGGCTCGTCGTTCGGCCACCTTCCGGGCAGAAGAACAGCGGGCACTTGAGCGCCATACATGCCAGTGCGGATGTGGAGGTGGCAAATAATGGCCGAGAAGAAGGAAATAATCCCCAGGAAGCACCCCATGCCTTCCCAGGACCCTCTTGAGCGGATCCGGAATTTCAATGAAGTGGCCCTGGGTTATGACGAGGAAACAGCGGTGGCGGAGGCCAAACGCTGCCTGCAATGTAAAAAGGAGCCCTGCCGGCAGGGCTGCCCGGTGGAAGTGGATATTCCTGCTTTTATCAGGCTGGTAGCCCAGCGGGATTTTGCGGGCGCCATTAAAAAGATTAAGGAAAAAAATGCTCTTCCCGCCGTTTGCGGCCGGGTTTGCCCGCAGGAAAACCAGTGCGAAAAATACTGCACCCTGGGTAAGAAACACGAGCCCGTTGGTATCGGGCGGCTGGAACGTTTCTGTGCCGACTGGGAGCTGGCCCGGGGTGTACAGCCCCAGGAAGTGGCCCCGCCCACTGGTTTTAAGGTGGCGGTGGTTGGTTCCGGCCCGGCCGGCCTTACCTGTGCCGCTGACCTGGCCAAGCTCGGTCACAGGGTAACCATTTTCGAAGCTCTCCACGTTGCCGGTGGGGTGCTCATGTACGGCATTCCCGAGTTCCGTCTGCCCAAGCGGGTGGTGCAGGCAGAAATAGAAAACCTGAAAAAACTGGGAGTAGAAATTGTAACCAATGCGGTGGTGGGCAAGTTTGCCACCGTGGACGATTTGATGGAGGAAGAGGGTTTTGATGCCGTATTCATCGGTACCGGTGCCGGGCTGCCGTATTTCATGAACATTCCGGGGGAAAACTCCTGCGGTGTTTATTCCGCCAATGAATTTCTCACCAGAACAAATTTAATGAAGGCCTATCTCTTCCCCGAGTGGGATACACCCATTAAAGTGGGCAGAAAAGTAGCCGTAATTGGCGGCGGCAATGTGGCCATGGATGCGGCGCGGACCGCCCTGAGGCTGGGAGCGGAGGAATCCTGGATTGTTTACCGGCGCTCGGAAAAGGAGCTTCCTGCCCGTCACGAGGAAGTGGAGCATGCCAAGGAAGAAGGAATCAAGTTTGCCTTTTTAACAAACCCCGTGCGCATCCTGGCCGACGAGAACGGGTGGGTGAAGGGCATGGAGTGCCTGCGCTACGAGCTGGGTGAACCCGACGAGTCCGGCCGGCGGCGGCCTGTGCCCATTCCCGGTTCCGAGTTTGTTATGGAAGTGGACACGGTGGTGGTGGCCATCGGCCAGGCGCCCAACCCGCTGGTACCCAGGACCACCCGGGGCCTGGAGCTGGGTAAAAAAGGCAACATTGTGGCCGACCCGCAAACCGGGGCCACTTCCAAGCCCGGCGTGTTTGCCGGCGGCGATGTGGTAACCGGTGCTGCCACCGTCATCCTGGCCATGGGAGCGGGACGGGTTGCAGCCCGTTCCATCCATGATTACCTGATGAAGAAGAAAGCATGAATATTTGACGATAGCGGCGGTCTATCCGGCAGCCGTTGCTGACTGTGGGGTGGCCGCCGCTGCAAAAAATAAATGGGGAAGCACAGGCTGAATGCTCAGGGTATTTACTGTAAGCGAACTAAATGGTCATATCAAAAACCTCCTTGATAACGATCCGCTCTTGCTGAACCTCTGGGTAAAAGGGGAGATTTCCAACTTTAAACAGGCGGCCAGCGGACACCTGTACTTTACCCTGAAGGATGAATTCAGCACCATTAAAGCGGTGATGTTCCGTTCCCGGGGGCGTCGCCTCCTTTTTACCCCGGAAGACGGGATGTCCGTACGGGTGCGGGGTTATGTTTCCGTATATCCCCGGGACGGTACCTACCAGTTGTATGTGGAAGAAATAGAACCGGAAGGCACGGGTGCCCTTTACCTGGCCTTTGAACAGTTAAAGCACAGGCTGGAAAAGGAAGGCCTTTTTGCCCGGGAGCATAAAAAAAAGCTGCCCCTGTTACCGCGCCGCATTGGCATTGTCACCTCTCCCACGGGGGCGGTACTGCGGGATATGGTCAGAATTATCCGGCGACGCTGGCCGGGGTTGCAGATCGTGTTTGTCCCCGTGCAGGTACAGGGGGAAAGCGCTCCCCGGGAGATAGCCCGGGCCCTGTACTGGCTGAACCGTATGGAGGCCTGTGATGTAATTATTGTGGGCCGCGGGGGCGGATCCCTGGAAGAGTTATGGGCTTTCAACACCGAAGTGGTGGCCCGGAGCATTTTTGCTTCTACCATACCGGTGGTTTCCGCAGTCGGTCATGAAACCGATTTTACCATTGCCGACTGGGTGGCAGATGTACGGGCTCCTACTCCCTCGGCAGCGGCGGAAATGGTGGTTCCGGTCCGGGAGGAAATGGCCCGCTATCTCGGGGTTCTGGAAGGGCGCCTGCTGCGGGCCGTGCGGGAAAAATTGCAATTCTACCGGACGAGGCTGGATAGCTGCTGCCGGAGCAGGGTGTTCCGTTTCCCGGTGGATATTCTCTGCGGCTCCCGGGGGCAGGTGGTGGATGATTTGTACCGCCGCTTGACCCGGGCCATGGAGCAGTACCGCCAGCACCAGCAAAGCCGCCTGGCCCTGCTGTCGGGCCGCCTGCAGGCCCTGAGCCCGCTGGCCACCCTTGCCCGGGGGTACAGCATCTGTACCCGGTTGGACACGGGTATGGTGGTGCGGCAGGCCGGGGAGGTTAAACCCGGGGACAGGGTAAAGGTGGAGCTGCACCGCGGCCGGCTGAGTTGTAAGGTTGAGGAAGCTGTTATGGAGCAGGAAACTGATTAAGGAGCCGGTAATTTTTGCGTCCCGGGAAGGCTCCTGAAAACAGGTTGTAAATGGCAGGTAATAACCAGGTTTCCATACCAGGTTATTTTTAACAGAGAAAATGTAAAAGGGGGAGGCCAAATATGGCAGCGACACTTATTGATGGGAAAAAGGTAGCGGCAGAAATCAGGGAAGAAGTGAAGGCTGAAGTGGCCCGCTTGAGGGAGCAGGGTATAGTTCCCAAGCTGGCCGTGGTCCTGGCCGGTGACGATCCGGCATCCGTGGTTTATGCCCGGTCCAAGGAAAAATCCTGTTCCAATGTGGGCATTGATTTCGAGCTTTTCACCCTGCCCGGCAATGTGCCCGAGGAAGAAATCCTGGCCCTCATCGACCGTTTGAACAAGGACGACAGTGTGCACGGGATTATGATTGAACTGCCCCTGCCCAAGCACATAAACAAGCAGCGGGTGCTGGAGGCTGTATCACCGAAAAAGGACGTGGACGGCGTCCATCCCATTAACCGCGGTTACATCTTAAGCGGTGGGGATGGCTTGTTCCCCGCCACCCCCCAGAGCTGCATTGAAATCATGCTCCGCAGCGGCATCGAGATCAAGGGGAAAAATGCTGTCATAGTAGGCCGTGGCGAAACGGTCGGCAAACCTCTCATCTTTATGATGCTCAACCAGAATGCCACCGTAACCGTTTGCCATACCAAAACCGCTGATCTGGCCTACCATACCCGCCAGGCCGATATCCTTATTGCTGCTGTCGGCAAGCCCAGGATGATCAAGGCCGACATGATCAAACCCGGTGCTGTAGTGGTTGACGCGGGTATCAACCAGGTGGAGGGCGGCATTTGCGGTGACGTGGACTTTGAAAACGCCAAGGAAGTAGCCGGGGCCATTACTCCTGTGCCCGGCGGTGTGGGCAGCCTGACCACGGTATTAATTCAAAAGAACGTGTTAAAGGCCATCAGGCTGCAGGGGAAAATTTAAGGAGGTGTTCCGGATGAGTGAAATTTTTGATTCCTCTTTCCGCAAGATCCTGGCAGTGGCGGCATCGGATGCTCCCACTCCCGGCGGGGGCAGCGTTTCTGCTATGGTGGGTGCTCTGGGGGTGGCCATGACGGCCATGGTGGGAAACCTTACCGTGGGCAAGCCCAAGTTTGCAGACGTGGAACCCCAGGTCAAGGAAATTACCGGTGCGGCTTACTTTATCATGAATAAGCTGGAAAAACTGGTGGCAGCCGATATCGCCGCCTTCGGCAAGTTCATGGAAGTTTACCGGATGCCCAAAAATACTGAGGAGGAGAAAGCCAGGCGGGACGAACTGATGCAGAAGGCCTTGAAAACGGCCACTGACACTCCTATGGAGGTGGCCCGTACCCTCCTGGAGGCCCTGCAGATTACCGAGCGACTGGCCAGGATTGGCAATAAGATGGCCATCAGTGACGCGGGCGTGGCTGCCTATGTGTGTGAAGCAGCCATCAATGCAGTCCTTTTGAGTGCCGACATCAATATTCCCATGATTAAAGACGGGGATTACGTCAGGAGTATCCTGGAGGAAAAAGAAAGGATTGTTTCCGAGGCCAGACGGTTGAAGGATTCTGCTGTCGCCGTTGTCCAGGAAAGAATGAAATAAAGAACATTCTTCCTGCATTTCAGGACAGGCGGGTCCGCCGGTAACAGGCGGGCCCGCTGGCCGTTAGATACCGCCGCCTGATTATCGGGGCGGCGGTCGTTCCCCGCCGCCGGTGCTGGAGACCATGTCCCTCCGGGGAGACTGCCGCCTTTTTGGTTTCTGGTTTTGCGGCCGTATTTACCTGGCTAAAAAAACGTTACCTCGTTTAGCTTGATCCAGCCCAGCAGGTCCAGCAGATCCGCCAGTTGATCAAATAATTGCTTTTGTTCTTCCAGGGAAAGCTCTTCAATTGCCCGTACCAGTTCCTCTACCCGGGACATATTTTCACCCCCCTTACTCATACGATAACCAGGGGCGTTTACCCTGTCAATTGGCCTGTCCTGCGGGCGTACAGGTCTTTGCGCTGCCGTATGTTTGTGGTAAGATAAGGGCCAGGAGGTATGAACCATGCCCGCAACCCGGCCCCGTTACCGGGTCTATTCGGATTTTTTGAAGGAAAAATTCGGGGGCAAGGTTTACAAATTGCCCATTAACCTCCCCGGGACCTGTCCCAACCGGGACGGTACTGTCGGTACCGGCGGCTGCATTTTCTGCGACGAAGAGGGAGCGGGTTTTGAATGCCTGCCCAGCACCCTTTCGGTGGAAGAACAGCTGGCCGCCAACCGGGATTTTTTCCGCAGGCGCTACAAGGCCGATAAATTCATTGCTTACTTTCAATCTTTTACCAACACTTACCTGCCCTTTGACAATTTCCAGAAATATGTGCTGGCTGCTGCCGCAGGGGAAGATATGGTGGGCATTTCTATTTCCACGCGTCCGGACTGTATTACCGACCGGTACCTGGACTTCCTGGATGAGATAGGACAGGAGAAAAACCTGGTCATGGACATCGAGCTGGGACTGCAAACAGTTAACTACCATTCGCTGTTGCGGGTGAACCGTGGTCATACCCTGGCCGAATTTATCGACGCGGTACAGCGCATCAAGAAGAGGAAGCTGGAAATATGCGTTCACCTGATTCTCAACCTGCCCTGGGATGATCCGGTTGATGTGATTGAAAACGCCAAGATTCTTTCCGCCCTGCAGGTCCAGTATGTAAAATTGCATTCCCTCTATGTTGTCCGGGATACAGTACTGGGAGAAATGTACCAGCGCGGGGAGTTTAGCATCATTCCCCTGGAAGAATATGTGGACCGGGTGGTAACGTTTCTGGAATACCTGCACCCCGATATTGTCATTCAGCGCCTGGTGGGCCGCGGACCCTACGACCGGGTGCTCTTCTCCAACTGGGGAGTGAGCTGGTGGCAGGTGAAACAGAGAATCGAGGCCCGGCTGGAGGAACTGGATACCTGGCAGGGGCGGTTATGCGACTATTTGAATGGCCCGGCATTGCGGAAAAGGTTTCCCTGCGAACCATAGTCCGGCAAAGCGGGAAAGCACCGCATGCCGGCTACAAAAGCGAGGTATGGCCATGAAAAAACTGACCTTTGAAGAAGCGCTGGCCAGGCTGGAAGCAGTGGTACGGGAACTGGAAGAAGGACAATTACCCCTGGAAAAATCCCTGGCCCTTTTTGGGGAGGGGATTACCCTGACGCGCTTTTGCCATCAGGAGCTGGAGAAAGCGGAGGAACGAATTTCCATCCTTACCGCCGGTGATAAAGGCGAGCCGGTGTTGAAAGATTACGATCCCAGTCTGGTTGATCTGCTAAATTCCGAGAGGAAGGAGTAATATTTTGGATTTTCTAGCCGAACTGAAAGCCAGGGCAGCCCTGGTGGACCGGGCACTGGATGAATTCTTACCTCCGGAGGATGCGTACCCGCCGGTAATTCACCGGGCTATGCGCTACAGCCTTTTTGCCGGGGGTAAACGGCTCAGACCGGTACTGGTCCTGGCGGCGGCTGAAACGGTGGGTGGAGACCCGGTAAAAGTGTTGCCCGCGGCCTGTGCCCTGGAGCTGATCCACACCTATTCTTTAATCCATGATGACCTGCCGGCTATGGACAACGATGATTTCCGGCGGGGAAAGCCCACCTGTCATCGTGTTTTCGGCGAAGCGATAGCCATCCTGGCCGGAGATGCCCTGCTCACCTACGCCTTTGCTCTTCTTGCCCGGAATGCCCGGGAACAGCTGGCCCCGGTGGAGCGGGTGATACAGGTTATCGGGGAAGTAGCGGTAGCTGCCGGCACTCCCGGCCTTATCGGCGGGCAGGTGGTGGATACCCTGGCTACCGATGATACTGTAGATGCCGCCACCCTGGAATACATCCACCGCCATAAAACCGGTGCGCTGTACCGGGTATCCGTACGGGCAGGAGCCATTCTGGCCGGTGCGGGGGAAAAGCAACTGGAGGCCCTGACTGCTTATGCTGAAAATCTGGGCCTGGCTTTTCAAATCCAGGACGACATCCTGGATGTGGAGGGTGATCCGGTCAGGCTGGGCAAACCCGTGGGCAGCGATAAAAGAAATAAAAAGGCCACCTACCCTGCTTTGTTCGGGCTGGACATGGCCAGGGCCAGGGCGAAGGAAGCGGTGGAGGAAGCTCTTGCCGCCCTTGAGCTGTTTGACGAACGGGCCGGTTTTTTACGGGAGCTGGCCCGGTTTGTAGCTGCGCGGGATTTTTAGAGTTTTATGGAGATTTCAAGTGCTTAAATGACCTTTGGGCGTTTTATATGTTGGTGGCAGGCAATTGTTAACCGGGGATTCTCCTGGAGGTTAGCAGTTCCATTTGCTTTCGATTCCGGGCTTATGTTATAATGCAATTCCAGAGACAAAAATGGGATAAGTGACGCAGTATCCTAGTCAGGTATGCCTTTTTTGAAGACGGGCCTAAAAATCCGTCGCGGGCACATCGATGAAGTTCCTGGTGCTGGCTGCTGACGCCCAGTCGGGGGCTGGTACTGGGAGTTAAGGAGTGAGGGCGAGCCGCAAAGGCATGCGGGCGTGGACCCTTACTCCGCGGAGACCCAAGTGCGTGGGAAAGCTGAAATGCCGTACTATGGCTTGGGGTGTGAACCTGCACGTGGTGAAAGCTGCGTGCAGTGTAGCCTGCCTTGAGTGGCAGCGGTGGATGTCACCGGTAGCCGTTACCTTATAACCCCATGGGCCCAGGGAGAGGTAGCGGCGGACTGAAACCGTTGCTGCAAAAGAGGCTAGAAAAAGGCCATCCTGTCGAGGAAAACTCCTAGGCTGTCCGGTGAATACCGGGGCAGTACGGGGATTGCAGTGTGGTCTAAGTGGTAATCCAGCCCCGGATACGGCAACGTCCCGGAGGCAGCCCGAAGGGGGAACCGCCGGCCTGGCGACAGCCGGTGGCTGCCTGGGAAAACCTGCTGGACCTCAAGCCACAACATTTACCCGTATTGCTGTCACTTGTCCCGCGGTACCTTTTCTCTTTTCCATTACCGTATGGGGTGACTGTATTTGGGAAACAATAAATCTACCGTTTCAGGCCGGTACGTACTTGCGGTAAGTACGGCCTCTTTTTTACTGGCCATATTATTTTTTTGGCTTTCCGAGTTATTATCGGGTAAAGTTAAAAGTCTTTTTTTATCTTTTCTATTTTTAGTTATAATTATACTGATCGGCATAATGGCCGATATAGTGGGTACGGCAGTAGCTGCCGCTGAAGAATCCCCTTTCCACGCCCGGGCGGCCAAACGGGTCCGGGGGGCGAGGGAAGGGGTTTACCTGATCCGGAATGCGGACAGGGTGGCCAATATATGCAATGATGTTATAGGTGATATTGCCGGGACGGTAAGCGGTGCCCTGGGCATTGCCCTGGTTCTGCAAATCCTGCTTCACTGGAAGGGTATCAACCAGATCTTGTTGAATATGCTAGTTACCGCCTTTATTGCAGCTTTTACGGTGGGTGGCAAGGCGGCGGGAAAGCGCATAGCCATTTCCCGGGCCAATGAGGTAATTTTTCTGGCTGGCAAAGTGCTGGCAGCATTCGAGCAACTGACGAAAATTAGCCTGACCGGGAAAAAGGGGCGTGCAACACGTAAATAGGCCGGGTTTGATAAGGAAAGGTGAAAGATGAAGAAGTTGCTTGCCAAAATTAATTCTCCAGCGGATTTGCGTGCACTGGATATTAATGATTTACAGCAGCTTGCTTTTGAAATCCGGCAGGAGATTATTGAAACCGTGGCCAGGAATGGTGGCCACCTGGCTCCCAATCTGGGCGTGGTGGAACTTACCCTGGCTTTACACCGGGTTTTCCAAACCCCCCGGGATAAAATTATCTGGGATGTTGGCCACCAGTCCTATGTGCACAAGCTGGTTACCGGTCGCCGGCCGGTTTTCCATACCCTGCGCCAGTTTGGAGGTATCAGCGGCTTTCCCAGACCTCAGGAGAGTGAACATGATGCCTTCGGCACCGGGCATAGCAGTACCTCCATTTCCGCAGCTTTAGGCCTGGCGCTGGCCCGTGATCTGAAGGGGGACAATTACTCTGTAGTGGCGGTGATTGGCGACGGGGCAATGACCGGAGGCATGGCTTTTGAAGCCTTAAATCATGCCGGTCACCACAAGACAGGCCTGATCGTGGTGTTAAATGATAACGAGATGTCCATTGCCCCCAACGTGGGAGGGCTGGCCAGGTACTTGAGCCGCCTCCGTACCGATCCCATGTATTCCAGGGGTAAGGAGGAGCTGGAACAATTATTAAAACGCATCCCGGCCATCGGGCCGCGGGTAATTAAAGTGGTAGACAGGATAAAGGATTCCCTGAAATACCTGGTAGTACCGGGCATGTTTTTTGAGGAACTCGGTTTTATCTATCTGGGGCCCATTGATGGTCACGATATTCAGACCATGATCAGTGTCTTCCAGCAGGCTAAAGCCACCCGGGGCCCCGTGCTGGTGCATGTGCTTACCCGCAAAGGGCGGGGATACCGGCCGGCGGAAGAGAATGCCGGTAAATTTCACGGTATTGGTCCCTTTGAAATTAAAACGGGCCGGGTAATTAAAAAACCGGGACAGCCACCTTCCTACACCGAGGTATTTGGACGCTCACTGGTGGAACTGGCACGGCAGGATGAGCGTATAGTGGCCATTACAGCGGCCATGCCGTCGGGTACCGGCCTGGATCAATTTGCCGCTGCTTTTCCGGAAAGGTTCTTTGATGTTGGTATTGCCGAGCAGCACGCCGTTACCCTGGGGGCAGGCCTGGCTGCAGGTGGTTTGAAACCCGTGGTGGCTATATATTCAACCTTTCTGCAGAGGGCCTACGACCAGGTACTTCATGATGTTTGCCTGCAAAACCTGCCCGTTACCTTTGCCCTGGACCGGGCAGGCCTGGTCGGCGAGGATGGAGCCACCCACCACGGCGTATTTGATTTTGCTTACCTGCGTTCTATTCCCAACCTGGTGCTAATGGCCCCCGGGGATGAAAACGAACTTCGCCGCATGTTAAAGACGGCCCTGGAATATCCCGGACCGGCGGCACTGCGTTACCCGCGGAGTGCCGGTACGGGATGCCCTCTGGACGAAGAAATCCTCCCCCTGCCTGTGGGAAAGGCTCAGGTGCTGCGGGAAGGGGATGACGTAACCCTGCTGGCAGCAGGCAGCATGGTTTCCGTGGCCAGTGAGGCTGCCATGCTTTTAGAACAGCAGGGTATCCAGGCTGCGGTAATTAACGCCCGGTTTATCAAGCCCCTGGATGAAGAGTGTATCAGCCGTTATGCCCTGCGTACCAGGCGGGTAGTGACCATTGAAGAGCACGTTTTGCAGGGCGGGTTTGGCAGCGCTGTACTGGAACTGCTTGGAGACAGGGGATTGCGTAACGTCCAGGTGGTTCGCCTGGGTATACCGGATGAGTTTATCCAGCACGGTAGCCGGGAAATACTGCTGGCCCGCTGCGGCCTGACCGTGGAAGTGCTGGTTAATACCGTTATCAAGATGCTGGGAGCACACAGGAAAAAAACCAGGGTTAAAATTGGAGTGCAGTGACCATGACCATTGCCAGGCAGCGCCTGGATATGCTGCTGGTGGAGCGGGGGCTTTTCCCCAGCAGGGAAAAGGCCAGGGCAGCCATAATGGCCGGACAGGTGCGGGTTGATGGACAAACGGTGGATAAGCCGGGGCGAATGGTAAATCCTGCGAGCTGGATTGAGGTCACCGGCCGGATGCCTTACGTCAGCCGGGGCGGTTTGAAGTTGGAAAAAGCCATTCACAGTTTTCAGCTTGATTTTACCGGCCGGGTGGTTCTGGATGTAGGGGCTTCCCATGGGGGATTTACCGATTGTGCCCTGCAGCATGGTGCGCGCCTGGTTATTGCCGTGGATGTTGGCTACGGCCAGATGGCCTGGAAACTACGGAACGACCCCAGGGTGGTTCTCTTCGAGCGTACCAACATTCGCTACCTCAAAAAAAGCGAGCTGCCTTGCCTGGCGGATATTGCCGTGGTGGACGTTTCTTTTATTTCTTTAGAAAAGGTTTTACCTGTGCTGCAGGAGCTGACCACCGATAGCGCCCTGGGTGTAGCACTCATCAAACCACAGTTTGAAGCCGGCCGGGACAAGGTGGGGAAAAAAGGAGTGGTACGCGATCCGGGGGTGCATCAGGAGGTTATCTCTGCTGTTTGTCGTGTCATAAATAACCTGGGCTGGGGCGTCCGCGGCCTGGATTATTCACCAATTAAAGGGCCGGAAGGAAATATAGAGTTCCTGGTATGTTTTGATAAGGGCGGTCCAGACCGGGTAGATATTGCCTCGACTATTCCGGTGGTGGTGGCCAGGGCCCACGCAGAACTGAACGGGGGCAGTTGAACAAACAGCCCTCTGCCGTCCTGCCCTGGCAAAGGAGTGAGCCAATGAGAAACATCGGCTTGGTGGTTAACCTGGGCAAGCAAGAGGTTGCTCCCCTGGTAGAACAAATTATTGACTGGCTGACTGCACGGGGGTGCCGGGTGGTTATGGCCCATGATACGGCCATTGCTCTTGGCCACCCTGAAATGGGCCTTCCCCGGGAACAGCTTGTGCAGATTGCTGAAGTCATGCTGGTGCTTGGCGGTGATGGTACCCTGTTGCGCTGTGCCCGGGAAGCCGCTCCCCGGGGGATACCGCTTCTGGGAATTAATTTTGGTCACCTTGGTTTCTTAACTGAAATCGATGCTCCAGAACTCTGGCCGGGCCTGGAAAAGCTGCTGGCCGGTCAGTACAGCGTTGAGGAGCGGATGATGCTGGAGGCCAGGGTTTTACGGGGAGGCCAGACGGTTCAGCAGGTTACAGGTTTAAACGATGCGGTTATTACCAAGGGAGCCTTCGCCAGGCTTATTTTCCTGGAAACATATGTGGATGAGCATCTTGTGACGACCTACCCCGCCGATGGTTTAATTGTGGCCACTCCTACCGGTTCCACGGCTTATTCCCTATCTGCAGGTGGTCCTCTGGTTACGCCGGAGCTGGATCTGATGGTGGTTACCCCCATCTGCCCCCATTCCCTCTGGGCCAGGCCCCTGGTCATCAAAGCCACCAGCCAGGTTAAGGTGATTATCCGTTCAAAACAGGGAGAGGTCATGTTGACGGTAGATGGCCAGCAGGGTTATAAACTGGAATTCAATGATATGGTGCTTATCCGGCAGTCGGCTCACCGGGCCCGTTTAATACGGCTGAAAAAACGCAGTTTTTTCTACCTCCTGCGTCAAAAATTGAGTGAAGGTGAACGCCTGAATGGTTTTTAAATGCGATAGTGCCGTGCAATGGGCGCAGAGTTTTATCAGTCCCGTGCTGGTACCGGGTTGTCTGGCGGTGGATGCCACTGCGGGTAACGGCCAGGATACTCTTTTTTTAGCCCGGGGTGTGGGGAGGCAGGGGAAGGTTTTTGCCTTTGATATTCAGGCCCGGGCCCTGGAAAAGACCAGGGAACAGCTGGCCGGGGCAGGCCTGCTGGACCGGGTGATTCTACTGGCTGTGGATCACCGGGAAATGTCCGCCTACGTTCCCGGCGGGGTGAAAGCGGTAATGTTTAACCTGGGCTACTTACCCGGTGGTGACCACCGGATCATTACGCGGCCCGATTCCACCCTGGAAGCCCTGAAGGCGGCACTCTCCCTGCTGGCTGCGGGGGGCCGCATTTCCCTGGTCGTCTATACCGGACATCCGGGGGCAATGGAGGAACTGAAGGCTGTGGAGGAGTTTACCCGGGATCTTCCCCCCCACCAGTATGCGGTGGTGAGGCTGTCCTTCTGGAACCGGTCTTCCAGGGCACCGGTGGTTATTCTCCTGGAAAAGGCAGGTGCTGGAAAGTGAAAGCCCGGCGGCAGAGGTTAATCCTGGAGATTATCCGCCAGCAGGTTATCGAAACCCAGGAAGAGCTGGCGGAGGCCCTGCGGGCAGCCGGGTTTCCCGTTACCCAGGCTACAGTGTCCCGGGATATCCGGGAGCTGGGGCTGATCAAGGTTCCCGCCGAGGGCGGTATTTTTCGTTATGCCGCTCCGGGTGAAGCACCTCCTTTAAAACGGGATGAACGGCTCAAGAGGCTCCTGCGCACTTCGGTACAGCTCATCGATTACAGTGAAAACCTGGTGGTGATTAAAACCCTGCCGGGTGAGGCGCAGGGCGTTGCTTCGGCCATCGATCAGGCGGCCTGGCCGGAAATCATCGGTACCGTGGCTGGCGATGATACCATTTTAGTTATAGTCAAACCCAAAAAAAAGGTTTCGGCAGTGCTGCAGCGTTTAAATGAGCTGGCCAGGGGGTGAGGACGTGCTGGTATCCCTGGATATTCAGGATTTCGGCCTTATTGACCGGCAGAGCATAGAATTCACTTCCGGGTTGAACGTACTTACCGGGGAAACGGGTGCGGGCAAGTCAATTATTGTGGAAGCCCTGCAGGTAGCGCTGGGCGGCAGGGCCTGGACGGAATTTATCCGCACCGGAAAAGATAAGGCCAGGATTACTGCAGTTTTTGAAATTCAACCGCTGGCGGCGCTTAAGGAGAAGCTGGGGACGTGGGGAATTTCGCTGGAAGAAGACGGGATGCTGGTCATGACGCGGGAATTGAGCCGCAATGGCCGCCACACCTGCCGGTTGAACGGGCAGCTGGTTCCCCTGAGCATCTTCCGGGAAGCAGGACAGCATCTTGTGGATATCCACGGGCAGCATGAGAGCCAGTCCCTTTTTAACCCCGACCGGCACAGGGACCTCCTGGACCGGTTTGCCGGGTTATGGTCCCTGCGGCAGGAAGTGGCGGAAATTTATCACCGGTGGCGTGAGCTGTCATCCCGGCTGGAAGAACTCCGCAATAACACCAGGGACCGGCTCCACCGCCAGGACTTGCTGGCCTATCAGGTGCAGGAGATTGATAACGCTCTCCTTTCTGCCGGGGAAGAAGAAGCGCTGCTCCAGGAACGGACACGCCTGGCCAATGCCGAAAAGATGACCGTCCTGGCCGGTCGTTGTTATCAGGCCCTGCACGGTGGTGAGGAAGGTTTGCCGGCGGCAATGGATCTGCTGGGTCATGCCTGCCGGGACCTGGAAGAATTGTCCCGGTTCGATCCCGGGCTTACGTCGTTGAGCTCAGTTTTGTGGAACGTTTTATATCAGGTGGAGGATGTGGTGCGGGAGCTGGCCCGGTACCGGGAGGAGCTGGAATTCAACCCCGGACGCCTGCAGGAGGTGGAGGAGAGGCTTTCCCGCATCGGCGAGCTCAAGCGGAAATACGGTAACAGCGTGGAGGAGATCCTGCGTTATCGGGAACAGGCAGCAGCCGAACTGGAAACACTCACCCTGGCCGGGGAAAACATGGCGGCCCTGGAGGAGGAGGTTGAAAGGTGGGCGGAGCGCTGGCAAAGTAAAGCGCAGGAGCTTTCCCTGGCCCGCCGGGAGCAGGCCCGGTTGCTGGAAGAAGCGGTAATGCGGGAGCTGGCCGACCTGGAAATGAATAAAGTTGCCTTCCAGGTGCAATTCGAGGAGCTGAAGGAGGCCTCTGCAGCCGGGCGTGAGCGGGTGGAGTTTCTTATTTCCCCCAACCCCGGGGAACCCCTGCGCCCGCTGGCCAGAATTGCTTCCGGTGGTGAGCTGTCCCGGGTGATGCTGGCCCTACGCGCCATCCTGGCCGGGGTGGATGAATTGCCAACCCTGGTTTTTGATGAGGTGGATGCAGGTATTGGCGGAAGGACCCTGGTGTCCGTAGCTGAAAAGCTGGCCGGCCTCGCCGGTCATCGCCAGGTGATCTGCGTTACCCATGCCCCCCAGATAGCCAGCTTTGCCCTTACCCATTTCAGCATTTTCAAGGAAGTCCGGGCCGGGCAAACCATAACCCGGGTAAAGAAACTGGATGGGGAGGAACGCCTGGGGGAACTGGCCCGCATGCTCGGCGGACATGAGGCAGATACCCTGGCCAGGGATCATGCCCGTCACCTGCTGGAACAGGCCAGATTAAAAAATGCCCGTAAAAAAAATTGTTAAAGCACTTAAATATTTATTTTTAAATTTTCAAAGCCAGAACGACATCCCAAGCCCATTTACGGGCTTTTTTGTTTTTTAAAAGCAAATAAACCATTGTCGGCACATTTAGTCAGAATAAATGACATTATCTCGGGCTATCTTAAAAATGCACATTATTATTTAAAATTTTATGCCTTATCTGGAATGGAGGTGAGGCAAAATTATCGGGGAGGCGATAAATTCTGAGCAGAAAAAGACTTGTCTTTACCATGGCTGTTTTACTTCTGATAGCGGGTTTTCTGGGTTTAAATATGACCGTTAAGGCTTTATTTATGTCCTTTGGAACAAATGTGGCCATAGGCGACCCCCTCTTACCCCGGGGATTACCCGTAAAATTCTTTAAAGTAAAAATTTTATCCGGGCAGCCCCGGATCACCTGGAATCCCGGCCAGGGTATCGTACCGGTAGCCACCGTTCCCGGAAGGGTGGATATGCAGATTAAACTTCTGGGACTTATTCCCCTGAACCATATGGTGGTCAATGTAGTGCCTGCCGTGAGGGTTGTTCCCGGCGGGCATTCCATAGGCGTCCTGCTTCATTCCCGGGGAGTTATGGTCGCAGGGCATGCCGTTATAACCGACCCGCAGGGTAACAAGCATAATCCTGCTCTGGAAGCAGGGATTTTAAACGGAGATATAATCCTGAAAATAAACGGCCGCCGGGTACAGAGCGAACAGCAGGTGCGCAGTGAAATAAGCCGGTGTGGTCAGACGGGCAGCCCGGTTACCCTGGAAATAAAGCGGGGCCAGCGCGTCTTTACCACGCGGCTGAACCCGGTCTTCTGCGCGGAAACAAAAAGATATCGTATAGGGCTTTATGTGAGGGATAGTGCGGCCGGTATTGGCACCCTGACATTTTACGAACCAAAAAGTAAAAAATATGGAGCCCTCGGTCACGTGATTACCGATTTTGAAACAAACCGCCGGATCGATCTTGAAGACGGCCAGATCGTGGAGGCGGTGGTGCAGGGGATCCGTCCCGGTCGCCGGGGCCAGCCCGGTGAAAAAATCGGGTTATTTACCGGCGACGGATTGACAGGGAATATAGAAAAAAATACATCCTATGGAATTTTTGGTTCACTGCGCCAGCCCCTGGCCAACCCCCTCTACCCGCAGCCAATTCCCGTGGCCCTGGTTTACCAGGTGAAGAGGGGCCCCGCTGAGATTCTCACCGTTTTACGGGGAAATCGAATTGGTAGATATTCTGTTGAAATATTACAGGTAATGCCTCAGAACAGGTGGGAAGGTAAGGGTCTGGTGATAAAAGTTATTGATCCCGAGTTATTGCGCCAGACCGGTGGAATTATTCAGGGAATGAGTGGCAGTCCCATCATCCAGAACGGCAGGATTGTAGGTGCCGTAACCCATGTTTTTGTAAACGATCCTACCCGTGGTTATGGTGTGCTTGCCGAATGGATGATCTATGAGGCAAACTTGCTACCAAAAGATAAAAAAGTTGCTTGATCTACAGCTTTTTTCGACTAAGAACCATATTATGTTCCTAGGTAGTCATTTAGTGTCATATATTAACAAAAATAGTAAATAAATTATTTCCTTCGTTAGGAAGGAGATTTTTTTTAGGCGTCGAAATTGCCTATAAATACCATTATAGAGAAAATTATTTTATTTGTTCAGGAGGCGGGATTTAATGGTGAAAAAGACCGTTAAGGTGTTAATTGCTGATGATAATCGAGAGTTTTGCGAATTACTCAAAGAATTTATCCATCAACAAGAGGATTTTGAATTAACAGGTATAGCATATAATGGATTAGAGGCCCTGGAGTTAATAAAACAGCAAAAACCCGATATTGTTGTCCTTGATATCATTATGCCTCACCTGGATGGTATTGGTGTGCTGGAGAAGTTGGGAAATACTTCGCCCCGCCCCAAGGTAATAATGCTTACTGCTTTTGGACAGGAAAGCGTAACCCAGCGGGCAGTGGAGCTGGGAGCTGATTATTATATATTAAAACCCTTTGATTTCAGTGTTCTGGCAACGCGTATCCGGCAGCTTGCCGATGGCGTTAATGTCTCCCAGTACATATCTCCAAATAAAACTAAAAATCTCGATGTGGCGGTTACGAATATCATTCATGAGATGGGCGTTCCGGCCCATATAAAGGGATATCACTACTTGCGGGATGCCATCCTGGCAGTAATTAACGAGGTCAACCTGCTGGGGGCAGTGACCAAAGAACTTTACCCCATGATTGCCCAGAAATACCAGACCACACCCAGCCGGGTGGAAAGGGCCATCCGTCATGCCATAGAGCTGGCCTGGGATAGAGGGAACGTGGAAATGATGACCAAGTTTTTCGGCTATACAATAAATTTACAGAGAGGCAAGCCCACCAATTCTGAATTTATAGCCATGGTAGCGGACAAGCTTAGACTGGAGGCTAAAGTAAGTTAAAGCAGCCGGGAACCTGACCTACGGTCAGGTTTTTTTGCGAAACAGGGCCTTTTCTTGACTGGCTGTCACAAAAACTGTAAAATGTTAGAGAAATATTAAGGCGGTGAGATTATATGCACGTCAGGGGTATTGCCCGGGTGGACAAGCGGACGAAACACCTGGTCAAGCGCCTGGGGCCTCATGAAATAGCTGTTATCAACCATCCTGAGCTGGATGATGTGGCTGCCCGTTCCCTGGTGGAAGCCCGGGTACGGGCGGTAATTAATGCTGCCCCCTCTTTGAGCGATAAATATCCCAATCATGGTCCCCTGACCCTGGTCCAGGCAGGTATAATCCTGGTGGATAATGCCGGGGAGGGGATTATGGAACTGGTGGCGGAAGGGCAGGAAGTGGAGATTGTTGATGGCGTGATTTTCTGCCAGGGCCGCCAGGTGGCCTCCGGTCATATTCTCACTGCCGAGGAAATCAAACAAAAAATGGCACTGGCCCAGAAAAATATGGGCAATGTCCTTTCCCGTTTTGTGGAAAATACCCTGGAACATGCTCGCCACGAAATGAGCCTGATCAAGGGCGAGTACCAGCGGCCCTCTTTGCGTACTTCCTTCAAGGGAAGGCACGTGCTAATTGTGGTGCGGGGGCATAACTATAAGGAAGATCTCAGGGCCATTAAGTCTTACATTGATGAAATGCACCCGGTGCTGGTGGGCGTGGATGGGGGCGCCGACGCCCTGATCGAGTTTGGCTACCAGCCCGACGTCATCGTGGGGGATATGGACAGCGTTTCGGATAAAACCCTTCGTTCAGGGGCGGAGCTGGTGGTGCATGCCTATCCTGACGGTCGCGCTCCCGGGTTGCAGCGGATACAGCAACTGGGGTTAAAGGCGGCAATTTTTGCTGCTCCCGGGACCAGCGAGGATATAGCCATGCTCCTGGCGTATGACGGGGGAGCGGAATTAATAGTGGCGGTAGGTACCCATTTTTGTGTGGAGGACTTTTTGGAAAAAGGACGGCAGGGCATGGGGAGCACTTTTCTGGTGCGCCTGAAGGTGGGGTCGGTACTGGTTGATGCCAAAGGAGTGAGCAAGCTTTACCGCAATCGTCTCAAAGCCAGGTACCTGGCCCAGATTGTTCTCGCGGCCCTTTTACCCGCCGGCGTGGTTATTATTATTTCCCCGGCGACCAGGGAGCTTTTGCGCCTTTTATATATCCAGTTCCGCCTGTTGCTGGGGATATAGGTTGGTGGGATGATGATAATAGATTTAAAATATCATATTGCTTCCCTGGTGGCCGTTTTTCTTGCCCTGGGGATTGGCATACTGGTGGGCAGTACCCTGCTCGGGAATGATGCTTTAACCCGCCAGCAAAAGCAACTGGCGGATAAACTCATGTTGCAAATGGAGCAGCTCCGGGAAAAAAACGAAGCGGTGGAAGCACGGGCCAGTGCCCTGGAAATGGACAACGAAAGGCAAAAACAGTTCGAAAAGCAGGTGCTGCCGGTTCTGGTACGCGAGCGTTTGAGCGGCTACCGGCTGGCCATTATCGAAACAAACAGTTATGGATTTCCCGATGATCTTATTGCCACCCTGCGCCTGGCCGGGGCTGAGGTGCAGTCCATTACCACGGTGTTGAATGGTTTTTATATAGATGGCAACAGGCAGGCACTGGAGAAAAAACTGGGCTGGAGTAACCTGACTGATGAGCAACTGACCACCCGCCTGGCTGCGGAAATTGCCCGGGGACTGGTTAAAGGAAAGAATAAGGCAATGGAGGTCCTGGTGGAGGAGGATCTGCTTAAAATCAGCGGGAATTATGGAGTTCCCCTGGATGGTGTGATTATCATCGGCGGCAGCCAGGATCGCAAAATGGTCAGGGTTCAGGCCCTGGATTTGCCCCTGATCGATACTCTCTTGCAATACAAAGTGCCCGTATACGGCGTGGAAGAAACCGGTGTCCTTTATTCCTACATGCAGGACTACCAGAAAAAACGCATTACTACTGTGGATAATATTGATACCATTCCCGGTCAGGTGGCTCTGGTATATGCGCTTACGGGCAAGCCGGGGCATTATGGCGTTAAACCTACCGCCCAGAAGTTTCTGCCCGAACTGGACGAAGGGGGACAACCTGCTGATGGAAAAGGAACCAGCGGTATCGGTACTGATTCCCGCCTATAATGAGGCTGGACGGATCGGGGATACGTTGGAGGCTGTTTTATCCATTCCCGAGGTGGCGGAGGTGGTGGTGGTTGATGACGGTTCCGCCGATGCCACGGCCGAGATAGCCCGGGCCTGCGGTGCCCGGGTAATCAGTCTTGAGCGCAACAGGGGCAAAGGTGAAGCTTTAAACCGGGGAGTGCCCCTCTGCACCCGGGATGTTATCCTGCTTATAGATGCCGACCTGGGAGCCAGTGCCGTGCAGGCCAGGCAGTTGCTGCTCCCCATCCTGGAAGACGAGGCCGATATGACGGTGGCCCGCTTCCCGGCAGCCAGGCGCAGGGGTGGATTCGGCCTGGTCAAGGGCCTGGCCCGGGCCGGGATCCGGTGGTATACGGGCCTGGTTATGGATGCCCCTTTGTCCGGGCAGCGGGCCCTGAAGCGGGAAGTGCTGCAGCATTTGCTGCCCTTTGCTTCCGGCTTCGGGGTGGAAGTGGGTATGACCATTAAAGCAGCCCGCCTGGGTTTCCGGGTCCGGGAAATTCCCGTGGTTATGACCCACCGGGAAACCGGGAGAGATTTAAAAGGATTTATCCACCGGGGAAAGCAATTCTGGCATGTGGCCAGGGTTCTCTGGCAGGCCAGAGGTTAGTTATAATAATGTCGTTGTAATATACCCTGGTCCATGGCGCGAGGTGTTTTTATGCCCTTGCAGATCACGGCTTTTTCATTTCCGGCTGCCCTGGTTATTACCATTTTTCTGGGAGCCATGTTCACCCGTCTTTTCCTGCCGGGGCTGATGGGGATGATTGTGGAAGCGGGTTTTGTACGCCCGAATTTCAGGGGTGAGGTTATTCCCCTGGGTGTGGGCCTGGTTTTTTCCCTGGCCACCGTGGCTTGTATAGTGATTCTCTACCCGTTTTTGCCGGGTCAGCTCCAGTTTTCCGCCCTGGCTTTTTCCCTGGCCCTGGCTGCCTTCACCTGCCTGGGGCTGGTGGATGATGTGTGGGGCTCCCGCAGGGACAGCGGTTTGAAAGGGCACCTGCGCAACCTCCTGCAGGGAAGGCTGACCACCGGAGCCCTCAAGGCCCTGGCCGGTGGAGGGGTAAGCCTTTTTCTGGCCACAGCAACCGGTCCCCTGGCCTGGGTACCGGTTAATGCTTTAACCCTGGCCCTGTCCGTAAATACCATCAACCTGCTGGATTTGCGTCCCGGCCGGGCGGGAAAGGGTTTTCTTCTGGGTTCCATCCTCCTGTTTGCCGCTGGCTGGGGACAGTGGTCGCTGGCATTCCTGGGCGCACTGGCGGGCAGCGTTATGGCCTACCTCACCGTGGATTTGAAGGCCAGGGCAATGATGGGGGATACGGGAGCAAACGCCCTGGGTGCCGCTCTGGGGCTTACGGCAATATGGGTATTGCCGGATGGTGTTAAGCTGGTTTATCTGGGGCTGCTCATTGTACTGCATGTGGTGGCCGAAAAATATTCTCTCACCGCCCTCATAGCCCGCAGCCCGCTGCTGGATCGCCTGGACCGGTGGGGCAGTGACCGGGAGTAAGCGGGGGTGAGCATTTTTTGTTACAGGGGGTAGGAGAAACGTTATTGCTGTCGAATTGTTTTGCATGGGGTGGTCCCTGATGGGCGCGGAGATGAAGAGAATAACCATTTTCACCGGCCACCTGGGGAGCGGAAAGACCGAACTGGCCATTAATTTTACCCTTTCCCTGAAGGAACGGGGTTTACCCGCATCCATAGTCGACCTTGATGTGGTAAACCCTTATTTTCGTACCCGTCTGATAAAGGAAAAACTGGAGCAGCTGGGTTTAACTGTAATTTGCCCCCGGGGTGAGTGGATGAGGGCAGATTTACCGGCTCTACCTCCGGACATCCTTGGGGTACTGGAGGATCCGGCCCGGTACGGGGTTTTTGACGTGGGTGGTGATGATGTGGGGGCAACTGTTCTGGGGAGATTCAGGCCCCTGCTGCCTCCCGATGATTACCACCTGTGGCTGGTGGTTAACGCCTGCCGCCCTTTTACCAGGAGTAAGGACGATATTATCAAAATGCTGAAAAGTATCGAAAAAGCCTGCCGCCTGCAGGTGACGGGGCTGGTGAGTAATACCAATCTGGGGGCAGCTACTGGCTGGCAGACCATCCTGGAAGGGCACCAGGTGGTGCAGGATGCGGCCCGCCTTTTAAACCTGCCGGTGGTTATGGTGGCGGCGCGCCGGGATTTGGTGGAGAAGCTGCGGGCTCACCTTCCACCCGGATTTCCTGTGTTTGCATTAAATCTTTTCATGCAGGCTCCGTGGCAGGAGATGTAAGGTATTAGGAGGGAGATCTTTGGCTAGCGCACGGGTTACATTTAGGGAAGAACGCTGTAAGGGATGCGGACTTTGTGTTATTTTTTGCCCGAAGGGTATCATAGCCCTGGCCGAACATATCAACGGCATGGGGTTTCACCCGGCTACTGTTAAGGATCAGAGCAAATGCACCGGGTGTGCCACCTGCGCTCGCATGTGCCCTGATCTGGTGATTGAGGTGGAAAGGGAGGTGACCCGCGTTGGCTAAGGTTCTGATGAAAGGAAACGAAGCTATCGGGGAGGGTGCGGTCAGGGCAGGCTGCCGCTATTTTTTCGGTTATCCCATTACACCCCAGAGTGAACTGCCCCATTATCTGGCCAAACGCCTGCCGGAGGTGGGTGGGGTTTACCTGCAGTCGGAAAGTGAAACGGCTGCCATTAATATGGTCTATGGGGCTGCCGGGGCGGGTGCCCGGGTAATGACCTCTTCGTCCGGCCCCGGTATCAGCTTGATGCAGGAAGGCATTTCCTACCTGGCCGGGGCAGAATTGCCCTGTGTTATTGTAAACATGATCCGGGGTGGCCCGGGCCTGGGCAATATTGCTCCTGCCCAATCGGATTACTTTCAGGCCACCAGGGGCGGTGGTCACGGGGATTACCGGGTGATAGTTCTGGCCCCCGCTTCGGTGCAGGAGATCATTGATTTGATGCGACTGGCCTTTGACCTGGCGGACCGGTACCGCAATCCGGTGATGGTAGCAGGTGACGGCATCCTGGGACAGATGATGGAGCCGGTGGAGCTGGGAGAGGAAGAAGATGTTCAAATTCCCCCCCGGCCATGGGCGGCCACCGGGCGGATGGGAGGAGAAAAAAAATTAATTAATTCCCTGTATATTGTTCCTGAAGAGCTGGAGCAGCATAACCTGAAACTGGCCCGGAAATACGCCTTGATTGCCAGTAAGGAACAGCGCTGGGAGGAATACCGTCTGGATGGGGCAAGGCTGGTGCTGGTTGCCTTTGGAACTGTTGCCCGCATTTGTAAAGCGGTGGTGGACCGTTGCCGGGAAGAGGGTCTGGCGGTCGGGCTCATCCGGCCCATTACCCTGTGGCCCTATCCCCAGAAGGCATTCGAACCGCTGATGGGGAAAGTGGACAGTTTCCTGGTTGTGGAAATGAACCTGGGGCAGATGGTGGAGGATGTGCGCCTGGCCGTGAATGGCCGCCACCCGGTACATTTCTACGGTCGCTGTGGCGGTATGCTTCCCGTGGCGGCAGATGTGGTTCAGGAAGTGAAAAAACTGTATGGGGGGGGAGGCAATTGATGAAAAAAGTTTTTACCAGGCCCCGGTCGTTGAAGGATATCCCCACCCATTACTGTCCCGGATGCACCCATGGTATTGTCCACCGCCTGGTGGCCGAGGTAATTGATGAGCTGGAGATTTTTGACCGTACCATAGGTGTGGCTCCGGTGGGATGTTCGGTCTTTGCTTATAATTACTTTGATTGCGATATGTTCCAGGCTTCCCACGGCCGTGCCCCGGCCGTAGCTACGGGAATCAAGCGGGTTCTGCCCGACCGGGTGGTCTTCACCTATCAGGGAGATGGTGACCTGGCGGCCATTGGAACGGGGGAGATCGTTCATGCCGCGGCCCGGGGAGAGAAATTTACAGTAATTTTTATTAATAACGCCATTTATGCCATGACAGGGGGCCAGATGGCTCCCACCACACTGCTGGGCCAGAAGACCACCACCACTCCTTACGGCCGGGATAAGGATATCAACGGCTACCCGATAAAGATATCGGAAATGCTCAGCGTGCTGGATGGTACGGCCTACGTGGCCAGGGTTTCCGTTCATGATCCGGCCCATGTGATCAAGGCCAGAAAGGCCATCAAACGGGCCTTCGAAGTGCAACTGGCCGGCCTTGGCTTTTCCCTGGTCGAGGTTCTCTCTGCATGCCCCACTAACTGGGGATTATCCCCTGCGGAGGCCTTGAAATGGCTGGCTGAAAATATGATTCCCTACTATCCCCTGGGAGAATACAAGAAACCTGCGGAGGTTGGTTAAAATGTATGAGGCGATTTTAATTGCCGGCTTCGGAGGACAGGGGGTCCTATCTACAGGACAGCTCCTGGCTTATGCCGGCATGCTGGAAGGTAAGCACGTATCCTGGATACCCTCCTACGGTCCTGAGATGCGGGGCGGGACGGCCAATTGCGGCGTGACCATTTCCGATTCACCCATCAGTTCTCCGGTGGTTAGCGAACCCACTTCTCTAATTGTGATGAACCGCCCTTCCCTGGAGAAATTTGAGGAAAGTGTGGTTCCCGGGGGATTGCTTCTGGTCAACAGCTCCCTTATTGATATCAAGGCTACCCGTAAGGATATCCGGGTATATTATATACCGGCCAATGAACTGGCCGAAGAGCTGGGCGATGCCAGGGTTGCCGGCAACGTTATTCTGGGAGCATTGCTGGAACTGACGGGAGTTGTTTCCCTGGACGCGGTGGAAAGATCGCTGCGGGAAGTTCTACCCGCGCACCGGCACAAGCTTATTCCCCTCAACCGCCGGGCGCTGGAAACGGGTGCCGCCCTGGTCCGGCGTTCAACCGCCGTCCGGGCGGGGTAAGTGGCTGCTGGCGAAATCAATTATGGAGGGGTACTGATGATTAATCGGGACAGGATCCTGGCCGAGTTCCTCGAACTGGTTCAGGTGGACAGTGTCAGCGGGCAGGAAAGGGCAATAGCGGACCTGCTGGCGGCCCGTTTGCAAGAACTGGGGCTGGAAGTAGAAGAGGACCGGGCCGGGGCCGAAACGGGAGGCGAAGCCGGTAACCTGATTGCCACCCTGCCGGCCCGGGGTCCGGAACGCCCCCTTTTGCTGGTAGCGCACATGGATACTGTGGAACCGGGCCGGGGCATTAAGCCGGTGGTGGAGAACGGGATTGTCCGTTCGGCCGGGAATACCATCCTGGGGGGCGATGACAAGGCCGGCATAGCGGCCATTTTAGAGGTGCTCCGGGTTATCGTGGAGCAAGAGCTTGCCCACGGCGGCCTGGAAGTGGTGTTTACCATCGGGGAGGAGGTGGGCCTTATAGGGGCCAAACACCTGGATACCGGCCGGTTGCGTTCCTCGATGGGCTATGTTCTGGATTCCAGCGGACCGGCGGGAACCATAGTGGTGCAGGCTCCCACCCAGGATAAGATCGAGGCGGTTATCCATGGCCGGGCTGCTCATGCGGGGATTAATCCGGAGGATGGAATTAACGCTATTGCGGTGGCCGCCCATGCCGTGTCCCGCATGCAACTGGGGCGTATAGATGAAGAAACCACGGCCAACATCGGGGTAATCTCCGGGGGCAAGGCCACCAACATTGTTCCCGCTTACTGCCGCCTGGAAGGGGAAACCAGGAGCCTGGACGGGGGCAAGTGCCGTGCCCAAACGGCGGCCATGGTGGAGGTCCTCGAAAAAACAGCGGCCCAATTTCATGCCCGGGTGGAGATAACCACCACCACCCTTTACCCCGAGTTCAAGCTGGATGAATCCCATCCTGCTGTTATGCTGGCGAAAAAAGCGGCGGAAAGGCTGGGCCTGGTCCCGCAGCTTATTAAAACCGGCGGGGGCAGTGACGCCAACATTTTGAATTCCCGGGGCATAACCTGCGTTAACCTGGGAATTGCCATGCAAAAGGTCCATACCACCGAGGAATTCATCCGGGTGGAGGATCTGGCTACCAATGCCCGTTATCTCCTGGAAATCATCCGGATGATGACGGCATAGCTACAGGGGCGGGAGGAAAATGATCCGCATACGTACGGGGGAAGTTTTAGCAATTCAGGACAGGCGGCCGGGTCTGACGGAAATCCTGGTCAGGGTGGAAGGTAAGGAAGAGCGGGCCATCAATTATGACCTCCTCACCGGTCCGGTAAAACCGGGGGATATGGTGGTGCTTAATACCACCGCTGTCTATAAAAAGCTGGGTACCGGAGGTACCCATTTTGTTATGGCCAACCTGGCCAGCCCGGTACGTGATGTTTCCCCGCGGGGACATATCATGAAAGCCCGCTATACCCCCTCCCAGGTTAAAGTGCTGGCTGTGGAAGAGGAAGATCATCCCGGAAGCAGCAGCTTCAGGGCGGCCGATTCCCTGGACGGTATTCCGGTGGTTATAGCTTCCCTGCACAGCATGATTGCTCCGGCAGCGGCGGTAATTCACTGGATCACCCGTGGCAGGGCCCGGGTGGTCTATGTAATGACCGATGGAGGTGCCCTGCCCCTTCCTTTGAGCCGCCTGGTATTTCAACTGAAGGAAAAACAGCTCCTGGCGGCTACTGTGACCTGCGGCCACGCTTTTGGCGGCGATTATGAAGCCGTTACGGTATACAGCGGTTTGCTGGCTGCCCGGAGTGTAGCCCGGGCGGATATTATTATTGCGGCCATGGGTCCCGGTATTACCGGCACATCTTCCACTTTTGGCTTTACCGGGCTGGAACAGGGGGAGCTGGTCAATGCCGTACATATCCTGAAAGGACAGCCGGTAGCGGTGCCACGCCTCAGTTTTGCCGACAGCCGTGAACGCCACCGGGGATTGAGCCACCATACCAGGACCGCCCTGGGCCGGGTGGCCCTCGTTCCCTGTACCGTTCCCCTGCCTGTCCTGGGGGATGAAAAGCGCGCCCTGGTGTGGCGGCAGCTCCGGGAGAGCGGTATCCTGGACAGGCACCGGGTGGTCGTTGTGGAAGAAAACCCCACCCGGGAAGCCCTGCGGAGTTACGGGATCAACGTTACCACCATGGGACGGGATATGGATGAGGACCCGGAATTCTTCCTTGCCGCGGGGGCAGCGGGGGCTTATGCCGCCGGACTGTTTTTAAAAAATGCCGCCTCAATGCAGGGAAGCCCTGAGTGTGGTGTGCGGCGTATTCCCGGAGTATGGCAGTAATCATTCTTACCTTACCCACCAGCACAAAACCCTGTTTGCTGAAAAAAATTTGCACCGGCTTTGCCTCCTTCTGACTGCCTCGGGGCGGCTTCCCTTCACCGTTTTGTGCCGGGGCCGGCTGAACTGCGGCGTTGCGGTTTTCACGTCCGGCCCGGCGGGACAGCCGCCCTTCTGGTTTTCTGGCCCGGCAACAGTATCCTGCAACAGGGTACTGTTGAGTTTAAATATATGCCCGGGTATTTAATGGTATAACACAGCTCGAGGTGAGATCTTGGTACCCGTAGTAATCCTTACCGCTAACGCCAGTGGAGCTGCCTGGGCCGGAAAACAGGGCCTGGTGGTCCTGGTGGTGGATGTTATTGACATGTCCACCAGCCTGGAAGCAGCGCTGGATGAGGGTGCGGCGGCGGTTCTGGGAGCCAGCCCGGATGCAGCTGTCCCCCCGGTTCCCGTTGATCCCCTGGGGGTAGGCCGGCTGGCAGGAGAGAAGGCCCGGGAGCTGAATACCGGTGTGGTGGTGATAGCCGAGCCGCGCACCGGGCCCGAGGAGCGCCGCCGGGGGGCCGTTAAAAAGGTTCTCGGTGGCATTGCTGCCGCCGGGGCCAGGCTTGAGGCTGTAATACCCAATCTGGGTGCCGCTGTTGCTGAACTGGCTGACTTCAAAGGAAAGGTGGTGGTGGCAGCCACCGGCTCGGGGGGAGTAGCTTTTGACGCTGCATTAACGGCCGGGGCGCCGGCTGTAATGGCGGGAACGGTGGCCCGGACACGTCACAAGAAAGGCAGGGATCCGGCGATGGCAGCTGCCAGGCGCACCGTAGCAGCCGCCAGAAGCCTGGGTCGGGGTGTTGCCGTGGTTGCCGCCAGCAGCAATTCAGTGGAGGACCTGCTTGCTGCCCGCTACATTTATGACCTTATCCTCGAGCTTTTTTAATTTTCCCCTTCCCCAATCATATACTCCCTTTTCCTGCCATATATATGAGCATGGACAGGTTTGAAGGGAGGGGGAGTTTTGTTCGATGTTTTCCGCCATTCCCTGCGCAGCAACTGGCCCCTTTGCCTGCTGGTATTAATTTTTTTTCTTCTGGGTCTGGTTTGTGGTGCCCTGAACCTCAACTTCCTTTCCCCGGAACAGCTCCAGGAACTTCACGATTACATAGATACATTTATTAAAGAGGCCCGGAATCTAAACCTGGAAGCGGGCCGGGTAGCCTGGGAGGCCATGTACGGCAAGATGCTCGCCGTGGCCGTTCTGTATCTTTTGGGCTTGACGTTTATCGGCATTCCGGTTATTCTTGCTCTTATTTTTTTAAAAGGTTTTGCCCTGGGTTTTACCATCGCCTATCTCAATTATCACCTGGCCTGGAGCGGGTTGCTCCTGGTTCTGGCCTGTATAATCCCGCAGCACGTGCTTTACCTGCCCGCCCTGTTTGTGGCTACGGTAGCTTCTCTTTCTTTTGCCGTTGTGCTCTTTCCCCGTCCCACCAGTACCTGGAGCAGGATCTGGGGTTCCTTCGCCCGTTATACGGCCGTGATGATGGTGGCTCTTGCCGTGGCGGTAGGAGCGGGACTGGTAGAAGCTTTTCTAACCCCCTGGCTGGCCAGGATGGTTGCCGGGATCCTGAATTAAAGAAGGCGAGGGAGGGGAACCGGAAAGATGATGGTTATTATATTTCTAAAATCGTTGAAGCGCAAAATTATGTTCTGCCTGCGTATGCTGGTGGTCCTGGCCATCCTTGCCGTACTCTGCGGGCATATTTACAGCCTGATAAGATCGGGGGGTGCGCTGGACCAGCCCCGGTCCACTTCCCCCGGTACTTCCGTTTACAATCCCACACTTGGTCCCATTGATGCAGGCCGGGGCACGTTTATGGACCGGCTGTTTGATTATCTGCAGGAATATTACCGGGGAAAACATGGTCGTTGATACCTGCTTAAAATTTTAAAAAATAGAAGAAAGGAATTGGTTTTCTTTTGGAGAAAAGTATTTTATGCGACGGCGGTGTTTTGCCCGAGTTCCAGAAAGTGCCGCTGGATTTTATTAACAAATTGTTCTAGTGGAGGGATTTATTTTTGCCAGCCAGGGTTTTCTTGGCCGATATGCGGGCCAAACAGAAGGAAAATCTCCTGGACAAGGTGGAGAAGCTTTTCCGGCAGGCAGGCATGGAAAAGCTTATTGCCCCCAGGGATCTGGTGGCCTTTAAAATTCATTTCGGTGAGCGGGGCAATACGGGATATATACGGCCCCAGTTTATCCGCCGCCTGGTGGACAGGGTTAAAGAGCTGGGGGGGAAGCCCTTTCTTACCGATGCCAACACCCTGTATGTGGGCAGCCGTTCAAATGCGGTGGATCACCTGCAAACAGCCATTGAGAACGGTTTTGCCTATGCCGTGGTCGGAGCCCCCCTGGTCATTGCCGACGGGTTGACGGGCAAGGATTACATTAACGTGCCGGTTAATTTAAAGCATTTTAAAGAAGTAAAAATTGGCAGTGCCCTTGTTCATGCAGATGCCCTTCTGGTGGTAAGCCATTTCAAGTGTCATGAACTGACCGGTTTCGGCGGTGCTCTCAAAAATATCGGGATGGGGTCGGGTGCGCGCAGCGGAAAGCAGATGATGCATTCAGATGTCCTGCCCGATGTGAACCCTGAAAAGTGTGAGGGTTGTGCCAGGTGTACCCGCTGGTGCCCGGCAGGGGCCATTACCCTGTCCAGGGAAACTAAAAAGGCAGTTATCGATCATGAAAAGTGCATTGGCTGCGGGGAATGTACGGTTACCTGCCCTGTAGAAGCCATAGACATTAACTGGAAGACGGAGCCGGAGGCAATCCAGGAAAAAATTGTGGAATATGCTGCCGGGGTGCTGCAAAATAAAAAGGGGAAAGCCGGCTTCATCAACTTCGTAACCAATGTGTCGCCTGAATGTGACTGCGTAAGCTGGACCGACGCACCCATTGTGCGGGATATCGGTATCCTGGCTTCACTGGATCCGGTGGCGCTGGATCAGGCCTGTGCCGATCTGGTTAACGGGGAGAAGGTTTTGCCCGGCTCCCGTTTGGAGGGACGGGAGGTGCAGGATGTATTCCGTGCCCTGTGGCCCCGGGCAGCCTGGGAGCGCCAGCTAACCTACGGGGAAGAAATTGGTCTGGGTACCCGTGAATATGAACTGATAAAAATTTAATGCCTTTAAATGTTCCTGGAACCTTCCCCCTTCTGGTAACGTCTATAGGGATATAAGTGATTAACTTTTAAGATACCAGTGCGGGGAAGGGATCATTTATGGATCAAAAAATCTCTCTGGGCCTGCTGGCAGTGCTGCTCCTGATTATGCTTTTCATTTTGGCGTTAATGCACTCACCGTACCCACCTTTAGAGGATTCCGCGGCCGGTGGGTTGATGCAGGGTATGCTTACCTTCAGGCTCATGATGTGCTGATGTTTGGATACCCGTCCACAGGAACTCTGGTTTTAAGCCAGAGTCCTTTTTGTTTGGGAAACAAGAAGGATTAAAGGACCAGTCGTGGAAATAACAAGGATTAAAAGTTTATACGGGAGCGATAGGCTTTGGAAGATCTGGTTGATGCCTTCATTCATTATCTGGCGGTGGAAAAGGGGCTGGCTCGAAACACTACCAGTTCTTACCGGTTCGATTTGAACCAGTACTGGTTATTCTGCCAGGCCCAGCAGCTGGATCCCCTGAAGGAAGGTCGCGGTGCCGTGATGGCATACCTGCTCAAGTTGAAAAAAGACGGGCGGGCTCCCTCAACTGTATCCCGGCACCTGGCGGCCTTAAAGTCATTTTACCGTTTTCTGGTGCAGGAAGGGGTGATATCCGCCGATCCTACAGCAAATCTGGAGTCGCCCCGCCTGGCCCAGCGGCTGCCGAGGGTTTTAACTCCGGAAGAGGTAGACAGGCTCCTGGCGCAGCCCCGTACCTCCTCGGCTGCCGGCCTGAGAGATAAAGCCATGCTGGAACTGCTCTATGCCACCGGCCTGCGGGTAAGCGAGCTGATCTCTCTGGATCTGGCCGATGTTAATCTGGAGCATGGTTTCGTGCGCTGTTTTGGCAAGGGTTCTAAAGAACGCATAATACCCCTGGGTTCCGTAGCTGCCTTTTATGTATCCGAATACCTCAAACGGGCCAGGGCAAAACTAACCAGGGGCCGCAGTACCCCGGCCCTTTTTATCAACCAGCAGGGGCACCGCCTCACCCGTCAGGGTTTCTGGAAAATAATCAAGAAGTATGCCCGCCAGGGACGCATCACCAAGGTTATCACTCCCCATACTTTACGACATTCCTTTGCCACCCATTTATTGGAAAACGGTGCCGATCTGCGGTCGGTTCAGGAACTCCTCGGTCACGCTGATATTGCCACCACGCAAATATACACCCATTTAACCCGTACCAGGTTGCGGGAGATTTACGATCGCGCCCATCCCCGGGCGCAACGGCAGCAGAAATAAAAGGAGCTGGTTCATTTGCAGGCCATCATCAACCGGCTTACCCTCATTGTTCTTGATAGTGTGGGTATCGGAGAACTTCCCGATGCCGAAAGATATGGAGATAGAGGAAGCAACACTCTGGCCAATACTGCCCGGGCGGTAGGTGGGCTCAACCTGCCCAACCTGGGCCGCCTGGGCCTGGGAAATATCCTGGCAATTGAAGGAGTTCCGCCGGTGAAGCAACCCCTGGCTGCTTACGGGCGGATGGCCGAGGCTTCGGCGGGCAAGGATACCACTACCGGTCACTGGGAAATTGCCGGCTTGCTGTTGGAGCGCCCTTTTCCCGTTTATCCCCACGGCTTTCCCCCGGAAATAATTGAGCCCTTTGAGAAACGCATTGGCCGGCCCGTTCTGGGCAACAGGGCGGCTTCGGGTACAGCCATCATTGAAGAACTGGGAGAGGAGCACATCAGGACCGGGTATCCCATAGTTTATACTTCCGCCGATAGTGTCTTTCAAATTGCCGCCCACGAGGAAGTTATCCCGGTGGATGAGTTATACCGGATGTGCCGGGTGGCCAGGGAGCTGCTCACCGGTCCCCATGCCGTGGGCCGGGTTATAGCCAGGCCCTTTGTGGGAACACCCGGTGCTTTTAAACGGACCGACAGGCGGCGGGATTTTTCCCTTCCCCCGCCTGCACCAACCGTTCTCGATTTGCTTACCCAAAATGGCTATCCCGTCCTGGCCGTGGGCAAAATTGAGGATATCTTTGCAGGCCGGGGCATTACCGAAGCAATACATACTAAAGATAATATGGACGGGGTTGACCGGACCATTGCCTGTATGCGGCGCCTGGAACGAGGGCTGATTTTTACCAACCTGGTAGATTTTGATATGTTATACGGTCACCGCAACAATCCCCGGGGATATGCCGCGGCCCTGGAGGCTTTTGACCGGCGGCTTCCGGAAATTTTAAGTGCGGTCAGGGCCGATGAAGTTTTGATTATTACCGCCGATCACGGCTGCGATCCCACCACCAGCAGTACGGATCACAGCCGGGAATATGTACCCCTTCTGGTTTACGGCCCCCTGGTTGAGCCGGGAGTAAATCTGGGAACCCGGAGCACTTTCAGCGACGTGGCGGCCTCCGTGGCCGAGTTTTTCGGGCTTTCCTATCCCCGGGGAACCAGTTTCG
>Ga0224486_100088_pt1 | contig 45146 bp, 37 predicted proteins | sample TexhydDE_CT_test_FD_172013 | JGI IMG/M metagenome (GOLD analysis project Ga0224486, IMG submission 172013) | Fracking water microbial communities from deep shales in Oklahoma, United States - hydraulically fractured wells DE_CT_test ... | reverse complement strand
CATTTAAATAAAAATGAGAAATTTAATTATGAGATTGTTTTACCAGGGTAAAAATGGTTTTTAAGGATTTAATTTGTGTGTTTATTATTAAATTTTTAATGTGGATTACAATCATATTATACGAGGTGTGATAATAATTCTAAAGTTTCCTGTCTAGGTAAAACTTTGCCATTTTCAATTTTTCTAAGAGTATCTCTGTTAATAAAGCCATGTTTGGAAACATCAGTTTGGGAAAGACCCAGAGATTTGCGAATATTTTTAAGTTCATTGCCAAAAGCTTCTAAATCATAGTAAAACCCATCCATTTTTTAACACTCCATGCCGATTCAAATCGGTTTGACACTGTCCTGGTTATTATATATTATATAGTCAAAAGAAGGAAATATAAAGGGGAGGTGAAGAAGAAATGAAAAAGCTATTAATTATGTTCTTTGTTGTAAACATTTTATTTACATCTTGCTTTTTTGGTACATTAGGAGCTGGAAAAGTAGTTCCATTAGGGGAAGAAGATATGATAGAACTACATTCTATAATTCCATGGGTGTTTACTGTAAAATAAAAAATAAAGAAAATTCCAAAGGAACATCATTACTTTACAACTCAAAAATCCCCATATTTGCAAGCTGATTATTTTGAGGGGATTTGTTTTTAGAAAAGGACGCAATTATTTAACTTAGGTATTAGCTTTAATGAGACTTAAAAATTTTGAAGCTACAAAGATGAGCAATGATAAGATTATTGCGGAGATAATCTAAAGGATCAGAAATTGTACCGAATCTTAAAGCTTAATAACAACAAAAGCTCTAAACATTGCATGATGAGAATAACCCTTACGGCCAGGACTAGAGGAAGGGAATTCAGGTATTGAAGACAAGTCTAGATTTTTAAACATAGAAGAATAGAAATCAATTTTAGACTGAGAGGTAAAGATTTCAGGTATATTTAAAAGTAATTGAAGCTGGTACATGTAGGATTTCCTCCTTATGAGTATTTCTCACAATTGGACAAGCAAAAGGGATTGTCCCGTATTACCCTATGATCTCATCTTCCCTATTTGGATCTGAGCACAGCTTGTCCTTGGGGGCGTACTAACCTAACTATTACTGCCGATGGCTCAGTCCTTCCCTGTTTATACAGTCGAGATTTGTGTTTAGGAAATATTTTTGAGCAATCTCTAATCGTTCTTTATCACTCATCTGTGCTGGAAGGGGTTCGGAACGGATCGCTGCTTGCTGAACCGTGCTGTTCTTGTTTATACCGCGAATTCTGCGGGGGGTGTCGTGCTAGAACGTACTATCTTACTGAAGATTGGTTTGCTGCGGATCCCTGGTCTCCCCTTGTCAGGGGTTTAACCGAGGAGCAAGTTAGAGTTTTTCCATCCAATTTACCAAAGGAAAAGGTAGGAGGAAATTGACATGACTGAACATTCAACTAATGGAAAAATACTCTATACCTACTATATTCGCCGTTATATTATTGCTGTATGCCTTATAGAGTTTTTTGCTTTTAAAATTCTTGATCCTTACTATATTCAATTTATGACTACAGAAAGAGGGCTCGGGTTAACACCTACCCAATTTGGATTTTTTGTATCACTTGCCTCAGCAGTGACCTCTGCTATCGATTACCTGTCTGGAGCTTTTGCAGACCGACTGGGCCGTAGGCTCTCTTGGGGATTGGCAATGTTTTGCTATGGTGCAGGAATGTTATGGCTCAGCTCGATTTCTACCTTTGGTCCTGCACTTGTTACTGCTGTATTAATGGGAATTTCTTATGCTTTTACGAGCGGTGCACGGGAAGCATGGCTCTATGATAGTGTTGGACAAGAAGGGACAAGAGAAACTTTTGGTAAACTTTACCTTTACTCTATTCCATTTACTGCAATAGGAATGGTGGTTGCATATATTCTGGGAAGTCTTGGCAGCTTGCGTATTCCAATTGCTTTGACTGGCGTTATCATTATAGCCAATGGTTTTTTTATCATGACCTTTCCTGAGAACTATGGAAATTACCGTCGCCGAGGGTGGTTGGAGATACTCAAAACGGGATTTTATAAGTTTTTAGAAAGTCGTGTTCTATGGATTACAGCAGTTCAGAGTTTTTTCTTTACACTTCCCATTTGGATCACAACTGCCTGGTGGATTACTTACATGGTGGAACAGTTTGGGGTTGACCTGAAAGGGACGGCTTTTGCTTTTGGCGTTACTTCATTGGCTGCAGCAGTGACAGGTTTTTATATTTGCAAGATAAAAATCACCGATTACCGGAAACTAATTCTTTGGCCAACACTATTATCAGCGCTTGCCTTTTTATTAATGCCGTTAGTTCCTGTGCCTTGGGCTTTTGTGGCCTTAGTTATTGTTGCGATTGCTTCCAGTTATTTGAGGGGGAGTGGTATTACCCTTTTAGAGAATGAACAGATTAGCGTCGAACGGGCAACAGCATTATCCTTTTTGAATACTCTTCGTAGTGCTTTCTGGGCAGTAACTCCTCTCTTATGGGGGACTCTTATCTCAGCTTTGGGGCTTAAAGTCATGTTCTTTTTTGCAGGAGTAACTTCGCTGATTTCCTTGTTTTTGTTAAAACTTGCGTTAGTGCTAAGAGGAGGTAAAGAATATGAATAAAACTTCTTATTTTTTTCTACTATGCAAAAGAAACATTGCTATTATGGTTTTATCTAACATGGCTATAGGGCTAATGGATGGGCCTATGAGATGGCTTTTACCTTTGCTTTTGATGGAAAAAGGAGGGCCATTTCTTGTAGGGCTTTCTTTTTCAATTGCTAATTTAGGCGATACAGTTATCGCCTTATTAGGAGGGCAATTCAGTGATAGATTTGGAAGAAAGATAATGCTAGTTATATCTTCACTTTTTTATACTATTGGAAGTTTATTACTCTTTCTTGCTTTTTGGCAGGGAAGTTTTAATTTCATTATAATTGGGATGATTGCCACAATTTTCATATATGGTTTAAGTGGAATCTCTTCAGGTTCTACTCTGGCTTTGATAACTGAATCAATTTCGGAGGAAGATGCAGGGAAAGCTCTTTCATTAGTTTCTTTTGGAGGGCTCATGGGTCGCATTTTAGGTTCCTCATTTATAGGAATTCTTTTTAAAACAAAACCTGTTGAAGCATTGATTGCCATGACAGTGTTTTCTGCTATTTCAGTATTGCTAAGGCTTCAGCTTAAAGAAACCTTACAATTAAAGTCAATGGGAGAGAACATATCTTTAATTGAACATTTAAAAGGTACGATAAATGCTGTCAAAATGTTGGGTTCATTATGTATTCTATCTATCGTTGCTTTGATAATACTCAATGGTTTATCACTTGCAATATGTGGGAATTACTATTCCCCTTATCTAACAGAAAATTTTGGACTTGATAGCGCGAAAATAGGGGTGATATTTAGTTTGCTAGGACTAATCCAGCTATTGCTTACACCAGTAGCAGGAATAGTTGTAGATAGATATGACTATGGATTTTTAAATGGCCTTATTTTAGGAAATGTTTTTTCAGGAGGTTTTTTGTTAGTTTTTTCACTTACCCATTTGCCCTTTGTGGCTGTTTTATCTATGATAATATCTTCAGGATTGGGAATTTTTCATTCAATTGGGTATGATGTGATGATGGCAAAGATTTTGGAGAGCAGATTTAGAGCCACTATTTACAGTGGAATGATGGCTGTGTGGAATATGACGTTTATTTTAGGTCCGGTAGTTGGGAGTATACTTTATTCAAGCAATCCAAAACTTACTTTTATCATAGCTTCTGCTCTTTTATTGGTTACATTTATACCCATAGGAAAAATTGGTTATTATTTTCGAAATACAGCTCTAATAAACAAATAATCAAACGTCATGGATGAAACTCTGTAACTTACAGTTACAAAATTAAATTTTTTCACTGGTGATATATGAAAAAAGGAGAAAAAGAAAGAAAAATACAGATAACTTCGCAAAAACGAAATGTTGGGAGGATTCTTCAAAGATTTTGGCATTTTACTGGGAGAAGTAAGTTTGTTAGTATGGAATTGAAAAAGTTATAGCTTATTTACAATAATAGTGCTTTCTGGTTTGAGGATTGTCATATAATTTATTGTAACTTCACTTTGCGTGAAAGTATAGCACAGTTGCAGTATTACCTAAATTTTTTGGATTTAACTAGGCTAAGGTTATAAAGATTTATATGATATCAGAAGTAGGGGGTTATGAAAATGGATGACAAAATAGTCCTTAAGGCAGAAAATTTGGAAAAAACTTTTGGGGCGGGCAAGAGGGCAGTAAAAGCAGTGGATGGAGTGTCTTTCACTGTAAGAGAGAAGGAGATTTTTGCACTTTTAGGTCCCAATGGTGCAGGAAAGACCACGACTGTAAAAATGCTTTTAAACCTTGTCTCCCCCGATAAAGGCAGCATACAAATATTTGGGAAAGATATGCCTAAAGCTCAAAAAGAGGTAATGAAAGAGGTAGGGACACTACTTGAAGGTTCGAGGAATCTATACTGGCATATGACCGTCAGAGAAAACGTTTATTACTTTGCAAATTTGAGAGGGAAATCTGCGAAAGAAGTAAAAGATGACATGGAAATGTGGGCAGAGAGGCTGAGGCTACAGGACAAACTGGAAGAAGAAGTGGGCAAGCTTTCAAGAGGGATGCAGCAGAAAGCCGCTATCATATGTGCTCTTGCTACAAAGCCAAAACTTTTAATACTCGATGAACTCCTCCTCGGGCTTGATATTATAACGCGATTTGAAGTAGAGAAACTGGTAAAAGAATTAAAAGAGATATCTACCCTTATCATTTCTTCCCACGATTTGAGATTTATTGAGAAAGTGTCTGATAGGATTCTGATAATCAATAAAGGGAAAGTAGTAGCAGAGGGGACTGCCTCAGAGCTCAGACATAAAATTTCTTATGCTAAATATAGATTTACTTTGAGAAAAAATGAAGAAAGCCAATATTTGGAAGAATTAAAAAGTATAAGAGGTGTTGAAATAAGTTTTTATGAAGGGAATATAGATACAGATATATTGGAGCTTACATTTGAAAGGCCAGAACTCATATACGATGTCTTTGATATTTTTAGGAAATTTTCTGTAATACCGGTTGAGATAGACAATTTAGGAGAACCGTTTGAAGAGATATTCAAAAGTTTTGTGGAAGGAGGAGAAAACAAATGAAGTATTTATGGGAGGCTGAATTGAGAAGGTTTGTGAAATTTATAAAAAATATGCCTACTGCTAATCTTCCCTTCCTCATATTCCTCTACATACTTTTCTGGCTCATTAATTTTTCTTCTACTTTAGTTATAGGAAATGTAGAGAGCAGTAGATCTCTTACAGCTGCAAATATGCTGGGATATGTGGTATGGTTTTTTGCAATGTTTTCAATATCTTCTATTGCACAAAATATGGAAGATGAGAGGATGCAGGGGACTTTTGAACATCTTCATCTTTCTTCTGTGGACATAAAGAGTATTTTCTTGGTAAGAGCTTTAATACACGCTTTAGAATCCATTTTAATCATAGTGATATTTGTTTTGATAGTTGGATTAATTCACAGAGTGGTAGTTTTTACAAATATCTACAGCCTTTTGGTTTTACTTATACTTCTTCCAGGCCTTTATGGTTTTGCTTTCTTTTTAGCTGGTTTAGTTCTCATGATGAGAAGTAAAGAGGCGAAAAACTGGCTGGCAATACTGATATACGTCCTTTTAGTGCCACTGCTTATTCCGGAAAGGATTTTGTCACCGGCAGTGAGGGAAATTTTCTCATATTTTCCTATGTTTCAAAGCGTTATGATGCTAAGGAAGTTAAATATAGACAAAATTCCATTAAATCTCATGGAAGTTGATTTTGTAAAACTTGTGATAACCTCTATACTGTTTTTTGTGATAGGCCTTTTAATCTTTGATATAGCAGACAAGAAAGCTAAAAAGAAAGGGATTTTGGGAATGTATTAAAAAGTTTCCCAAAGGCATTCCCCTGCATATTATGAAACTATACTGGTATGTGGAGGGATGCCTTTTGTATTTATATGTGGCTAGTATGGGAGAAGATTTTGTTGATCGGATTGATTTGGAAAAACACTCAAGAGATTCTGTTAGAATAAAGTCTTATAACAATAAACATCTTCCATTAAATATCTATTCTAAATACCTCTGTGGACCTCATAGGTTGATTTTAGATGAAAATAGAAAGAAAATTTACACTCTAAACTGTTATGATAATTCAATCAGCGTAATAGATAAAGAAAAGTTTGAATTTGAAGGATCGTGGTATGTAGGGCTTTACCCTGTTGATGGAGTTTTGTATAATGGCAATATCTTTATTGTAAATGCAGATTCTAATTCTGTTACTGTTTTCGATATAGAGGGAAAGAGAGTTATAGGGCAGTTTAAAGTAGGGAACTACCCGCAAAAAATAATCTACAACAGCAAGTATAATCTGTTTTTTGTAAGCAATATGAATTCAGGAGATATTTTATTAATTGAACCGGAGAATTATACAATTTTGGATTTCATAATAACAGGACCTAATCCTACAGACATAATTTTTTCGGAAGATGAAGAGTATCTTTATGTAGCAAATAGCTATTTTGACTCCGGAGAGAATGGTAAAATTTCTATAATAGATTTGAGAGACTTTAAAATTGTGAAAGAGATAAATGCAGGAAAAGTCCCTATAAAAATTTACAAGGAGAATGATTTTCTGTACATCTTAAACGCTCATTCAAACACTTTTTGCCGAGTTCACCTTGTCACAAAAGATAAAGAAGAGGTATACTGTGGAGAGGCACCCTCAGATTTTTGTTTACATGACAGATATGTTTATGTAGCCTCCTTAGGAGATAATAAGATTTACATTTTTGATGTAGCAAACATGGAAAAGGTGGGAGTTATAAAAACAAGAAAAGAACCCTCCGGTCTTATCATTGACCAGTAAGGGCTTTAATTATATAAGCATATACATCTTGAGATTTTTGTTTCCAGTTATCACATATAAGCTTCGCTTGCTCGCTGTTGACCACGTTTATGTTTAGCTCAATTAAGACTATTCCATTTTCTACAACTTTGCAATTGGCTATATATTGATTTTCGGCCTTTTTATAATAAGTTGCTATATACTGGGACTCTTGCTTTATCTTTTCTTTGTTTAAAAGAATGTATTCATCTATTTTTTGCCTTGTTTCGAAGGGGATTCTTGTAAAGAACAACTTCAGAATTTCTATTCCTTTTTCTGTTATGAAGTATTTTTCCTCTTCTATTTCTACGAATCCGCTTTCTACAAGCTCATCTACGTATTGTTTTAAGTAAAAATAGTTCATAAGTTTGTTGTCCAGAATGATTTTGCTGAGCTGTTCGTCTGTAATAGGCATGTTGATCCGGTTTAAGATATACAGGATTATAAGCTTATTTTCTGCCAATTCTTGTATTTCATACACTAAATTACCACCTCACATTACACTACATGTGGTACGTTTAAATTAATTCTATCACAAAATGTACAATAAAGAAAGAGAGTACAGGAAGTACTCTCTTTTAAGACCTTCTTTGCATATACTCTGATTCACTGCCTGCAGCGCCTTGCTGACCGCCTTGTGCAGGGGGAGAACCATATATGCTGATGCCTCTAGCCATTGCCGATTCTGCGAAATGAACCATTCGCCTTAACATTTGTCCTCCTACTTTTCCGCAGTCTCTACTGCTTATATGTCCCCAGTAATCTTCAGACCCTTGTTTTACAGGCAAACCCAATTCTGAAGCGATTTCGTATTTCATGTTGTCAAGGGCTTTATGAGCTTCTGGTACCATTTTTGGCCTGTCATTCCAGCTTCCTCTTGCCATTTCAATCCCTCCTTTTATGATTAATTTGTGTACATACTGCAGAAATATACTTTGAAAAAATTTTAAAAAATAGATTTTGTTGTGCTAAAATATTTGTATAGCAAAAATTTTGGCAAAGGGTGGATAAATTTATGGATAAACAGGAGATTTTGGAGAAAAAGATAAAAGAGTGGGGAGCTTCTCTGGTGGGGTTTTCGAATCTTGAGGAAATTGTACCTGAGAATCTTTCTGATATTCCCTATGGAATTAGTATTGTAATTAAACTGTCTGACAGAATAGTAGATGAAATAACAGACAAACCCACACACACCTATTATCATCACTACAGGGCAGTAAATAATCTGATTGATCTGATAACTTTAAGAACAGTGCTTTTACTTGAGGAATGGGGGTACAAAGCTTTGGCTGTACCTGCTTCTCAGTCGATTGCAGATCTGGGAGAGTACAGAGGGCTTTTTCCTCATAAAACTGCTGCTACCCGTGCAGGCTTAGGATGGATAGGTAAAAATGGGCTTCTCGTGACAGAAGAGTATGGGCCCCGCGTCAGACTGGGAACGGTTCTAACAAATATGCCTTTAAGGACAGGAACACCTATAACACAGAGCAGGTGTGGTAGCTGCAGGATATGTGTTGATGCCTGCCCTGCTATGGCTCTTTACGGTACCTTGTGGAAAGAAGGAATTCCAAGAGAAGTGATAGTAGATGCTAAAGCTTGCAGTGAATACATGAAAAATTTTAAACACATAGGTAGGGGGCATGTTTGCGGAATTTGCATGGAAGTGTGTCCTTATGGAAAGAGGAAAAAATCTGTTGACAGGTGAAAAGGTTTTTGATAAAATGAAGATGAAGTAACCAAAACGTTTTGGAAAGGTGAAGGAGATGGCGGTTACAATAAAAGACATAGCAAAAAAAGCAGGAGTTTCCATAACCACTGTTTCTCGAGCATTGAACGGGTACCCGGATGTAAGCGAAGAAACTCGAGAAAAGATAAAAAAAATCGCTGAAGAATTAAATTATACTCCTAATTCTATTGCAAGAGGGCTTGTAACTAACAAGACCCAAACAATAGGTATGATTGTATCAGAACTCATAAAGCCGGGAGTATATCATCCATTTTTTCTTGAAGTACTTGCAGGAATAAAAGCAGGGCTAAAAAAGGACAGATATGACCTTATACTTTTTACTGTGGACCCAGAGAGTCAAGATGCCACTTCTTATGAAAAACTTTGCAATGACAGGAAAGTGGAAGGAGCAATTGTAGAAGGGTTGAGATTAAGCGACCCTTACATTGAAGAGATAAAGGGGACACAAATTCCTACAGTTTTAATTGACATACCGATTTTGACAGATAAAGTTGGATATGTAAGTTCAGATAATGTTCAGGCGGCTTTTGAAGCCACTAGTTATCTTATTAAATTAGGACACAAAAACATAGGATTTATAAACGGTCATAAAGATGCGGCTGTTAGCTTTGAAAGATTGGAAGGATATAAAAAAGCTCTTGAAAAAAATGATATCCCTTACAGAGAAGAGTATGTGATTTTTGCTGATTTTACACAAGAAGGCGGTTATAATGCCTTTAAAACCCTGATTTTTGAACACCCTGAAATAACTGCAATTTTTCACGCTTCTGATTTAATGGCAATGGGGTCCTACAGGGCGGCAAAGGATTTGGGAATGAGGATACCGGAGGATATCTCTTTGGTAGGATTTGATGATATAGAACTTGCATCACTTATCACGCCGGCATTGACGACTATAAGGCAGGATACTTTTAAGATGGGATATACTGCTGCAAAACATTTGCTTGCAATTATAAGAGGAGAAAAGCCTCAACATATAGTTATTCCCCATAAACTTGTAGTTAGAGATTCTGCAAGGAAATTGTGATATTTTTTTAAAAGTCATCCAAAACGTTTCGGATAAAATCTTTGCCAGAGGTCAGGAGGTATGCAAGTGATAAAAAAAGTAGAAGAATTGATGAGTGATGCTAAATGGCTTGTTTTTCAAGAAGAGTACAACAAACTCAATGGCAAATATGAGACGCTTTTTGCTCTTACAAATGGATACATGGGAATAAGAGGAACATTTGAAGAGGGAAGCGAAGGAGAAAGGCCGGGAAGTTTTATTGCAGGTATTTTTAACAGAGGAGAAGCGCAAGTTAGGGAGCTGGTAAATGTACAGAACTGGATGAGGTTGAAAATATATATAGAAGGGAAAGAGATAAGGCCTGATAGGTGTGAGTTGCTAGAATTTCAAAGGATACTAGACATGAAAAAAGGTGTTCTGTTTAGGAAAACAGTGGTGAAGGACGATAAAGGTCGCGTTACAAAAATTGAGGGGTACAGATTTGTAAGCAGAAGCAATAGACATCGTTCAGCTATCAGGTTTTTTATAACTCCTTTGAATTATGAGGGTGTAATAGGAGTAGAAAATCTCATAGAAGGAACTGCCTTAAATTCAGCTACACATCCTAAATACAGAGTGAAGCATTTAAAAGTAGTTAAAAACGAGAGCATATGTAAAAGTGGAATTTACCTTGAAACTGCTACTACTGATGAAAACAAGCGTATAGCAGTTGGAAGCACCTTGAGGATTTATAATTTAGAAGATATAAATAGAGAAAATATTGCTTTCTTTAGAAGATTTATCCACTTAGGAGAAAACAGTGCGGAGTATCTGGAGTTTAAAGGAGAAAGAGAGAAAACAGTTGTAGTAGACAAGTTTGCTGTGACTTACACTTCAAGAGATGTTGAAAAGGATTTGTTGAAAAATGCTGTTGAAAATGACTTGTTTGATTTTGTATCTAGAGGGTTTGATGAAGAGTTGGAAAAGCATATTGCAGAGTACGACAAGCTCTGGTCTGTCGCAGATATAACCATTGAAGGGGATGAAGAAGCTGATATAGCATTAAGGTTTAATATTTTCCATCTCATGAGCTCTGTAAATGAAAAGGACCCTTGGGTAAGTATTGGTGCAAAGGGGCTTCATGGAGAAGGCTATAAAGGGCATGTCTTTTGGGATACAGAAATATTTATGCTGCCATTTTTCATATACGTATACCCTGAAGCTGCAAGGACTCTTTTGATGTACAGATACAATATGCTTGATGCTGCGAGGAGAAATGCGGCGCTAAATGGCTATAAAGGAGCGCAGTATCCGTGGGAGTCAGCAGACACAGGAATGGAGGAAACTCCTAAATGGGGTTTTGATTATAAAGGAAATCCTGTGAGGATATGGACAGGAGATTTGGAGCATCATATAACTGCTGACGTGGCTTTTGCGGTTTGGGAGTATTTCAGGGCCACAAATGACATTGATTTTATGTTGAATTTTGGAGCAGAAATTATTCTTGAAACGGCTAGATTCTGGGCTTCTCGGTGTGAATACGTAGAGGAATTGGACAGGTATGAGATAAACAATGTAATAGGCCCTGACGAATTTCACGAACACGTTAATAACAACGCCTACACTAATTATTTTGCGAAGTGGAATATTAAAAAAGGGTTGGAAATGCTCAATTTTCTAAAAGAAAATTACCCTGATTATTACTATGCCATTACTCATAAAATTTCCTTGACTCCTGAGGAAGTAGAAAAGTGGAAAGAAGTAGAAAGAAAGATATATATACCATACGATAAGGAAAAGAAACTTATTGAGCAGTTTGAAGGGTATTTTGAGAAAAAGGACTATGTCATTGAAAAGTTTGATGAAAATAATATGCCAGTATGGCCTGAAGGGGTAGATGTTACAAAACTGGGTGATACACAGCTTATTAAGCAAGCAGATGTTGTTATGTTGATGCTTTTGATGCCGGAAGAATTTGATGAGGAGACGAAGAGAATCAATTACGAGTATTACGAAAAAAGGACTATGCACAAATCTTCTTTAAGCCCCAGTATGTACGCTATTATGGGATTAAAAGTAGGAGACCATAGAAACGCCTATCAATCCTTTATAAGAAGTGCCAAAGTAGACCTTGCAGATAATCAAGGTAACGCAGTGGAAGGTATTCACGCTGCTTCTTGTGGTGGCACATGGCAGGTAGCTGTTTTTGGATTTGGAGGATTAGAAATTGACAGAGAAGGGACGTTAAATATAAATCCATGGCTTCCTGAAAAATGGGATAAACTTTCTTATAAGGTATTTTGGAAGGGGAATTTGCTTGAGGTAATAGTTACAAAAGAGGATGTGTTAGTGAAAAAATTAGAGGGAAAAGGGAATGTAAAAGTTAAGGTAAAAGGAAAAGAAATAGTGTTATAAAAGGTACAGGCAGGTGTTATTTTAGCCTGCCGTACCTTGAAATAAATTTAAGTTTTAAGGGGGGGGATAAATAGAGGAAAAGATTAAAAAATTTTAAAATACCCTCAGCAAAATATTTTAATATAAAATTATGAAAGGGGAAAGTGGAAATGGGTAAAAAGTTTTTGAGCATCTTAGTTTTGATTTTCTTTGTGTTAGCTACTGTGTTAGCAGGATGTTCTCCGAGCAAAACAAGCGAGTCAAAAACAGAGACCCAAGAAACGGTAAAGCCTGTAACTATAAAGTTGGGAATGTGGTCTTCGTCTCCAGCAGAAATGAAAATAGTCGAAGACCAAATAGCTAAGTTTAAAGAAAAATATCCAAATATAAATGTGCAAATTGAGACAATTGTGGGAGATTACATGCAACAATTACAAACACAACTTGCGGCAAATACAGCACCAGATATATTTTATCTTGACAGCATGCCAGCGCCTCAACTTATGTCTTCAGGAGTCTTGGAGCCGCTTGATGAATACATTAAAAAATACAATGTGGATGTAAATGATTTCGAACCAGCTTTGCTTTCAGCTTTTCAGTGGGAAGGAAAGACTTACGGCTTGCCAAAAGACTATAACACTTTAGCGCTGTTTTATAACAAAGATATGTTTAAAGAAGCAGGAATAAATGAGCCACCTAAGACATGGGAAGAATTAAAAGATGCAGCTAAAAAATTAACAAAAGATGGTGTGAAAGGTTTAGTTTTATCAATAGACCTTGCAAGATTTAATGCTTTTATACATCAAAATGGCGGTTCGGTATATAAAGGGGGAAAACCTACATTAAATCTTCCTGAAAATGCGCAGGCTCTTGATTTTTATGTAGGTTTCATTACAAAAGACAAAGTTGCTGATACACCACAAAACATGGGAGAAGGTTGGAATGGAGACGCTTTTGCTGCTAAAAAAGCTGCAATGGCAATAGAAGGTGGCTGGATGATACCATTTCTTAAAGAAAAAGCTCCTGATTTAAACTATGGTATAGCAGAACTTCCAGCGGGAAAGCAAAAAGCTACAATGGTTTTTACTGTCGCATATGTTATGAATAAAAACAGCAAACATAAAGATGAAGCCTTCAAACTTATTGAGTTTTTAACCGGTAAAGAAGGCCAACAATTTGTAGTAGAAGCGGGACTTGCACTGCCTTCCAGAAAATCTATGGGAGCTAAATTTAAAGAAAAATATCCTGAGAGAGCCGCTCTTGTAGATGGAGCTTCATATGCAGTGCCATGGCAATTTGGTTTGGATGGTCCAAAGATAGTGGATGCGGCTAATAAAGCCTGTGAAGCATTAATAATGGGACAAATAACCAATGCTCAACAAGCTCTTGATAATGCACAAAAGGAAGTTGGACAATAATTTAGGTAAGCAGCACCTTACTTTCGTGAGGTGCTGCAGTTATGATTTTTTTAGGATGAAGGGAAGGATGTCTTCATGGGAACTAAAATGGCTATGAGAAAGAGATATTTATACGAAGCTTTGACAGGGTATGCCTTTATGTTGCCTTTTATTGCTTCGATATCTATTTTTTTGATAGGACCATTAATTTATGCTTTTATTATAAGTTTTAAAGAATTTTCTTTTTTAAATCCTGGAGCAAGCCGATGGATTGGATTTGAAAATTATATAAAATTATTCAGTGACCCAACATTTAAAAGAGCTCTTTTAAATACAACACTTTATTCTTTAGGAGTAGTACCAACACAGCTAATTATTGCCTTAATACTAGCATTAATTGTAAATTCAGATATTAAAGGAAAAACATTTTTTAGAGTTGCCTATTATATACCAACTGTTACCTCCACAGTTGCAGTTTCTGTAATATTTTTATATCTATTTAAAGCGGATGGTTTGGTTAATGCTTTGCTAGCTAAATTTGGCATACAAGGGCCTACTTGGTTTTACGACGTCAGGTTTGCGCTTCCTTCAATTATGATGATGGCAATATGGTCTTCTGTAGGTAATTACATGGTGATTTTTCTTGCAGGATTACAGGATATACCATCAGAATTGTACGAGGCTGCAGAAGTAGATGGAGCTAATAAATTTCAAAGGTTTTTCAAAATTACCCTTCCAATGTTGAGGCCAATAGTGTTTTTTAATCTAGTAATGTCATTAATTGGTACTTTTCAGGTTTTTGACCAAGCCTACGTAGTATCGCGAGGAACTGGCGGCCCCCTTGATGCTACGATGACAGTCGTGCTGTATATATATAGGACAGGATTTAGAGATTTTAACATGGGTTACGCTTCAGCTATGGCTTTTGTATTATTTGTGATAATACTGATATTGACCCTTATACAGCGAAGACTTTTCAAAGAGGAAACCTATTAGGAGGTGGCAATAGATGCAAAAAATGTTACGGTTTTTATTTTACATCGTTGTAGTAGGATATGCAGGAATTACACTTGGCCCTTTTATATGGTCTATAATAACATCTTTAAAACCTACCAGTGAATTAAATACTTTTGCTGTCAATATAAAACATTTAACGTTAGATAACTATAAAATGATAATTACAAAATTTCCCTTTTTGAGATGGTTTATAAACAGTGCTATTGTTGCAGCAATTGTTACTTTTGGAAATATGCTTTTTAATTCAATGGCTGGATATGCTCTTGCAAGGATAAATTTTCCTGGAAAAAACTTCTTGTTTTTGCTAGTTCTAGCTCTTATGATGATACCAGGTCAAGTTGTGATGGTACCCACATACATTCTTCTCAGCAAATTAGGCTGGGTAAATACCTATATGGGACTTACAATTCCTTTTTTGACTAGCAATTTTGGAATATTTTTAATGAGACAGTTTTTCCTGACAATTCCGAGGGAGTTAGAAGAAGCTGCCACGATTGATGGGATGTCTAGGTTTGGAATTTTCTTTAAAATAGTTTTGCCTTTGGCAAAACCTGCATTGGCTACCCAGTTTATATTCATGTTTACTGGTAATTGGAATAGCTTTTTGTGGCCTAGCCTCTTGACATCCACTAGTGACATGTATACACTACCTGTAGGTCTTAACTCTTTTTATGGGCAGTACTACCAATTCTGGAATCAAGTGATGGCAGGAGCAATACTTTTGACATTGCCAACTATAGTAATCTTCCTCATATTCCAGAGATATTTTGTTAGAGGTATTGCAACAACTGGCTTAAAATAATTTATAAAGGAGGATTAAAATGTCAAAATATGAAGCAGTAATTTTTGACCTAGATGGAGTGATAACAGACACGGCAAGGTATCACTACCTTGCATGGAAGAAACTTGCCGATGAGCTGGGAATATATTTTGATGAAGTGATAAATGAGAGGTTAAAGGGAGTGAGCAGGTTAGAGTCTTTAGAGATAATTCTGGAAAGGAGCCAAAAACAGTATTCTCAAGATGAAAAAGAGTACCTTGCAAATAAGAAGAATGAATACTACAAAGAGATGATTAAAAAAATTACTCCAGAGGATTTGCTTCCAGGAGTAAAAGAGTTTATTGAAGAGCTTAAAAAAAGAGGAATTAAGACGGCAATTGCATCAGTTAGCAAGAATGCCTTTACTGTAGTTGAAAATTTGAAGATAAAAGACAAATTTGACTATATTGTGGATGCCAATGAAATAAAGCGCGGTAAACCTGATCCCGAGATATTTTTAAATGCAGCAGAACACCTTAGAATTTCTCCTGAAAAATGTATAGGGATAGAGGACTCTGCTGCGGGTATCACTGCTATAAAAAGGGCAGGGATGTTTGCGGTTGGAGTAGGCAATCCTGAGACAGTAAAAGAGGCGGATTTGATTTTAAAAGATATGACAGAGGCAGGCAAGATAGTGGAACTATTGGATTAAATTCCCCTTTTAAGAAGGGGAATAATTTTTTATAAATTCCTCTTGAAATGTTGTGAAGATGATAATATAATATAACTGTAAGCGGTTACAGTAAATCTGGAAAAGGGTGTTGAGATGGCTACAATAGATGATGTAGCAAAATTAGCAGGGGTTTCAATTGCGACAGTATCGCGGGTATTCAACAACAGTCCCTGGGTAAGTGAAAAAACTAGGGAAAAAGTTTTAAAAGCAGCAGAAGAACTGGGGTATAAGCCCAGTATGCCGGCGAGAAGCCTGGCAATGAAAAAGACAAATACTATTGGTTTGATTGTGCCAGATATATCAAACCCTTATTATGCAGAGGTTGTAAGGGGTATCGAAGACGTTTGCAATATTTACAAGTATAACATTATACTTTGCAACGCAGATAATAAAAGAGAAAAAGAGTTTCAATATATAGATATGTTGAAAAACAGGTGGGTAGATGGCGTAATATTTCACTGCGATTATTTTTCAGAGGAGCATTACGAGGTTTTTAAAAACAGCAATTTAAAAGTGGTCTTGGCAGGCAGGACTACAAAATTTGATGTCCCTTATGTTGGAATTGACAATTTTAAAGCGGCTTATGATGCGGTAAATTACTTAATTTCACTTGGCCATAAAAGGATAGGTATTATTCACGGACCTTTAGATGATATGAAAGAAACTATAGACAGTGTAGATAGGCTAAAAGGTTACAAGCAGGCACTTATTGACAATGGGCTTACAATTTATGAAGAACTTATAAAAGAGGCGAATTTCAAGTATAAAGGCGGCTACAAGGCCGCTATGGAGATGCTAAAAGGAGAGATTACTCCTACTGCTATTTTTGCAATAAGCGATATCATGGCTATGGGGGCTATAAATGCTGTGTTTGATAAAGGGCTTTCCTGCCCGGAGGATGTTTCTGTAATTGGATTTGACAATATTGATTTGTCGGAAGCTACAAGACCGGCTCTTACTACTGTGTCACAGCCTATGTATGAAATAGGTGCTATTGCGGCGAGAATGCTTATAAAGATTATAAATGGAGAGGAAATAAATAATTCTCAAATTATTTTGAAACACAAATTGGTTTTGAGGAATTCTGTTGTTCCTTTAAGGAGTTGAATTTCTTTTATTTTTAAAACTGTAAGCGCTTTCAGTAAAAGCAAATGTTTAAGAAAGGAAAGGAGTAATAGCAGATGTCCTATGTAAATTTTGTAAAAAAATATAAACTTGAAATTGCTATGATTTTACCGTTGCTGCTCTACATTTTAGGATTTACAATTTATCCTATTATACAGACTATTACTTTGAGTTTTCAAGATCAATATACCAAGGCTTTTACATTGGCAAATTATAGAGAAATAATAGGAAAAACGGAGTTTAAGCAGGCTTTTTTCAACACAATAGCTCTTACTTTTATAAGCCTTACTCTAGAAATGACTGTAGGACTTGTAATTGCTTTGATTTTACGGAGGAATTTTAGGGGAAAAGGGCTTTTAAGGTCTTTAATGCTGGTACCAATGGGGGTACCTACTCTTGTGTCAGGTGTTGCGATGACCTATATTTTTGGGTTGTATGGTTATTTTAATGCGCTTTTGCAAAAACTACACATTATTGAAATGCCTGTAGATTGGGCAAGTGGTGGTTTTAAGACATTACTTATGGTTTCTGTAGCTGATATGTGGAAAGTTACTCCGATGGTTATACTTTTGCTTTCGGCTGGGCTTGAAAGTATACCAGATGAAGTTTACGAAGCTTCTAATATTGACGGGGCGACAGCATGGCAAACTTTTAAATATGTGACATTGCCACTTCTAAAGCCCTCTATAACGATGGCCTTGATTTTAAGGGCGATAGATGCTTTTAGAATATTTGAACTTGTTCTTGTACTGGCAGGTCGTGCTACTCCTGTTATTTCTACCTTTGCATATGATGAGTATAGAAATTATGCCAATGTGCATACATCGGCAGCGGCATCTACCATATTACTCCTAATAATAGCAGTATTTATAGTGAGCTACTTAAAAATAGCTGGTACTAAGGAGGAAAGATGATGAGAGAAGTAAATATTAGCGAAAAGATTTCAAAGGTAGCTTATATTCCAATAGCTATAATAGCGGCAATATTGATGGTTATACCAGTATATATACTTTTTATGACTTCCTTTGCAGTGCCAAGTGATATATTGAAACCCCATCCAGATTTTTTCATCACTCGATTTACTTTAGACCATTGGAGATCTGTATTGGCTTCAGGAAATCTATGGCCTCCTTTTAGAAAGAGTTTTGTTGTGGCGACAATTACTACTATCATCGCAATTGTAATGGCTGCTCCAGCGGCTTATGTTATAGCGAGGATGCCATCCAAAATAAAATACCCAGTAGTATTATCACTGTTTTTTACAAGAATGTTTCCTGATGTAGGTATTGCTCTTCCAATAGCGGTACAATTCATACGATTAAATTTAATGGACACTTATTTAGGGTTAGTCATGGCACACCTTATCGTAAATTTACCTTTTGCAGCATGGATATTAGTTGGAACTTTTGAGACAATACCAAAGGATTTAGAAGAAGCTGCATTGGTTGATGGAACAAGTAAATTGACGGCATTATCAAAAATTATAATGCCAATTGCACTTCCTGGTATAGCTGTGACTGCTATATTTGTGTGGCTGAATTCATGGAATGAATTCACCTATGCTCTTTACCTGACTATCTCAGACAGGACTTTACCGCTTCAAATTTACTATTATGTTCAAAGGGGAGGAATTTTTGATTCTGCCACATATGCGGCAATACTCACAATCCCTGTAATGCTTGTGACTTTCTTTTTACAAAAGTACATGAAGAGTGGATATCTTGCAGGGGCTGTAAAAGGTTAGTATATACGTATCCGAGCTTCTCGGATACTGTATATAAAAATTAAAATTTAAGGAGGAGGTTTTTCAAAATTATGAGGAAGTTTTATGCCAAATTAATAGCAATCCTAGTTATTGTATCACTTGTGGGAACACTAATTGCTGGCTGTGGGGGTGGCAGTAGTCAATCAGAAGCAAGAAAAAAAGTTTTGAAAGTTTCAATGGGACTTGGAGAAGTAGAGTGGGAAGTGATGAAAGAGCATATTTTCCCGCCCTTTGAGGAAAAGTATGGTGTAAAAATTGAACCTCTTCAAATTGAAGCAGGAGACCTTATTCCAAAATTAGAGGCTATGCACAAAGCAAATGCGATGGATATAGACATTATAACACAAGATAATATGCAACTTGCTCCGCTTGTAGCAAAAGGGCTTGTGGAAGATTTGTCTCAGTACAGAGACATGATACCAAAGGAAGTAATACCAAGTCTTGTGCCAGTAGGAGAGTTTGATGGAAAGTTGTACTTTATGCCGTATAGACCAAATGTAGAAATAGCTTTCTACAACAAAGATAAATTCAACGAATACGGTTTAAAACTACCTACAAATTGGGATGAGCTTTTGGAGATTGCAAAAACTTTTAAAGAAAAAGAGGGTATAGGCAGAGTCATAATTAAACTAAATTTAGGGCCTGATAGTACCGTTCACATGTTTGACCTTATAAGGTCTGCTGGCGGTGATCCAACAGTATTGAATGATGAAGGTTCAATAAAAGCATTTGAGTTCTTAAGGGAAATATATCCCTATCTTTCACCTGACTCAAAGAAAGCTGACTGGAATACACCTGTAGAATATCTTGCAAAAGAGACCGTATATTTGGTTCGAAATTGGCCTTACACTGCAAACGTTCTTGTAGAGAAGTATGGGAAAGAGAACATCTTGGCATATCCTGGTTGGGCAGGGCCGGTTAAAACCTCCAACGTTTTGGGAGGAGAGGTTATAGGAATACCAACTGGTTCACCTAATAAAGAGATGGCTATGAAATTTATGGAATACCTTATGAGTAAAGAAGTCCAAGAGAAACTTGTCACTAAATTAGGATGGCCTTCAATGAGAAGTGACGCTTATGGGAAGGTTGCAGAGTGGCAAAAACCATATTTTGAAGCTATAAATGAGGCTTTAAAACATGCAGAACCAAGGCCAAACCTTGTATACTGGGCTGATGTGGACAAAGCTATAAATGGAGCATTGAGAGAAATAATATTTGAAGGCAAAGATATCAAGACAACTCTTGATAAATACCACAACATGATAGAAGAAGCTAAAAAAGCTGCAGAAAGCAAGTAAATATGTTTTAAATTTGAGTCGGAAACGGCTTTGTTTCCGACTCAAATTTTGAATAAAGTAAGAGTGGAGGATGGATATGGTGAAAAAGACGAAGAAGCCCATTTACCCTTTTGAAGATTGGACAATAAGGGAGACAGAGTTTAGCATAGAAACAAACTATAGAAGTGAGACAATTTTTGCTCAGGCGAATGGATATATGGGAATGAGAGGAAATTTTGAAGAAGGGTATTCAGGACCTGACGGTACTTCCTTAAAAGGGACTTATATTAATGGGTTTTATGAAATACACGATATCGTCTACCCTGAAGGGGGATACGGTTTTGCGAAAACAGGGCAGACCATGTTAAATGTGGCTGACAGCAAAATAATAGAATTGTACGTAGGAGAAGAAAAATTTGACCTTTTAAAAGGTAAAATCCACTTTTATGAAAGAGTACTTGATATGAAAAAAGGTTGTGTAGAAAGAAAGATAAAGTGGGAGTCTCCTTCAGGAAAGATTGTAAATGTAAAAATAAAGAGAATTGTTTCATTGCAAAGGCAACATTTAGCAGTAATTTCTTTTTCTGTAGAACCTGTTAATTTTACGGGAAATATAAAATTTGTATCTGCTATTGATGGAGATGTGAGGAACATTACTGAGAGCGAAGATGTAAGAGTGGGTTCAAATCTGAAGGGGAGAGTTTTAGAGACCGTTGAAAGAGGAGCAAATGACTTTGAGGGATGGATTTCTCAAAAAACACAAAAAAGCAACCTTTCATATACTTGCGCAATGAAAAATGAACTCATTGGGACAGAAAAATACGAGGTTTTGAACAGCATAAAAGAAGATAGGGTAGAGGTTGCAGTAGCTTTTAAAGCTGAGAAGAACAGGGTATACATTCTGAATAAATTTATATCTTATTATACCTCAAAAGATTGCGACAAAAGTGAAACAATGAAATTGGCCTTAGAAGAAGTGAGAAGAGCACAAGAAGATGGATTTTGCAAAATAGAAAAAGAGCAGGAAGAATTTTTGCAATCTTTCTGGGAAGATGCCGATGTAGTAATAGAAGGAGATAAGGCTCTGCAGCAGGGTATAAGATTTAATATGTTTCACCTTTTGCAGTCTGTCGGTAGAGACGGAAAAACTAATATTGCAGCAAAGGGACTTACTGGGGAAGGGTATGAAGGCCATTACTTTTGGGATTCTGATATTTATATATTGCCTTTTTTCCTTTACACGAAGCCAGAAATTGCAAAAGCTTTAATAATGTATAGATATAACCTCTTAGATGCTGCGAGAAATAGGGCTAAAGAGTTGGGGCATAAAGGAGCTTTATACCCCTGGAGGACAATTGATGGACCTGAATGTTCTGCATACTTTCCTGCTGGAACTGCTCAATATCACATAAATGCTGATATAGTTTATGCTTTAAAAAGGTATGTGGAGGCCACGAATGATTTGGATTTTCTCTATGACTACGGCTGTGAAATAGTATTTGAAACTGCAAGGTTTTGGGAAGATTTAGGAGCGTATATTCCTCTTAAAGGAAATAAATTCTGTATAAACACTGTCACTGGTCCTGATGAGTATACGGCATTGGTTGATAATAACGCATATACAAATTATATGGCAAAAATGAATTTGGAATACGCCTATGATATTGCAAACAAAATGAAAAAGGAAGTGCCTGAAAAGTATCAAAAGGTCGCTTCAAAGCTAAATCTAAAGGATGAAGAGATTGCTTCGTGGAAAAGGGCAGCTGACAATATGTACCTTCCTTACTCGGAAGAGCTTGATATTATACCACAGGATGACAGTTTTTTGTATAAAGAAAGGATAACAGTGGATGAAATACCGGAAGATCAATTTCCGTTATTACTTCACTGGCACTACCTCAACATTTACAGGTATCAGATTTGCAAACAGCCTGATGTGTTGCTTTTGATGTTTTTACAGAGAGAAAAATTTACTATAGAACAGCTTAAAAAGAATTTTGATTATTATGAACCTATTACTACTCACGACTCTTCCCTGTCGCCAGCAATATTTAGTATACTTGCCAATGAAATAGGGTATACTGACAAAGCTTATAAATACTTTATGATGACTGCAAGGATGGACTTGGATGATTACAATGACAATGTAAAAGATGGAATTCATGCTGCAGCAATGGCAGGGTCCTGGAGTGCCGTTGTAAATGGTTTTGGAGGAATGAGAGTTTATACAGATGAACTGCACTTTACTCCAGGACTGCCTGAGGGATGGAAGATGCTCTCTTTTAATGTAAAGTACAAAGGAAGAAAGATAAATGTAAAATTAACTCATGAAGAATCAGTATTTACACTTTTGGAAGGAGAACCTATAGAAATTTTCTATTTTGACAGAAGAGTATTAATAAAGCCAGGAGAAAACATACTAAAAGGGTATGAGGAGAAGTGACCTCATACCCTTTTAGTATATTAATATTTTACAGGTTTGCTACCTTTTTGCCCTCCAAATGCCTCGAAAATTTTTTAATTACCTCCATGACTTTTACTGTTTGTCTATAGAATGATGGCTAAATCCGAACATTAATTTAGTTTTTTATAAAAAAATTCGCAAATAAGGTTGACTAATATTAAAAAAGTTGATAAGATATAAATGTGACAATTGAATAAAAAGCACTCATATAATCTCGAGAATATGGCCTGAGAGTCTCTACCGAACAACCGTAAATTGTTCGACTATGAGTGAAAGTGTACCTAGGGTTCCAGCCTATTTATAGGTGTTCGGACCGAGCGGTACAGGTATATTTTTATTTTTTTATATACCACACCTTAGGGACAAAAGCCCGGAAGGATAGGTTTCACTCGTGTTTAATTTGCGAAATCTATTGTTTGCGGGCTTTTTGTTTTAAATTGTCGTAGAAGTTGCAAAATAAAAATAATATGGAACAGGAGGATTATGATGGAAAAGGTGAGTAAAGTGAGGAACAAAAATTTTTTAGAAAATCTAGCAAATAGGATATGGAGGTTAGAAAATTATAATACCAATGTAAAAACAGAGATATTAGCTGGGATTACCACGTTTATAACAATGGCTTATATTATGTTTGTGAATCCCATTATACTAAAAGAAGCAGGGATGGACGCAGGAGCGGTATTTGTAGCTACTTGTCTTTCAGCGGCTATTGGAACTTTCATGATGGCTTTTTATGCTAATTACCCATTTGCACAAGCTCCAGGTATGGGACTTAACGCTTTCTTTACTTATACTGTCGTTTTAACAATGGGATACAGTTGGCAAGAGGCTTTAGCTGCAGTTTTCTTTTCAGGAATTATATTTATTTTGATTACTTTGTTTGGAATACGGGAAATGATTGTCGATGCTATACCTATGTCTTTAAAATATGCAGTAAGTGGAGGAATAGGTTTATTTATAGCTTTTATTGGACTTAAAAATGCTGGTATAATCGTGGCAAATCAAGCAACTTACATTGGATTTGGCGATTTGACTAATCCTGGGACACTTCTTGCCATTGCGGGACTTTTTATAACAGCCATATTAATGTCGAGAAATATCAAAGGATCTATACTTCTTGGAATATTAATTACTACAGTATTGGGACTTTTTACTGGAATAGTGAAATTACCTTCTGATTTTAGTGTAATTAAAATGCCACCAAGTCTTGCACCAACATTTCTTAAACTTGATATAAAAGGGCTTTTGGGAATTGGTGAGAATATCGGCTTTATTTCTTTAGTTACAAGTGTGCTATATGTAGTGTTGTCGTTTGCTTTTGTAGATTTATTTGATACCATAGGGACCTTTATAGGAACAGGATCAAAAGCAGGAATGTTAGATGAAAATGGCAAAATGCCTAATATGAAAAAAGGACTAATGGCGGATGCTATTGCCACCACGATAGGGTCACTTTTGGGAACTTCTACTGTGACTACTTACGTTGAGAGTGCTGCAGGTATTGCAGAAGGTGGTAGAACGGGACTTACTGCTTTTGTGACAGGTATTTTGTTCTTGGCAGCATTGTTTTTCTCACCAATAGCTTTACTTGTTCCTACAGAGGCAACTGCTCCTGCTCTTATTATTGTTGGAGTTTTGATGATGGGTTCTATTAAGAAGATAAATTTTGAAGATTTTACAGAGGCTATGCCAGCTTTTCTTACTATAATTGCTATGCCTTTCACTTTTAGCATTGCCAATGGTATTGCTGCAGGTCTTATTGCATATCCTATTGTAAAAATTGCATCAAAAAAAGCAAAAGAAATTCATCCAATGGTTTATTTTCTTGCAATTTTATTCATATTAAGATTTATAACTTTATCAGAGTGAAAATAAGAACCCAATTAGTACTTATCTAATTGGGGTCTTAAAAGAAATTTGGGCAAAGTAGAAGAAGCATATTTAGAAATTTTAAAAAGACTTGGAGGTATGTAAAGTGCTAATTGCAAAAGTCTATATAACTTTAAAAAAAGGAATACTTGACCCACAAGGAAAAGCAGTAAAGGGAGCTTTGTACTCATTAGGATACGAAGAAGTAAAAGAGGTACGGGTTGGGAAATATATAGAATTAACTTTTGAGGATGGCGATTTATCCCTCCTAAAGGACAAAGTAGATGAGATGTGCAAAAGGATACTGACAAACCCAATTATTGAAGATTACACCTTTGAAATTGTGGAGGGATAAAGATGAAATTTGCTGTTATAGTTTTTCCAGGGTCCAATTGCGATGTGGACTGCTATTATGCTGTTAAAGATGGGCTTGGGGAAGAAGTAGAATATGTGTGGCATCAAGAAAAAAATTTGAGTAAGTACGATGTTATAATGTTACCAGGAGGATTTTCTTATGGTGATTATTTGAGGGCAGGAGCTATTGCTAGGTTTTCGCCTGTTATGGAGGCTGTCAGAGAAGAAGCAGAAAAAGGAAAATTTATTATAGGCATATGCAACGGATTTCAGATACTTACAGAAGCAGGGCTTTTGCCGGGAGCATTGAGAAAAAATGAAGGGCTGAAATTTATCTGCAAGACTGTCAGTATAATAGTTGAAAATGACGAAACTCCTTTTACTACAAGGCTTAAAAAAGGGCAGGAGATTTTACTTCCAATTGCTCATGGGGAAGGCAATTATTATGTAGATGACAAAACTTTAAAAGAACTAAAAGAAAACAATCAAATTGTTTTTAGGTACAAAGAAAATATCAACGGTTCTGTCGAGAGAATAGCCGGAGTTATAAATAAAAAAGGAAATGTTTTAGGAATGATGCCTCATCCAGAGAGAGCTTATGACTCCTTGCTGGGTAATACTGACGGGCTTTATATCTTAGGGTCAATAGTGGATAATTTTGTAAAAGGCGGGGTTTAAGGATGAATAAAATATGGAGAGAATTAGGACTTACTGATGAGGAGTATGAGAAGATTATTTCGATATTAGGAAGAGAACCTAATATAACTGAATTAGGTATGTATAGTGTTATGTGGTCTGAACATTGTTCCTATAAAAACTCTAAACCTCTTTTAAAATATCTACCTACAAAAGGCGAAAGAGTAATACAAGGACCGGGAGAAAATGCAGGAGTATTGGATATTGGAGATAATCTGGCAGTTGTGATGAAGATAGAAAGCCATAACCATCCTTCTGCGATTGAACCCTATCAAGGAGCAGCTACAGGTGTTGGAGGAATAATAAGAGATATATTTACAATGGGGGCAAGGCCGATTGCTCTTTTGGATTCTTTGAGATTTGGAATTCCTGATGATAAAAGGACTAAATATCTCATTGAAAACGTGGTAGCCGGTATAGCGGATTATGGAAATTGCATAGGAATTCCTACAGTGGGTGGGGATACCTATTTTGAAGAAAGTTACAAAGGGAATCCTTTAGTAAATGCGATGTGTGTAGGAATAGTGGAAAAAGACAAAATAAAGAAAGGGATAGCAAAAGGTATAGGTAATCCTGTTATGGTAGTAGGTGCTACCACGGGGAGAGACGGTATCGGAGGTGCAAGCTTTGCTTCTCAGGAGTTAAGCGAGGAATCAGAAGAAAAAAGGCCTTCTGTTCAAGTTGGTGACCCATTTATGGAAAAACTGCTTTTAGAGGCTTGTTTAGAACTTTTTGAAACAGATGCCGTAGTTGCTATACAAGATATGGGAGCGGCAGGTCTTACCTCTTCTTCTTGCGAGATGGCTTCCCGCGGTGGAGTTGGAATGGAGATTGACCTTGATAAAGTGCCTTTGAGAGAAGAGGGAATGACACCTTATGAAATAATGCTTTCTGAATCTCAAGAGAGGATGTTGGTTGTAGTAAAGAAAGGCAAGGAAGAAGATGTGCAAAAGATATTTAAAAAATGGGGACTGAATGCCGCCACAATAGGGAAAATCACTGATGATGGAATGATAAGAGTGATTAAAGATGGAAAAATAGTTGCGGAAGTTCCAGCCAAGTCTTTAACGGAAGATGCTCCACAATATGTGAGAGAAGAAGAAGTGCCTAAATGGCAAGAAGAGGTCAAGAAATTGGATATAAATGAAGTAAAACCTCCAGAGGATATGAATAAAGTTCTAAAAGATGTAATTTCTTCTTTAAATATTGCGAGTAAAGAATGGATATACAGTCAATATGATTATATGGTGAGGACAGACACAGTAATAACTCCAGGAATGGATGCGGCTGTTGTGAGGATAAAAGGTACAAGAAAAGCTATTGCATTAACAACGGATTGCAATGGTAGGTATTGTTATTTAGATCCCTATATAGGTTCTCAAATTGCTGTAGCAGAGGCAGCTCGAAATCTTTGTATGGTTGGTGCTAAGCCTATAGGGGTTACAGATTGTTTGAATTTTGGCAATCCAGAAAAGAAAGAAATATATTGGCAGTTAAAAAATTCTATATTTGGAATAGCTAAAGCCTGCGAAACTTTTCAAATCCCTGTGGTAAGCGGAAATGTCAGTCTTTACAATGAAAATGAGGGAGAGGCCATTTATCCTACTCCTGTAATAGGAATGGCAGGCCTTATAGAGGATGTATCAAAAATCTGTACAATGGACTTTAAAAAAGAAAGAGATGTAATTATAATTTTAGGTGAGAATAAAGGAGAGATTGGAGGAAGTGAGTATCTTAAAGTTTGCTTTGGAATGGTAAAAGGGCAACCACCTCAAATAGACTTGGAAAAGGAAAAAAGATTGCAAGAATTGGTGCTAAAACTTATTGATGAAGGCTTAATTAACTCTTCTCATGACATATCAGAGGGCGGTTTTGCGGCTGCCTTGGTTGAAAGTGCAATTTCAGGCAAAAAAGGTGCAAAAATTTCGCTACAAACTTCTCTGAGAGCAGATATAGAGTTGTTCTCTGAATCTCAATCGAGAGCATTAATTACTGTAAGTCCTGAAAAAGTAGATGAAGTGTTAAAAATAGCTTATGAACACCAAGTTCCAGCGCAAAAAGTAGGAGTTGTAGAGGGTAAAGATATTGTAATTGATGTAAATGGCAAAAGAATAATAGACCTTCCTTTAGAAGTCTTAGAGGAAAGCTGGAGAGGGAGAATAAAATGGGAAATGGAGAGAAATTAAAAGAGGAATGTGGTGTTTTTGGTGCCTTTAGTTTGTCCACTTCAGTTACTTCTTATATCTATTATGGCTTACAAGCCTTGCAGCACAGAGGGCAGGAAAGTTCAGGTATAGCTATTTATAATGGCGAAAAAATAAATTGTATTAAGGGGTTGGGACTTGTCAGCGAGGTCTTTAATAAGGAGAATTTAAAGACATTAGAGGGGAAAATGGGGATAGGCCATGTAAGGTATTCTACTACAGGCAGCAATAACATTATAAATGCTCAACCCCTCGTTGCTAATTTTAAAAACAAATATATGGCTCTTGCCCATAATGGCAATTTGATAAACGCAGAAGAGTTAAGATGCCTATTGGAGGAGGATGGTAGAATATTTCAAACTACAACTGATAGTGAAATAATTCTCCATCTAATTGCAAAAAATTTTCAAGAAAACTTAATCGGAGCTCTTTTAGAAACAATGAAACAAATAAAAGGTTCATATGCTTTGGTGATTTTAACAGACAATAAATTAATAGGGATAAGAGACGTAAACAGTATAAGGCCTCTTTGCATAGGTAAAAAAGATGACACTTATTTCTTATCTTCTGAGTCTTGTGCTTTTGACGTAATAGGAGCAGAGTTGATACGAGATGTAGAAGCAGGAGAAATAGTTATAATTGATGGAAAAGGAATAGAGTCTGTTAAGTTAGAAGTAGAAGAAAAAAAGATGCCTTGTGTTTTCGAATACATCTATTTTGCTAGACCTGACAGTGTCATAGATGGAAAAAGTGTTTATTTTACACGATTGGAGATGGGCAAAAGATTAGCTGAAGAAGCACCTGTAGATGCAGACTTGGTAGTACCAGTTCCAGATTCAGGCATTGCCGCTGCAAGAGGTTACTCTCTCAAAACAGGTATACCAATGGGTGAGGGACTTATAAAAAATAAATACATTGGAAGGACTTTTATTGCTCCCGACCAAAGGGATAGAGAGACAGGTGTGAGGATAAAGCTAAATGTTTTAAAAGAATTGATACAAGGCAAAAGGATAGTTTTAATAGATGATTCAATTGTTAGAGGCACAACTATGAAAAGATTAGTGAGTCTACTAAAAAATGGAGGAGCAAAAGAAGTCCATGTTAGGATAAGTTCACCCCCTGTTAAATATTCTTGCTACTTTGGAATTGATACCCCGACAAAAAAAGAACTGATAGCGGCGAGGATGTCAGTTGAAGAGATGTGCAAATTAATAGGAGCTGACAGCCTACAGTTTTTAAGTATTGAAGGGCTTATAAAAAGTGTAGGACTTAAATCTATTTGCACAGGTTGCTTTGATGGCAATTATCCTATGTATGTTCCAAAAGAAAGAAGTAAATATCTTTTTGAGAAAAAATAAAAAGGGTGAGAGAAAGTTAATTAAACCTAAAAGCTTATTACTCACAAGAATTGATGAAAAAGGAGAAAATCACGATATGCCGCGTATTGAAAAAGATTTCTTTGGAACAGGAGTGAATGCAAGCTTAAAATATATGTTTAAAGTGATAGAACTTTTGCGCGATTTTACTAAAATAGGCTTGGCTCGGTCTGATTACCTCATGGATGCAACACAAAATGCAGATGTATTTGTGGAATGCTCGGGTCTTTTAAAAGCCTTGGCGGTGAATCTATCAAAAATTGCAAATGACTTAAGGCTCTTATCATCTGGTCCAAACACGGGTTTAAACGAGATAAACTTACCTGCTGCACAAGCAGGTTCAAGCATTATGCCTGGTAAAGTAAATCCTGTCATACCTGAACTTATAAACACCATATCATTCCAGGTTATGTCAAATGATGTTGCAATAACCTTAGCAGCCCAAGCAGGTCAGCTTGAGCTAAATGCATTCTTGCCTTTAATTGCAAACAATTTGCTTGAAAGCCTCAAAATTCTCAAAAACGGAATCAGGATATTCAGAAAACAGTGCATTGATGGAATAACAGCAAACAAAGAAAGATGTCTTGAGTTTGCCAAAAAGACACCTTCTATTGCCGCTGCATTGATTGATAAAATAGGGTATGACAAGGCAAGTGAAATTGCTAAAAAAGCCATTGCCGAGAATAAGGAAATAATTGAGGTGGTAAAGGAATTGAAGATCTTAAATGAGAATGAGGCTGAAGCACTACTAAATCCTTTTGAATTTGTAAAGTTTAAAGAGTAAAAAATTTTGAAAGGGCTGAAAAAGATGAACACAACGCCAAGAAGCGAAAGGCTTCATATAGCAATATTTGGAAAAAGAAATGCTGGAAAATCAAGTTTGATTAATGCAATAACAAATCAACCTATTGCGATTGTATCCCCAACGCCTGGCACGACAACCGATCCTGTTTACAAATCAATGGAGATTTTACCATTGGGACCTGTTGTTTTGGTTGATACAGCTGGAATTGATGATGTGGGGGAGCTTGGAAAACTCAGAGTTGAAAAAACACTTGAGGTTTTAAACAGGACAGACATTGCCATTTTGGTTGTCTCTGAAATAGACGATTTGAATTTTGAAAAGCAGCTTATAAAGCTTTTTAGAGAGAAAAAAGTGCCGAGCATTGGGGTTTTGAATAAGATAGACTTAGACAAAGACTATAAAGAAAAACTCTCCTACCTGCAATCAACCTTAGGTATCAAGTTCTTACCAGTTTCATGTGCTACATTAAAAGGTATTGAGGAGCTTAAAAACGAGATTGCAAGGTCTGTGCCAGATGTTGGTGAGGATTTGCGTATAGTGGGGGATTTGATAAACCCCGGTGACTTCGTTGTTTTGGTCGTACCAATCGACAAGGCTGCGCCAAAAGGAAGGCTGATTTTGCCTCAGCAACAGACCATACGAGATATATTAGACAGCGATGCAATTGCAATTGTGACAAAGGAGTATGAGCTAAAAGAAACTTTGGAGAATTTAGGCAAAAAACCCGCAATTGTGGTTACAGACTCACAGGCATTTTTGAAGGTTGATGCCGACACACCACCTGATATCCCTATGACATCATTTTCCATACTTTTTGCGAGGTATAAAGGCGACCTGTTTGAGTTTGTCGAGGGTGTAAAGAAGATAAAAAACTTAAAACCCTCCGATACGGTTTTGATTGCAGAAGCATGCACTCATCACAGACAATCGGATGATATTGGTACTGTGAAAATCCCTCGCTGGATTAGACAAATCGCAGGTTTTGATATAAACTTTGAATGGGTATCAGGTTATGGCTATAAGAAAGACCTTTCAAAATATGCCCTTATTGTTCACTGTGGGGGGTGCATGATAACAAGACGTGAAATGCTTTATAGAATAGAGCTTGCAAAAAGCTATGGTGTACCAATTACAAACTATGGGATTATGATTGCGTATGTGCATGGTGTCCTGCCAAGAGCACTAAAGCCTTTTGGAATTGAGTTTAAATATTAAACTTAAATTGAGCAGGTAGCAAACAAATTAAAAGTGCAATTTCTATTATCGTGTTTCATTAACAATAGGCCTATTAGACGAATGCCAGGTTTTCGACTCGGGAATATTCTTATAAACTCTTTCACGACAACAAACTTCTTCATTCAGGCGCTCTAACATATTTGTAATGCGAAGCGTTTTTCCACAGTTATATAGACTTAACTTGTTGCAAACGAACTGAATGTATACAAAATTCCATGTATTCTTATTCAAAACGTTTCTTCTTGGGAAATTTCAAGAAAAGTCAGAAAAGCAAACTCTTTTTACTGACTTATAAGAGATAATTTTGGTGGAGAATATGGGTTTACCTAGGGCTACTTTCTATGAAACACTCTTGAAAAATTTTTTTGAGATGGTATAATATTAGCTAGATTAACTGGAATAAATAAAAGTTAAATCAGAACGATAGACTAGATTAACGACTCAAGAGAATTATTTTTTTACCCTTGAATGTATAATTATAAAAAAAGTTGCATATATATTTATGAAACGATATGCATAGAACTTTAATAAAAGAACTTCAAATAAATGTAGGAAAATTTAGAAACTTTATAAATACAGCGAGAATAATACTGTGGGATATACTTTGTGAAGAGGTGTGTTAGTATGAAAGGCTATTTGAAACTTGAGGATGGAAGTATATTTGAAGGTGAGTTAATAAGCAAAAACAAAAAAGGATATGGAGAGGTTGTTTTTACCACAGGGATGACAGGCTATCAAGAAGCCATAACAGATCCTTCCTATGCAGGCCAAATAGTTGTCATGACATACCCTTTAATAGGGAATTACGGTATTAACAAATACGACTTTCAATCAGAAAAGCCTCATATAAGGGGATTTGTGGTACGGGAATATTGCGATAAGCCTAGCAATTTCCAAAGTGAGGAGTCGCTTTTGAGCTATCTTGATAAACACAACATACCAGTATTATCGGGAATTGATACAAGGGCTTTGACAAAAAAGCTTAGAGAAAATGGAACTATGAGAGGAATTATAACTTGTAACCCTGATGACAATATAGAATTTGACCAGACAAATCTTTTGGAAGAAGTTTCTACGAAAAAGCCGTATCGTATAGCAGGTATTGGTCCAAAACTTGCTTTTATTGACCTTGGCACAAAAAAGAGCATTTTAAAAATGCTAAATTCAGTTGGATTTGACATTTATGTGTTTCCTTACAATGCAAGTTATGATGATGTTATGCAAATAAATCCCGATGCAATATTTCTTTCAAATGGACCAGGAGACCCTAAAGATGCAGTTGATGCAATAGAACTTACTAAACACTTTATAGGTATGAAACCTGTGCTGGGGATATGCTTAGGGCATCAAATAATAGCCCTTGCTCTTGGATGCAATACAGTAAAGATGAAATTTGGCCACAGAGGTGCAAATCAACCTGTTAAAGATTTGCTGACAAATAAAGACTATATAACTTCTCAAAACCACGGATACGCTGTTGAAGAGGAGTCAATAGATAAAGACAAGATAACTGTAACCCACATAAACTTAAACGATGGAACAGTAGAAGGCATTATGCATAAGTTTCTGCCAGTTTTTTCTGTACAGTATCATCCTGAGGCATGTCCTGGTCCTCGTGATTCAACAGATATTTTTGATAAATTCATGGATATAGTCATGGTTTACAAAAGGAGGTTTTATTTTGCCGAAGTATAAGGATATTAGTAAGGTTCTGGTAATAGGTTCGGGCCCGATTATAATAGGGCAAGCAGCGGAGTTTGATTATTCAGGAACCCAAGCCTGCAAATCTTTAAAGGAAGAAGGAGTACAAGTCGTTCTGGTAAACAACAATCCAGCTACTATAATGACTGATACTGATATAGCAGATATTGTTTATATTGAAAATCCTACTGTAGAAGTAGTTGAAAAAATAATAGCAAAAGAAAGGCCCGATGGAATTCTTGCTACCTTAGGAGGACAGACAGGGCTCAACCTTGCTGTTAAACTCAAAGAAGCAGGAATTTTGGATAAGTACAATGTAAAACTTTTAGGCACTTCTGTTGAGTCAATAAAAACTGCAGAAGATAGAGAACTTTTTAAAAGAAAAATGCAGGAAATAGGGGAGCCAGTTGCTGAAAGTGTCACAGTCACAAATGTAGAGGATGCACTTAAATTTGCTAAAAATTACGGTTATCCTTTGATAATAAGGCCTGCATATACTCTTGGGGGTACAGGTGGCGGTATAGCTCACAATGACGAAGAACTTATATCGATTGTGGACTTAGGTCTTAAAAAGAGTATGGTTGGAGAAGTACTTGTTGAAAAATCTCTGTATGGATGGAAAGAAATAGAGTTTGAGGTAATGAGAGATGCCGCTGATAATTGTATTACCATCTGTAGCATGGAAAATTTTGATCCTGTAGGAGTTCATACAGGAGACAGTATAGTCGTAGCGCCAGCGCAGACTTTGTCAGATTACGAGTATCAAATGTTAAGAAGTGCAAGCATTAAAATAATCAGGGCTTTAAAAATTGAAGGTGGATGTAATATCCAATTTGCTTTAGATCCCCAAAGCCATAAATACTATGTTATAGAAGTAAATCCAAGGGTTAGTCGTTCAAGTGCACTGGCATCAAAAGCGACAGGATATCCTATTGCAAAAATTGCTGCAAAAATTGCGATAGGACTTAGGCTTGATGAAATAAAAAATCCTGTCACGGGGAAAACAACCGCATTTTTTGAACCTGCATTGGACTATGTTGTGACAAAAATACCGAGGTGGCCTTTTGACAAATTTTATACTACTGATAGAAGAATAGGTACACAGATGAAGGCAACAGGAGAAGTAATGGCAATAGAAAGGTCTTTTGAAGCCTCCCTTTTGAAGGCTGTAAGGTCACTAGAGATAAAAGTTTATGGTCTTAGGTTAGATAGTGTAAGAGGCATGGGAACAAAAGAAATACTGGAGGGCATTTCAGTGCCTAATGATATGAGGCTGTTTTATATAGCAGAAGCTCTTCGTCGCAATATAGACATTGATTATATTAATGACGTTACAAAAATAGACAAATGGTTTTTGAATAAGCTTTCAAATATTGTAAATATGGAAAAGGAAATAGAAGAAAATGAGCTGAGTAAAGAAATTCTTAAAAAAGCAAAGAGAATGGGCTTTTCAGATAAAGAGATTGCAACGATAAAGGGAATTAAAGAAGAAGATGTGAGAACATTGAGGAAAAAATATGGTATATATCCTTCTTATAAAATGGTAGATACCTGTGCAGCAGAGTTTGAATCAATTACACAATATATATATTCAACTTATTGTGAGGAAGACGAAGTTGAGACCCATGATATACCAAAGGTGATTGTAATAGGTTCTGGTCCTATAAGAATTGGTCAGGGGATTGAATTTGATTATTGTTCTGTGAAAGCTTTATGGGCTTTAAGAGATGCTGGGATTAAATCTATCATAATAAACAACAATCCTGAAACTGTCAGCACGGACTTTGACACGGGAGACAGATTGTATTTTGAGCCCATTACATTGGAGGATGTTTTAAACATCTATGAAAAGGAAAAACCACTGGGTGTAATGGTAATGTTTGGTGGACAGACTGCGATTAATCTTACAGAAGAGCTAGTCAAAAACGAAGTGAAAATATTAGGAACCTCTTTTAAAAGTATTGACATAAGTGAGGACAGAGAAAAATTCTCAAAACTTTTAAAAGAATTAAATATCAATCAACCTAAAGGAGGATATGCATTAACAGTAGAAGATGCAAAAGATATAGCCTTAAAACTTGGATTTCCACTTCTTGTAAGGCCTTCCTATGTTATAGGTGGTCAGTCTATGGAAAAAGTTAACACACTCCAAGAACTGATTGACTATGTGAAACATGCGACAGAAGTATCTCCAGGCAAACCTGTTTTAATAGATAAGTATATAGATGGAAGAGAAGTAGAAGTTGACGCAGTATCAGATGGCGAATGTGTATTAATACCTGGAATAATGGAACATATAGAAAGAACCGGGGTGCATTCAGGAGATAGTTTCTCAATATATCCTGCAAGAAATTTGACTGAACGGGAGATAAACACTATTATCGAATACACAGAAAAGATTTCAAAAGCTTTAAACGCAAAAGGACTTATAAATATTCAATTTGCAGTAAAAGAAGGCACTGTATATGTGTTAGAAGTAAATCCCAGAGCTTCGCGTACGGTACCTATTATGAGCAAAGCAACAGGTGTACCTATGGTGAAACTGGCAGTAGAAGTGGCCTTAGGCAAAAAGCTAAAAGAGTTAGGCTATAAAGGCGGTTTATGGCCGCAGACCCCATATACGGTTGTAAAAGCTCCTGTATTTTCCATGGAAAAATTGACAGATGTTGAAGTTTCACTAAGTCCTGAAATGAAATCAACTGGAGAAATAATGGGTATAGATTTAACTTATGAAAGAGCACTTTACAAAGCTTTAGAAGGAGCAGGTCTTAAAATACCTAAAAAAGGGAAAATCCTTCTTTCAATAGCGGAAAGAGATTTTCAAGAAGCAGTATCTTTAGTAGAGAAATTGCAGAGCTTGGGGTATGAAATATATACAACCTACAGGACTGGAAAGTATTTCAGTTTGATGGGGATTCATGCAAATATTATGTCTCTTGATCATGCAATAAAATTGCTGAAGAATGGATATTTTGATGCTGTAGTGAATACACCAACAAAAGGGAAAAAACCTGATAATGCAGGATTTAAACTAAGAAGAACCGCGGTAGAATATAGAATTCCTCTTTTTACATCTATAGATACTATAAAAGCGGCATTAAATGCTGTGTCAAAGGTAAATGTAAACGGCTTGTCCGTTTTATCTATGAACGAATATCAAGAAATACAAAAAGATAATGTCAAAAATTTAGTTTTGTAAGGAGTGTTTAAAAGTATTAAGGTGAAAAAGTAGTGCTTACTTATTTAAAGAGGACTTGACACCTCAGGAATCATACCCTGGCTTAAAGGTGTCAAGTTCAATATTTATTCATCAGATTACAAATATATCCAAATATAAGGTCAACCACCACGTTTTCTATATATAAAAGTGGGGTTGTTATCAGTTTAAATGGTAGAAAAATCCTTCTGTTTAGTATATTATTTACACTATAGAAATTTTATAATCTTTCAACCACATATTTATTTGTACGAGGTAAGCGAAAAGCTGTGGGGAACCCATAAGCTGTGAAAACCAGGCAGGGTCATAGGCTTTTGCATCTGTTTCTATAAGTTCTGCAATTTTATTTTTATCTACAAGTTGCAAAAGTGGGGATGTACTGTCGTTAATTATTTGTTTTAGCCATTTTTTAACGATGTTTTTAAATACAGGATTGTGTGTTTTAGGGTAGGGACTCTTTTTTCTTTCAATTACCTCAATAGGGATGTAACCTTTTAGAGCGTATCTAAGTATTCCTTTTTCTCTGTTGTTTAAATTTTTCATTTCCCACGGTATGTTCCATACATATTCTACAAGTCTGTAATCTAAAAAAGGTACTCTTGCTTCTAAGCCTACTGCCATACTCATTCTATCCATTCTGTCAAGAAGCATAGGCATAAATCTTGTTATGTTAAGGTAAAACATTTCCCTCATTCGGGTATTTTTGGGGTCTTCTCCATTAAGCTTTGGCACTTCATTTAAAGCTTCGTTATATCTATCATTTAGATATTCTAAAGGCCTTATGTAATTAACAACTTCTGGCAGAAGCAATTTCATGCGTTCATTAACCATTCTTGTCCATGGGAATGTGTGACTTCCAATTGATTCCTTATTTCTAAACCAGGGATAACCTCCAAAAACTTCATCAGCACCTTCTCCTGATAGTGCGACTGTTGCTCCTTTTTTTACTTCTTTTAAAAATAGATATAAAGATGAGTCTATATCTGCCATACCAGGAAGGTCTCGAGCGTATAAGGCTGGCTTTAGAGCATGTGCGAGTTCTTCATTGTCTATAAATACATAGTTATGGTCTGTGTCAAGTTTATTTGCAACAAATTTTACCCAGTCTGCGTCAGAGTTTGGTTGAAATTCGTTTGGCGTAAAATATTTATCATTACCTACATAATCTACAGAATATGTTATAAGTTTATGACCTTTTTGTTTTAATTCTTCATTTGCGAAGAAAGATACAGCAGTTGAATCAAGTCCACCTGAGAGCAATGAACATAAAGGTACGTCTGAAACAAGTTGTCTTACTGATGAGTCTTTAAGGAGATACCTTATTTTTTCCGCCGTTTTCTCAAGGCTATCTTCATGGGGAAGACTTTGTAATGACCAGTATTTGCTTATGTTTACTCCATTTTTGGTAAATATGAGGTAATGTCCGGCTTTTAATTCTTTAATGTCTTTAAAGACACCACATCCGGGAGTTCTTGAAGGTCCCATTACAAATATTTCTGCAAGACCTTGTGAGTCTATCTCTGGTTTTACATGAGGATGTGCTAATATTGCTTTGATCTCTGAACCAAATATCAAAGATCCGTTTTTAATGGTATAAAATAGTGGCTTTATTCCGAGATGGTCCCTGGCAATAAAAAGCCTATTTTGTACTTCATCCCATATTGCAAAAGCAAATATTCCATTAAATTTTTTAACACATAAAGGACCCCATTCTATATAAGATGTCAAGATAATTTCAGTATCTGAACGGGTATTAAAAGTATATCCCAAGGATATGAGTTCGTTTTTTAATTCATCCATATTGTAGAGTTCTCCATTGTGAATGATGACAAAATTTTTTTCACCGTATTTTTTTATCATTGGTTGAATTCCGCCTTGTGGATCTATAACAATTAAACGGCGGTGACCCAAAACACAATGCTTTGATAGCCATACTCCCGAACCGTCAGGTCCTCTTTTTTTAAGAGTATTAGTCATTTTTTCGATTACTTCATTTTGGAGTGATAAGTCCATATTAAAGTTAACCCAGCCCGCTATTCCACACATAAAAATCCTCCTAAAATTTGAATCTATAACTAAATATATTCTCCTTTTTTGCCATTGATACATGTTATAATTTTCTAACGAACCACCCATGCTTAAACAAGCACAATCAGGAATGAAAAGTTTTCAAGTTGCAAAAAAGTTCTATATTAAATATTGGGGTGGATAAAAATCCTTACATTATTTGAAGCAGTTCCTTAATTGATGTATTATACATCTTTGTATCTCTGATTTTGGAAATGCTGCTTGTATTGCTTCTTTTATCCCTGTTAATCCATCTACAGAAAATACTAAAACATCTTCTACTCCTCTGTTCTTTAGCTCATTTAATACTCCAAGCCAGAATCTTGAACTCTCACTTTCTCCAATCCAAATCCCTAATACATCTTTTATGCCTTCTATCGTTACCCCTAATACTACATAAGCCGCTCTATTGATAATATGACCGTCTGTTCTTACTTTGTAATGGATGGCATCCATAAATATGAAAGTGTATATCTTTTCTAATGGCCTTGATTGCCATTCTTTTATTTCTGGTACTATTCTTTCGGTTATTTTACTTACCATTTCTGCAGATAGTTCTATTCCATACAGGTCTTTTATTTGGTCATGAAATCTTAAGTTGACATACCTCTTGCATATAGAGCTATTACTTTTTCTTCAATTCCTGATATGTCTCTTTTGTATTTTGGAACTATTTTGGGTTCAAATTCTCCTTGTCTATCTCTTGGAATATCAATTTCCATCTCACCGAATTGCGTTTTTACTGTCTTTTGACTATAGCCATTTCTTGAATTTTGAGTATCTTTGTCTTTTTTGTCGTATCTTTCGTAGCCAAGTTCTGTTGAAAGTTCTGCTTCAAGCATTTCTTGAATAGTATCTTTAAAAAGGTTTTTTAATGATGTATAAAGGTCTGGAATAGATTGAATATTGTTTTCACTAATGAAATTTCTTAATTGTTCTTTTGTCAATAGTGACATTTTTAAAACCTTCTTCTTGGTTTAGTATATATTCTAATTCTTACCAAGAAAGAGGTTTTTAATCAGTTTACACAAAATTTTTTACAGTCTCGCCCTTTGGGTACTTTAAATTTTTATCCATTATTTGGAGTTTTAAAGAAAATTTTATCCAGATATATACAGCCCCTGTTTCCGGAACTAGGAAAACAGGGGCTTAAATTTTGTTTTGTCAACAAACTGAAAGGCTTAAGAGTTAAGCCTTAAAAAATATCTATAAAAGCTTAAATCATCTGTAAGTTCTGGATGAAATGCTGTAGCAAGTAAATTGTCCTGCTGTGCTGCAACAATTTTACCCTCATATTTTGCAAGTATCCTAACACCATCCCCTACACTCTCTATATATGGTGCTCTTATAAACACCGCTTCTATCTCATTTTCAGATACTGCTGGTATTATAAGTCGTGTCTTGAAACTGTTAATCTGACTTCCGTAAGCATTCCGTCTAACAGTAATATCCATTATTCCAAGGTGTCTCCTTTCATCATTAACTATATGTTTTGCCATAAGTATCATGCCTGCACAAGTACCCCATATAGGAACTTTCCTTTCATTTAACTTTAAAATGGCATCTTTAAGCCCAAAATCTACAAGTATTTTCCCTATTGCAGTACTTTCACCACCTGGAATAATTAGGGCATCGAGAGTTAAAAGAGTATCTTTATCTTTTGCCTCTACTGCTTCAATTCCTTTTATAAGCTTTAATTTATCCATATGTTCCTTAACAGAACCTTGAACTCCCAAAACTCCTACCCGCAAATTACCATCCCCTTGTCGCGTATAAATCTTTTTCTTCTAGTTGCCTTATGTCTATGCCGGTCATCGCTTCTCCCAATCCTTCTGAAACTTCTGCCAATATTTCTGGTTTGTCGTAATATGTTACAGCTTTTACTATAGCAGCTGCCATTTTTTCAGGGTTTTGCGATTTAAATATTCCTGAACCAACAAAAACACCATCTGCACCAAGCTGCATCATGAGTGCCGCGTCTGCCGGTGTAGCAATGCCTCCTGCTGCGAAATTTACAACTGGAAGTTTTCCATGTTGTGCAACATATTTTACAAGGTCATAGGGTGCCTGAAGTTCTTTTGCAGCAGCCATAAGCTCCTCTTCTCCCAAAGTTGTAAGCCTTTTTATTTCGGCATTTATCATCCTCATATGCCTTACAGCTTCTACTACATTTCCAGTACCTGCTTCACCTTTTGTTCTTATCATTGAAGCTCCTTCTGCTATGCGCCTTAAAGCCTCTCCAAGGTTTCTTGCACCACATACAAAAGGCACTTTAAAGTCCCATTTGTTTATATGGTACATCTCATCTGCAGGTGTTAAAACTTCACTTTCATCAATAAAATCTATCCCAAGTGCCTCTAAAATCTGTGCTTCCACAAAATGCCCAATTCTAACTTTCGCCATAACAGGGATTGATACTGCTGCCTTTATCTCTTTTATTATTTTAGGGTCTGACATTCTTGCGACTCCGCCCCTTGCCCTAATATCAGCTGGAACCCTTTCAAGTGCCATGACAGCAACAGCACCTGCTTTCTCCGCAATAATTGCCTCTTCTGGTGTTGTCACATCCATGATGACACCACCTTTTAACATTTGGGCTAAATTTTTATTTAGCTCATACCTTTCATTCATTGTTTTCCTCCTCCTTAAATTGTGTTGGTATTTGTATGTATCTTAATATCAATTGTATCTCTTAAATCATAACAAGTCAATCAGAACATTATAGATACAAAAAATTAAATATGTGATATTAAAAGAAGAAATTGGAGAGACAAATGGAGTATCATTAGCAATATAGGGGATATGCAAAATTAAGTAAAACTATCAGAAACAAAAACCAGAATATGTATGATGTGTAATATACAACTATCAAAAACTTCGGCTGAATGGAAAAAACAAAGAAAGGGAAAAGAGGTGCTAAAAAAGAGCATAAATATTCTGTAGAAGGCAAATGCTAAAAAATAGGATGAACTGATCTAAGGAAACCCTGTTGAGCAAGGGATTCCTTGCTCAACAGGGTTGGGTTATTTTAAGAGGTATTACTTAATATTTTACAGGTTCACTACCTCCAGCGCTTAAATCAAAGAAATAATTGCCACTACCTCTATATGAATAAACTTTAATATAGTAGGTACCAGTTTGTGAAGGAAGTATTGTTATTGTTTCTTGCCTTTGAGTCCCTGTAGAGCTTTTGATAAGTGTGCCGCTTGGATCATAGAGGTATATATCAAAATCGGGATTGTAATTTGCCCAGTCAGGAATTATTAATGTTATTGCGATTGGATAACTTGTATTTGTTGCGTTAAAAGTCCAAATATCACTGTAACGAGAACCGGGCAGATAACCTGAAATATAATAATGATTTGGTGCATCAATATTATTTCCTCTAAAATTACCTGCTACCCTTATAGCTTCATAGCCATCCAATCTTCCTGCACCATAGTCAACGTTTTTGCTTGGAGGTCCCCAGCTTTTTGCAGTAGACATTATTATATTTTTTGCATCATTTGGAGTGAGATTTGGATTAGCGTTAAGCATAAGAGCAACAGTTCCTGCTACAAAAGGTGTTGCCATGCTTGTACCGCTGTATGTTACATATCCATTTACAGAATTCGCCTTTGCGGCAGTTATATTATATCCTGGGGCCGCAATGTCAGGTTTTATTCTTCCGTCAGCAGTAGGACCGCGGCTGGAAAAGCTTGCAAGGTTAAAGCCAAGTTCACCTACATCTGCCATTGCTGCGACTGTTATGGCTTTTTCCGCAGCACCAGGGGACCCTATGGTGTATTTTGCAGGGCCAGAGTTTCCTGCTGCTACAACTACTACAATACCGCTATCTACTGCTCTATTCACTGCTAATGAGGTAGAGTCAGTTCCATCAGAAGTTGTAGAAGTGCCGAGGCTTAAATTTATAACTTTGATTCCGTATACATCTTTATTTTGAACAGCCCAGTCAATTCCTGCAGTTACAGTGCTCATGCTGCCGCTTCCATTTGCATCTAAAACTTTTATTCCTACTAACAAAGCATCAGGAGCAACGCCTTTGTAAAGACTGTTTCCAGCACCTGTACCTGCAGCAATACTTGCTACGTGAGTTCCATGGCCATTGTCGTCGTATGGTGTAGTTTTGTTGTTGATAAAGTCTTTCCATCCTATTATTTTTCCACCTGAGAGGTCAACGTGATTTCCGTCTATGCCTGTGTCAATAATTGCTATTGTTATATTTTTTCCTGTGACTCCAAAATCACTCCGTGCTTTTGTGATTCCAAACCACTTTGTTGCGGTATCTAAAGTAGCATATACAGGTTCATCGTACTCAATTTGCTTTACTATTTCTAATTTAGATAATACATTAATTTGACTTTTAGTTAGATTGGCAGCAATTGAGGGTATAATTTTATATCTATGTTTTATATTAAATTTTCGATGTTTTTTGCGATAGTGAATATATCTGCATCACTTACGGGTTTGTTAAAGGTTATTATAACAGGGAATTCTTCGCTATCTGGTTTATTAAGCAGTCTTTGCTCTAAGTTGTCAAAAATTTTATTTTTATTGGAATCTTGCATTGAAATTTTTTGAGGTGAAGAAGGGTAAATTTTAGAAGGAGAATCTATAGGCAGGTTTATTTGGTTAGGTTGAGCTTGTACTAGTATTTCGTTTAGCGAAATTAGACTTATAATTAGCGCTAGAGAAAGTAAAATTTTTGCTAACTGATGTTTTTTCATTTTTCTTCATACCTCCTTAAAAATAAGTTTACTCTTGTTCTATTGAAGAAAATTTTTCACTTAATGATTATCACCCCCTCCAAAAATATCTTTTATAAAAAGAGAGAAGCAATTTTTATGCCAGTTCATTGTGTATAAGTAAAACTGAGCGAAATTTTTTAAATGTCTATTTTTTTATACAGATTTTTATACACTGAGCCCTGAATTTTTTGCCTACATGTGACCATATGTAAAATTTTGACGAATTATGTTGAAAAAATCTTTTTATGACAATGAAGGAAAATTTGGGTCTATATCTAAATAATAAATATATGGAAGGAAAAGAATGTATAGCAGTGAAAATGGTGATAAGTATGTGCAATAAGGATAAGGTTTACAAAGTTGTGGTAGAAAAAAGTAAAAACTTCAAATTGGAAGATTTCGTTTTAAGTAAAAGCGGTGCTGCTACTACAAATGAGATAGCAAGAATCCTTAACCTCGCGCGTTCTAATGTATCAGCTATTTTGAATGAACTTGTAAGAGAAGAAAAAATTATTAAAATAGTTTCTAAACCAGTCTATTACGTTGAAAAAGAAATTTTTATTCAAGCTTTTGGGAAAAGAATTAAATATGAAATCAACTTCAGTGAATTGATAAATGTTGTGAGTGAAATTAAAGAGGTAGGAGTTGAAGCTTTTGGTTTTGATAATATCATTGGATATAACGGTAGTTTGAAGGAACAAATAGAGCAGGCAAAAGCTGCGGTAGTTTATCCGCCTAACGGATTACATACTCTCATTATTGGACCACCCGGTTCGGGCAAAACTTATTTGGCGGAAAGTATGTATAAGTTTGGGCGTCGAAAAGGATTGAAAGGGTCTTTTGAGGTTTTAAACTGTGCAGATTATTACCACAATCCTCAGCTTCTCCTCTCTCACCTGTTTGGTCATGCAAAAGGTGCTTATACAGGAGCTTTTGTTGAAAGAATAGGTTTGGTAGAAAAAGCGAATAATGGGATACTATTTTTAGATGAGGTTCATCGCCTTCCTCCGGAAGGTCAAGAAATGCTTTTTTATCTTATAGATAAAGGAATGTATAAAAGGCTGGGAGACACAGAGGAAAGAAAGGTAAATGTTATGATTATTGCAGCTACTACAGAAAAAATTGATTCGATACTCTTGAGGACTTTTATAAGAAGAATACCTGTTATAATTCAACTTCCTTCATTTGATGAAAGACCGGTCGAAGAGAAGATGGAAATAATTGTTTATCTCTTAAGGGAAGAATCCAAGAGATTAGGTGTGGATATTATTATTTCTTCCCATCTACTTGCTTTACTTTCTCTCTTTAAGTATGAAGGTAACATTGGGGAGTTGAAGTCTCTCATACAGCTCATCTGTTCCAAGGCTTTTCTAGCTAATTTTCAGATTAACAGAAAATTTATAAAATTAGATTCTGCTTTATTGCCTTCCAAATATTATAAAAAAGAAATTATTAATACAGAAACGTTTGATGAACTTTTTATCATAACTCCTTTTGGGAAAAGGAGCATTGACAGATACGACTTATACGAGTTTATAGCCGGGAAATATCATGAATTAAAATCAAAGGGCTATGAAGAAAAAACAATTAGAGATAAAATAATTGATTACGTTAGTAATTTCTTAGATGATGTATAGCTGCTTCTTTTATAGCAAGCTTTTACTTTTTGTTTTTTATCCCTTTTTACTAAAATTCCTGCAGCGAGGGCAGTTAGAGGTATACAGCAACTAATCCCGTGCTTGCTGCTAATGAGCGCACTATTTCAGTTGCTATTATGTCCAAATTTATTATTTCTCTTAGAGAAGTTTGATAAGTCATAAAGAGCAAAAGCAAGGGTATTGCGCTTAGAACTATGGCTGTATCCATTTCTTGCTTTGCATATGCAGTTGAAGTAAGAAAAAACAGATTAAAATTTTCATGAAACCTGCTACCTCGCTTTCTTTTTGATAAAGGTTATGAGAGACAATTATAGCATTTTGTTTAAAAGAGTGTCAACAAAATTTAAATCAATATTTTTACATTTATAGAAATGTTCAATAAATGAGTATATATGAGAATATATAAGCATAGTATATCATAACAGAGGATAATAGCCTTTAATTGGGGATAATGAGAAAATACGAGAGTTGTCTTGAAAGGAGGAAGGAGCTATAATTGTAAACGAATTTGACTCCTGCTATTGTTGAAAAACAACAATAGAAAGGAGGAAGAAGGCTATGAAAAAAGTTGTAGCAGTAATACTTG